>Ga0066256_1004781_pt1 | contig 11755 bp, 7 predicted proteins | sample ThiBio_1000_biof_FD_87107 | JGI IMG/M metagenome (GOLD analysis project Ga0066256, IMG submission 87107) | Wastewater bioreactor microbial communities from Cape Town, South Africa - Thiocy_expt_1000_biof (version 2) | ecosystem: Engineered > Bioreactor > Thiocyanate-remediating >...
TTTCCGCGGCACGCTCTCCTTCCGCCAGGCGCTCGCGGGGAAGCTCGCCGCGTTCAATGGCCTGGATTACGGGGTGGACGAGATACTGGTGTGCAACGGGCTCACCCATGCCTCGTTCGCCGCCTTCATGGCCGCGATCGATCCGGGCGACGAAGTGATCCTGCTCGATCCCTATTACCCCCAGCATATCGGCAAGACCGAGCTGGCCGGCGGCAAGGTGGTGATCGCCGAGCTCGACAAGGCGGACAATTTCGCGATCTCGAAGGAGAAGATCGCCGCCCGGATCACCGACCGCACCCGGATGATCGTGCTGGTCAACCCGGCCAATCCCACCGGCCGCGTCTATAGCCGCGCGGAGCTGCAGCACGTCGCCGACCTGGCGATCGAGCACGACCTGCTGGTGCTGTCCGACGAGGTCTATGAATACATCACCTATGGCAAGGCCGAGCATGTCAGCATCGCCAGCCTGCCCGGCATGCGCGACCGGACGATCACCTGCTTCGCCTTCACCAAGGCCTATTCGATGGACGGCTGGCGGATCGGCTATCTGACCGCCGATGCGAAGCTGATGCCCGCGATCCTGCGCATCACCATGACCGACGTGACTCATGTCAACGTATTCATCCAGGAAGGCGCCCGCGCCGCTGTGGAGGGGCCGCAGGACGCGATGCTGGCGATGGTCGAGGCGGATCGCCGCAAGCGCGACATCGTCGTCCAGGCACTGAACCAGATGCCCGGCGTCACCTGCGCCGAGCCGGAAGGGACCATCTATGCCTTTCCGGATATCCGCGGCACCGGCCGTTCCTCGCAGGATCTTGCCATGGCGATCCTCAGGCAAGCGCATGTCGTGGTCGAATCCGGCAGCTTTTACGGGCCGGGCGGAGAGGGGCATCTGCGCGTCTGCTTCGGATCGGAATCCGAGGCGCGGGTGGCCGAGGCGATGGAGCGGCTCGGCCGGTTCTTCAACGCGCTTTGAGCGCGGCGGGCCCTGGGATTCGGGGGGGGGAGAGGGTGGAGAAGCGGCTGGGGCTTGCCGCCGCCCTGCTGGCCCTGCCGGCGCTTCCCCTCCTGCTGGCCGGGCCCGCCTGCGCCCAGGCCGAGGCGCAGGCCCCGCAGGGCTATGACGCGCTGCTCGCGCTCTACAGGGAGTTCCGCGCCTTCGTGCCGCCGCCGATGGTGAAGGGCGTGCCCGATTATTCGCCCCAGGCAATGGCGCGCCACTATGCCGGGCTCCAGCGCTTCGAGGCACGGCTGGCGGCGATCGACGACAGCGCATGGCCGATCCCGCGGCGCGTCGATTACATGGTGGCGCTTGCCGAGATGCGCGGGCTGGAGTTCCAGCACCGGGTGATGCAGCCCTGGAAGCGCGACCCGGCTTTCTACAGCACCACCAATCTCGGCTTCGGGCCCAAGATGCACGGCGCCATCGCCATCCCCAGGCTGCCGATCGCAAAGGACGAGGCGGCGGCGCTGGCCGCCCGGCTCGACGCCGTGCCCGAGGCGCTGCGCCAGGCACGGGCGAACCTCACCGATGCGCGCGGCGACCTTGCCCGGCTGGCGATCGTGCAGAAGCAGGTGGAAGTGAACGTCTATGGCGCGCTGGCTGCGGACGCGGCGAAGCGCCAGCCATCGCTCGTCGCCCCGGCGAAGCGCGCCCAGGCGGCGGCCGCGGCGTTCAAGGCGTGGCTGGAGGGCATCGAGGCCGGGCTCCCCGCCTATGGCGGCGTGGGGGCGGAGAATTATGCCTGGTATCTCAGGCATGTGCTGCTGCTGCCCTACACGCCGGAGGAGGTCCGGGTGATCGGCGAGCGCGAATATCAGCGCCAGCTCGCCTTTCTGAAGATCGAGGAGCATCGCGACCGCGCGATCCCGATGCCCGAGCCGGTCAAGACCCGCGCCGAGTTCGACGCCAAGCGCAAGCAGGAGGATGAGGACCTGCTCAAGTTCCTGCGCGACGGCCAGTGGGTGACGATCCCGGACTATGTGAAGCATGATCCGGAGGAGGGGCCGTACGAGTTCCCCTTCGAGAAGGATCCATCCAGGCCGGGCCTGTTCGATCCGCCGCAGCATCTCCATTTCTTCTTCCAGGCCGAATTCCGCGACGGCCGGCCGCTGCGCGCGCACAATTTGCCCGGCCATGCCTTTGACGAGCTCCAGGCGGCGCGCGACACGCGCCCGGTGCGCGGGCAGCCGCGGCTGTTCTTCGTCAACGGGCTGCGCAACGAAGGCTGGGCCTTCTATCTTGAGGAGTTCCTGATCCAGTCGGGCATGCTGGAGGACCGGCCCAAGGCGCGCGAGATCGACTATATCCTGGGCGCCAAGCGCGCCGCGCGCATCCTGCCCGAGCTGAAGATGCAGGCGAACGAATGGACCTGGAAACAGGCCAATGCCTCGCTGATCGCGCGCACGCCCAAATGGATGCAGCCGGGCGATGCCGTCGCCCAGTTCGACATCGAGCTGTACCTGCGCCAGCCCGGCTATGGCATCGGCTATTACATGGGCAAGGTGGAGCTGGAGAAGCTGCTCGCCGATGTGGCGATGCGCGAAGGCGACGGGTTCGACATCAAGACGTTCCACGATCGCTTCCGCGCGGCGGGCTCGATCCCGATCTCGCTGATCCGCTGGGAAATGACGGGCCGGGACGACGAGATCCGCACCATGCGATAGGCATGGGGCGGGGATGGGCCCAGGCCCTGGCTTGCTCGTTGCCCCGATTTCCTTCGTCGTCCGGGCGCCTCCCGTCATCCCCGCCTTCGCGGGATGACGGGGGAGAATATGAGCCCTCCGATCCATAGGCTGCCCGGGGCCCGCCCCATGCCCTGGGCAGCGCGCGCGATCAGAAGCGGATGCGGGCGCTCAGGCTGGCGCGGTGGTCCCTGGTGCGCTTGCCGAACTCGCCATCATAGCCGAGCCGCAGTGACAGGTTCTCGTTGCCCACCACGCGCAGCTCCGCGCCGACATGCGCGGCCTGGCGATCCATCAGCGTGGTGATCGTCGCCGGCGCGGCCGAGGCGTTGCCGCCGAGCAGGCGGAACGGCGCCGCGATCCGGTCGGTGGTGTTGAACACGCCGCCGCCCGTGATCGCGAAGGTCGCGCTGGTCGGCCCGTTGCCGGCCAGCCGCACGCCCAGGCTCAGTTCGGGCGCGACGGTGCCGATCCACTGCGTATGGGAGAGGCTCTCGACGCCCAGGCCCTCGAGCCCGCGCTCCGCGAAGCCGCCCTGGCGCAGCGCGGTGACGAAGCCGCGCACCGCCGGCCGGGCGAACACCATGCCCTGGCCGAGCACCCAGGCCGCCTCGGCGCTGCCCTGGAGATAGCCGGTGCCCTGGTTGCCGACGCCCTGGCGCGGATCGAAGATGTTCACGCCGCGGCGCAGCTCGGTCCATTGCCAGCCGCCGCTCACCGAGGCGGCGAACTGCGCGCCGCTCGTCCCCGCATAGCGCGCGCCGATGCCGGCATGGACGCCGTCGCCGTCCGAATTGGCGCGCAGCCCGTCGATCCTGGCATTGCCGAGGCTGTCATAGCCGATCGCGCCGCCGATCATCCAGTCGCCGCCCAGCGGCTTCTCGAAGCCGGCGCGGAAGCGGCCGTCGGTATCGCCGCGGACGCTGGCATGCTCGCCGTCGCCGCTGCGCCGGAAGACATGGCCGCCGGCCTGGCTCCACACGCAGCCATCGCCCGCCGGGCCGGCGGGCGTGCCGCAGCCGAACAGGTTGGACGAGAAGTCGCGCGCCGCGCCGAACTGGGTGAGCGAGGCGATCAGATAGGGTTCGGGGTTCAGCTGATCGAAGATCGCGCGATACTGGGCCTCGCTACCGGCCTGGATGTTGCCGAGCAGGGCGAGCAGGCGGCCGATCCCCGCCGAACTGCCCGCCGTCACCGCGCGGTCCATATAGGCACCGAGCGCGCGCTCGTTGCGGTTGAGGAAGGGCTGGCCGAAATTGGTGTCGAAGGCGAGCTGGATGCCGGCGCTGTTGGCCAGCACGCGATAGTCGACCGCCAGCGTGTCGCGGATGGCGAGCCCGTTGTTGGTCGCCGTGCCTGCCGTGGCGAACAGGGTGACCGGGTTCTTGTCCTGCATCCAGGTGAGGATGACGTCGCCGGTGCCGGCCACGCTGGTATTGCCGCTCACATTGACCCGGTCCGACGCATAGGGGCCGAACGCGACGTCGAAGGCCATGTGGCCGGTTGCGCTCTGGGTGAAATCGCCGTCGAGGTCGACCGTGTTGATGACGCGGGCACCGTAGAGCAGGTTGGTCGCGGGCGTGCCGACGCCGTCCAGGTTGGCGAAGGTGGCGCCGTTCAGCAGGTCGATCGGGGTGCGGCTGGCGGCCAGGCCCATCTGGAAGTCGCCCGCATTGGCGAAGCTGCCGCTCGAACCCGCGCCGTCGCGCAGGTCGATCCGGCTGAAGGCGATGAAGGTGCCGTTCGCGTTGTTGACCAGCGCGTTGGCCCCGCTGCCCAGGTCGACATTGCCGATGATCGTGCCGCTGTTCTCCACCCGGTCGTTGCCCGCGCCGGTGTCGATCGCGAGGCCGGAGACCGCGCTGATCGAGCCGGCGGTGAGCTGGATCAGGTTGGCCGCGCCGCCGGCCAGGCGGATGCCCGCGCCGGTGCCGGCACCGCCGCGCACCAGGTTGTTGGCGGTGACCCGGATATTGCCCGCGCCGGTGCTGCCCTGGCTCTGGGCGAAGATGCCGGTCGCGTTCAGGCCGGCCGCGAAGACCGAGCCCGAAAGGCGCAGGTCGATCGCGCCGCCGGCGCCCGTGCCGGTGCCGTTGCCGGCGAATATCCCCTCGACCCAGCCGCCGCCGCCGCCGAGCGACTGCGCCACCACGCCGACCGAATTGGCGCCGAGCACCGCGATGTTGCCGGTCTGGTCGAAGCGGATCGCGCCGCCATTGCCGGTGTTGGCCGCGTTGAAGGCGATGCTGGCGGAATCGACTGCGCCGAGCACCGCGCCGCCGCCGCCGCCGATCGACTGGAGGAACACGCCGTGCGCATGGTTGCCGGCGGTCTGGACGGCGCCGTTGTTCGACACGGTGACGCTGCCGCCATTGCCGCTCGCGCCGCCGCTGCCGCCCAGGGTGACGCTCGCGCTGCCGCCGGTGAGGCGCACTTCGCCGCCGCCCGCGCCGATCGACTGGACGACCAGCGCCGGCGAATAGTCGCCCAGCGTGGCGAAGCCGCCGGCATAGGCGAGGGTGACCGTACCGCCGTCGAGCCCGGCGCCGCCATTGGCGCCGAGCGTGATGACGGTCGGCGGAACCGCGCGCGGTGCGACCGCCAGCGGATCCGCGCCCGCGCCTGCCAGCCAATAGGCCAGTGCGCGCTGGCTTTCCGGCGAAAGGTTCGCGGTGGGGGCGGTGCCGGACGCGGTGGAGTCGATGTTCAGCACGCTGGGCGCGGCCGCGGTGGCGCCGGTGCCCAGGGCGATCTCGACGATCGCCGAGCCGCCGCCGCCGCCGATCGACTGGACGATCGCGCCGGGGGCGAACTTGCCGGTGGTGCTGATCGCGCCGGTCATGCCGCGCTGGATCGCGCCGCCCGACGCGCCGGTGGTGCCGTCGGCGCCGAGCGTGATCGAGGCGCCGGCGAAGAAGGACGCCAGTTCGGCGGTGACGTCGATGATGCCGCGGCCGCCGCCGCCGCCGATCGACTGGGTCAGTGCGCCGGCGGCACCGTCGCCATTGGTGGTGACGCTGCCCGAATGGCTGCCGGTGATGTCGCCGCCGTCATTGTCGGCGCCGCCCAGGCCGCCCAGCGCCAGCCGGACGCCGATGGGCGCCTGCGGGTCGGTGACCGTCGGGTCGTGGAGCGCGACGATGTCGAGGTCGATGTCGATCGTGCCGCCGCCGCCGCCGATCGCCTGGTTGCTGATGCCGACGCCGTTGCGCCCGCCCGCGCCGATCGTGCCGTTCGAATTCACCGTCACCTTGCCGGCGTTCATGCCGGACGCGCCGTCGGCGCCCGCGCGGGCGACGAGCAGCGGGTTGGGCCGCTGGGTATTGCCGCCGGGGCCGACCACGGGCAGGCCCGGCAGGCCGGTGATGCCGCTGAAGTCGAAACCCAGCGTGCCGCCGCCGCCATTGATGCTCTCGGCGACGATCGCCTGCGAGCCGGCGCCGAGCACGGTGATGTCGCCGGTCTGGTTGACGGTGACCGCGCCGCCGGTGCCGCCGGTGCCGCCGCCGGTGAGGCCGACGATCAGCGCGATCGTGTTCGACAGGGTCAGGCTCGCAGGCTCCGGCGTGAGCGCCACGCCCAGGCCGGCATTGCCGCCGCCGCCGCCGATGCTCTGCGCGACGATGCCGTTCGCCTTGGCGCCGCGGGTGAGGATCGACCCGCTGTTGGTCACGGTGACCGCGCCGCCATTGCCGCCATTGCCGCCCACGCCGCCGATCGCGATCAGCGGCGCCGAAGTGGGGGCGCCGATCAGCAGGCTGCCGGTGAGCGCCATCCCGCCATTGCCGCCGCCGCCGCCGATCGACTGGGCGAGGATGCCGTGGGCGCCTTCGCCCTTGGTCTCGATCGCGCCGGCATTGGTCACGGCGACCACGCCGCCGATATTGCCGCTGCCGCCGACCCCGCCGCAATTGAACCCGAAGGCGCCGCTGCCCTTGCCGGAGGAGACGCCGAAGTCGATGACCGCACCGCCGATGCCGCCGCCGCCGCCGATCGACTGGGCGCGGATGCCGAAGGCGCGCGCCCCAGTGGTGGCGATCACGCCGGTGTTGGTCACCGTCACCGTGTCGCCCACGCCGGCGGTGCCGCCGGAGCCGCCCACCGCGATGCCCATGGTGTTCGAGGTGTTGCCGCTGCCCTTGTACTGGAGCGCGATGCTTGCCGCGAAGCCGCCGGTGCCGCCGCCGCCGCCGATCGACTGGGCGAGGATGCCGTTGGACTGCTGGCCATGCGTGACGATGGCGCCGGAATTGGTCACTCCGACGGTAACGACACCCGCCGGGCCGCCATTTCCGCCGAGGGCACCGCTGCCGCCCGATGCGAAAAGCCCGAAGTTCGACCCGCCGTCGCCGCCACCGCCGCCGATGGTCTGCGCGAGGATGCCTTGCGAGTTGTTGCCCCAGGTGGTGATCGCGGCGTTGTTGGTGACCTGAACGATGCCGCCATTGCCGCCATTGCCGCCGCTGCCACCGGAGGATGAGAACAGGCCGAAGCCGCCGGCACTGCCGCCGCCACCGCCGCCGATCGATTGCGCAACGATGCCATGCGAATAGATGCCGTGCGTGACGATCGTCGTGCCGACGGCGGTGAAGACGGTCGCGTTGCCGCCACCGCCAGCAGCGCTGCCGCCGCCCGGGTTGAAGACGAGGCCGCCGCCACCGCCACCATTGCCGCCATGACCGCCCTGGCTGACGGCCGCGACGCCGACGGAGTAGTTGCCAAAGGTCTCGACTTTGCCGCCGTTGAAATTGACGACGGCCGTGCCGCCGATGCCGCCCAAACCACCATTACCGGCATTGCCCGAAATGCCCTTGGCGTCGCCGCCGTCGCCGCCATCGCCGCCGATGCTCGTGGCGGCGATGCCGGTCGCGTGGTCGCCGGTCGTCTGCACCGCGCCATTGACGTTGACGGTCGCGAGGCCGCCATCGGCGCCGTTGTCTCCGTCGCCGCCGTTGGAAAAGACATAGCCGTTGGAACCATTGCCGCCACGGCTGCCCTGCGAGGTGCCGAGGACGCCCGTGGTGCCGCTGGCGATCACTGCCCCGCTGTTGGGGGCATTGGCATCGGCGCCGGGCTGGTTGTAGTTGACCGTGATCTCAGGACCGGCATGGCCCGACGGCCCGTTCGCCGCCTTGGCCGGCGGCGCGACGCAGGTCGTGCCGTTGGGCGCACCATTGTTGACGGAGCAGGTCTCGGCGGTCGCCGGGTGCCCCTGGCTGGCGGGCGTACCAGGCGTGATCGTGCAATTGGCCGCGCCGCTGCTGCACGTATAGTGTTGGACTTCGGTCGCGGGCAGCGGGTCAGCCCCCGTGCCGATCAATGAGATCTGGCTCGGATTGCTGGTCAGCGTGTTGACATTGAGGGTGGTGACGCCGGGCGTATTGTTGAAGACTGCGGACGGCACGTTGCCCGTACAGGTTTCGACACCACCGGACGGTCCGGAGCATCCCGCCAAGGCTGGAGTCGACCAGATCGGAAACAGCAGACCCGCGAGGAACAGTGTCCCCAGAACGGATAGAACAGCGACAACCGAGCTGCCGACAAATCCTCGCCTTGGCCGGCCCATCACGGAACCAGCCACGGCGTCGTTAGCCCCCCGACGGCTCATGCCCCACCCCACTCGCGCCCCGACACGCGAATCTCGACATTTACCGAAGGATAACAGTTTGCTGTTTTAGCGCTTGGCGATTTTTGGGTGTATCTCGCCAGGCGGACTGCGGCCCGCCACCAGATCTATCGCAATACGATCCATCTGAATTCCAAGGACAATCCGCGTGAAATCGGCGTGGAACAGACTATCCGCCCCTTCATGGAATGCGCCTGTTCGCGAAGTCTTGATCAGCGGGCGACAGAAATCCTCGCATCCCCTGCCCGCGCGCCGCGCTTGCGCGGCAGCATCATGTCCCTGGCAAGCAGTCCGCTTACCCGACAGAAGGTCATGAAAGCACGGCACGCTTCCTCGGTGCCCACCACGTCGACGGTTGCGCCGAAACAGGCGTTGAACGCCTTCTGATAAATCGGACCCCGTCGGCGGCCAGGCCAGGCGTTCAGAAAATCGAGCGCCTGTTCGACACCATAGATTTCCTCCACCGGCATGCCCGGTTCGGGCGCTATGCGCACCGGCACTTCGAACTGCAGTCTGTCCATCGGATCGTTCCCTGTCGGCCGGCCGAACAACGCCACCAGCCATGAAAGGTTGCGTGACGCCTTTTTGCCTCGGGAATGTGTCGTCAGTGCGATGACGCGCGGCCACCGCGTCAAACGGCCCCGGCGGCGGCTGCCGCCGGGAATGTCGCGGGTGTTGACGCGCCGCGACGCGATCCTCGGCTACTGGTTCGCGGGATCGGTCTCGGCCTCGTAGCACATGCGTGAAACGATCATCAGCAGATAGAGCGACGGCACGAGGAAGACGCCGCCGAGGATGAGCGCCGGAATGGCGCCAAGCCCGAGCGTTTCGGCGGTTACCCAGTAGACGGTGCCGATGCAGATGACAGCCTGCACGGACAGGAACAGCGCCGCGGCCGCCGCGCGCGACAATGTCTTGAATGATTTGATGCGTTGCATTTGGAGATGCTTTCGAAAGGCACGCCACGCGTCCGCGGGCGGTCCAGGACCGCCACACGGATCGCGCGGAAAAACAGCGATGAGGGTTGGAGCGCGGCTCGCGGCCGCCGGGTCAGGCGAGCGGCGGCGCGCGTGGCCTGTGGGCACCCGCGCGGGAAGCCGGCGCGGATTCGCCGCCCGCCGCTTCGGCGGGCGATGGCGTAAGATGGAGGCCAGCAAGGAGAACGGCCGGCGGAACGATCGCGGGTTCGCCGCTTGCCGGCTTCGCCGGAAGCGGCCGATTGGAGCGGACCTCGACGGCCTGCGGCTTGCCGGCGAAGCGCAGCAGGGCCGCGACTTCGCCGCGTTGTTCAAGCCTGACGCTGGCGCCGGCGTCGGCGCCAGCGAGATCTGGCAGGTCCGGACGCGCCAGGCACAGAAGCGCCAGCAGCGCCAGGCCCATCAGCAATGAGCAGGCCGCCGCTATAGGCCGATCGATCGGTCTGGCGCGCTTGACTGTCGTCAAGAATGATCTCCAACGTTCAGCAAGTGCCCTACCGCAGAGCGGAGGCAAAGGAAAGCAACGGTTGACAGGCGCCCAGACACCCTTCGATCGGGCCTGATGGTTCAGGCGCCGGGCGCAAGACGTCGGTTCTTCCTTGAACCTTTTGCTTTCCGGTGCCAAATCATGGAAGAATTCTCATATTGGCTCCGAGGAGCCCTCACCGGCAAAGAACCACAAGAAACAATGGTCACCTATCTCGACGCCGCCACCGCACCGCTCAGGAACACCGGCCAGATCCGCCTCTATGGCGAGGAGGGCTTCGCCGGCATGCGCAAGGCCTGCGACCTGACCGCGCGTTGCCTCGATGAACTTGCGCCGATGGTGCGCCCCGGCGTCACCACCGAGGCCATCGATCGCTTCGTGTTCGAATTCGGCATGGACCACGGCGCCCTGCCCGCGACGCTGAACTATCGCGGTTACACCAAGTCGTGCTGCACCTCGATCAACCACGTCGTCTGCCATGGCATCCCGGACAACAAGCCGCTCAAGGACGGAGACATCGTCAACATCGACGTCACCTACATCCTCGATGGCTGGCATGGCGATTCCTCTCGCATGTATCCGGTGGGAACCATCAAGCGTGCCGCCGAGCGCCTGCTCGAGGTGACCTATGAATGCCTGATGCGCGGCATTGCCGCCATCCGCCCCGGCGCTCGCACCGGAGCCATCGGCGCCGCCATCCAGACCTACGCCGAGGGCGAGCGCTGCTCGGTGGTGCGCGATTTCTGCGGTCACGGCGTCGGCCAGCTCTTCCATGACGCGCCGAACATCCTGCATTACGGCAGCGCGCATGAAGGCGTCGAAATGCGGCCTGGCATGATCTTCACCGTCGAGCCGATGATCAATCTCGGCCGGCCGCACGTGAAGGTGCTGTCCGATGGATGGACGGCGGTGACGCGCGACCGTTCGCTCTCGGCCCAGTACGAGCACACTGTCGGCGTCACCGACACCGGTTGCGAGATCTTCACCCTGTCGCCGAAGAACCTCGATCGGCCCGGCCTGCCGGCCTAGAGCATGATGCCGAAAAGTGCGAAGCGGTTTTCGGGCGACATCATGCTCTATCTCTTTGATTTAGAGGCGGATTCAGATTTCAGGTCGAACAGACCTGAAATCATCCGGCTCTAGAGAACGCCTCTCGAAAGTGGCCCCGAAAGCCGATCGAAAACCGCTTCACAGTTTTCGGCATCATGCACTAATCTGCTCCTGGCGTGCCTTCCGGCCGGAAGAATGCCATGGGGCGCAAGTCAGGCGGGCACATGGGGACCAGCGACGACGAACGGACCTTCTTCGGCGAGATGCCGGTCTCTCCTCCCCTAGCGAAGGCCGCGGAAGAAAAGCCGCATTATCTCGGGCATCGTGACCGTCTGCGCGAACGTTTCGTCGCGGGAGGCGCTGATGCCCTGCCCGACTACGAATTGCTGGAGTTGCTGCTGTTCCGGCTGATCCCCCGAAGCGATACGAAGCCGGTCGCCAAGGCCTTGCTCGCCCGTTTCGGCACGCTTGCCGAAGTGCTGGGCGCGCCGGCTGAACTGCTGCGCGAGGTCAAGGGCGTAGGCCCCTCCGTGGCGCTGGACCTGAAGATCGTCGCGGCGACGGCACAGCGCATGGCGCGTTCCGCGGTGCGCGGCCGGGAGGTCCTCTCGTCCTGGAACAATGTGCTCGACTATTGCCGCGCGGCGATGGCCTTCGAGGCGCGCGAGCAGTTCCGCATCCTGTTCCTGGACAAGAAGAACGGTTTGATCGCCGACGAGGTGCAACAGACGGGAACGGTCGACCACACGCCGGTCTATCCGCGCGAGGTGATCAAGCGCGCGCTCGAACTGTCGGCCACGGCCATCATCCTCGTCCACAACCATCCCACTCAACCTATTTCCATCACGCTCGATCACGCTCCTAACCGTTGAATCACTTGAACTTTTAGGCTTGTCGTAGCGCAGGACGTTGTGGCATATTGGGGTCGGT
>Ga0066256_1001107_pt4 | contig 11752 bp, 9 predicted proteins | sample ThiBio_1000_biof_FD_87107 | JGI IMG/M metagenome (GOLD analysis project Ga0066256, IMG submission 87107) | Wastewater bioreactor microbial communities from Cape Town, South Africa - Thiocy_expt_1000_biof (version 2) | ecosystem: Engineered > Bioreactor > Thiocyanate-remediating >...
GGCGCCGGGGGCGGCGCCATGGCCCCGGGTATGGCGCACATGGGGGGGACCGCCGGCGCCCGGCGGAGCGTTCGGCCGCCGGGCGAGGGCCGGCAGGGCCGGCGCCGCCGGCGCGCCCTGGGTGGAAGCGCCCCGCGGGCCCGCCATGACGACACGCAGCAGGGTGGCTGGATCATCGGATTGCACGACGGCGCTGCCCGCCAAACGCGGGAACAGCTGCGGCTGGCCGGTGCCGTCGTCCTTATGGCAGGCGGCACAGGAATCCTTGTAGATGGCCTTGCCCGCCACCATGCTTGGATCGTTGGCAGCAACGGGCGTCGCCGATGACGACGGCGCGTTCACCTGCTTGAGATAGGTCGCGATGGCGCGCAGATCCGTTTCCGGCATGTTGGAGGTCGACTTCTGCACCACTTCGATCATCGGGCCAGAGGCCACGGTGCGGCCATTGGCGCCCGTCTTCAGATAAGCGACGATTTCGTCATCGCTCCAGCCGCCGAGGCCCTTGCGATTGTCGCCGGTGATGTCGGGGGCGTACCAGCCTTGCAACACGCCGCCGCGCAGCGGCTTGCTCGTATCGTCCGCCCCCGTCGTCGTCTTCGCCGTATGGCAGGTGCCGCAATGGCCCGGCCCCTCGACGAGATAGGCGCCGCGATTCCATTCGGGCGAGCGCGCGGGATCGGGCTTGAAACGTCCTTCCGAGAAATTCAGCAGGTTCCAGCCCAACAGCGACAGGCGAATACTGAACGGAAACGGCAGTTGGTTGGACTCGATGCGATTACGGATCGGACTGACGCTGCGCATATAGACCCAGAGCGCCGCGACATCGCGATCGGTCATCTTGGTGAAGGCCGGATAGGGCATGGCCGGATAGAGCCGCTTGCCGTCCTTGCCGCGCCCCGTATGCAAGGCGTTCTTGAAATCGGCGAAGCTCCACGTGCCGATGCCGGTTTCCGGATCGGGCGTGATGTTGGATCCCACAAGCGCGCCGAACGGCGTCTGCAACACGACGCCGCCGGCGAAGGGCTTCTTTTCATCGAGCGTGTGGCAACCGGCGCAATCGCCTTCGGTGGCAATGCGACGCCCCGCCTCGATCTGCGGAAAATTCTGTTCGTCGACCGCCTGCGCGCTATGGGTGATCGCCGAGGTGAGAACGCCCGCTAAGAGAAGGCTTGCGAAGTGAAGAGCTGTCGTCCTCATGCCTGCACCAGCGGACCGGGGTTGCGCATGTATTTCTGGATGATCGCATCAGCCGCCCAATAGGCGAGCGCACCAACCGTGCCGGTCGGGTTCTTGCCGGCGTTCTGCGGAAAAGCCGAAGCGCCGATGGCGAAGACATTGTGCACGTCCCAGCTTCGCAGATAGCGGTGGAGCGGGCTGGTCTTGGGATCGGCGCCGACGATGGCACCGCCGGTGTTGTGCGTGCTTTGATAGGGCACGATATTGTAAGGCTTGGTGCGGCGCGACACCACGGCCTGGCGCGGATTTAGCGCCTTGGCGATCTCCTGCATGCGGTCGGTGACCCAGTTCGACATGCGGATGTCGTTGTCGGGGAAGTCGAAGGTCATGCGCATCAGCGGATTGCCGAAGCGATCCTTATAAGTCGGATCGAGGTCGAGATAATTGCCGCGGATGGCATAGCTCGACCCCTGGCTCGAAAAGCCGAAGGCGCGCAGATAATTGTCCTTCGTCGCCTTCTTCCAGGCCGAGCCCCAGCGCGGCGTGCCCGGCGGCACCGGACGGAAGGAAATCGGCCGGCCATTGGTGGGAATGCAATTGATGCCCGCGCCGCCGACGAAATCTTTTCCGGTGTGATCGAAAGCATCGCCGTTGTAATCATCCACCGTCTGGCCCAGCGAGCCGGCGGCGATGAAGGGATTGAAAATCTTGTCGTCGAAAAAGAGCTGGACGCCGGAATTGGTCTGATAGCAGTAATTGCGGCCGACCGTGCCCTCGCCCGTATTGGGATCATAGGACTGGCCGATCTTCGACAGCAGCATCAGCCGGACGTTGTGCAGGCCATAGGCGCACAGCAGCACGAGATCGGCCGGCTGTTCGAACTCCTCGCCGTTGACGTCCACATAAGTGACGCCGGTGGCGTGTTTGCCGGTCGGATGCATGTTGACGCGCGTCACCTCGCACAGAGTGCGAGCCTCGAAATTCGACTTGCGCATCAGGAGCGGCAGAATCGTGGTCTGCGCGCTCGACTTCGAATAGTTGGAACAGCCGAAGCGTTCGCAGAAGCCGCAATAGGTGCATTCGCCCATGGCGATGCCGAGCGGATTGACATAGGCGCCCGACAGATTAGCCGACGGCGTGGGAAACGGATGCAGGCCGATGCCTTGCGCGGCCTGCGCGAACATGGTGGGTGCCAAAGTCATCTTCATCGGCGGCAGCGGATAGTCGCGGGCGCGCGGGCCCTCGAACGGATTGCCGCCGGTTTGCACCTGGCCTTTCAGCACGCCGGCCTTGCCGGAAATGCCGGCGAGATATTCGAAGCGATCGTAAGCACTCTCGATCTCGTCGTAAGTGAAACCCCAGTCCTGGACTTGCAGGTCCTTATGGACGAAGCCCGGGCCATAGCGCTGATCGAGATGGCTCTTCAGATTGAAGTCGGAGGGAAAGAAACGCCAGGTGTGGCCGTTCCAATGCACGCCCGCGCCGCCAACGCCATTGCCCGGCAGGAAGGAGCCGAACTCGCGGATAGGCAGCGCTGTCTGCGTCGTGTTGTTGCGGAAGGTGAAGGTCTCTTGCGCCGGCTTGAGAAACAGATCCTGGCGGATCGCATAGCGCAATTCGTCGGGCATGTAGCCGACGTTGAAATCGGTGGCGGTATCGCGCCACGGACCGCGCTCGATGGCGACGACATCATAGCCGGCATCGGTCAGCTCATGGGCCAAGATCGCGCCGGTCCAGCCGAGACCGACAATCACGACATCGCGGCGGGGAAGTCTACGAGCCATGGGTTACCGCCTTTTCCCGGAGGAATTGTCCATGCGCGAAACGGGCGGAAGCGGGTAGGGTGGCTTTTGTTTGTCGGTATGGTCGCGGTTGTCCGAAGGCGCGCCGGGGAGTCCGTACCAGGCCCAACTCATCACATACTTGTCGGTGGCAGGATACTGATCGGCGAAGAAACCTTCCATCGTGTTCTGCAACAAGAGTTCGAACAGGCTCTTGGCATCGCCGCTCTCGAACTTGATACCGTTGGCCTCCATTTTCTTGAGCAGGTCGTCTTGCTCGGCCGGGCTTAAGCCGTCAAAGCTCTTGCCGGCGAAATTGGCCTTGCAATAGGCATCGAGCCCGGCGAGCCCCTGGCGGTAACGGCCGGTGGGCGACAGCGGCGATTGGAAGCCTTGCGACGGCGTGCCGTTTGCGAACGGCGGCTGCATGTAGAGGTTTTGCGCACTGCCATAGGAGCCGGAAAGCTGCCGGTCGATGAACACGGCACAGCCCGCATCCTTGCCGCCGACGCTGACATCGTCGGCCGGAATCAACCGATCGACGATGGCTTCGACGGCGCGCGCTTCGGCCGGCGTGAAGAAGGTCCAGCCGCCGGGCACGACCGGCGTCGGTGGCGTGGCGCTATAGGGTTGCCAGGGCAGGATGCCGGACAGGCTCGCGGCATGCGCGCGACCACCGGCCGAAGCCAGAACGGCGATCGCTGCCGTTGATGCCAAAAAACGCCGGCGCGTGACAGACACCGGCGGTGCTGCATCGTGGGTCACGTCAGCCTCACCAAGATTTGAATCAGACGAATGAAAAGCACTCCGCTTCCGCCGCATCGTCAAGCGAATTCATTCCTCGAATTGAAGCGAATGCGCGCATTTACTTTTGTTGCGATGCATATGCCGACGTCGAAAGACACGTGTCAGCGCCCGGCGCGCAGTCCCTTCGCTGCATGAGAGATCATCGACATAAACGCGATGCGATAGGCTTTACCTGCGACCAAGCCTACACCTGACTTTCGCCGCGTTCGGCTGCAAAACTCAGGTGGAGGCTCGCTCTCCCTTCCAGGTTCCATGTTTTTTGCGCATGGCCGCTCTCTCCTGTGCGCACAGCCGCGACGGCTCTTGATCTGTCCGACGACGCACCGCATCATGCCTTCATGACCGGATCGACTCATGAGCCGATCATCGTCTTCGACGCGCACTGCGTGTTGTGTTCGACCAACGCGCAGTTCGTGCTGCGTCATGATCGCCGTCGCCACTTCAAGCTCGCCACACTGCAAGGGGCGACCGGTGCGGGGCTTTACCGGCGTTTCGGCCTGAACCCGGACAATCCCGACAGTCTCATCGTCGTCGAGGGCGATCGGCTGCGCCGCGACAGCGATGCCATTCTCAGCATTTGCGAAGGCCTCGGCTGGCCATGGCGCGCACTGACCGTGTTGCGCTTCTTGCCCAGAGCGGGGCGCGAACCCCTTTACCGGCTGATCGCGCGCAACCGCTAGCGCCTGTCTGCCCCCCGCGAGACCTGCTGGCTCCGCCGGCCCGAAGACAGGGAGCGTGTCCTCTGAGCGCCATTCTCGTCATCGGCGGATATGGCGGCTTTGGCGCGCGGTTGACGCGCCGTCTTCTGGCCAGGGGCCATCACGTCCTCGTCGCCGGGCGTTCGGCCGACAAGGCGGAAGCTTTTTGCGCGCCCCTGCCGATGGCCACCGCTGTGGTCGCCGACCGCAACGATGATCTGAGCCCCCTGCTCGCCGCCCATCGCCCCGATCTGGTGATCGACGCGGCCGGCCCGTTTCAGACCGGAGACGATCGCCTGCCCTGCGCCTGTATCGCTGCTTCGATCCCCTATCTCGATCTGGCCGATGCGCGCGATTTCGTCACCAACATTCACGCGCTCGATGCGCCGGCGCGCGATGCCGGCATCCCCATCATCGCCGGCGCGTCAAGTGTGCCGGCCCTGTCGGGCGCCGTTGCCCGTCAATTGGCGCAAGGTCTGTCGCGGGTGCGGCGGATCGAGATCGCCATCAGCGCCTCGAACCGCGCCACGGCTGGTTCTTCGGTTGCCCGCGCAATCCTCAGCTATGTCGGCAAGCCGCTGCAGCTCTGGCGCGGACAAAACTGGAGCCGAACGTGGGGCTGGCAGGAGCTGCGCCGCGAAACGTTCCGCTTGAGCGACGGCACGGTGCTGCGCAACCGCTGGCTCGCCATCGCCGACGTGCCCGATCATGACCTTCTGCCCGCCGCTCTGCCCGGCCGGCCGGCGGTGACCTTTCGCGCCGGCACCGAATTCGCCAGCCAGACGCTCGGGCTCTGGCTGTTGAGCTGGCCGGTGCGCTGGATCGGCCCCGAATCGATGCTGCCGCTCGCGCCTCTCCTGGCGCCGTTGCAGCGTCTCACCAAGCGCTTCAGCGACACGCGTTCCGCCATGGCCGTGACGATGATCGGCGAGATGGACGGACGCTTCGTCGAACGACGCTGGACCCTGATCGCCGCCGACGGCGACGGACCGGAAATTCCGACACTCGCGGCCGCCATCCTGGCCGACAAGATTCTGGCGCGCGAGATCGAACCGGGCGCGCGCGATGCCGGCGCCCTGCTGACCTTGGCCGATTTCGAACCTTTGTTCGCGAGCCTGTCGATCCGTCACGAACAGAGCCAGACCTTGCTGCCGCCACCGCTTTATGCCCGCGTCGCCGGCACGGATTTCGCGCGCCTGCCCGAAAAAGTGCGCGCGATGCATGACCTGCGCGGCGATGGCGGTGCCGAGGGCGAAGCCGAAGTGAAACGCGGCGATCATCCTCTGGCGAAATGCGTGGCGTGGATGATGGGCTTTCCACCTGAAGGCCAGCATAAAGTGCATGTGGCGTTCAGCGAACACGATGGTGTCGAATGCTGGACGCGCGCCTTCGGCGAACATCGCTTCAAGAGCCATCTCAGCGCCAAGGGCGGCCAATTGACGGAGCGGTTCGGGCCGTTGCGCTTTCGCTTCGATCTGCCGTGCGACGAAAAAGGCCTGACCATGCCGATCAAAGGCTGGAGTGCCTTCGGCCTGCCCTTGCCGCTGGCGCTCGCCCCGCAAGGCATCGCGCGGGAATGGCAGGAGGACGGGCGTTTCCACTTCGACGTACCGATCGCTCTGCCCAACATCGGCATGGTGGTGCACTACAAGGGCTGGCTCGATCCGCTGCCGTGATCACGGCACTTCAAGTCTCCGGCCCGGCCTCGAAGGGTGCTTTGACGCCTGCCGCTGCCAGCGCCTCGTGCAATGTTGGGAAAATACGTTTATCGCCGAGAAGCGCAACAAGGCCATGGCGCTCCATATCGGCGCGCAGATAGGGGCTGACACGCCCGAAGATCACCTCGACGCCGTTCTGAAGCAGTTCCTTGCAGAGCTCATCGACCGAACGGGCGGCGGAATAATCGATATTGGTGATGGCGCCGGCATCGAGCACGAGCCAATGCACCTTATGCGGCGCGGCATCGATGAGAGCGCGGACCTTCTGCGTGAAGAAATGATCGTTGGCGTAGAAGAGGTCGGCGCCGAAGCGCAGCACGATCAGACCCGGCGCCGTCTCGATGCCGGGCACTGCGCGCACGGGCAGCCATTTGCTGTCCTTGCCCTGCGCCAGCACGATCGTATGCGGATGATAGCTGTGGCGGACATGGCGCAGGAGCGACAAAGTGATCGCCAGCAGGATGCCCTGTTCGACACCGATCAGCACCACGGCGGCGGCCGTGGTGAACGCCAGCCAGAACTCGCCGGGGCTTTCGCGCAGAATGGCGCGCAGGCTCTTGATGTCGATGAGCCCGATGGCGATGGTGAAGACCAAAGCCGACAGGATGCCGTGCGGCAGATATTGCAGCCAATCGCTCAAGAACAGCAGAACCAGAACGACGATCGCGGCAAAGGCGATCTGCGCCAGTTGGCTCCGCGCGCCGGCGGAATCGGCGGCGGCCGTCTGTGTCGGGCTGCCGTTGACGACGAACGTGCCGCTGGCGGCCGCCGCCGCATTGGCCGTGGCGAGGCCCAGAATATCGGCATCGGCATCGACGCGTTCGCGATAACGTTCGGCGAAGGCGCGGCCGGCGGCGGCGCTCTGCGCGATGATCATCACGCAACAGGCGCCGGCCACCGGCAGCAGCGCCAAGACTTCTTGCCAGCTCACGAGTGGCAGATGCAGGCCGGGCAAACCACCTTGCACGGGCCCCAGCACCGAGATGCCATGGCCGGCGAAATTGAAGGCATAGCTGGCGGCAATGCCGAACACGACGGCGAGCAACGGCCCCGGCAGACGCGGCAGCCAAAATTTGCAGCCAAGCACAGCCACCACGACGGCGGCCGCGACCGCGAGCGTCGGCGGATGAATCTTGTCGAGGGAGTGCGCGATCGACCAAACCTGCGCCAACGTGCCATGCGGCTGCTCGCGCAGGCCCAGCATGTCGCCGAGCATGGCGATGCCGACCTGCACGCCGACACCGGCGAGGAAGCCGACCAGCACCGTGCGCGACAGGAAGTCCGCCAAGAATCCCAGTTTGAAAATGCGCGCCAGCAGCAGCAGACCGGCGGTCAGCAGAGCCACCATGCCGGCCAGCGCGACATATTGGGCGCTGCCCATCGGCGCCATGGCGGAGAGGCGGCTCGCCAGAATGGTGGCGGTGGCGGAATCGGCCGCGACGACCAGATGACGGGAGGCGCCGAAGACGGCGAAAGCCAGCGTCGGCCACAGCACCGTGTAAAGGCCGCAGACCGGAGGCATGCCGGCGATACGGGCATAGCCGAGCACCTGCGGAATGCTCATCGCCGCCAATGTGGCGCCGGCCACGATATCGCGCAGCGCTTGCGCACGATCGAGCGGCAGTATCCCTTTCAATACGGGCAAGCGCATCATTCGCCTTGGCTCCCGACTCGCACCACCCGCCAGCATAAGCGATTTGCCGGCCCTGTTCGCAAGCTTGCAATTGACAGCGGCCGAGAGGGCGGGCTTGCTCGCCTCAAGACAATGCCACCAGGAAGGGATCCGAATGCCTCTTGTGTCGATCAACGCCAAGCCAGCGGCAGTGGAGGTGGATCTTTCCCGCGCCGCCGTGCTCGTCAACGACATGCAGAATGCCTTTTGTGCGCCATCCGGCTATCTCGACCGTATCGGTTTCGACATTGCGCCCGCGGCCGCGACGGCCGGCAAGGTGGAGCAGTTTTGCACGGCGGCCCGCGCCGCCGGCTTGCCTGTCGTGCTCATGCAGAACGGCTTCTCGCCCGATTATCACGAAGCGCCCGGCCCCGCTTCGCCGCTCTGGCATAAATCGAACGCCTTGCGATACATGCGGGCCCATCCAGAAGAGCAAGGCCGCATTCTGACGCGCGGCACCTGGGATTACGAGCTGATCGAAACGCTGCGCCCGCAATCCGGCGATCTCCTGATTCAAAAAGCGGCCGACAATGGCTTTGCCGGCACCGATCTCGACCGCCTGCTGCGCGCCCGCAACATCAACACGGTTTTCGTCTGCGGCATTTCCAGCAATGTCGGCGTCGAGTCGGCGCTGCGCGCAGCCTATCATCTGGGCTATTTCGGCATCATGGTGGCCGATGCGTGCATGGCCGTCGGACCGCCCTTCATGCAGGAAGCGACCGAGTTCAACATCGCCAGCTTCTTCGGCTGGGTTGCCAGCGTTCATGACATTTCTGAATCGTTCCACAGCGTCAAACAGTGACGATGCGCGTGAATAAACAGCAGCAATATCAATATCGAACGAAGGCCGTGCAGAAGCATGCAACACATGCATGGGCATCACCTTGACTTGCCGCGCCAATGATTGCCTAGATCGCCGCCTTATTGCTTTTAATGGGATAAAAGATGCGCTTATTTCACAACACACTGATCGCAAGCCTCGCATTTGCTGCTGGCCTCGCTGCTGTTCCGGCACTTGCGCAGCCGAAGCCTGATGAGCGCGCCGTCTCGCAATTCTGGGATGCCTATCGCACCTTGCGGAGCGAATGCGGCAGTGCCGCCTGGACCTTGTGGCAATCGAATTCTTATGAGCGCTGGCGCACCGGCAAGTCGCCGATGCTGACGATGCATTATTCGTCGCGCTTCTATCAAACCCTGCCGCCGGGACCGCAAGCCATACCTGAGCCAACCCGCGGCCAGGCGGTCGAAGCGATGAAGAAAGCCAACGACCTTCTGAAGGCCACCGGCCCCGATTTCAGCACGCTCGCGGACTATATCAACGCCAAGGATTTCAAGGACGACAAATACAAGAAGGGCGACGAGATCAACAAGCGCCTGGTCGCGGCCGGTCAAGCATGTTTCGACGTCAACCAGGAGATGGAAAACATCTATACGGTTTATGCCGAGAAGCGCGCGGGCGAGCTGGCTGGCACAGCCGCCGACAAGCCGGGCGCACAGCAGCGCGTTTCGGATTGGCAGATGGCGCGCGATCTCGCGACCGAACTCGCCAAGGGCACCAAGGTCGATCTGGCGGCTTTGGAGGCGAAGACCAAAGCGCTCTCCGAAATGGTCGAGAAGCGCATCGCCGATCCGGCGCTGGCCTCGTCGCGCTTCTATCGCGATCTCAACAAGGATGTCGCGGTGGAATTGCGCAAGACCGTGCGCGAGATCAAGGAACGACCGAAGCTGTTGCAGGAATATGGCGAGCAGCGGCCGCGCAGCCGCTTCGTCAACTTGCGCAGCGAGATCAATGTCGGCGGTGGGCGCAATCTGCTCGACGAGATCAGCAAATAATCCACCGTCCGCTGCATAAGAGGATCAGACCATGGCCCCTCGCACTTTGACCACCAGCCATGCCGGACAGGGCATGGTCACCGCGCCTCATGCGCTTGCCAGCGAAGCTGGCCTGCGCATTTTGCAAGAGGGTGGCAATGCGATCGTAGCGATGGTGGCGGCCGCCGCTACCATCGCCGTGGTCTATCCGCATATGAATTCGATCGGCGGCGATGGCTTTTGGCTGATCTCGCGCGCCGGCACGCCGCCAATCGCCATCGATGCCTGCGGCAGCGCCGCGCGCAAGGCGACGCTGGCTTACTATGCCGACAAAAAGCTCAACGCCATTCCGGCGCGCGGGCCTTTCGCCGCCAATACGGTGGCTGGAACGGTCGCCGGCTGGGGTGCGGCCCTTGCCGTCTCGCAGGAGATGGGCGGGCGCATGCCGCTGGCGCGACTGTTGGAAGATGCCATCGCGCGGGCTGAACAAGGCATCACGGTGAGCGAAAGCCAGGCGGCGCTGACCACGTCGAAGCTCGGCGAGCTGGCGCTGCAACCGGGCTTCGCCCAGTCCTATCTCGTCGGCGGGCGCCCACCGGCCTGCGGCGAGACCATGCGCTTTCCCGCCCTCGCACGCGCCCTGCGGCAGCTCGCGGCGAAGGGCACGCAGGATTTCTATCGCGGCGAACTCGCCCGTTCGATCGCCGCCGATCTCGCCCGTTGTGGCGCACCGCTGACGAGCGAGGATTTCGCCAGCTATGAAGCCAAGCAGGTTGCGCCGCTTTCGATCACGACCGGCGTCGGCCAGCTCTACAACATGCCGCCGCCGACGCAGGGCCTCGCCTCGCTGCTCATTCTGGCGCAATTCGATCGGTTGAAAGTGGCGCAAGGCGAGAGCTTCGATCACATTCACGGACTGATCGAGGCGACCAAACAGGCTTTCCTGCTGCGCGACAGATATATCGGCGATCCCGCTTCGATGACGACCGACGTTACGGCTTTCCTCAGCGACATTCGCGTGCAGGCTCTGGTCAATCGCATCGATCGCCGCAAGGCCCTGCCCTGGCCGCAACCGGCTGCGCCCGGCGATACGATCTGGATGGGCGCGATCGATGCCACCGGCACCGCCGTAAGTTTCATCCAATCGACTTTCTTTGAATTCGGCAGCGGTGTCGTGCTGCCGGAGAGCGGCATCATCTGGCAGAATCGTGGTGCCAGCTTCAGCCTCGAACCGGGCTCGCCGCGCACGCTCGCGCCCGGGCGCAAGCCCTTCCACACGCTCAACCCGGCCATGGCGCATCTCAGCGACGGCCGCTGTATGGTCTATGGCACGATGGGCGGCGAAGGCCAGCCACAGACTCAATCGGCCGTGTTCACACGCCATGTCTATTTCGATCAGGATTTGCAGGACGCCATTACGGCGCCACGCTGGCTGCTCGGCCGCACCTGGGGCGAGGACAAAGTGAACCTGCGCCTGGAAAACCGTTTCGATCCGGCTTTGGTCGCCGCACTGCGCCAGGCGGGCCACGATGTCGAGCTGATCGAGCCCTACAGCAACACCATGGGCCATGCCGGTGCGATCACGCGCGCACCCGATGGGCAACTCAAAGGCGCCTCGGACCCACGCAGCGATGGCGCGGCGCTCGGGTACTGACGGCGACTAGACATCTCATGCATGTGCCACATATACTCATATTGAGTATATCGTCTCTATACCCTGAATGAGCAGGTCCGCCTCGACGGCGAAGAGATCGTCGATGCGACCCGCTTTCCCTCAATCACGTCCGCCGGAGCCTGAAATGCCGCTCGCCCCTCTTCCCCCAGTCCTCATCGAACCAATCGTCCGCGTAGCACTGCTTGAGGATCTCGGCCGCGCCGGCGACGTCACCACGGACGCCATCGTGCCGAGCGACGCGCGCGCCAAGGTATCACTCGCCGCACGCCAGGCCGGCGTCGTCGCCGGCCTCGATCTTGCGCTCATGGCCTTCCGCCTCATCGACCCTGCGATCGTCGCCTCCGTCATCCGAGTGGACGGTTCCCATGTCGCGGCGGGCGCAGCGGGCCCGGCCCTCCGAAGGCCCGGCGGCG
>Ga0066256_1004783_pt1 | contig 11749 bp, 3 predicted proteins | sample ThiBio_1000_biof_FD_87107 | JGI IMG/M metagenome (GOLD analysis project Ga0066256, IMG submission 87107) | Wastewater bioreactor microbial communities from Cape Town, South Africa - Thiocy_expt_1000_biof (version 2) | ecosystem: Engineered > Bioreactor > Thiocyanate-remediating >...
CCCATTGCAGAATGTTTGGGTTTGTACCTGTGACGAGTGCGCCGGTGCCGGCGCCTGTGGCGGCGCCGGGGCTGGGGCCGACGGCACTGGCGGCAGCGGCAGCGGCGCTGCCGACCTCTGCGTTCACGCTGCCGCCGCCGCCGGCGGCCGTGGCCCGCCTGCCGGGTGCCTTCCCGGCGTTCCGGCAGGACGGCGTGGAGTCGGCGATGGTGATGGTGCGGGCTGCCGCGTTGCCGGTGGCGTACCTGGAGGTGGCGGTGACGTCGCCGGTGACTGGCGCGGTGGGGGTGGGTGCCGCTTCGCCGGCGGCGGCCCGCCGCATCAACATGGTGCGCATGCCGGGGTGGGAGCACGGCGTGGTGGGTTTTCATTCTGACGACGGCAAGCTGTATGACGGCACCGGCACCAGCGTGTACACGCTGGCGGCGCCGTGGCACGCGGTGGGGTCGGGGGCGGGCGTGGGGCTGCGGCGGGCGGGCGCCCGCGGGGGCACCCCGTGCGTCACCCGCAACGGGCCGGAGGGATGGGGGCGCCGTTTCCCCGCCCACCCCGCGGGCGCCCTGTTTGGCGTGGGGCCGCAGGGCGCGGGCGGGGGGGGGGCGGTTAACACGGGCCAGGCGCCGTTCCTGTACGCTGGCGCGTCGTCCTGCCTGCGCCTCACGGGTGGCGGCGACGTGATGTTGGTGGCGCCGTCACGGCGTGGCGCGGCGCCCGGGGTTGGGGGCAGCGGCGGCGCGGCGGAGGTGGCGCGCATGCGCGCGGAGCTGGCGGCACTGCGGGCACGCGTGGCGGAGGCGGAGCGCGGTGCGTTGGACGCGCGCCGCCTGCGCACCGCGCCCGAGGCGGAGCTGGAGCGGCTGGCGGGGCGTGTGGCGGCGGCGGCAGCGGCGGTGGCACGCGCGCGCGGTGCGCGTGTGGCGACCGCGGTGGCGGACATTGTTGGTAACGCGCGCCTGCGCGCGGCGGCGCGCGCGGCGGGCGTGGAGATCATGCGGGTGGCGTGGGAGGACACGGCGCGCACCAAGGGCTCCTGCTTTGGCCCCAACATCAGCGACATGACGCTGGCGGCGGGCGGGCGCGACATGCCCATCGTGCGCAAGCCCAACTTTGGGGACGTGACGAGCGACCACGACCCGGACGACTTTTTCCTGGTGGTGGGCAACGAGGTGCCGGGCGGCGAGAAGGAGACGGTGACGCTGCGCACCTACCTGGAGGGCATCAACGCCTACACCGGCAACCCCGCCATTGGCCCCCTGCTGGCGCCGCGCGACGCCAAGGTGCTGGCGGCGTCGCAGGCCTGCATCCTGCCGCTGCGCGACGGCCGCGTGGAGTTCAACGTCAAGCTGTACAACTACCAGTCCACCGCCACGCCCGCCGTCCTCGTCATCGTGGCGTCCGCAGAGGGCACGTCGGCGCAGGTGGTGCTGGGCCGCGAGAACGTGCTGCGGTTTAACAAGGCGGGCGCGGCGGCCGACTTTGTGGCGGAGCGCCTGAAGGACGACCGCGTCAAGCGCGGCGTGCCGGTGGACGGCCCCATGACGGCGGAGGAGCGCGCGCGCAACTGCCTCCTCATCATCCAGGTGCCGCTGGTGTACCGGCCGCCGGCGCGGGTCCTCCCCTTTGGTGGCGGTGGCGGCTTTGGTGGCGGCCCCGGTGGTGGCTACTTTGGTGGCGGCGGCGGCGGCGGTGGCTACGCTGCTGGCGGCGGCGGCGGCGGCGGCAGCTGGGGGGTGCCCGCCGCCGCCGCGCCCGTGCTGTATGCGTGCTCTGCCCCCGCCGCCCCCGTCAGCTTCAGCAGCAGCAGCAGCATGCGCGCCAAGGTGGCGGGCGGCGCTGCTGCTGCCCGCCCATCGGCGGCGCCGCCGCCGCGTGGCATGGACGCCGCCATGCTGTCCACGTCGGAAGCGCGCGGCGTGTTCACCGGCACGGCGGGCTTTGCGCTGCAGCGCGACGCCAGCATGCCCATCCGCGTCACGCTGCAGTGGTACCACGTCACCGACAGCGCTGACATCCCGGACGCCTCCATGGCCACCATCGCGCACCAGGTGACGGAGCTGTACGACGCCGCCGCGCCGTGGAACCGCGGCTCCCTCGTCACCGGCGGCGCCACCGGCCGCGTGACGGAGCACACTGCGCGCTCTGCCCTGCCCCCGCCCGTGGTCGTGTGGCCGCCGCCATGGTACTTTGGCTTCCCCGTCACGCGCCCCCGCGTGTGGCCGCCCCGCCCGCGCCCTTACGAGGTGGTGGCGGACTAAGCCGCCTGCTGCTTTGTTGACGGCCCCTGCGCCTTCACTTTTTGCTGCTGGCATGACAGTGCTGGCATGACACCTCCCTGGCTCCTTCCCCGCCCCAGCACTGGCAACCCCTTGTGTGCGCCGCACTACTCTGCCACCACCACCCGCACAACACGGCCTCCCTTGCCGCCTGGCGCGGGGATATTTGAACCCTTCGCCCTGCCAATGAAATATCAGTGTGTGACCGACGCAGCCCAGAACGCGGTGTTCTGATGCTGCTCGTACCGGTATGGTGGTGGTACCGGAACTCCAAAAAGTCAAAAATATAACGGCGCGGTGGCGACGCAAAAATACAGCGGAAAACAGTTGATTTGATAATAGCAATTGGAGCGCCGTTGTGTGCTGCTTGATATTTGCGCCGGTGCGCAATTTCTTATTTTGGAAAGTGCGGCTCCCCCAGCCGTTAGGCGGCGGACAGGCGGGTGAGTAGAGAGAGGAGGGAGCGCGTCGACTCACCGTGGAGGCAGCGGCGACGGGGGAAAGGGGCTGGGCGGGGCTGCGGGCGGAGGAGTGGGTAACGGGACAGGAGGCAAGGGCCGTGCACGTGAGCTGCTGCGCTGCGAGCAGCAGACAACCAGCAACCATGAGCACACGACGGCCTGGCACCGCGGCGCGGCGCGCGCAGGCGGCGCTGGCAGGTGCTGGCAACATTATAGCATGGGGCGGGGGTGATGGCGGAGCAGCCGCACCAGCACCCGCTCCAGCAGCTGCAGCAGCGGCTGCGGCAGTAGTTGCACCAGCGCCAACATCCGTGCCGCTGCCTCCACCGTCGGCGTCGGCGGACTCGTCGTCGTACCTTGACGCCAGCGGCGACAGCGACCCAGGGATGATGGTGGCGCCGGCGCCGTCACCACTATTGCCGCCGGCGCCATCGCCACCCACACTAGATCCGGTGGCGGCGGCGGCGGCGGAGCGCGCGGCGGCGGCAGCGGCGGAGCGGGCGCAGCATGCGGCGGCAGAGACGGCGTACCTGTCAGCCAGCGCGCGGGTGGACGCTGAGCGGGACCACGCCCTCTTTGTGCGCGTACTCATCCACCGCATCACGGAGGCGCGCGCGTTGCAGGGCCTGTGGCACGCGCCCCCCGAGTTGGATGCCGCAGAGGTGGTGGCAGGGGAGGAGGACGTAGAGTCGGCGACGGCGGCGGTTGTGGGCGGCGGATGGGCGGGTGCACATGCGCCTGCCCTGCCTGCCGCCGGCTACTTCCTATCCGCGTTGCGCTACCTGTCCACCTCCAGCCACGAGTCCGTGGCGGTGGACGTGCTGCATGCCCTGGCGGCGTGCAATGGCCCTGTCACCCTGCCCGCCCTGCCGCTAGTGTATGACAGCGATGGTGGCAGCGGCGGCGCGGCGCTAGACCCTGCTGCCGTGCCGCCCACGCCCGCGTCTGCCGCCGCTGGCGATGAGGCGCCGCCGCCTGCCGCCACGCTGAACGTCACGCTGGCAGGCGGCCTCCCTGTGTGGTCACTCACCGCCTACCCCAGTGTGGATTGGCTGGAGTCGCTGGTGCCCATCCTGGAAACGCTGCTGTACACCTGCTACGAGGACTACCTCACCGTGGCGCTGCGCACCGTGTCGCACCTCATTGACGCCGTCACGCCGCTGTTTGAGTGCGCCGCCCGGCTGTGCATCCCAGAAGATGTGGCGGGTGGCGGGGGCGGCGGCGGCGCTGCGGGTGGGGCGGGTGGAGCGGGTGGCGATGGCATGGATGCTGCGTTGCGTGACCGGCGTGCGGCGCTGGCACCTGACACGCTGCACACCATAGGCCTACAAGCTGTGGCGGCTGCCAAAGCACTGGCACCCCTGACGCCAGCGCTTGTGAATGCTGGCGAGTATGGCGGGCGGGGCGCCCAGCCCGGTGCCCCCCGGGGGGCCCGGGTGGCGGGGGCGGCCGCCAACGGGGGGCCCGTTGGGCGGGCCCATTGCCATTAGGGGGGCGCCCCCCCGCCCCACCCCCCCCCCCCCCACCGCGACCGCCGCCGCCCCCGCCCCCCCCACCCCCCCGAGGGGGGGCACTTGAAATAATTAGCTTGAGGGGCGCTCAGTGGTGGGAACGACTGCCAGCAGGGCTGTGAGGACAGGTGGCACTGGCGTTCCAGCAGCAGTGTAGGTTGCCAGCATGCGGCGGCCGATTGCCGCCATGGCTGATGCGCCGGCACTGGGCGCAGACCCCAGCGCTGCCACAACGGCAGCAGCGTCCCCCGCCTGCGCCAGCAGTGGCAGCGGAATGATACTTCCGCCTGCTGGCGGCGGCGGCGGCGCGCCACTACTGCTCATGGCAACGGCGGCCGCTGCATTGCTGAGTGCCAGCGCACAAGCCCGTGCGACGGCAGCCAGCCAGCGGTCTAGGTGCTCCCCAACACCAGCTTCTGCCAGTACCACCTGGGGCGGGCCAAGGGGTGGTGGCGGCGTCGCCAGGGCCGCTGCCGCCGCGGGTGACAGGACGGGCGGCGGTGACGCCTCTGGCCACCGCCCGCTGCTGCTGCGCGGCCCGCCACCCACCTTCACGCCAGCCGCAACGCTGCCGCTGTCGGCATCGTACCCGTCGTCGCCGCCGTCATCATCGCCATCGCCTCCATCGCCGCCGCCGCCGCCAGCCTCACGGCCATCAAACTCTGCACGCACCGGGGCGGCCGCCAGGATGTCGCGGTACAGCGCCGCCAGCTGTGCGGCGCCGTCGCGCTGCAGCGCCTCCAGCACGGGAGGGTGCACGGCGGCGGCACCTGGACGATGCAGCGCAGCTGCCAGGGAGGTGGGTGGTGGGGCGCGATGTGGCAGGGGCAGCGCAGCTACCACGTGTGCGGTGCGCAGCGCGTCGTCCACAAAGGCGCGCACCGGCGCACGCATGTCCGCAGCGTCCAGTGCGGCGCCCGCCCACAGTGCCATGCCACTGCACGCGGCTGCCAGCACGGTGGCAGTCAGGGCGGCACGCACGGGCGCCAGTGCAGCCACGGCTTCTGCTGGTGGCGGTGGCTGCGCTGGCGTGTCCCATGGGCTGCCTGCCGCTGCGCTTGTCAGCCATGCTTGCGCCGCCTCCGACGGCGGTGGCGGGGCTACCGACGAGCCAGGATGGCGCCGCAGGGCTACCACCCCCGGGGCTGCCCCCACCGCCCCACCAAACGACCGCAGCCGGCAGGCCCCGTCTGCCAGCTCACCCGCGGCGCCAATGACGCCCGCAACCGCACTCTGGTCCGACTCGTCAGTCAGCGCCGCCGCCGCCGCCGCGTGCCGCGCACATGCCGCGCCGTACAGCGGCAGCGCGGTCGTAAGCAGGGCATAGTACGCGTCCCAACCACCCGCCAGCTGCGCCCACCGGGCGCCACGCCCAAGCGGCGGTGGCAACGGCAGGCCTGCAGGGTGGGCGGCGGCACGGGCAGGTTCTGACGGGCGGCCGCTACCTCCGTCGTCGGGCGCGTCCGCCACCAGCACGGTCTCAAAGTAATCCATACACTCGCGCACATCGGCAGCCACCAGACGCGCCAGCGCCTGCTCAAACGACGCGTCGCCGCCGCCAGGTGCGGCGGCGGGCAGCACGGCGTCCAGCAGCGTGCCAACAGTGGCGTATGCGCGCGCCTGAGCGCGCAGCCGGCGCACCGTGTCGCCCACCGGCACGCCAGCGCCCACCGCATCAACGTCCCGAGTGCGCACCAGCGCCGTCAGCACCGCCGTTTGCAGCAGCCGCGGCGTCAGGGCAGGCAGCGCACCTGGCGGCGGCGCCGCCGCCAACCGTGCCGCCAACGACGACGCCGCATCCAGCGCGGCCTGAAACACGGCATCCTGCGGCGACGACATGGCGGTGCACACCGCCGGCAGCGCGGCCACCAGGGTACTGAATACGGCACCGCCATCCTCCTCGATATTTGCCGCCGCGGCTACACTTGCAATTATGCGCAAACACGTCACCATCATTGCAACGCTGCCCTCATCGTCACCACTAGAACTGGTTGCCGGCGCAGCAGCCTCCCCTGATGACGGCGCCGCGGCTGCTGCTGGCGGCGGCGTCAAACACAACACGGCGGCTTGGCACCCGTGCGCCGCCCACCGCCATGGCCCACCGCGTTCGGCTGCTGCCCCAGCGCGCGACACTGCGGTGCCCAGCACCCGCAACGCAGCGCGCTGCCGCTCGCCGTCTGCTAGGCGCAGCAGCAGGCAGCGTGCTACAAGGGCGCCGCCGCCGGCCAGGCCGCGCGCCGACACGTCATCCGACAACAGCGCGCCGTAGGCATGCAGCACAAGCGCCCACACCTCCACGTGCGGCAGGTCCCGCAGGGCGCCCCACTCCAGCGCGTCGTACCGCCATAGTCGCAGGCCGACGGCAAAATACTGCGGCGACAGTGCCGCTGCCAGGGCAACGCGCAGCGCACTGGCTGCTGGCGCATCCAGCGCCACGCCGCGGCCCGCCGCATCCCGCGTGATCGCCAGCAGCGCCAGCGTCCGGTCCGCCCACGCGCCGCTGCGCAGCAGCGCCAGCGCGCGCCCCAGCTTGGAGTCTGGCAGCGCGGATGTTGGTGCGGCGGGAGCAGCGGCAGCGGAAGGCGGCGGAGGCGGGCTGGTGACCGCCACCGCCGCCGCAGGTAGCGACGGCAGCTGCGGCGGGCGCACCATCCCTCTATCGTAGGTACGCCTAGGCCCAACTGGACCGTACGCCTGTTAACACTGGAGTAGCGTCCCACCACCACCACCACGCCAGCCCCACCACCACCACCGCAGCAGCAGCACGCTGCCACGGCAGCCACCACCACCACCACGGCAGCAGCACCACCCCACCACCACCACCCCCCCCACCCGTCCCACCACCACCGCGCAGCAGCAGCACGCGCCCCAACCACCACAGCAGCCGCACCACCAGCCCGACCACCACACCCACCACCGTCCCGCACCGCCCCTTCCACTATCTTTGACTGTCCCGTACACTGCGCAAATGGGTACACGAACCACACCGTGGATGACACCCCAAACTCGCACCCTAGCCTCACCAGCACCATATACGCTGCCGCACACCGCTACTGCGTGATTTGCACGTCGCGGCGCGCATTATTTTATGGCAGCATGTCACTCACCTTACCACCTCTGCCGATGGAAAAAATCACAACTGACTCTCACCACTCGGGCGCTCATTTCGCACGAACGCGGCAGGCTTGGTTGCACAGCGTGGTCGGAAACGGTGGCACGCCGCTGTGGTTATGTGTGGGTGTCGTAGAGTAAGTGAGAAGCCAAAGATATTGTGATCAAATGTTGCGTGGAAGTCCCCCTCTTCACGTCTACTGACTCCGGCCTCCAGATATCTACCATCTACCATCACTGTATTGGCACAATAGACCCACTGAATACCACCGGTAACACGGATATGCGGGGCGCGCACAAGTGGCAGTGCCCTCCCGGCCCTACCCGCCCACCATGGAGGCACTTGCGACGCAGCTTGCGGCCGAGACACGGCGCCGACGCGCCCTGGAACGCGCCCTCGGCACCCTGCACGCCGCGCTGGCCGCCACGTTGACCGCGCTGGCAGCGTCGGGTGCGGCGCCGGGGGCACCCACGCAGCTGCCGACGCTGGAGCAGCTGCTGGCTGATGACGAGGATGGTGGAGCGACGCCCGTTTCGGTGGGAGCAGGTGTACCACCACCATCTGGTGCGGTGTCCGCACCACCACCGCCACCACCACTGCCGGTGTCGCTGCCGCTGACGCCTGGCTCGACAGTCACCGTGACGTCGCCGCAGGTGGTGGCGACCGGCCGCGGGACGGTGATGATTGGTGCCGGTGTGCAGATGCGCGGCAACGTGGTGATTGGCGGCTCAGCCATGATGTCGGGTGCAGCGCTGCTCTCACGCATGGGCACTGCACCTGCCCCCGCACCTGCCCCTGCTCCTGCGCCATCACTGGCACCTGTTCCGGCTGCCCCTGCTGCAGCACCGGCACCTGCGCCAGCACCGGTACCGGTACCAGCACCAGCGCCGCCGGCGGCAGATGACGCGTATGGCGCACTGCCAGACGTGGCGCCCGTGCTGACAGGTACGGCGTCAGTGACGGAGGATCCGCAGCAGGAGGCGGCGACGGGCAGCAACGACGCGTATGGAGCGCTGGTTGTGGAGGCACCGGCACCGGCACCAGCACCGGCAGCTGCCACCAGCGGCTCTGCCGATGACGCTTATGGCGCACTGGTCGTTCCCACTCCCGCACCCGCACCCGCTTCCTCCCCTGCACCACCCGCCGACGACGCCTACGGTGCGCTGGTCATCCCCGCGCCCGCGCCCGTGCCCGCGCCCGCGCTGCCTGCTGACGACGCCTACGGCGCGCTGGTTATCTCAGCGCCCACGCCCGCGCCCGCACCCGCGCCGCCCGCCGATGATGCTTATGGTGCGCTGGTTGTCACTGCACCATCCGCGGCGCCAGCGGCCGCTGTATCCGGCGGTGACGCGTATGGCGACCTGGTTGCCGACAAGCCAGCGCCGCCGCACGGGGTTGGCGACGGCTATGGCGCGCTGCCGACGGGCGATGGTGCGGTGCCGGTAGCACCCTCTGCACCCCCAGCTGCGGCACCCGCAGCGGCGGCGGCAGCAGCGTACGGTGGGGTGGCGGTTGGGGAGGGTGGAGCGGGGGCCCCCAGCGCGGCCGCAAGCGGCGGTGCCGCGCGGGCACCGCCACCAAGCCGCGACTGGAATGCGGAGTGGCAGGCGGCGGTGGAGCTGCCGGCGGTGGATGCCACGTCGCGCATGCGGCGCGCGCTGGCCATGCGCGCCATCACGGCGCAGTTCATGGAGGTGGCGCAAGCCACGGTGGCGACGCTGGTGAACGACCTGCTGAAGCCGCCGTCGCAGCGCACGCTGGCGTCGGTGGACGTGGGCGGCATTGCGGGCGGCGAGAAGTTTGTGCATGCTGGCGTGTTCCTCAAGTTTGCGCGCGACTGGCACGGCGTGTACGGCGGCGACTCGTATGCCATGAAGGCGGCGTCGCTGGAGATTGCTAACCTGCGAGAATACCTGGCGGTGGCCAGCCGTGACGTGCTGACGGGCAGCGCGCGGCCCGCCGCCGCCAACCTCACCGTGCCGCTGTGCGTCCTCATTGACTACGGCGGCTACCGCGTGCTGGCCACCAGCCTGGCGCCCATCGCGGGCAAGGCGTCGCTGGTGTACGGCAGCGCGGATGCCGGCCGCACCGTGCATGCGGACATGCCGGTGGTGAACGGCCTGATGGCGCGCGCGGCGGCACACATGAACATCAAGCCACACCTGGCGGGTATGCCGGGTGGCGCCAAGGTGCTGGCGGCGCCGACGGACATTGAGGTGCACACGGGGCGCGACGGGCGGTTGTACGTGCTGGACACAGCGCGTGTGTTCCCGCCTGAGGCGCCCTCCACCAGCCTACAGGCTTTCTTGGTGCATGCTGCGCCCCCAGGCGCCGGCGTCATCGCGTCCGCCATCACCGTTCTGGACCTCAGCCGCGCCACCGCCACCACCGAGATTGGTGACGTGCTGGCCGCCTCTGCTCGCCATGGCAGCGGCAGTGGTGGCGGCGGTGCGCAGGGTGTGGAGCGCGTGGAGCTGCCGGGCGCCGCACTGTATGTGCGGTCGGACGCCAACCCGCACCTGGCGGGCAAGCGGCGCGGCGCCGCCATCTTTGACGCCATTGAGCCGGACACGCATGCGGCGCTGGCGGGCGCGCACGGCGTGAACCAGGTGGCAACCGCCATCCTGCGCTCGCTGGCGCGCCTGGCAGGCGGCAGCCTGATGGCGTCGCTGGCGGGCGCCGCCACCGGCGGCGTGGTGTACGGTGACGCCATCGTGGTGGCGGGCGAGCGTGGCCAGCACTTGTACAACTGCCTGCGGCCGGAGCTGGTGGCGCGCAGCATCACCGCGCTCTCGCCCGACGCCTTCACGCGGTTTGGCGCCGCCGACCCCGCCGCCGCGGTGCACAATGCGGAGGTGGCGCGCGTGACGGGCAGCCTCATTCAGCACGTGCTGCCCAACCTGGCGGACCGCCTGCGCAGCGGCGCGCTGAACGTGGTGGACGGCGCGTCGCTCACCGCCATCATGCATGCTGCCGGCCTGAACATGCGGCACATGGGCATGCTGCGCGTGGTGCTGGGCGGCGAAACGACGGCGGGCACGGCGCCCGTCCCGCGCACCATGCGCCTGCGCGCCGTCATCCTCACCGAGATGGTGACGCGCGTGCTGAAGCAGCTGCTGCGGGAGGCCATGCGCAGCTTGGCGGAGCACGCCATGGCGGCGGGGGCGGGCGCTGGCGCGGGGGCGGGGGCGGGGAGTGGAGGCGGCGGGGAGGACCCCCGCGTGCGCCTCATCCGTGCCTGCCTCAACCGCGTGCTGGCGCGGCGTGGCGCGTGGGGCGCACTGGAGGCGCGCCGCGGGGCGTCACCAACTAAGGGCACGCGCGCCAGGGCGCAACCGCCGCCCGCTGCAACCGCCAGCCAGTTGGTGCGTGGCGACTCGCTGCCGGGCGGCGGCGGCGGCGACGCGCTGGGCGCCACGTCGGAGGTCATCTGGGGTACCATCATCCGCACGCACATTCAGCTCAAGTTTGGGTCGCAGCTGCCGGCCCTCACCTCCCATGAGCTGGGCGCAGACTACGACCTCCGCGCCGGCCTGAACCCCACGCTGCTCGCCTCCTCCTTGGCGCGCCAGCTGGGCGTGAAGCTGGACCCGCGCGCCATGGCACGGTTGGATGCCTTCCTGAGCCCGGCGGGCGCCGTGGCACCCAGCGTGCGCGCCCGCGGCGGCGCTGGCGCCGGCGCCGGCGGCAGTGGCGGCGGGCGCCGTGCCGTCACACACCCGCACGACCCGCTCCTCCTGCCGCGCATGCGTGTGCACCCGTCGCCGTACATGGCACCCACCGCACGCTTCCTGCAGCTCAACTCGCGGACGCGCGGGTGGGGCGCCACCGACGGCCGTGACGCCGGCAGCGAGGCGGTGGTGGGCGGCGTGGCGCCAGAGGGCCGCGTCCTGCTGCGCGCCTACTTCCTGGCGCACGAGGAGACGGAGCGCGCGGCATCCGCGTTTGCCGACGCGGTGGCGGTCATTGGCGGCGGCTCCAGCCGCAGCACCGACCGCGGCCTGGCGACCGCCCTGCTGGCCAGCATCGCGCTCTATGCGCTGGCTGCCTTCCATTATTGGCGCGCGGCCTGCGCGCTCAAGCGGGACGCCAGCCTATCGGCCTGATCGGACGTGCCCTAAACCCTGAACCGAGCGCAATCCTCCTTTTCTTGCGGCAAGGGATTGCATCGCCCGAACAATCGACATAGTTGCGACTTACTCGCATTATCGATTCATTCAGGGGGCTGTCTTGTCTTTTCTCCGATCCGTTCTGCTGGCGTCCGTCGCGCTGTCCGCTGCCCCCGCTATGGCCCAGATGGAAGGCGCCCCGGCGGAAGCTGGCGCGGATAGCGACGACACGATCATCGTGACGGGCCGCGTTCAGCGCCTCTACCGCGCGGATGAGACGACG
>Ga0066256_1004784_pt1 | contig 11749 bp, 9 predicted proteins | sample ThiBio_1000_biof_FD_87107 | JGI IMG/M metagenome (GOLD analysis project Ga0066256, IMG submission 87107) | Wastewater bioreactor microbial communities from Cape Town, South Africa - Thiocy_expt_1000_biof (version 2) | ecosystem: Engineered > Bioreactor > Thiocyanate-remediating >...
CCTTGGGGGGAGTGCGGTTGATCTCGTCGGCCAGCAGCAGCTCGCAGAAGATCGGCCCGCGCGTGAGGGTGACCTGGCTGGTCTGGAAGTTGAACAGGTTGGAGCCCAATATGTCGCCGGGCAGCAGGTCCGGTGTGAACTGGATGCGCCCGAAATCGAGGCCCAGCGTGCGGGCGAAGCATTGCGCGAGGAAGGTCTTGGCCGTTCCCGGCGGGCCCTCCAGCAGCACGTGCCCCTGGCTGACCAGCGCGATCAGCAGATGCTCGATCGTCTTTTCCTGGCCGACCACCGCCTTGGCGATTTCCGTGCGGATCGCGGCGGCGGTTTCGCGAACGCCTTCCAGCGTCATGGTCATTGCTCGAGTTTCCTTTCGATCTGTCTCAAGGCATGTGCCCGCCGCAGCAGGTCGTGCGGGCTGCGTGCGCGGCGCAGGGCTTCGCTTCCTTCGAGGAAGCCCGATATGCCCCGCAGGTTCAACAGGCGGTCGATCTCCGCATCGGTCCGCGCGGCGTCGCTGCCCGTCTTGAGGCCCAGCGCGTGGGCCAGCCGGCCCCGCATCAGCGCGGCATAGGGCGTGCCCAGCAGATGCAGCCGCTGCGAGCGCTGGATCAGCGCCGCGCCGTTGATCGCCAGCTGGCGCTTGCCGAAGGCGATGGAGGAAACTTCCGCCAGCGGCGGGCCGAAGCGGCGGAAGGCGCGCCAGGCGACCACGATGGCCGCGATCAGCAGGCAGAGCGTCGCGGCGAGGAACGGCGGGGTGAAGGCCAGCGTGAGGAGGTTCTTCGTTCCCCCCAGGCCGTTGAGCGTCAGGTCGAAGACGATCGGCAGGTCTTCCCCGTCAATCGCGGCATCGACGATCCTCAGCGCCAGCATCGCCCGGTTCCTGTCCGCCAGGCCGTAATTGTTCATCAGGTCCGGCTCGAACACGAACACCAGCGGATAGATGCTTTCGTTTTCGCCCAGTGCGGCTTCGCTCGTCCCGGCCATTTCCTCGAGCGCGGGGTAGACCCCGCCATCGTTCACATAAGCGGCAAGAACGGCCGAATCGCCTGCGCCGGCAACGATCGGCGCCAGCGGCGCGCCGCTCCCGGAAAGGACCTGTGCCGGATCGGGCAGGCTGCCCGCCAGCCCCGCGCCCGCCCAGTCGGGCTGAACCTTCGCCGCGCCGGACGGCGCGATCTTCACCGAGATATCGTCATGGAAGCCCGGCCAGCTGGGCGTGGTGGGCGAACCGAGCATCACCCAGCCGCGCTTCGCCTTCACGCCCGGTATCTTGCCGATCGGAAAGGCGAACCATTTGGGCAGGACGATGATCGTCGGCCCGGCATAGCGCCGCTTCTCCACGATCTGGGCCAGTTCCTCGCCGTCCATGGCATGCGGCGGGGTGAGGATCAGCAGGTTGGCGTCGTCCAGCTCGGCCGCGTTGCGGACCAGCGAAACATTGTGGCCGTCCGCTTCCAGCAGCTGCTCCAGCCCGGCGAAGCCGTTGAGGCCGGTCGAGGCGGCGTGGCCCCCGCCATTGTTCTCGTCGCCCGACGGCTCGCCCGTGCCGATGAAATAGAGCGCGGCGATGAAGGCCAGCGCGCCGAACAGCAGCAGCCCCAGCACCACCCGCGGATCGAACGGCGATCCGGCGCGCGAGCCGGATTGCGAGGCGGCGGCGGCGCTCATGCAGGCAATCCCGCGCGCAGGTCCGCAAGGGCGAAATCGGCATAGGCGGCGCGCGCGGCCTGCCAATCCTGCGCGTCCAGCCGCCGGAGGGCGAACAGGCTGCGCTCCACCCGTTCGGCGATGGTGCCGAAGGCGTTGCGCGCGCGCTCGGGCAAGGCGGGATGGCGGGCGATCTCGCGCGCGGTGCTCGACGGCTCCAGCCAGCCGGGCCTCGCCTGCTCGATCTGGCCCACGCTTCGCTGCAGCAGCAGGTGCGTCGCCTCGTCATAGCGGCCTTCCGCGGCCAGCCTGTCGGCATCCTCGAGCAGGGCCAGCGCCTCGCCGCGTTCGGGCGCCCAGGCATCTTCCTCGTCATCGTCGGCTTTTCCCCGCATCCGTTGCAGGCGGATGCGGGCGACCGGTTCGAGCAGGCGCCACAGCAGCCAGAGCAGGCCCGCGGCGAGGATCGCCAGCAGCACCCATTTGAGCACCGGCGCGGAAACCCCCAGCGCTTCGCCCAGCGGCTTCAGGACGCGGCCGAGCCAGCTGAAGAAATCGGTGAGCCAGCTGGGCTCGGGCTGCTGCTCGGGCAGCTTGACGGGGCCGAACTGGATGTCCTTGCTGGCGCGGACGCCTTCCCAGGCGCGCAAGGCATCGCCGGAAGCGCCCTGCAATGCGGTGTCCGATCCCGCCAAGTCCCCTGTCGCGCTGGTCACGCCGGGGGTGGTGGCACGCGCCGCCGCCCTATGCAAGCTGGCCGCGCGGAAGCGCGCGAAGGCACCGCTTCTTCAGCCGCGCGGGCGCGCCTGGCGATAGCTGCCCAGCAGGCGCAGCTCCTTGCAGTGAAAGGCCAGCTCTTCCAGCGCCCGGTCCACCGGCGGCTCGCCCGGCCGGCCGATGATGTCGGCATAGAACATCGTCGCCGCGAAGCTGGCCCCTGCCTGATAGCTTTCCAGCTTGGTCATGTTGACGCCGTTGGTGGCGAACCCGCCCAGCGCCTTGTAGAGCGCGGCGGGCACGTTCTTCACTTCGAACACGAAAGTCGTGATCGCCGTTTCGCCTTCCAGCGTGGCGGGATCGAGCGCCTCGTTCGCCAGCAGCACGAAGCGGGTGGTGTTGTCGGGCGCGTCCTCCACTCCTTCGGCGGCGATATCGAGGCCGTAGATCTCGGCCGCGATCCTCGGCGCAATCGCGCAGGCGCGGCTGTCGCCCATTTCCTTGACGTAGGCGGCCGCACCCGCCGTGTCGGCATAGGCCAGCTGCACGATGCCGTGGCTGCGTAGATATCTGTGCGTCTGCCCCAGCGCCTGGGGATGGCTGTAGGCCGCGTCGAACGGCCCCTGGCCCAGCCCCATCACCGCATAGCTGATCTTCAGGAAATGCTCGCCCACGATCGACAGGCCGCTTTCGGGAAGCAGGAAATGGATGTCCGCCACGCGGCCATGCTGCGAATTCTCGATCGGGATGATCGCCGCGCCCGCCCGCCCGGCCTTCACCGCGTCGAGCGCATCCTCGAAGCTGAAGCAGGGCAGGGGCAGGCAGCCGGGGGCGTATTCCAGCGCGGCGCGGTGGGAATTGGCGCCGGGCGCGCCCTGGAAGGCGATCGCGCGCGCCGGATCCTCCGCCGCGGCGGCGCTCATCTGCTCTACCAACCGGAGCGCGGGGGCGGGGAAACTGTGCATGCGCGCCTGCCACTAGTCGCCGCCGATCATGCGGACAAGTCACTATGGCACTTGCGAAGCGGGCGGTGCCTGACTAGAGCGGCGCCGAACCTCCAATCTCCCGGACGGAACAGGGATGACCGACCGTACCAACACTTTCTTCGGCTGGCTGCTTTTGGCCGGCATCATCGCCCGCGGCTTGTCGAGCATAAGCGCGCACTATTTCAACGCGGACAAGCATCACCGTCCCGAAACGATGGGCTATCCCATCGAAGGCGTGGAAGAGGAAGGCGAAGGCGGCGGCGGGCCGTCGCTCGCGACGCTGCTTGCCACTGCCGACACGGCGGCGGGCGAGAAGGTGTTCGCCAAGTGCGTGTCCTGCCACACGATCAACCAGGGCGGGGCGAACGGCATCGGCCCGAATCTCTACGCCGTGGTGGGTGATCCGATCGGCCACGGCCGCGGCGGCTTCGCCTTCTCCAGCGCGCTTTCCGGCCATGGCGGCGATTGGAGCTTCGAGAATCTGGATGCCTGGCTGAAGAGCCCGCGCGCTTTCGCCAACGGCACGAAGATGAGCTTCGCCGGCCTTTCCAAGCCGGAAGACCGCGCCAACCTGATCGCCTACATGAACACGATGGGCTCCAACAAGCCGCTCCCGGCGGCCGATGCCCCGCCCGCCGCCGAAGGCGATGCGGCGGCTGCCGAAGGCGCCGAAGCTCCGGCCGAGGGCGGCACGGAAGCGGCGGCGCCTGCCGCCGGCGCGACCGCGGCTCCCGCCCCGGCGGCTCAGCACTGAGAATCCGCCCCATCTCCTGAATTCCTCCTTCCCCCCTCGAGGGGAAGGGGGAATGATACGAGGCCACTCGTCAGGCCGCGCCCTTGAACCCTTGCGCGATCACGTACCACTCCGACGAGCCCTTGCGACTCGCCGGGGGCTTGGCGTGCTTGACGGTGGCGAAATGCCGCTTGAGCAGCGCCAGCAGATCGGGATCGGTGCCGCCGGCCAGCACCTTGGCCACGAATGCGCCGCCCGGCGTGAGCGTCTTGATCGCGAAATCGGCGGCGGTTTCCACCAGGCCCATGGTGCGCAAATGGTCCGTCTGCTTGTGGCCGACCGTGTTCGCCGCCATGTCCGACAGGACGAGGTCCGGCGCGCCGCCCAGTGCTGCGGCAAGCGCATCGGGCGCTTCGTCGGCCATGAAGTCCATCTGCAGGATGGCCACGTCTTCGATCGGCTCGGTCGGCAGCAGGTCGATTCCCGCGATCGCGGCGCGCGGCGCCAGCTTGCGCACCACCTGGCTCCAGCCGCCCGGCGCGATGCCCAGGTCCACCACCCGGCCCACGCCTTTCAGCAGGCCGAAGCGCTCGTCCAGCTCGATCAGCTTGTAGGCGGCCCGGCTGCGATAGCCTTCGGCCTTCGCCTGGCGCACGTAGGGATCGTTGAGCTGGCGGGAAAGCCAGCGGTTGGACGATGCCGTGCGCCCCCTTGCGCTCTTCACCCGCTTCTCGGGATTGCGCGTGCCCCGGGTCATGCCGGGCGGCCCGGGCGGCGCACCTGCCGCGTGCGGCGCAGCGCGGCGCGGACCTGATCGCCTTCGCTGTCGGCGCTGATCAGGCTGCGCAGTATGCCCTCGCGTATGCCCCTGTCCGCCACGCCCAGCTTCGGCGCGGGCCAGATGTCGAGAATCGCCTCGAGTATCGCGCAGCCCGCCACCACCAGGTCGGCGCGTTCGTTGCCGATGCAGGGCAGGCGGCGGCGGTCGGACGGGGCCATCGTGGAAAGCCGCGCGCTGATCTCGCGCATGGATTCGGCAGGCACGATAAGGCCGTCCACCGCCCTGCGGTCATATTGCGGCAAGTCGAGATGGAGGCTGGCGAGCGTTGTCACGGTTCCGCTGGTGCCCAGCAGGCGCAGGTCCGGCGTGCGCGCTGCGGCGATCCGTTCGGCGAAAGGAGCGAAGCTTTCCTCCATGATGCGGCGCATCTCGGCATAGCGCGCGTTCCGGGATTCCGCGCTGGCTTCGGAATGGGCGCAGATCTCCGTCAGCGAGACGACGCCCCAGGGCACGCTTTGCCAATCGACGATCTCGGGCACCGGCCCGCTCTGCTCGATCAGCACCAGCTCGGTCGATCCGCCGCCGATATCGAAGATCACCGCCGGGCCGGTGCCTTCCTCCAGCAGGATATGGCAGCCCAGCACCGCCAGCCGGGCCTCCTCGCCGGCGGAGATCACATCCAGCACGATGCCGGTTTCCTGCCGCACCCGTTCGATGAACTCCTCGCCGTTTTCCGCGCGGCGGCACGCCTCGGTCGCGACCGAGCGGGCGAGGCGGACATTGCGGCGGCGCAGCTTTTCCGCACAGATCCTGAGCGCCCCCAGCGCCCGGTCCATCGCCTCGTCGCTCAGCCGGCCGCTCTGCGCCAGGCCTTCGCCCAGGCGCACGACCCGGCTGAATGCGTCGATCACCGTGAAATTGCGGCCCGAAGGCCGGGCGATCAGCAGCCGGCAGTTGTTCGTGCCGAGGTCGATCGCGGCGTAGGAGTGGCGGAGCGCGGGGGGCTGGCGCGGCTTGCCCTGAGCGTCCCGTCCAGCCCGCCCCGGATGCCGGGCGGACGCATCGATGGCGTGGCCTGGTTCCTGCATCGTGCCGGATGCACGGGGCCGGCGGTTCGCCGGGCGGACTGCATGAGACGGATCATCCTCAAAGTCCTGGCCCGAAAACTGCGCGACCTCCCGCGGACTTTCCGGCGGAGGGGCTTCCGCCATAAAACAAGCTTTCTCATCGTTCTGCCCGCCCTTTGGCGGTGACCTGAACGCAAGCTAGCGCGATGCGGGGGATCGGGCAAGCTGCGCGCGGAGTGCCCCTTGACCTGCCCGGGAACCGGCCCTAGAGGCCGCCCCGCACTGCCCCGTCGTCTAATGGTAAGACTACGGACTCTGACTCCGTCAATCGAGGTTCGAATCCTCGCGGGGCATCCAGAATATTTCTGACCGTATTGCAATTATGGCTGGCCACTTCCATGATTGGGAAAATTTGACGCAGGGGGCTGCGATGCGTTGGTCGATACGCTCGATCTTCGATTGGCGATTGTGGGTCGCCGCGGCGCTGGGCACGGGGATCATCCTGGAGTTGAGCCTACGGCTGCTGCTCGATTTCCCGCTTTACGGCGCCGACAATGAAGTCGGCTACTTCGTGCTCCCCGACCAGCACGGCAGCTATCTGGGCGTTAACGACTGGTCTTTCAACGCGCAGGGAATGGGCGTTTCGGAAGACTATCGGCCGGGCGCCGGGATGGATGTGCTGCTGATCGGGGATAGCCTGGTTTTCGGCGGGAATCCGGTGGATCAGGCGGAAAGGCTCGGCCCGCTGATCGAGCAGCGGACCGGGTGGGAGACATGGCCGATAAGCGCCGGCAGCTGGGCGTTGCAGAACGAACTGGCCTATCTGGCGCGATATCCCGAAGCCGTGGGCACGGCGGACGCGATAGTGTTTGTGGTGAATTCGAAGGACTTTGCCAAGCCGTCTTCATGGGCTTCGCAATATACGCATCCGCTCGCAAAGCCGCAAATTTACCTGCTCTACCTGTTCGGCAAGCTTTTGCCCGGGGATCAGGCGCGATCACCGGAAAGGCTGACTGTTCACCCATGGCCGAATCTGGCCGGGAAATGGCGGGATTTCGTTCGGCAGAGCAAGGCGCCGGTTGTGGTGGTCGCCTATCCCCATCTTCCCGAGGTCGGGGGCGATTGCGAATGGCTGCCCGCATGGATGGCGCAAGGCGCACGCACCGCCTGTTACGGTTCCGACGGAACGGTTCGGGTAAGCTCCTATCTCGACGATATCCATCCGGATACGGAAGGCAGGCGGGCTCTTGCTGCCTTTATCGAAGAGCAGGTCAAAAGCGTCATGCAAAGCAGATGGGGGCTGAAACGGGGCTTTGTCGATCAGCACCCTTCGCGTCGGGAACCTTCGTCCAGGAGAACCGAGTAAGCCTTCCAATAAAGCCGAAGACTTCGGGGGACTTTGATCAATCGCCTTTGCTGATTTCACGCAATACATTCGAGAGCTGGATGCCGGCGGCATCGCTGGTGAAACGATCTTCGAAAAGATCAAATCCTGCTTGCGCCATATTTCTTCTATCTGCGATCGATAAGGATAGAAATCGATTCAGCAGGCCGATCGTTCCTTCCAGCGTGTCCTCGGCTATCAGGCCGGCACCCGCTGTTTCGATTTCCCGCCATATGTTGACGCGGTTGCTGATGAGCACGGGGCATTTGCAAGCCAGCGCCTCTGCCACGACAATCCCGAAATTCTCCTGATGGGATGGGAGAACAAACGCTTCGGCACCTCTATAGGCGCCGTACTTCGCATCGCCGGTGATCATGCCGGGCCAATGGAGGCGATCGGCTATCCCTGCCTTCCCGGCCATGGCGGTGAGGTTTCGCTTGAGGCCCGAACTGTCCGGCCCGGCGATCACCAGGTCGATATCGGGGAACCCGGCGGCAATGGATGCAAACGCCTGAACGAGAAGATCGCAGCCCTTCTTCTCATGGATACGGCTCAAGAAGAGAAGGTAGGGCCGTTCTCCGAGGCGAGGGAGCAAGGCGCGAAACGCCCGTTCCTGCTCCGGAGATGGCGGAGGCGGCCGTTTGGTACCGAAGGCGACCACTCGTTCGCGAACGGAATAGGGGCGGAAACTCTGCCGGGCCAGGATGCGCTCTTCTTCGCACGTGAACAGAACGGCATCGGCCTCTTTCAGCAACCCGCCCACGCTGGCCAGCCAAATCACCTGCTTCGCCAGGTGCTTCACCGGATAGCGGCGCTTGAACCAGGGATCGAGCATTCCGTGCGGATATACGACGTAGGGGACTTTCGCTTCGGCGAGCAATTTCCGGGCCAAATGGGTGGAGGTGTCCCAGAGACCGTGAACGACAACGGCATCGGCCGCCCGTAGATGCGCCCGCCCCTGCTGCATCGTTTCCGACGGGATGCGGGCCCAGTTGTAGAACTTCGAAAATGGATTGCTCCCGCTCAATTTCCTTCCGCCCAGCGGATAGACGGGCAGTGGAAAATCGCGGGCCGGCTGCGCAGAGGAGGGGTCGAGCGATAGCACCGATTGATCGAAGCCCAGCTTGACGAGTTCCTCGCCCAGCGAACGGAGGGCCTCGACAGTGCCGCCGCTCCGCAGGTCCACTGACTCGATGATATGGAGAAGCTTCATCTAGTTGACCGCGTGCCGGGGTAATCTCCGGGCGACCGGTCCGTGCGCGCGATCGCGGGGGGCGGCATCCATGGCGAATGCTTGCCCCTTGAGAGGGGACGCATATTTTGGTTCATTCTACGTCCTGCTCGACCACGATATTTTGGAAGCGGTAACATCGAAAAGCCCAAAAGCAGCACGAACGCTACGAAGGGATAAGGATTGAGATTAAAAAAACGGCCGATAAAATCAATGCTGCTCGACGATCTCTTTTCCAAGCACGAGCTCCATGAAAAATCATCATTGCCAATATTATTAGGAATGTAAGTCCAAGATTGACAAGTCCATACATAAAAAAGCTATGTGGAGTTGGAATTTCCCTAGATTCATAAATCGCTTGGCTATTCCCAAACAGGGGGCTCTCCAGAAACAATCCGTAAGCAAATAGCCAGCGATCAGTCCGCCCCGAAAATCCAGAACCCTCGCCTCGATAGGGATTGTCGATCAAAAATATTGATTTAATTATTCCATCTAAAATGCCTGTGGATAAAACTATAAACATGGCAAATAGGATTGAAAATAAAATTAATATACTCGATCTATTTTTAGATGAGACTTTAATAGAATCAAATGTAAATGCAAATAATGATGCAATAATAATTGCTAATATAGCCCCTCTTCCTTGCATAAGAATAGCTGGAATTAGAGTTATAATAACTCTAATTGCTAATCCCTTCCCTCTAAAAAATATGCATGCAGAAATTGCGGCGATAGCGTGTATTTCTGATCCAAGATTTGAGTGATATCCAGAGAAATAAGTAGCCCTTCCACCTGACTCTATTGATCCAGATAGAATTAATAACATATAGAACAAACTTGAAGCGCAGACGGTGTTTGTAAATGCTTTGCCATATGCGTAAAGCCGTTCCTCATCGGCAACGATGAGCACGCTTAGAATCATCCCAAGAGAGATCGCTATTATTTGAAAAAAAGCAGTTACGCTATGATATGGAGAAATAAAAAGGCTTAAAAGCGACAATATCATAAAAGTTATAGGTAGGCTTTCGCCAATCCAAGATCGATCTCGGATTGGTAGGAAAAAAATAATTATTAATTTAATAGCGAGACCGATCCCGCCAAAAATTACTATATCTTTATCTAAGATGTATCCTAATATCGTCAGGCAATCCGCAACACCCCCGATTGCCGCAAGGGTATTGGATTTTGTTGAGGCGGCTACCTGAGATGATCCGCGAATATCGAAACGAGTCGCGTTCACTTTCGCCATTTTTCCATTCGCCATGATAACCGCTTTGCGCACCTATGCCGCAATACCACCCGCCTTTGCAACGCGAACCAACCAATGCAGTGCCATTGCGCATTTGAGCGCATGTATGGGGCAAGCAATCGCACACTCTGACGGGGCTATGATTGACGCGGAAGCGCGAATATGACCTCAAGCACATGTCTTGCAGCGCAGCAGGATCATAGACGGTATCTCTGCGACGGAGTGAGCGTGATCAGCCTTGGAAAGCTTCGCATAGGATTTGTCACGGCCTTTGTGCCGCCCAAACGAAACCATATTAATTGTCAGTTTGGCAGGGCGAGATAGAGCGTGATATCATGAGTTTAGAGCCCGTTGCGCTGGTGTGGGAAAATCTGGGCCCCCCCCATCACGACCGTCTACGCGCCGTGCACGATGCGGGCCACAGGCTTGTCGCCGTGCAGCTGTTCCGCAAGTCGGCAATCTATGATTGGGAACGGGACGATGCCCCGCCGTACCAGGTGGTGACGCTTGCCGACGCCCTCGAGTCAGTGGGGTTCGTGCGCCTCGCCTGGCGCATCTTCCGTGCCGTCCGGAAGAGCGGCGCCCGGGACGTGTACATGTGCCACTACGAAATGCCGGCCGTGATCCTGGCGTCATGGATGCTCAAGCTATCGGGCTGCCGGGTCTACACGATGCTCAACAGCAAGTTCGACGATCGCCCCCGGCATTGGCGCATGACTCCGGCGAAGGCGCTGGCGTTTGCCGCCTATCGCGGCGCGATAATCGCATCCGAGCGGTCGCGCGATTATGCCGCCTATTTCGGCATTCCCGCCGAAAACGTGACGATCCGGTCGCCTTTCCTTGGGGGCGGGTTCGGTTCCAAGGCGATCCTGAACGGTCCGCAGATCCTGGCGATCCTTGCCGCCCGCATGCTCGGCCGTCCGGTGAAGCTCGCTTTGACCCGCAGCCAGATGTACGGCCCTGTCGGCCACCGCGGCGCCACCTGGCAGACGCTGCGCATCGGCATGGATGGCGACGGGCAGCTGACCGCGCTTCATCACCGGGCGATTGCCGCGACCTCTTCCTTCGACGACTTCCTGGAGCCGGCGGCCAACGCGTCGCTGCCGCTATATGCCAGCCCCGCCATCCTGGTGGAGCACAAGGGCCTGCGGCTGGATACCGGCACGCCCGGACCGATGCGTGCGCCCGGCGAGGCGAGCGGATCGGCAGCATTGGAGGCGGCCATGGATGAGGCCGCCGAAGCCTGCGGCATGGATCCCCTGGATTTCCGCTTGAAAAACTATGCGGAGACCGAGCCGGGCACCGGCAAGCCGTTTTCCTCGAAGGCCTTGCGGGCGTGTTATGCCGAAGGCGCCAAGCGGTTCGGCTGGTCCCGCCGTCCGCTCGAAGCAGGGCAGATGCGCGACGACAAGGGCTTTCTCGTCGGCTGGGGCATGGGGACGGCCGTCTTCCATTGCCCGCACTTCCCGGCGGAAGCCCGCGCGACATTGCGGGCCGATGGCACGGCATTGGTCGAAACCGCTGGCGCCGATATGGGGCAGGGCGCATGGACGGCTCTGGCCCAGATTGCTGCGGAAGCCCTTGGCCTCGATCCTCAGCAGGTCGAGTTGCATTCCGGCCTGTCGACGTTGCCCGACGGCGGTATAGCCGGCGGTTCCGGCCATACGGCGAGTGCCGGTCTGGCGCTCAACAATGCCGGCAAGGATGCAATTGCCAGGCTGACCGACCTCGCCACCGGCAATCCGCAATCGCCACTGTTCGGTGCCGGCAACATCGGCGTCATCGCCCGCAATGGCAGGCTGCATCGCCGGGATGACGAGACGCGCAGCCAGAGTTACGCCGAAATCCTCGCCGGCGCCGGCCAGCCGGAGGTCGTCGGCACGGCGAAGGCTGCCCGCGACCCCTCGGTGGGGGCTGCCCATGCCCTGTATTCGCATGGTGCGGTGTTTGC
>Ga0066256_1004786_pt1 | contig 11737 bp, 7 predicted proteins | sample ThiBio_1000_biof_FD_87107 | JGI IMG/M metagenome (GOLD analysis project Ga0066256, IMG submission 87107) | Wastewater bioreactor microbial communities from Cape Town, South Africa - Thiocy_expt_1000_biof (version 2) | ecosystem: Engineered > Bioreactor > Thiocyanate-remediating >...
CGTGATGTGAGTGGAGGGTTGACGTGTGCGCTTCCGATTGTCTCTTCATTATTTTTTTGCTTTTTTTTTTTTTTTTTTTTCGTACACTTTAAACATTTAAATTGGGCACTTACCAAAACTTATTGAGGATCTCGCACTGATACTGATGGCAGGAGCCATTGTCACCATTCTTTTTAAAGCAATAAAACAACCGCTTGTTTTAGGGTATATTATTGCAGGCTTTTTGGTGGGGCCTTATTTTCACCTCACACCCACAGTTGCCGACCCTGAAAATGTAAAAACACTTGCCGAGATCGGCGTGATTTTTTTGCTTTTTACACTGGGCCTGGAGTTTAGCTTTAAGAAACTAATGCGCGTGGGAGGCTCCGCTTCCATTACTGCAATAGTGGAAATTATTTTTATTACCATCGCGGGCTACTTTATGGGGCGTGCCCTGGGCTGGACTACTATGGACAGCATGTTCCTGGGTGGTATGCTCGCCAGTTCATCTACAACTATAATTATTAAGGCGTTTGATGACCTTGGAGTAAAAACCAGGCAGTTTGCCCGTATCGTTTTTGGCGTGCTGGTTATTGAAGACATTGTAGTGATTCTTTTAATGGTGCTGCTTTCCACCATTGCCGTTACACGCCAGTTTGAAGGCTCTGAAATTCTTTTTACCATACTAAAGCTGCTATTCTTTTTAGCCCTGTGGTTTATCGTCGGCATCTTCCTGCTTCCCACTTTTTTAAAAAGGGCCAAAAAATTATTAGATGATGAAACCCTGCTGATCCTTTCCATCGGCCTTTGCCTTGCCATGGTTTTCCTTGCTGTTAAGGTGGGTTTCTCGGCTGAACTGGGAGCTTTTATAATGGGATCCATTATAGCCGAAACCACATCCGCAGAGAAAGTGGAACATTTAATAAAACCGGTAAAAGATCTTTTTGGCGCTGTATTTTTCGTTTCGGTGGGCATGATGATCGATCCCCAGGCAATGGTAACCTACGCCTGGCCCATCGCTGCGGTTACACTACTTACCATATTTGGCAAACTATTCAGCACTACTTTAGGCGCATTACTTTCCGGCCAGCCATTGAAGCAATCGGTGCAGGTAGGAATGAGCATGGCGCAGATTGGGGAATTTGCTTTCATCGTGGCTTCGCTCGGTTTATCATTAGGTGTTATTTCAGATTTTATATTCCCCATCGCCGTAGGCGCCTCGGCCGTTACCACTTTCACAACGCCTTATCTCATCAAGGCATCGGAGCCATTCTATAATGTTCTAACTAAAATAATGCCCGCAAGTTGGGTGGAGAAATTAAACAGGTATTCCTCAAGCGCCCAAAGTATACAATCAGAAAGTGAATGGAAAATAGTGCTGAAACAATACGGCCGCATCATATTAGTGAACGGTATTTTGCTATTGGCACTGCTACTGCTGTCCACTACTTTCCTTGTTCCATTTATTATCGAAAATGTTCAGGATGGCCCCTGGCAACTTGTGATCGTGCTTTTTGTTACACTCGCTGCAGCCGCGCCTTTTTTGTGGGCGTTGATGGCAAAAAAACCAAATGCACAGGCTTATAAAGAACTTTGGGTAAATAAAAAATATGCCCGCGGCCCGTTAACAACCATAGAAGTTTTGAGGGTTATTATTGGTATTTCATTTATTGGTTTTTGGGTAGATCAGTTTACCACCTCTCGGGAAGCGTTCCTGATTATTATCCCCATCATCGTTGTAATACTACTCCTGTTTTCACGCAATATTCAAAAGTTCTATAATCGTATAGAAAAAAGGTTTATTGCAAACCTGAACGAGCGTCAAACCAGCGAAAATTTGCAGCTCGAACATGAAAAACAAAAACTGCAACCACACCCAAGCCTGCAAACAGCACTGGATGCCTGGGATGCACATATTGTGGAACTTGAAGTAAATCCACTCGCAGACTATATTGGCACACCGTTGATCGACCTCGAATGGCGTGAAAAATACGGGATCAATATTGCTTACATCAAACGCGGTGAGCAATTGATTCATGTACCGGGACGTAATAACCGCCTGTTGCCGCACGACAGGGCAGGTATTATTGCCACAGATGAGCAGCTCAAAATGTTCAAGCCGGTTTTTGATAGCGCCGAACCCATCACAATCAACGAGAAGCAGGTGAGTGATATAATCTTAGAGAAAATACATGTTGATGAGCATACACGCCTCAAAGGGCAGAGTATCCGCGGCTCCGGCATCAGGCAAAAAACAGACGGCATCATTATCAGTGTGGAACGAGGTGACGAAAGAATCCTCAATCCTGAGTCCACACTTGTATTTGAATGGGATGATATTGTTTGGATTGTGGGTGACCGGAAAAAAATAATTTCGCTTTACAAATAATTCACACCTCTTTTTAAAGATTGCCTATGCGAACAAATGTTATCGAAAGATGATTTTAAATTTACAGCCAATCGTTCAATAAATGGCAAAACAAGTTCTGGTAATAAAACTCGGTTCGGCGGTAATAACCAACTCGGCAGGCAACATTAATAAAGCCGTGATTAAAAAAATCACCGCCGACATCAGCCATCTTTCCAAACAATATAAAATTGTGCTGGTGAGCAGCGGTGCCGTAAGCAGCGGCAAAAAATATCTTAAAGATTACCGGGGCACGCTGTTGCAAAGAAAAGCTGCAGCAGCAATCGGCAATCCCATCCTCATACAGTTATACAGAAGTTATTTTCAAAAACACGGGCTTACGGCTGCGCAGGCACTTTGCGAGCGGGGCCATTTTAGCAACCGCAAACAGTTTCTGCAGCTTAAAGAAACGTTTACTACTTTTTGGCAAAACAACATCATTCCCATCGTCAATGAAAATGATGTAATCAGTAATCTTGAGCTAAAGTTTTCTGATAATGATGAACTGGCTACCCTTATGGCTGTTGGTTTTGATGCCGACACGCTCATACTTTGCACTTCCGTAGGCGGCCTGCTGGATGCTTCTAAAAATATTATTGCAGAAGTTTCCGCAATCAATAAAGAAACACTCGCCTTGGTAAGTAACGAAAAATCAGATGTGGGCCTCGGAGGCATGCTTTCCAAATTAACCTTCACACGCCTTGCCACAAGCCTGGGTATTAAAGTAATCATGTGCGGGCTGCAAAATAAAAAACCATTTGCAGAGGCATTGGCCGGTAAAGCAGGTACCCATTTCACGGCTCAGAAATCTACGTTAAAAAACCGCCAGAAATGGTTGGCAAGCGGCTCCATCACTTTGGGAAATATATACGTGGATAAAGGCGCAGCAAAAGCCCTGCAAGGCCGCAAAAGCCTTTTAACAGTAGGTGTTACAAAAGTAGACGGTAATTTTACCGCGGGCGAAGTGGTTCAGGTAATGGGTGAAGAAAATAATATTTTAGGCGTTGCCAAAACCAAATTGTCTGCAACAGACTTGAGAAAAAATCTAAAAGAAAAAAATGTAATAGCCGCACATGCCAACGATATTGTGCTTTTGTAAAATTTATTTATTATTTTTCAGCGGTAAGTAGTGATGAATATTCACAGAAAAAATATTCGATTTATATGTCAGTAGAACTTTCTCTTAAAAAGGCCAATAAAGCAAAAGCAGCATTACAACAATTGCCCGAAAACCAATTGAAAAAAATGCTGCAAACCATAGCGCAGGCGATTATTAAAAACGAAAGCTCCATTTTAAAAGCTAATCAAAAAGACATTGCCGCGCAGGATCCCGACAATCCTAAAAACGACAGGCTGATGCTGAATGCCGAACGCCTGAAAAATATTGCAAACGCTATTAAAAATGTTTCTACCCTACCCGATCCTTCGGGCGCCGAACTTACCAAACGGGTATTGCCAAATGGCCTCAAACTGAAAAAAGTGGCCGTTCCATTGGGCGTTGTTGGCGCAATTTATGAAAGCAGGCCCAATGTAACTTATGATATTGCCGCGCTTTGTTTGCGCAGCCGCAATGCCTGCGTGCTGAAAGGTAGCAGCGATGCACAACATACCAACAAAGTATCGGTAAATATTATTCAAAAAGTATTAAAGCAATTCGGGCTTGATGAAGCAACCGTTACTTTATTACCTCCGCAAAGAGAAGTGGTGCAGGAAATGTTTACGGCTACCAAATATTTAGATGTATTGATTCCGCGCGGCTCGGAGGGATTGATCAATTTTGTACGCCAAAACAGTCTGGTGCCTGTTATTGAAACGGGAGCCGGTGTTTGCCATGTGTACGTTGAAAAATCTGCTGACCTGAAAAAAGCAGTTGACATTGTTGTAAACGCCAGAGTGAGCAGGCCTTCAGTTTGCAACTCAGCCGATGCCATCATTGTGGACGAGGCAATCGCTCCCCGGTTTTTAAATTTATTATCGCCGGAATTTAAAAAATATGGTGTTGAAATTTTTGCTGATGCAAATTCGTACAAACAATTAAAAGGTTATCCGCATCTGCAAAAAGCAAAGCCGGACGATTTTGGCCGTGAGTTCCTTTCATTAAAATGTGCAATTAAAACAGTGAAAGGAATTGATGAAGCGTTGGAACATCTCGCAAAATATTCCACCAGTCATTCTGAGGCAATTGTTTCAAAAGACAAAAAAGCCTGCGCCCGTTTTGTAACCGAAGTGGACGCTGCAGCCGTGTACACGAACGCCTCCACAAGGTTCACCGATGGTGAGGAATTTGGATTGGGCGCCGAGATCGGCATCTCCACACAAAAACTTCACGCGCGTGGCCCGTTTGCATTGGAAAAATTAGTAACAGAAAAGTGGATCATTGAAGGTAACGGCCAGATCAGTTAAAACATAATTTAGCCTTAACAATACCTGAAGGGGAAATGTAACAGTTTTTTGTAATTTAGCCACATAGGAGGATTACTTGACTTTGAATACCCTTGATATAGAAAGACAATTACTACTCAGAATAAGTCATGGAGATCAGGAGGCTTTTAAAGGAATCTATGATAGATTCCATCGGAAGGTCTACACTTTCTCATTACGTTATCTCAAGTCTGAGGTGGAAGCAGAAGAAGTAGTGCAGGAAGTCTTTTTAAAGTTATGGCAGTTGGGGCCTGAGTGCGATAGAATTGAAAACCTGAATGGTTTCCTCAGGACACTTACTCGCAACCGCTCCCTGGATATCTTACGCAGAAGAGCCGTAAGAGCGCGGGCAAATATCATGCTTGCCTCAGGCAGCCGGAGTACCCACAATGATACAGAACAACAAGTGTTGCTTAATGATGCAAAAAGAATATTAGAAGAGGCGATTAACCTGTTACCGGAGCAGCAAAAGCTCGTTTACCGTTTATGCGGCCAACAGGGGTTGAAGAATGATGAAGTAGCCAATCGGCTCAACTTGTCACCGCTTACCGTTCGCACCCATATGAAACTGGCATTGAGATTTTTGCGGGCGCACTTGGCCAAGCATACAGTTGTGGCATTTGTGCTGATTGTTTTGAAACTATTTTAATTTTTGTTACCCACTTTTTGCTCACCATACGTCATCTGGATGGGAGTCAGCCTATGGGTTTCTCCGGGTTTAACAGAAGCAGGTATTATACCATGATTAATAGAATCACTTTTTTACTACTGTTACAGTCAGTTTTGTTTTTAAGTATCCCGGGGTTCGCCCAGGACAAGAGTGGCTATACAGCAAGTCAGGCTTTTAGTTTTTCTACCGGGAAAGGTCTGCTTTTGAACGTCAGGCTGCTTTTAGATCATAAAAACATGCCATCTTTATATTCTGCCCATATAGCAACAACTGTTTGTTCCGATAGCCTTTGTAAACCAATTAACTTAATAGTTTATTGGAATTTACTCGGTCATTTTGTAGATTATAGCACACCCAAAAACCAGCCACTAACTAAATTTGACCATGTGGTATTTACCGCCGCCGATCATAAAAAGCTGCATGTCATATTAGCAGATGATCGTTCGATGCTTAAAGATTACGAGGCCGAAGATATGATAGATCGTAACGTTAAAGTATACAGTAATGTAGTTGACGGCACCACCGGCGCTACCAATAAGTCTTTTCAGGACGTGATTGTTCAGGGCGCGGTCTATACTGTACATACATTATGGCATATTGTGAATGGCCCCGTAGCTCCTAAAATATTAGAACATACCCGGGGGCTGTTGAATGATCATTTGATTCGTTCTATGCTGGTATCGGGAAACAATGATTATCAGCGCTTCATTTTAACGGAACTGCCAGATGACCAAATAAAAGCCGTCGTTCCTGAGATCATTGAACTGATTACTGACAGGGATGAATTTATACCCCTTCTGGCACTGGAGAAAATACCCGCTGGATTATGGGAAGATGCTGCTACCCAGCAATTAATACTCCATAAATTCCCTAATCTTCGTCTCGAAGTTCAAAACACCTTACTACAGAAATTAAAGGAGCTACTAGTCTACACGGCGGGGCTGAGCATTTTGGTACACAGTCTGGATAAGTTGAATAAGAACCAGGTTAATAAGGTATTCAATTTACTTGCAAATAATATTTCTTTTGTTGATCTGAGCCTTCAAAAGGAATTATCCGCATTAGGCCGTTCAAACCCTTTGATCGCAGATCAGGTGAATGAAATTTTAAAAAGCGTCAGAAACTTGCGATAATATTTTTGATTTTCGTTACCCACTTTTTATTTCCCGGTCGTCATTATAAAAAGTAGCGTTTATTTACATCAGCATTATCTTGAGGGAGGCCTGTCTCAGGAGGAATTGCAGGAGTGGAATGAACTATTAAATGACACCGTAAATCAGCCTTTTCTCATTGAGTTAATGAACGGCACGTGGGACGAAATAACAGCTGGTGACGAGGTTTATTTAAAGAGTACACGCTCTGCGGAGATTTTGGCTTATGTGAGAGTCATGCCCCAGAAAAAAGTGTTTAGAATGGAATGGAGGTTACAGATTGCGGTTGCGGTTGCCATTATTTTTATTGCGGCAGGGTTGTTTTTTTTCATGGGTAAGGATAAAACGCCTCAACAACCACTACAGGCACTTGCCGTCGAGATCACCCCCGGAAAGCAAGGCGCAACGCTTACGCTCGCTAATGGTAAAAAAATCAGATTGAATGATGTTTCTACAGGCGAGATTGCGGAAGAGGCAGGTATCAGCGTAACAAAAAGTGCGAACGGACAGCTTATCTACGAAATTAAAGGATCTGCAGGCGACCCCGGAAAGACCAATACTTTGACAACCGCAAAAGGGGAGACTTATATGTTAATGCTTCCCGACAAATCGAAAGTATGGCTCAATGCTGCTTCAAGTTTAACCTATGCTACAGTTTTGAACAAAGAAGGTAAACGATGGGTGAGGCTCGAAGGAGAGGCCTATTTTGAAATTGCCAAAGACCCTGTACTCCCCTTTGCTGTGGAGAGCGGAGGACAGGTAATTGAGGTGTTGGGTACACATTTTAATGTCAACAGTTATCAGGATGAAGCCGTGGTTAAAACTACATTAATGGAAGGTAGTATTAACGTAGGGATAAAAGGGACTGATAAAATAACACGGCTTAAACCTGGCCAGCAATCTTCTTTAACTAACGGGGCGATGCGGGTTGAGACGGTGGATGTTGATGAAGCTGTTGCCTGGCAGAAAGGATATTTCCAATTTGATGGGAAAACATTGGAAACATCGCTGTTGGAGATAAGCAGATGGTATAATGTTGACATTGAATATAAGGATAATTCATTGCGCACCCGGCGGCTGGCCGGCTCAATTTCCAAATATGAAAACGTAAATAAGATATTGAAGGTTATGCAACTGGCCGGAGCACTGAATTTTAGAGTGGATGGCAGAAAGGTGGTTGTTGAAAAAAACTAAAACACAAACAAATATTCACCGTAAACCAAATTTAACATGAGTCATATTGAAGATGATCCGTAGCCAGTCATTTCCAGAAAACGACCGGAAGTGCTTGGAACCACCCCCGGCCTGCATCTGATCTGAAGCGAAATTAGTCTAGTCAACCATTTCTGAATTTAAACCAGATTATCAAATGTACAATTTTTACCCGAGAATTTTATCTTGGTCCGATCGCCATATATCAAAAAGATTGCTTATGCAAGTTAAGCTAACAACCCTCTTATTAATCGCAACGATGGCGCAGGTAAGCGCACGGGGGTTTGCGCAAAAAGTCACCTTGAATCAGCCGAAAATAACGATCAAAAAGGTTTTCAAGGAAATCAAAAAACAAACCGGTTATGACGTCTTTTATTTGCCTGAAATCATAAAGGATAAAAAGATTATCAAGGTCAATTTCTTCAACACTTCTTTAAGTGAGGTCATGAAGCAAACGCTTGCTGATCAGGAGCTGGTGTTTACCATATTTGAGAAAAGCATAGTCGTGAAGAAGAAGGAGAAGGAGAAGGAGAAAGAGAAGATCGTACCGGAAGCCCCAACAATCGAATTACAAAATATAAATATCACTGGCAAAATTCTTGATGAAAGAAACAATCCCTTACCCGGCGCATCTATTACAGTAAAAGGCAGCCTCAAAGGAACTTTGGCCGGTCAGGACGGGGAATTTTCTTTGCAGGATATTGATGATAATGCCGTTCTGATCGTGTCCTATGTAGGTTTCAAAACACAGGAAGTGCAAGTCTCTTCCCGAACCACGCTGGATGTCATTTTGCTGGAAGAGAAAAATGATTTGTCTGAATTGGTAGTGGTGGGTTATGGCAGCAGAAAAAAAGCGACTACAACGGGAGCAATGGCATCTGTAAAAGCAACGGAATTGATGCAGACACCCGTTGTTAATGTTGCCCAGGGATTGCAGGGAAGGGCTTCCGGCGTTCAGGTCACGCAAAACTCATCCGCGCCGGGTGGAAATATCAGTGTGCGGGTTCGTGGAGCCAATTCTATCAACGGCAGTTCTGAACCACTGTATGTAGTAGACGGGATTCCACTGACTAATTCCGGTGGTATCAACGATATCAGCTCACTTTCTGCAATTAATCCAAACGATATTGAGTCTGTTGAAATCCTTAAAGACGCATCTTCCACAGCTATTTATGGTGCGCGTGGCTCAAACGGGGTGATGCTCATAACCACAAAAAGGGGCAAAGAAGGGCGTACGCGCGTCAGCTACGATGGGTTTTATGGAGTGCAACAGGTTAGTAAGAAGCTGGATCTATTGAACGCAGCAGAATTTGCGGCGCTGGAAAATGAGATTTACAAAACTACTATATACTCCAATCCTGACTCATTGGGGATGGGCGTAGACTGGCAGGATCTGATGTTCAGGACGGCACCTATGCAAAGTCATCAGGTTGCCGTATCTGGAGGAAATCAAAAAACTCAAATGATGCTGTCTCTAAATTATTTCAAACAGGATGGAGTAGTATTAAATACTGATTTTAAAAGGTATTCTTTACGATTAAATCTGGATCACAGAATCAATGATCGCTTCAAAACTGGGATTAGTATTTTAGGGAGTTACAATATCAACAACAACCCTGCCGTTGCGGCGACCAGTTTTGTTGGAATTGTCAGCACCGTTTTAGGAGCCACCGTTGGTGCGCCGCCCACACTTCAGCCGTATCGTACCGATGGCAGTTTTTTTCCTTTTTTAGATCAAATGGAGGGGCGTTATAAGGAAGTAATAAATCCGCTGGGATTAACAATGAGGCTTAACCGGCAGAAACTCTACAGAACATTAACCAATCTTTACGCAGAAGCAAACATACTTCCCAACCTGAAATATCGGGCATCTTTAAATATGATACTATCGTCAGGGCTTGAAGATTTTTATTCCCCGCTTTCAAGATTGTCTGCCTCTGAGATTAATGCTAATTCAGGTAGTGCCCGAAAGGAGAACAGCAATTCCACGGTTTTGCTTCATGAAAGCTTGTTAACCTATGACAAGCAGTTTGGGACTGATCATGAATTAAATCTCACCGGCCTGTTTTCCACTCAAACCAATTTTAATGATGGAAATTCAATAAGCTCCACAGGATTTCCGAATGATGCAACTTTAAATGAAGCTTTACAGTTGGCTTTAACTTCGACTGTTTCAAGTTCCCGTTCTCGTGAAGGCCTTGATTCTTATATGGGAAGAATCCACTACGGCTTTAGAAACAAATACCTTTTGGATATTACCGCAAGGGCAGATGGTGCCACAAAATTCGGCGAGAATAATAAGTATGGGTTTTTCCCCTCCGCGGCTGCCGCGTGGAGGATAAAGGAAGAAAGCTTTTTGAAAAACATCAATTTTATCAGTGACTTGAAACTACGGGTCAGTTATGGAGTAACCGGCAATGCAGCATCTATTAGTCCCTATAACTCACTGGCCTTAGTAAGAGCCGGGGGAGGATACTCCTTTAACCATATTTATTTCACGAGCATTAGTCCGGCCGCTATCGCCAACAGCAGCTTACGCTGGGAGAAATCAGCCCAGGCTGACATTGGGCTCGATATTGGGTTGTTCTCTAACCGGATCAATTTAGTGGTAGATGTGTACGACAAAAACACCAAGGATCTCCTCTACGTTAAAAGCCTACCCTTATCTTCGGGATATAGCAGCATAACCGGAAACTTTGCCGGCATTGACAATAAAGGCCTTGAGTTTTCTGTAAATGCCAAAATATTAGATGCGGGAGTGAAATGGGATCTTGGTGGTAACATCAGTTTTAACCGCAACAAGATAACCGATATAGACGGCGGCCTGACAGACGAATTGTTTGTAAACAATTATACCATTCTTAAGGTTAACTCCCCGCTTGGATTGTTTAAAACTTATGTTTTTGACGGTATTTATCAGGCTGGCGAAAATATCCTTCCCGGCTCCGATAGCCGTACCGGTGGAACAAAAATCAAAGACCTGAACAACGACGGACAAATTACTGCATTGGATCAAACAATTACGGGCGACCCGAACCCTGATTATATATTTGGGATTTTTACTGATCTCAACTATAAAAAATTTGATTTTAGCGTATTCGTTTCAGGAAGCCAGGGCAATGATATTTATAATATAAGCCGCAACACTTACGAAAATCCTCTTGGACAAAGAAATAACCTGGGCGGTGTAAGAGACCGCTGGAGCCCAACAAATCCATCAAACGATTTTGTAAGCGGGTTTCAGGGAGGGCGGCTGCCAATTACAAACAGATTTATTGAAGATGGGTCTTTTGTCCGGTTTAAAAATATAACGCTGGGCTATAAACATCCATTACCAAAGGGATTTTCTAATGCCCGGATATATATAAGCGCAAACAATTTATTTACCATTACCAAATACAGCGGCTATGACCCCGAAGTTAATTCATTCGGGAACAGCAATACCCAGATTGGTATCGATAATTTGGTTTACCCCGCTGCGAAATCGTTTATTGCCGGTTTACAGATTATTTTGTAAAGACAATGGAAAATTAATTAAAAAACAAAAAAAGTAGCATGAACAAGATATTCTATATAAGCTTATATTGCGTGATGACCATCGCCCTGCTTTCAGGATGCCGAAAACTTGATGAAGTACCTTATTCATCCATTTTTATGGATCAGTTTTACAAAACAGCGGCCGATGCCGAGGCGGCAATTAATGGAGTTTACAATGATATGGCCGGACTGTATGCCGGGCCGTCCGCGTTATTAGTACCTGATTTTAGCGCTGACCAGGTGTACCCGCGACCGGTTGTGGGCAGGAATACATTGACGCTTTTTATTTTTGATCCGGAGTATTCGGTTCAGAGCAGTTTTGACCGGGTCGCCGAGTCACCCTTAAACATATGGCAGAGA
>Ga0066256_1004787_pt1 | contig 11736 bp, 12 predicted proteins | sample ThiBio_1000_biof_FD_87107 | JGI IMG/M metagenome (GOLD analysis project Ga0066256, IMG submission 87107) | Wastewater bioreactor microbial communities from Cape Town, South Africa - Thiocy_expt_1000_biof (version 2) | ecosystem: Engineered > Bioreactor > Thiocyanate-remediating >...
ATAAAATCCTTCGATATTATATATTTGATATCTTCAATTAAAGTCGATTCGAGAAAAGGGGCTTCAAAGGTTTGCGTGTCGACTTCTATCTGCTGAGCCGCGATCCGGTCGAACGCGCGATCCCGCCGCTGGCGGCGAAGGTGATGGCCGCCGGCGAGCGGCTGCTGGTGGTCTCCGCCGACGAAGCGCAGTTGCGCCTGGTCGGCGACGCCTTGTGGACCGACCGCCCCGGCGATTTCCTCGCCAACGGGCTTGCGGGCGAAGCGCAGGCCGGCCGCCAGCCCATCCTGCTTTCGCGAGACTGCGAGGCCGCCAACGGCGCGCGCATGGTCATGTTCGCCGACGGCCTGTGGCGCGACGAAGGGCTGGAGTTCGCCCGCGCCTTCCTGCTGTTCGGCGATGCCGCGCTGGAAGGCGCGCGTGCCTGCTGGCGGCAGCTCGGCCTGCGCGAGGATGTGGAGCGGCGCTTCTGGAAGCAGGACGGCGGCAAGTGGCGCGAAGGGCCATAGTGGGGGGCCTTGCTCCCGGGGGCCTGGGGCGCTAGGGGCGCGCGCGCAATCAGGAAATCGAAATTCGAAGGAACATCCCATGGCGGTCACCCGCACCTTTTCCATCATCAAGCCCGACGCCACCCGCCGCAACCTGACCGGCGCGGTCACCCGGATGCTCGAGGAAGCCGGCCTGCGTGTCGTCGCCTCCAAGCGCATCCACATGAGCCGCGAACAGGCCGAAGGCTTCTACGCCGTCCACAAGGAACGCCCCTTCTTCGGCGAGCTGGTCGAATTCATGACCAGCGGCCCGGTGGTGGTGCAGGTGCTGGAAGGCGAGGATGCGGTGAAGCGCAACCGCGACGTGATGGGCGCGACCAACCCCGCCGACGCGGCCGAAGGCACGATCCGCAAGACCTTCGCGGAATCGATCGAGGCGAACTCGGTCCACGGTTCGGATTCGGACGAGAATGCGGCGATCGAGATCGCCTTCTTCTTCAAGCCGGAAGAAATCGTCGGCTGATCGGTCGGAATATCGAGACAAGAGGGGCCGTCCGAAAGGGCGGCCCTTTTGCTTTGGCGGTTGTATATCTCGCGAACCCCCGCTCAGCCTGAGCCTGTCGAAGGCCACGCGCAAGATCAGCCCGGTGCTCCGAAAAGCCAACCGAACTGTCAGTGCGTGGCCTTCGACAGGCTCAGGCTGAGCGGGGGTGGGGCGACTGGGCGGGATACGCGGAAATCAGAACTCCTCCGCCGCGTCGAGTAGCTTCGTCAGCCGCTTGGGCGCAACCGCGCGCCAACTGCGCCCCAGCCATTCGGCGACGTGGTCCCAATCGACCCCCGGCCGGTTGAGCACGATGCCGACCCAGCCGCCCGCGCCGTAATAAGCGGGGCGGTAATAGGTTTCGGGATCGCGCTCCACCAGCGCGGCCAGCTCGTCCTGCCCGCTGGTCTTCACCAGCACGGCGATTTCCGCCTCGCCGTGGTGGCGGTCGTTGAAATAGGCGAAGAACTTGCCCGATTTCTCCCCGCCCACGCGCCAGCCGGGGCTGCCGTGAGAGGATCGCGCATCGGTTTCGGGCAGGGTTAGCGCCAGTTCGTTGACCCGTTCGAGCAGCCAGTCCGCGCGATAGGGGCGCGAGACGAATTCGGAGAGGATGCGGGGATAGAGCTGGTGCTCCGCGATCAGCACGCGCTTCGCCAGCGTCTCCGCCGTGTCGCCGGGCAGGATCGCGACCTTCGCCTGGCCGAGGACCTCGCCGTCATCCAGTTCGGAGGTGACGAGGTGGACGGACGCCCCCGCATGGCTGTCGCCCGCTTCCAGCGCCCGCTCATGCGTGTGCAAGCCCTTGTATTTCGGCAGCAGCGAGGGGTGGATGTTGAGCATCCGGCCCTGCCAGCGCTTGACGATGCCTTCGCCCAGCACGCGCATGTAGCCGGCCAGGGCGACGAATTGCGCCCCCGACTTGCGGATCGCGGCGTCCATCGCCTCGTCATGCGCGGCGCGCTCCATGCCCTTGTGCGAGAGGGCGAAGGTCGGCGCGCCTTCCGCCTCCGCCAGCTTCAATCCCGCCGCTTCCGGATCGTTGCTGGCCACCAGCACGATCTCGTAAGGCGCGTCCGGCATGCGGCTCGCATAGAGCAGGGCGGCCATGTTGGTGCCGCTGCCGGAGATGAGTATCGCGACCTTGGCGGGAATCACGGGGCGTTTCCCAAGCCGTCATGCTGAACTTGTTTCAGCATCCATTTCTCCTCCAAGGATTGGCCCGAGTGTGGGGGACAATGGACCCTGAAACAAGTTCAGGGTGACGGGTTTCAGGCGTTATGCCTCGCTTCCCATGCATCCTGCGAACTCCACGTCCCGGCGGCGCCCCGAACGGTGCAGCCCTTGGGGCCTTCCACGATCTCGCCGATGCGGCTCACCGCTTCGCCCGCCTGCTCCAGCTCGGCCGCCACTTCGCGCGCCAGCTCTGGCTGCACGGCCAGCACCATGCCGATGCCGCAATTGAAGGTGCGGGCCATCTCGCCCGGGGCGATGTTCCCCTGGCGCTGGAGGAACGCCATCAGGCCGGGCTGCTCCCACGCGTCGGCGTCGATCACCGCATGCGCGCCTTCGGGCAGCACGCGGGGGATGTTTTCCAGCAATCCGCCGCCGGTGATGTGGGCGAGCGCGTCTATCCGCCCGGCGCGGATCGAAGGCAGCAGGCTCTTCACGTAGATCCGGGTCGGCGCGATCAGCGCGTCGATCAGCAGCCTTTCCTTGTCGAACGCAGCCGGCTCGCCCATGCGCCAGCCGAGATCGTCGGCCAGGCGGCGGACCAGCGAATAGCCGTTGGAATGGGCGCCCGAGCTGGCGAGGCCCAGCAGCACATGGCCGGGCGCGACCTTCTCCCCCGTCAGCTGCTCGCCGCGCTCCACCGCGCCGACGCAGAAGCCGGCCAGATCGTAGTCGCCCGCGGCATACATGCCCGGCATCTCGGCCGTTTCCCCGCCGATCAGCGCGCAGCCGGCAATGCGGCAGCCTTCGGCGATTCCCGCGATCACCCGCTCCGCCCCGCCGTTATCCAGCTTGCCGGTGGCGAAATAGTCGAGGAAGAACAGCGGCTCCGCGCCTTGCACGATCAGGTCGTTCACGCACATGGCGACGAGATCGATCCCGATCGCGTCGTGCCGGTCATGATCGATGGCGAGCTTGACCTTGGTGCCCACGCCGTCATTCGCGGCGACCAGCAGCGGGTCCGTATAGCCGGCGGCGCGCGGATCGAAGAAACCGCCGAAACCGCCCAGCTCGGCATCGGCGCCGGGGCGGGCGGTGGCCTTCACCAGCGGCCCGATCGCCTTGACGAGCGCATTGCCCGCGTCGATCGAAACCCCGGCCTGTTCGTAGGTGTAGGAAGCGGGAGGCGGGCTGTTGGACGTCATGGAAATTGCCTTTGGCGCAATTGCGCTTGGATTTCCATGTCCCATTGGGCAAAAGGCCCGCGGTTTCCCCCGATGACGATTTCGATCCCCGCCTTTCCTTCCCTGAGATCCCGGCTCCCGCAAGGCCGGGCGGCCTGGCTTGCGGGCTTCGCCGGGGCCGCGCTGGCCGTGGTGGCCGGGCAGGCGCTGATCGCGCAGGTGGAGGGGGACCGCGGAATCGCGCCCGTCGCCAGCAGCACCGACATCACCGTGAACGGGATCGAGGTGAACGTCACCGGCAACAATCCCGACGATGCGCGCAAGAATGGCTGGCTCGCCGCCCAGCGCAAGGCATGGGAAAAGCTCGGCGGCCCCGCGATCAGCGATTCGCAGCTGGAAGACATGGTCTCCGGCGTGATCATCGAGCGCGAGCAGCTGGGGCCGCGGCGCTATATCGCGACGCTCGGCGTGGTGTTCGACCGCGCCCGTGCCGGCGGGCACATTGGCGGCGGCAACGGGCCGCGCGCCCATTCCGCCCCGATGCTGACGATTCCCGTGCTGTATTCGGGCGGAACCTACACGGTCTACGAGACGCGGAACGCCTGGCAGCGCGCCTGGGCCGAGTATCAGGCGGGGGCCAGCGCGATCGATTATGTCCGGCCGGCGGGCGCGGGCGGGGATTCGCTGCTGATCAATTACGGGCAGCTCGGCCGCCGCAGCCGTTCGTGGTGGCGCAACGTGCTGGATGCGTTCGGCGCGGCCGACGTGCTGGTGCCCATCGCGCATCTCGAACGCCAATGGCCCGGCGGGCCGGTGGTGGGCACCTTCACTGCCCGCTACGGCCCCGACGACAAGTTCCTCGAAACCTTCACGCTGAAGGCGCAGGACGAAGAGGGCGTGCCGGCCATGCTGCAGACGGCGCTGGGCCGCTTCGACGCGATCTACACCCGCGCGCTCAATTCCGGCCTGCTCACCCCCGATCCCACGCTGCGTGCGGACAGGCTCACGCTCGATCCCCGGATCGCCGCGCTGATCGAAGCCGAACGGCAGGCAGCCAGCGCCGATGCCGCCGCGGTGGTGGAAACCGTGCCCGTCCCGGGCGAAACGCCTGCCGCCACTCCTTCGCCCGCGAATGTCGTCTCCAGCCATGTGGTGCAGTTCGCCACGCCCGATGCCGCCGCGGTCGATGCCATGCTGGCGGCGGTGCGCGGCACGCCCGGCGTGCGCGGCGCGGCGACCAGCAGCATCGCGATCGGCGGCGTCTCGGTGATGCGGGTCAGCTATGGCGGCGATCTGGGCGCGCTCGCGGCCGCCCTGCGCGCGCGCGGCTTCACCGTGACCCAGGGCAGCAACGCGCTGAGCATCAGCAGGTAGGCGCGTGTCGCAGATCGTCCTCCCCTTGCAGCGGAGGCCGGGCCGTGGCCCCGTTCGGATCGTGGTCGGCCAGGCGAATGCGCATGTCTTCGAAGCTCTGGCCGCGCCCGAAAACTGGCCGTTCCATGCCGCGGTGCTCGCTGGGCCGCCGCGTTCGGGAAAATCGCTGATCGCACGCTGGTTCGCCGGGCAAGGCAAGGGGGAGGCCGTGGACGGCGCCGATGCGCTGGAAGAGACGGAGCTGTTCCACCGCTGGAACCGCGCGCAGGAAAGCGGCGCCCCGCTGCTGCTGGTCAGCGATCGACAGGATTGGGAGATCGCGCTGCCCGATCTGCGTTCGCGCATCGGGGCGGCGCTGCACCTTGAAATCGGCCCACCGGACGACGACATGGCGCACGACCTGATCCCGTCGCTGGCCGAGCAACGCGGCCTGGCGCTGGGGGAAGGAGCCGCCGCCTATCTGGTGCCGCGTTGCGAGCGCAGCTTCGCCGGGCTGGAAAGGCTGGTCGAAACGATCGACCGGCTGAGCCTGGAGCGCAAGCAGCCGGCCACGATGGCGATCTGGCGCGCGGCGCTGGAAGCGACACTTGGCGCGGAGCAGCCTCGCTTGCTTTAGGCCGGGAAATGAGGGAGAATCAGGCGACTATGTTCGAACGCTTGATCGATTATCTGGATTCCATTCGCGCGCGCGACCCCGCGCCGCGCTCCCGCTGGGAAATCATGCTCTATCCCGGCGTCTGGGCGCTGGGATATCATCGCCTGGCGCATTGGCTGTTCGTCGGCCGGCTCTATTTCCTCGCGCGGATGGTGAATCACTTCTCGCGTTTCCTCACGGGGATAGACATTCATCCGGGCGCGCGGATCGGGCGGAACTTCTTCGTCGACCATGGCTGGGTGGTGATCGGCGAAACGGCCGAGATCGGCGACAATGTCACCATGTATTCCTGCGTCACCCTGGGGGGCACGAACCCCACCAACGGCAAGGGGGGCAAGCGCCATCCCACGCTGCTGGACAATGTGATCGTCGGTTCCGGCGCGCAGCTGCTGGGGCCGATCACCGTGGGGCATCGCGCGCGGATCGGCGCCAACGCCGTGGTGACGGAAGACGTGCCCGAAGGGGCGACCATGATCGGCCTCAAGGCCCGCTCCACGCTCGTCCCCGCCGAAACCTGGCTGCGGGAGTTCATCCCCTACGGCACGCCGTGCGACGAGCCTTGCGAGCCGCTGGCCAGCGGGCAGCAGCGGATCGACGCAATGGAAGCCCAGATCGCGGAGCTTAAGGCACAGATTCAGGAGCTTCGCGAAGCCAAGGGATTGCAGGTGATCGCGGGAACCGCCGCGCCGCGCCGGCGCAAGCGCAGCGGCACGGATAGCTGATGGCGTCTTCCCCCGCCGGGCCTTCGGTTGTCGCGTTTCCCGGGCGGGTGCCCAATCAGGTAGGTTTCGAGCGGGCGGAACTGCAGCGGCTACTGGATCTCTACGGGCGAATGGTCGCCGCCGGGGAATGGCGCGACTATGCGATGGACTTCACCCGCGACGTCGCCGTCTTCGGCGCCTTTCGCCGCACCGCCGAACGTCCGCAGGCCCGGATCGAGAAACGCCCCGCCTTGCGCAACCGGCAAGGCATGTGGACCCTGTTCGGCGAGCACGGCCAGGTGCTGAAACGCGGGCACGAGCTTGCCGGCGTGCTTGCGCCGGTGGAACGGCGGCTGATGAAGGCCGTGGAGGAATAGGGAAGCTCCGGCCGGGGGCTTCATTCGCTGCGGTGGATCGCCTTTGGCGCTGGTGATTGTATCGATTGCAAACACCACCTCCGCTCAGCCTGAGCCTGTCGAAGGCCGCGCACAGAGGTCAGTCCAGCGCACGGTAAAGCCAGCCGAACCGTCAGCGTATGGCCTTCGACAGGCTCAGGCTGAGCGGGATTGCGTGCCTGGCGTTTGCAAGATTTATAATCGCCTTTCCTACATCGCGGAAATCTGGCTTATCGTGCCGGATGAAGGGATGTCCGCTTATTTTGCCCTGCGCCCCCGTGCCGGATTCGGGGTGTCCGGGGGGCCTTGCGGAAGGTCACAGTCGGGCCAACCGGCTTTCGCGGGGGCGGGAACGGAAGAAAGCCCGCGTCTCCTCGTGCCGGGATGGCAGCGGAATCGCTGATTTCCGGGCTTTCCTGCCTTCCCTCCGCGCGGTTCGGATGCCGGTGCGCGGGTTGTCCTCCACGTGGAAGGTCACAGTGTTTCGTGGGCCGATTAGCGTCAACTTCGCCACGGCTTCCCCTATGCGAAACAGGCCCGCTTCAGCCCTGCTTCGCCGCCAGCTTCTGGATCTCCGCCAGCGTTCGCTGGGTCTGCTCCATGCCCGATTGCGGCACGAAATCGCCTTCGCGGTTGGAGATGTCGGCCCAGTGCGCGGCGAAGCCTTCCACCGTGCGTTCCCCGTCGGGCAGGATGACGGGGGTGTTCATCGTCACCCACGCCGAATGGTATCCGCCCACGCCCGCGCCCACGATCGCGTTGTTCGGCGCATCTTCGCTGACGAGGTAAAGCGCGGCGGGCACCACGTTTTCGGGCGAGAACATGGCGAAGGCCTGTTCGGGGATGATGTCCTCGGTCATGCGGGTTCCGGCCAGCGGGGCGAGGCTGTTGACGCGGACGTTGTATTTCGCGCCTTCGAGATAAAGCGTCTTGGCAAGGCCGACGAGGCCCAGCTTGGCCGCGCCATAGTTCGCCTGGCCGAAATTGCCGAACAGCCCGCTGGAGCTGGTCGTCATCAGCACCCGGCCGTATGCCTGCTCGCGCATCGTTTCCCAGCACGCCTTGGTGGCATAGGCGGAGCCGAACAGGTGCACCTTCGCCACGAATTCGAAATCTGCCGGCTCCATCTTGGCGAAGCTCTTGTCGCGCAGCACCCCGGCATTGTTGATCAGGATATGAACGCCGCCCCACTTCTCCTTCGCCCTGGCGACCATTTCCTCCATCTGTTCGTATTCGGTGACGGAGGCGCCGTTGGACATCGCCTCGCCCCCGGCGGCCTCGAGCGCGTAGGAACGGCCGAGCCCTCCGCCCGCGCCGGTGACGATGGCAACGCGATCCTTGAAAGAGATGGACATGGCTTGTCTCCGGAAAATGGGGCGGCAGGCGAAAACGCCTTCCGGCCCGCCGCGATGCGGGTGGGATGGCACGGCTGGAAACGCGTTTCAACCGCCGAGGAAATCCCCCGCGAAGCCGTAGCGGAAGGGTGAATTGCAAAGATGTCATTGAACTGTCGCACATCGGACCTAGGGACGTCGCAATTTTGAAACATAGAGAATCGAAAGCTCCTCCATTCGTGACCACAAGTTCAGGAATCCGCGCTGTTTTCGGCGGCCTTTCGTTTCTCGCCGCGGCGATCTGCGGGGCGATGCCCGCGCAGGCGCAGGGGGAAGACGGCGAGTGGAGCATCAAGCCGCGCGGGCGGCTGCAGATCGACGCGGGAGGCATCGAGGCCGGCGACGCTGTGGAAGCGACCATCCCGGGCGAGCTCGATTTCGACGTGATGGCCCGCCGGGCCTATCTGGGCGTGGACGTTTCGATGCCCGGCAACCTGAAGCTTCGCGTGGAAGGCGACAATTCGGGCGTGATCGAAGGCGGGGAGTTCTCGTGGACGGACGTCTATCTCGCCTGGGAGGCGACGGAACATCTCACGCTTACGCTGGGCAACCAGAAGCCGGCCTGGGGGCTGGAGGAGCAGACCAGCGACCTGTTCCCCAGCTTCCTGGAACGCGCGGCCCTCAACACCGCTTTCGGTAACGAGCGCCGGGTGGGGCTGAGCGTGCAATATGCCGCGGGCGATGCGCTGTTCCAGGGCGGTGCGTTCCTGGACGATCTCGACGCGATTCTCGATGGCGAGGGGCAGGGCCACAGCTATTTCGGCCGCGCGGTCTATGCGCCCAGGGTCGGAAGCGGGCGGCTGCATCTTGGCGCGCGGATCAACCATCGCGATCTCGGCGATGCAGGGGCCGGCATCCGTTATTCGACGCGGCCCTTCCTGCGCACGGTGGACACCCGCTTCGTCAATACCGGCACGATGGCGGGTGTGACCGGCGAGACGGGCTACGGCCTCGAATTCGCCTACATTTCCGGGCCGTTCCACGCCACGGGCGAAGCGCATTGGCAGCATGTAGGCCGGACGGGCGCCTTGCCGGAGCCGACCTTTTCCGGCTTCTACGCCGAGTTCGGCTATTTCCTGACGCCGGGCGATACGCGCGGCTACAAGGCCGGGCAGTTCGACCGGGTGAAGCCCAAGCGCCCTCTCGGGAAGGGCGGCTTCGGCGCGTTGCAGGTGAACCTGCGCTACGACCGGCTGGACCTCGTCGATGCGGGAATCGTGGGCGGCCGGCAGGACACCTACGCCGCCGGGTTGATCTGGACGCCGACCGACCGGACGCGCTTCATGCTCGACTATGCCCGGCTGCAATTCGATTCCGCCGCCATTTCCGCAGGCGGGGACCGATCATACGGAGCCGACGCCTTCGGAATGCGCGCTCAGTTCGATTTTTGAAGGGAGGCCCTATAGCGCCCGCAGCGCGGGCACCAGTTCGTCGAAGTGACCCAGCACCGCATCGGCGCCCAGCTCATGCGCCGGCGCATCGTTATAGCCGAAGCTGAACACGGCGCAGGGCACGCCCGCCGCCCGCGCGGCACGCACATCGTAGGAGGAATCGCCCACCATCGCAAAGCGCCCGCCGCGCCCGCAACGCCTTGCGGCCTCGTGGATCATGTCGGGCGCGGGCTTGGACCGTTCCGTGCCCAGCGTGTCGCCGCCCAGGATGCAGGCGAAGCGGGAGGACATACCCAGCTCGTCGAGCAGCTTGAGGGCGAATTTCTCGCGCTTGTTGGTCACCACCGCCAGGCTGCAGCCCAGATCGGCAAGGCGGTCCAGCGCGGTCAGGCAGCCTTCGTAAGGCGCGGTGTGGACCGCGATGTTGGCTTCGTAATAGGCCTGCTGCGCCTGCCGAGCCTGCTCGAACTCGTCGTCCGGAACCGGCCCGCCGGTGAAATCGAAGGCGCGCTGCAGCATCAGCCCCGGCCCGCCGCCGATCAGCCGGTAGGTGTGCTCGGTGGGAATGGCCTCGCGGCCGAGCAGGCCCAGCGCATGGTTGATCGAAGGGCCGATATCGGGGTTGGAATCGACCAGCGTGCCATCGAGGTCGAAGCCGATCGTGCTGAAGGGAAATGCGTCCATGGCCGGCCCTGTGCCGCGCCGATATGGAAACCGCAAGGAAATGGTGGCATGGCCCGCTCATCATGAGTGACGTCAACCATCCAGTCGCTGCTATCGTCCTTGCCGCGGGCAAGGGCACCCGCATGAAGAGCGACCTGCACAAGGTGCTCCACCCGGTGGCGGGGCGGCCGATGATAGAGCATCTGCTGGCCTCGCTGTCGGAGCTCTCGCCGGAGCGGACCGTGGTGGTGGTAGGCGACGGGCGCGAGCAGCTGGAAAAGGTGCTGGGCGGCCGCGCCGACCTGGCGGTGCAGGAGCCGCAGCTCGGCACCGGCCATGCCGTGCAGCAGGCCGAAGGCGCGCTCGCGGGCTTCGCCGGGCCGGTGCTGATCCTTTACGGCGACGTGCCGTTCGTGCGGGCGGAGACCCTGCGCGCGATGATCGCCCGGCTGGAAGCGGAAGATGCGCCCGCCGTGGTGGTGCTGGGCTTCGAGCCGGCCGACGCGCTGCAATATGGCCGCGTGATCGCTCGCGACGGGCTGATCGGGAAGATGGTCGAGCACAAGGACGCGACCGAGGCGGAGCGGGCCTGCACCTTGTGCAATTCGGGCCTGATGGCGGTGCGCGGGCGCGATCTGTTCGGCCTGCTGAACCGCGTGCGCAACGACAATGCGCAAGGCGAATACTACCTGCCGGACATCGTGAATCTCGCGCTGGAAGACGGGCGCGCTTGCGCCGTCGTCGTCGCCGGGGATGCGGACGAGGTTGCGGGCATCAACAGCCGGGCCGAGCTGGCCGAGGCGGAGAGTCGCTGGCAGGCGCGCCGCCGGGCCGAGGCCATGGCCGATGGCGCCAGCCTGGTCGCGCCCGATACGGTGTTCTTTTCGTGGGACACGAGGCGGGGCCGCGACGTGAGGGTGGAGCCCAACGTGATCTTGGGGCCGGGTGTGACCGTGGCGGACCGGGTGAAAATTCGCGCTTTTCCCCACATCGAGGGGGCAAGCATCGCCAGCGGGGCGGAAGTCGGCCCCTTCGCCCGCCTGCGGCCCGGCGCGGTGCTGGAGGAAGGCAGCAAGGTGGGCAATTTCGTGGAGATGAAAAAGACCGTGCTGGGGAAGGGCGCCAAGGCCAATCACCTGACTTATCTGGGCGATGCGGATGTCGGCGCCGGGGCCAATATCGGCGCAGGCACGATCACCTGCAATTACGACGGCTATTTCAAATACCGCACGGTGATTGGCGAACGGGCCTTCATCGGCTCCAACTCCGCGCTGATCGCGCCCGTCCGGATCGGCGCCGATGCGATCGTCGCCGCGGGCAGCGCGGTGACGCGCGACGTGGCCGATGGCGAACTGCGCCTGGTTCGCGGTGAGCAGCTGGTGAAGCCCGGCTGGGCGGATCGTTTCCATGACGCGATGAAGAAGAAGAAGAAGGCGGAGCGGGAGGAGAAGAGGGGATGACGTGGCTGGAATTCTCTGCTGCGATTGCATGGCCGGTGGTGGTTTTGGTTGGTATTGGGGTTCTCGGGCCAGGGGGGGTTCTTCAAAAGTCGATAGGAGAGCTGGCCGATAAGTTGATGAGTATTAAGAGTTCCGTTGATGAGTTTCGGGTGCTTTCGGAACAATTTAATGAACGTCAGCGAGCAATCGGGGAGTCGCTTCAATGGCTTAACGGCGCAGGAAACGAGCTCTCGCGAATATCCGCCGCGTTGGATTCGGTTCGAGCAAACACTAGCGAAATACTATTGGGCCAAGGCGAAAAGGAAATTTCGGAA
>Ga0066256_1004789_pt1 | contig 11731 bp, 7 predicted proteins | sample ThiBio_1000_biof_FD_87107 | JGI IMG/M metagenome (GOLD analysis project Ga0066256, IMG submission 87107) | Wastewater bioreactor microbial communities from Cape Town, South Africa - Thiocy_expt_1000_biof (version 2) | ecosystem: Engineered > Bioreactor > Thiocyanate-remediating >...
GCGGGCGAAGCGCACTTCCGCGGCGCGCAGATTTTCCGCCGGCTCTTCGCCGGCCGCGCGGTTGATCACCAAGGTGCGCGAGGGGCCTTGCGTGCGGTCCTGCGCGAAAGCGACGCGATGGATGACACGCACCGGCAGGCTCTGGCCGTTGCGGCGCTTGAAATCGACGTCGAAGGTTTCGGTGCGCACCTCGCTGGCGCGGCCGGCTACGGTGCCGATCAGATGGGCGCCATCACCGGCGACGATATCGGCCAGCCGCAGACCGCCGGACCCATATTGGGCGAGATCGTAATCGAGCCAGCCCGCCAGGGTGGCGTTCATATAGTTGATCTTGCCGTCGGCGCCGCAGGAGAAGAAACCGGCCGGCGCGTGATCGAGAAAATCGATGGCGTGTTGCAGTTCCTGGAAGACGTTCTCGTGGCGGGCGCGTTCGCGGGTGACGTCGGCGACGGTCCACAAAGTGGCGCGCTTCTGGCCGAAGCGTTCGAGGGGGCGCACGCGAATGCGATACCAGCCGACGGCGCCTTCGCCCGACAGCGGCGGGCTCAGACGCAGTTCCTCCGAACCGCGTTTGCCGTCACGCGCGGCTTGCGCCAGGCGATAGATCGCCTCGGAGACTTCAGGGGTGCCGGAGAACAGGCGCTCCACGGTGCGCAGGTCGGCCAGGTCGTTGGCGCCGGCGAGCGCCATATAGGCTTCATTGGCATAGAGGACGCGGGTGTCGCCCTCGGTCACCAGCATGCCCTCGACGCCGGTATCGGAGACGAGCTTGGTGATGTCGTTCTTGGCCGCCTGTCCCGACAATTGCAGGAAGCCGACCGCATAGGCGAACAGGCCGATGACGCCGATGATCGCCAGGAGCGCCAGCAGGCCGAGGGTCAGCCGGCCAGCGTCTTCCGGGCTCAGAAAGGAGAAGGAGGCGGCGGTGCCGACCAGCACCAAGGCCCGGACGAGGACCATGCCGGGGCTGCCGGTCCGTTCTGTCCGGTCGACGACGCTGCTCGAAGCGTTCGGCGCGGCATTGGCCGTGGGGCTCGGCGAAGCGCTTGGGGTGGATCCCTGGCTAACCTGGGTCATGGAGGCTCGATCTGGCGCAGCCCGTTCGCCGGGATGACAGTTGGAGAATCAGGCCGGAATAGTGCGAATTCAAGTTAATTGCACGAAAATCGAATGAAATCATCAGGGCGTTGTTTCCGTCGGCCGTCTACGGTTCTATGAGACCTCAGCCAACGGTCATCGTGGTTAACCATTTCTTAACGTCACGAAATATCGCGTTGTCAGCCGTGCTACAGTATTGGCAGATGATAAGGCATATGGCTTTGGTTGGTTGTTTGCTTTTGGTTTGCTTGGGGCGAGCGGAGTGTAGGCGGCGATGCAGTATCTGACCACTCTTTTGGGCGACGGAAAGCCGTTGCTGCAAATCGTATTGGGGCTCGCTGCCGCGCTTCTGGTGCTGCTGATCGCCGTGGCGCTCTATCGCGCGATCCTGGGGCGTCGCATTCGTGGAACCGCTGGTGGACGGGCGCGGCAGCCGCGTCTGGGCGTCGTCGATGCCTATGACCTCGACCGGCAGCGTCAGCTCGTGCTGATCCGGCGCGACAATGTCGAACATCTGGTGATGATCGGCGGTCCCAACGACATTCTGATCGAATCGACCATTTCCCGTGTGCCGGTGGCCGCCGATCTGCGCCAGCCGAAGGACTTCGCCACCGCCGAGCCGGTGGGGGATCTGCCGGCCCCGCCGATGACGCCGCCGGTGATCGCCGTGGCGCCGTCCGCGCCTGCGCCAGCCCCCGTGGCTCCGCCGCCACCCGCGCCGCCGCCCGTCGTCCACGCGCCGCCGCCTCCGCCCGCGCGTCCGGCTCCGGCCGCTCCCGCGGTGACGCCGCAGGCTCCCGCGCCGCAGGCCTCGGCCGCGCCCGCCGTCGCACCGCCGCCGACCCGTCCGGGCCCCTTCGTGCCGCCGCCACCGCCGCAGCCGCGCCCATTGACCCCGCGTCCGCTGACACCGTCATCCGTATCGCGCGCCGGCCCGACCTTGCCGCCGCGGGTCGATCCCGCCGCCAAGCCCGCTCCGGCGCCGGCCCCGGCTCCCGCCCCCAAGCCCGCGCCTGCGCCTGCGCCCACCGTGCCGCCGCCGCCTAAGCCTGAGGCGAAGGCCGAGCCGAAACCGGTTCCGCCGCCCGAAAACAAGCCCGCTGCTCCGCCGCCGGCGGAGCCGAAGCCCGCGCCGCCGCCGGCGCAGGCGGCGCAGAACGAGCCCGATCCGCTCGATGCGCTGGAAGAGGAAATGGCGAAGCTGCTTGGCCGGCCGACGGAAAAGAGCTGAGCCCAGCGTTTCAAAACACCGCAACGAACATTAAAAAAGGCCCGGATGACGGGCCTTTTTCTATTTCGTGATCGCTTCTGGCTTCAGTCGTCGCGATAGACTTTTTCGCGCTTTTCGTGACGTTCCTGGGCTTCGATCGACAAAGTGGCGATCGGCCGTGCGTCGAGCCGCTTCAAGGAAATCGGCTCGCCGGTCTCCTCGCAATAGCCGTAGGTGCCGTCCTCGATCCGGGCGATGGCCGCATCGATCTTGGCGATCAGCTTGCGCTGGCGATCGCGAGCCCGCAACTCGATGGCGCGATCGGTCTCTGACGAGGCCCGGTCGGCGATATCGGGATGGTTTTCGCTCTCGGTCTGTAAGGTGGCCAGCGTTTCGCGCGCCTCCTTCAGGATGTCGTCTTTCCAGTTGAGGAGTTTGCGGCGGAAATATTCACGCTGGCGCTCGTTCATGAACGCCTCGTCGTCACTCGGACGATAGTCCCCGTCGATGATGTCCGCTGAAGCCATGCGTATCACACTGTCTCCGATTGGATCGGAGCGGCTTATAGCGAAACGGTCTAGCCTGGACAATGGCGCCGTTGGGGCTATCCCACACCAAATAAAACGGGCGCGAAGATCGCGCCCGTTACTTTATTACCGTCCTGGACGGCCTTGCGGCCCATCGGAAATCAGGCCGACATGGCCTTCTTCAGGTTTTCGTCGATCTTGTCGAGGAAACCGGTGGTCGACAGCCACTTCTGATCGGCGCTCACCAGGATGGCCAAATCCTTGGTCATGAAGCCCGATTCGACCGTGTCGACGCAGACCTTTTCGAGGGTCTGGGCGAACTTCATCAGCTCGTTGTTGCCGTCAAGCTTGGCGCGGTGCATCAGGCCGCGGGTCCAGGCGAAGATCGAGGCCATCGAATTGGTCGAGGTCTCCTTGCCCTGCTGGTGCTGGCGATAGTGGCGGGGGGGGGGGGGGGGCGGCGCCTCCCCCTCCCCCCCCCTTCCCCCCCCGGCGGGCCCGCCCCCGGGCACCAGGGCGCGGGGGGCGCGGGCCCGCGGGGGCCGGGCGCGCGGGGCGGGGGCGCGGGGGGTGTCTTTGGCGGCGCCGCGGCGCCCCGGCCCCCTCCGCGCGGCCGCGACCATGTCGTCGATCAGGCGGTGTTCGTAGGTGAGGCCGGCGGCCTTGAACTTGTCGGCGAATTCCTTGTCGAACACTTCCTGGAAGATGTCCTTGAAGCGGCCGTCGTAGACTTTCAGGATGGTGTTCTTGGTCGACAGGTAGACCGGATAGTTGCGGGCCAGGCCGTAGTTCAGCGAGGCGCGGGCGAAATCACGGATCGAATCGTCGAGGTTGTACATCGACATGGCGACACCGGCGCCCGGGAACTTGAACACTTCCTTCTCGATGACCGTGCCGTCTTCGCCTTCGAACTTGATCGTCAGGCGGCCCTTGCCGGGGATTTTCAGATCGGTGGCGCGATACTGGTCGCCATAGGCGTGGCGGCCGACGACGATCGGCTGCGTCCAGCCCGGCACGAGGCGGGGAATGTTCTTGCAGATGATCGGCTCACGGAAAATCGTGCCGCCGAGGATGTTGCGGATCGTGCCGTTCGGCGACTTCCACATTTCCTTGAGGTTGAATTCCTTCACGCGCGCTTCGTCGGGGGTGATCGTGGCGCACTTCACGGCGACGCCGTATTTCTTCGTCGCTTCGGCGGCGTCGATGGTGATCTGGTCGTTGGTCTCGTCGCGCTTCTCAACCGACAGATCGTAATATTTCAGGTCGATGTCGAGATAGGGATGGATAAGCTTGTCTTTGATGAGCTGCCAAATGATGCGGGTCATTTCGTCGCCGTCCATTTCGACGACCGGATTGGCGACCTTGATCTTCTGCATGAGGCGCGACCTTTCAAATTCAGGACAGCTATGGGATGGGCCGGAACGGCCAGATGAATTCCTGTGCCGGGCGGCCTGTCCCTAAAAGAGGGCCACCCGGTCGGCGCGCCCCCTTAGCATGGGTGGCCGAAAGGGCAAATATGGCGTTTTCGACAGGCCCAGCAAAAATTCGCAGGGACTGGCGGGAAGCAAAAACCTGCAATATCGTGCAAATCCTAGGGAGAGCGCCCAAACGTCCGGATTCTTAGCCGGCTCATCCATTCGCGCTCTGAGAGGGAGGGAAAGCATGCACGCCAAGCGTGGCTTCGAACGTCGATTCATGCGTCGATTTGGACTGGCCGCCGTTACAGCCGCGGGGCTTTTGCCGCTGCCGGCCCTGGCCCAAAAGGCCCAGGACACGTTGCGCATCGGTGTCTATCAGCCCATTTCGATCATCGATGCCCTGTATGACCCGCAGCCGCAGACCAATCTGATGGACCGGGTCGTCTTCGATACGCTGGTCCAATACGATTCCGACAAGCGCGAAGTGGTACCGGGCCTGGCCGAATCGTGGAAGTTCATCAACGACACGACGGTCGAGTTCAAACTGCGCCAGGGGGTTAAATTCCACGACGGTTCGGACTTCGATGCCGACGACGTGGTCTATACGGTGAATTTCGTCATCGATCCGTCGAGCAAGTTCCGCTTCAAGGAAACCCGGTTCGGCCTGTTCGATTCGATCGAGAAGGTTGATCAATATACCGTTCGCCTGAAGATCAAATCGCCCTATGCGTCGCTGTTGACGCGCATGGCCTCGACCCTGCCGATCTATCCGTCGGATGTGCATGGCAAACTCGCCGACAAATCGACCTTCGGGCGCAATCCCGTCGGCACCGGCCCCTATAAGGCGACCTTGGTCGATCCGAGCCGGGGTGTCGTCCTGGAGAAGAACCCGTTCTTCAAACAGGTCAATGCCGGTCAGCCGGCGGGCAAGATCGGCAAGATCGTCATCAGCCCGATTCCCGATCAGCAGACCCAGCTCGCCAAGATGATGATCGGCGAACAGGATCTGATGTATGACGTGCCCACCGACATCGCCGAGATGATGAAGGGCAATCCGAACGTTCAGATTTCGGTTCGCCCCAGCATTTCCTTCACCTATCTGGCGCTCGATGCCGCCAACCGTTCCGGCTTCGACAAGTTCAAGGACATTCGCGTACGCGAAGCGATGTTCCGCGCCATCGACCGCAAGGCCCTGGTCAATGCCTTGCAGCCGAAGGAAATCGCGGCGCAGCCGTTGCAGCAGGCGATGTGCCATCCCTGGCACTATGCCTGCGCCTCGTCGATCGATCCGCCGTCCTATGATCCGGCCAAGGCCAAACAACTGCTGAAGGAGGCGGGGCTTGCCGACGGCTTCAATGTGACGATCGCCACCTGGGGCGCGGCACGGCCTGTCGCCGAGGCGGTCGCCGGTCAGTTGCGCAAGGTCGGCATCAACGCCGCCCTCGACAGTCTGACGTCGACCGGTTTCGTCACCAAGCGCGCCGCCGGCCAGCTGCAAGCCTATATTGTGCTGTGGGACAATGGCGGCGGTACGCCGGACGTCGAGTCGACGGTCAATTTCTTCTACGAGAAGGGCGATCGCAACTACAACCAAGACCCGATGCTGGAAGATTTGCAGAAGAAAGCTTTGTCGGAAATGGACCCGAAGAAGCGCGAGGCGATCCACGACCAGATCTTCGATCGCGCGACGACGCAGCGTTATTCGATGCCGATTACGCCGCTCGCCGCCGTGATCGCGCATAGCAAGGACGTGAAAATTCCGGTGAGCGGCACCAAGAAGCCGGAAGGCTTCATGTTCAATCTGCTCGAGTGGAAATGATCCTGCTTTTCTAGCGGGTGAGGAGGCGGTGTCCGGATTGGGCACCGCCTCTTGCATTTGTAGCCTTCATCAACAGGCGCATCGATCAGCGCCGTGCCGCGTGGGAGGACAGGGTGCGCGTCAAACGCCGATTGGGATGGGCTTTCATCGTCTGCCTATTGCCCTTGCCAGCCCTGGCGCAAAAGGCTCAGGATACGGTGCGTATCGGTGTCTATCAGCCGATTTCGGTGATCGATGCGTTTTACGATCCGCAGCCGCAGACGGCGCTGATGGATCGCATGGTGTTCGATACTTTGGTGCAATACGATTCCGACCGGCGCGAGGTGGTGCCGGGGCTGGCCGAATCCTGGACATTCGTCGACGACAGGACGATCGAGTTCAAACTGCGTCAGGGCGTCAAATTCCACGATGGTTCGGAATTCGATGCGGACGACGTGGTCTATACGGTCAATTTCATCCTCGATCCGTCGAGCAAGTTCCGCTTCAAGGAAAGCCGCTATGGCTTGTTCGAATCGATCGAGAAGATCGACAAGTTCACGGTGCGCTTGAAAATCAAAATGCCCTACGGGCCGATCCTGTCGCGTCTGTCGACGAGTTTGACGATCTATCCTTCGGACGTTCATGGCAAGCTGGCGGATAAGGCGACTTTCGGTCGCAATCCGATCGGCACCGGGCCTTACAAGGCGACGATGGTCGATCCGGCGCGGGGCGTCGTTCTGGAGAAGAATCCCGCCTTCCAGGAAATCAATGCCGGGCAGCGGGCGGCGAAGATCGGCAAGATCATCGTCATGCCGATCCCCGATCACCAAACGCAACTCGCCAAGATGATGATCGGCGAGCAGGACATCATGTATGACGTGCCCAGCGAAGTCGCAGATCTCATGCGCAGCAATCCGAATATTCAGATATCGGTGCGCCCGAGTGTTGCCTTCACCTATCTGATGCTGGATGCGGCCAACCGCTCCGGCTTCGATCGGTTCAAGGACAAGCGGGTGCGCGAGGCCGTGTTCCGCGCCATCGATCGCCAGGCTCTCGTCAATGCGCTGCAACCCAAGGAGATCGCGGCGGAGCCGTTGCAGCCGGCGATGTGTCATGCCTGGCACTATGGATGCGTCACGACGCTGACGCCTCCGGCCTTCGATCTCAGCCGCTCGAAACAATTGCTGCAAGAGGCGGGGGTGCCGAATGGATTCAGTCTGACGATCGCCACGTGGGGGGCGGCCCGTCCGGTGGCGGAGGCGGTGGCGGGGCAATTGCGGCGCATCGGCATCACGGCGGGGATCGAAAGCCTGACATCGACGGGCTTCGTCACCAAGCGGGCCAGCGGCCAGCTCGCCGCTTACCTGGTGGCCTGGGACAATGGCGGCGGCAACCCGGATGTGGAATCGACGGTGAACTTTTTCTACGAAAAGGGCGATCGCAACTATAATCAGGACGCGGAACTGGAGCGTCTACAGAAGGAGGCTCTGGCGGAAACCGATCTGCAAAAGCGTGACGCGATTCACAAGATCATTTTCGACAAGGCAACGGCCGAACGCTATTCGATGCCGATCACGCCGCTGGCGTCCGTGATCGCGCACAACAAGGATCTGAAGATCCCGGTCGGCGGCACCAAGAAGCCGGAGGGCTTTTCCTTCAATCTGCTGGAGTGGCGCTGAGAGCGCGGCAATTTGCGGCGGTCTACGATCGGCTCTGTGCTGGCGGGATGGTCAAGGTTGCCATATCGTGCGCGTAGGAAACGTCCGTTCGCCAACAGGATTGGCGGCCGAGGGAGAGCGTCATGCGCGCGAGATCATTTTTCAGTTTGGGTTTTGTCGCGCTGGCTGTTGGCCTGTCGCCGTTGCCGGCCCTGGCGCAGAAGGCCAAGGACACATTGCGCATCGGCGTCTATCAGCCGATCTCGATCGTCGATTCGATCTATGATCCGCAGCCGCAAACCGATCTGATCACGCGCTCGGTCTTCGATACGCTCGTTCAATATGATGCCGACAAACGCCAGATCCTGCCGGGGCTGGCGGAATCGTGGACTTTCGTCGACGACAAGACGATCGAATTCAAATTGCGCCAGGGCGTCAAATTCCAGGACGGTTCGGATTTCGATGCCGACGACGTGGTCTATACGATCAATTTCGTCATGGATCCAGCGAGCAAGTTCCGCTTCAAGGAAGCGCGTTTCGGCTTGTTCGAAGCGGTCGAGAAGGTCGACCAATATACGGTGCGTTTGAAGCTGAAGCAGCCGTTCGCCCCGATCCTGGCGCGCCTGACCACGACCTTGCCGATCTATCCTTCCGACGTGCATGGCAAGCTGGCCGACAAAGCGCTCTTCGGCCGCAATCCCGTCGGCACCGGTCCCTATAAGGTGACGATGGTCGATCCGAGCAGGGGCGTCGTTCTCGAAAAGAATCCTTACTTCAAGGAAGTGAATCTCGGTCAGCCCGCCGCGAAGATCGGCAAGATCGTGATCGCGCCGGTGCCCGATCAGCAGACCCAGCTCGCCAAAATGATGATCGGCGATCAGGACTTGATGTATGACGTGCCCAGCGACATCGCCGGCATGATGCAGAGCAATCCGGCCATCGAGATTTCGGTGCGCCCCAGCGTGTCCTTCACCTATCTGATGCTGGACGCGGCCGACCGCTCAGGGTTCGGCAAGTTCAAGGACGTTCGCGTGCGCGAGGCGATGTTCCGCGCCATCGACCGCAAGGTCTTGGTCAATGCGTTGCAGCCCAAGGAGATCGCGGCCCTGCCGTTGCAACAGGCGATGTGCCCGCCGCAGATCATGGGCTGCGCCTCCTCGATCGATCCGCCGGGCTATGATCTCGCCAAGGCGAAGCAATTGCTGAAAGAGGCGGGGCAGCCGGACGGTTTCAACCTGACGATCACCACCTGGGGCGCGGCGCAGCCGGTCGCCGAGGCGGTGGCCGGTCAGTTGCGCAAGGTCGGAATCAACGCCAGCATCGACACGCTGACCTCGACCGGTTTCGTCACCAAGCGGGCGGCCGGGCAACTGCAGGCCTTCATCGTGTTGTGGGACAACGGCGGCGGTTCGCCCGACGTCGAGTCGACGGTCAATTTCATGTATGAAAAGGGCGACCGGAACTACAACCAGGATCCGCAGTTGGAGGACCTGCAAAAGCGGTCCCAGACGGAAATGGACCCGAAAAAGCGCGAGGAACTGCTGAAGCGCATTTTCGACCGGGCAACCAGCGAGCGCTATTCCATGCCGATCACGCCGCTGGCCTCCGTCATCGCCCATAGCGCCGAGGTGAAGATCCCGACGGGCGGTACGCTGAAGCCGGAAGGCTTTCTGTTCAATCTGTTGGCGTGGAAATAAGGCTTCCGCTGCGACGATTTCGACGGTGGGGCTGGACGGAATTCCTTGACGGGACGGCGATTTCTGCCTATTTGGAGCACGCTGCATCGCAGCAAAGGGTGCTCCGGTCGCGTTAAGCCGTCTTTTCGGCTCCTCCGTTGAGCGCCCCATCTGAAACCCCACGACAGCCCGGATACGCGGGGCGCGTCCCCCAAACCAGCCTTTGAACGGCTTGAAAAGCCGTGTCCGGGGCTAATGAAAGATTCATCGTGACCGATTTTGCGGCTCTTGGCGTTGCCGAGACCATCCTCCGCGCTCTGCGTAAGGAGGGCTATGAAACGCCGACGCCGATCCAGGCGCAGGCCATTCCCCATCTCATCAAAGGCCATGACTTGCTCGGTATCGCCCAGACGGGCACCGGCAAGACGGCGGCTTTTGCCTTGCCGATCCTCACCCGCTTCGCCGGCGAGCGGAAAGTTCCCGAACCGCGCCGGGCCCGCGCGCTGGTGCTGGCGCCGACGCGCGAACTGGTGGCGCAGATCGCCGAAAGTTTCCGCGCCTATAGCCGTTTCATGGGCATCCAGGTGGCGGCCGTGGTCGGCGGCGTCTCCTATGGCGGCCAGGTGAAGGCGTTGTCACGCGGCGTCGACGTGCTCGTCGCCACGCCGGGCCGTCTGCTCGACCATATGGACTCGGGCAATATCAGCCTGGCGACCACGGATATCGTCGTGCTCGACGAGGCCGATCACATGTTCGACCTCGGTTTCATCGTGCCGATCCGTAAAATCCTGGCCAAACTGCCGAAGCAGCGCCAGAGCCTGTTCTTCTCGGCCACCATGCCGAAGGAGATTGCCACTCTGGCCGCCGAATTCCTCAAGAATCCGGTTCAGGTGGCGGTGACGCCCGTGGCGACCACCGCCGAGCGGGTGCGCCAGGAAGTCATCATGGTCGATGGCGGCGCCAAGCAGAGCATCCTCATCGAGCTTTTGAAGAACGAAGAGTTCCAGCGCACCATCGTTTTCACCCGCACCAAGCGCGGCGCCGATCGCGTCAGCAAAGCGTTGGACATCTCAAAAATTCCGTCGGCCGCGATCCATGGCAATAAGAGCCAGGGGCAGCGGGTGCGGGCGCTCGACGATTTCAAACAGGGTCGTATTCGCGTTCTGGTCGCCACTGACATCGCGGCGCGCGGCATCGACGTGTCGGGCGTCAGCCATGTGATCAACTTCGAACTGCCGGAAGTGCCGGAAAGCTATGTGCACCGCATCGGCCGCACGGCGCGCGCCGGCGCCGAGGGTGTGGCCGTCTCGCTGTGCGAGAACAGCGAGCGCGCTCTGTTGCGCGGCATCGAGAAGCTGACGCGCATGACGATTCCGGCGATCGAGCGGCGCTCGTCGCCGCCGCCGTCGGGCACGCCTTATGCCGAGCGTCAGGCCAAGAAGCCGCACCGCAAGGGACAGAATGCCGGCCCGCGCGGCGGACAACACCCGCAAGGTCATCGTCAGGATCAGCGTCAAGACCAGCGTTCTGCCGGTCCGCGTGGGCCCGCGCCGGTTCGGGGCGAACCGGGCGTGCAGGCCACCCATGCGCCGGGCGGCAAGCCCTATGCGAACCCTCATGCCGGCAAGCGCCATTTTGGCAAACCGGGTTCGGGCAAGCCGGGCTTCGGCAAGCCGAATGGCGGCCAACAGGGGCAAAAGCGCTGGGCCGGCGGCGATCGCGGCCGGGGCCAGACGGCGGCGCCGTAATCCGAGACAGATTTTTGGCACGGGCGGCTTTGGCCGCCCGTTTGCTTTTGTGGCGCTTGCCGTTGCCCGAGCAAGGACTATGGTGCGCCGCCTTGAGAGGTAGCGGAGTTTTGGGTGGTCGGCGCAGGCACGAATAAAACGCAAACCAATATCGCCGGCGGCCCGGCCGTCATCCTGGTGCGACCGCAGCTTGCGGTGAACATCGGCATGTGCGCGCGGGCGATGGCCAATTTCGGCCTCGACGATCTGCGCCTGGGCAATCCGCGTGAGGGCTGGCCGCGCACCGGCCCTTTGCGCAAGGGCGCCAATGCGGCCGCCGCTGGCGCGGTGCATCTGCTGGAAGGCGCGAAACTCTACGACAGCCTGGAAGAGGCGGTCGCCGATCTTAATTTTGTCTGGGCGACGACCGCGCGCGAACGTGGCCAGGGCAAGCGGGGCGAAGCGCCTGAGGTCGCCATGCGCGAGACCCAGGCGGGGGGCGGCACCGGCGCCCAGCACCGCCATCTCTTCCGCCCCCAGCGCACCCGGGTCGACAGCCACCAGGTGGCGCGCGCCGAATCCATCATCACCCTCCCCGTCCAACCCGGCCACTCATCGC
>Ga0066256_1004790_pt1 | contig 11727 bp, 11 predicted proteins | sample ThiBio_1000_biof_FD_87107 | JGI IMG/M metagenome (GOLD analysis project Ga0066256, IMG submission 87107) | Wastewater bioreactor microbial communities from Cape Town, South Africa - Thiocy_expt_1000_biof (version 2) | ecosystem: Engineered > Bioreactor > Thiocyanate-remediating >...
GGCAGTTGCGCAATATCGCGATCTCCAAGCCCAGCTACAGGCCAATGGCTGCAATTAACCAGGAGAGAATCAAACGGCTCCTTTCGGCAGTATTGTTGCTGCCGGTTGGTGCCGTATTCATTGGCGCATCGTTCTTCCTCATCAAAGACGCGCTGAACGGAAAGTTTGATGGGTTCGGCCTTTTTCTCTGGCTGTTCTCGGGTGCCGCAGTCGCAGTGATGATCAACAACGTTCGTGCGAAATCGGAGAACGTGAAATCTGCGGAAGCAGGCGAATAGCCCAGCCGTTCGCTCGCGCTCACGACGGCCGGATGATGCCCTTCTTGAGCAGCACATTGCCATAGAGCCGGCGTTCGCCAGTCTGCACGATGGCATAGGCATCCTCGACGCGATCGTAGAAGGCGAAGCGTTCCAGCAGGGTCAGCTTCATGCCCGGCTCGTGCTTCTTGATCAGCTTGTCGAAATCCTTGTGGGTCTGTTCCCGCTTCTTGGGGTCGCCGACGACTTCCATGCCGATCGCCTGCTCGTCGACGAAGGTGTCGAGCGGCATCAGGGTGAGCACGGCGTCGAGCACGTCCGTCGCGCTGATCCCGTCGAGGCGCACGACGGACGGCCCGGCATTGTCGGCCGGATAATTGGCATCGACGATGGCGATCTCGTCGCCGTGGCCCATGGCCCTGAGGATATGCAGGAGGTCGGGACCGAGGATGGGGGGAATGCCTTTGAGCATGAAAGTCTCCGTGGATCAGCCGAAGGGAAAGGTGACGTAGTCGGGGTCGGTGGCCAGCTGGTCGCCATCCGCGAACAGTCGGGCATTGTCGCGAGCGAAGGCGATCAGCTCCGCCATGACGGAATCGATATGGGCGCGCATTGCTCCAGCTGCGCGAGGCGCGTCGCCGGCAACAATGCCATCGAGGATCTTCTGGTGCTCGCCGATGGTGACGTCGAGTCGGCGCGGCGTGAGGATGAGCCGGCGGGCCCGGTCGAGGTTGGCCCGGGTATTTTCGATCACGCCCTTGACCTTGCTGAAGCTCATGTCGCCGAAGATGATGTCGTGGAACTCGAGGTCGCGCTCGTGGAAACCCTGCTGATCCTCGATGTCGGCGGCTGCGCGCTGGTAGCTCATGTTGCGGTTCAGCGTCTCCACCAGTTCCGGGCTGTGGTTGCCGGTGACGACGCGTACCGCCTCGGCCTCGAGCGCCTTGCGGATCAGCATGTATTCGAGCACATCGGCGATGCGGACGAGGGAGACCGTCGAGCCGCGCTGCGGCAGGATATCGACCAGCCCTTCGGCCTGCAGCCGGGCCAGCGCTTCGGAAACCGGGAACCGGGACACGCCCAGCCGCTCGCAGATGGCGCCCTTGTCGATCAGCTCACCAGGTTTGAGGCTGAGCGACACGATGGCGTGGCGCAGCGTATCGGTGACATAAACGGTGACATTGCCGCGCGTGGGCGATGCCGGGGCGGCCAGAAAATGGTAGGGACTTTCGTCGAGCTTCATGCTAACATGTTAGTTGCAGGTGAGACGCAAGACAATCGCCCCGGCACCTCGCCCGTCATCAGGGGACCGGGCAAGTGCGGTGAGCGCTCGACTCCCAGAATTCTGCCCCGATCGTCAACGAGAATGCCGCGATGTCCGATGTACTGACCAAACCCGCTCCCCGTACACTGCTGCTCAACGGCTCCGACAACGTGGCCGTGGCGTTGACCAACCTCGATGTCGGCACGCTGACGCCGCAGGGCGTCACCACCACCAAGCGCGTGGTGAAGGGACACAAGTTCGCCGTCAAGCCGATCGCGCCGGGGCAGCCCATTGTGAAATTCGGCCAGATCATCGGGTTTGCGACCGAAGCGATCCCGCCGGGTGAATGGGTGCATACCCACAACGTCTCGATGGGCGAGGACAAGGGCGCATTCGAGCGCGACTATGCCTTCAGCGAGGGCGTGATCCCGGTTGATTTCGTGGCAGATGCGCAGCGGGCCACCTTCCAGGGCTATCTGCGCCCCAATGGCCAGGTCGGGACCCGCAATTATGTGGGCGTCCTCACCTCGGTGAACTGCTCCACAACGGTTGCGGGCTTCATCGTCAAGGAGATCGAGCGCTCCGGCATTCTCGACGACTATCCCAACATCGACGGCATCGTGGCCCTGAAGCAGGCCAATGGCTGCGTCTTCGATTCGCGCGGCGTCATCTTCGACACGCTGAAGAAGACCACCTGGGGCTATGCCACCAATCCCAACATGGGCGGTGTGGTGATGGTCGGGCTCGGCTGCGAGGGCTTCCAGATCCCGAAGCTCAAGGAAGCTTACGGCATTACCGAGAACGAAACCTTCCGCACCATGACGATCCAGGAGGTCGGCGGCACGCGGAAGACGGTCGAGGCCGGTGTCGAGGCGGTGCGCCAGATGCTGCCGGTCGTCAACCGCGTGACCCGGACCACCCAGCCGGCATCGGAGCTGATGCTGGCGCTGCAATGCGGCGGCTCGGACGGCTATTCGGGGATTACGGCAAACCCGGCGCTGGGCGTGGCGGCCGATATTCTCGTCCGTCACGGCGGCACGGCCATCCTGTCGGAGACGCCCGAGATCTATGGTGCCGAGCACCTGCTGACGCGGCGGGCGCGTACGCCCGAAGTCGGCCAGAAGCTCGTCGACATCATCCATTGGTGGGAGGACTACGCCGCCCGCAACAACATGGAGATGAACAACAATCCGTCGCCGGGCAACAAGCTGGGCGGGTTGACGACGATCCTCGAGAAGTCGCTCGGCGCCTCGGCCAAGGGCGGCACGACCCCGCTCAACGCGGTCTATCACTACGCCGACCCGGTGACCGAGAAGGGCTTCGTCTTCATGGATACCCCCGGCTACGATCCGGTCTCGGCGACGGGGCAGGTAGCGGGCGGCGCCAACATCCTCTGCTTCACCACCGGCCGCGGTTCGGCCTATGGCTGCAAGCCGACGCCCTCGATCAAGATCGCGACCAATTCCGATATCTACGAGAAGATGATCGACGACATGGACGTCAATGGCGGCGACGTCCTCGATGGCGTCTCGCTGCAGAACAAGGGTGAGGAGATCTTCCGCAAGATCCTCAGCGTCGCGTCGGGTGAGCCCTCGAAGTCCGAGCAGCTGGGCTATGGCGACAACGAGTTCGTGCCGTGGCAGATCGGCGCGACCTTCTAGCCGCAGGCCATAAGGTTGACTTCCGGGGGCGCCGGGCCCACCTTGAGGTCATGACGGACCGGCGCCACATCCTTGCCCTGTGTAACCGCCGCGCAATCGCCGCGGAAGGCTATCTGCCCTAGGTCCGAGCGTCCCTGCGCCCGCCGGACTTAGGGTCCGGTACATCCTGCGGCGCACACCCCCCCCTTTCCCCCATCTGTTCCTGCCCTGGGCGATGTTGCGCGCCGGGCCATGAGGTCTCACCATGTCCGTCACACGCATCGAGGAATTCAACCTCAGCCCCCCCATTTCAATCGGTCGCGAGGAGCACCGGCAGCTGACCGTGCTGGCCCTTGCCGGCATTGGCCACAATCCGGATGTGTCCGACGACCTGCTGCATGAACTCGATCGTGCCTCGATCGTGCCCGACGACAGCGTTCCCCGCGACATCGTCCGCATGGGGTCGCGCATCCAGTATCGCTCGGGCGAGGGCGAGCGCGTTGTCACGCTGGTCTATCCCGCCAAGGCCGACATCGCGGAGAACCGGATTTCGGTGATGACACCGGTCGGGATCGCGCTGCTCGGCCTGCGGGCCGGTCAGTCGATCACCGCGACTACCCGCGACGGCCGCAAGCAGGTGCTGACCGTCATCGGGGTCTCGCCCCCGGCCGAGGACTGGGATCCGGGTCCGGGGCCGTCGGCCGCCTGACACTGCTGCGCCGGGCCTGCAATGGCCGGCCCGGTCTTGCCTCGCCGCTCGAACCGCCCGTGCGTCAGGGGCGTGTCGCTGTCATGAAAGTGCAGTCCCGGCGTCATGAAGGCGCCGTCGATCATGGTTAATACCTCGTTAACGCCGGATCATTCTCCGGCTCCGAGCGACGAGGTCCATCATGCAGGAACTTCGCACCACCACCGGCCAGCGCATCCGGATCGGCTACGATCCGATGCGCAACCAGATGATCTTCGAGGAAGACGACTGGTGCGCCAACCCGCTCCAGTCGACGGCGATGCCGGTGAAATCGGCGATCGTCCGCCCGGTGGGCAGCGGCCTCGTGGTCAAGCTGCGGCGCCGTTCACCCCGGCCGAACGTCCGCGCCGCCTGAGGGCTTGCACAACCGGTTCCGGCAGGGTTCTCTCTGCCGCACCGGAGACCCCTGATGACGATTGCTGACGCCCTTACCAAACACCTGAAGAAGACCGATCTCGTGCCGGCCGCCGCCTATGTCGCTGGCGAATGGATCACGGCTGCCGAGAGCGGCGAAACCTTCGATGTGACCAACCCCTCGACGGGCGAGGTGCTGGCGACCCTGCCCAATTGCGGCGTCACCGAAGCGAAATGCGCCATTGCCGCCGCTTCCGAAGCTCAGGTGGAGTGGGCGGCGCGCACCGGCAAGGACCGGGCGGCGGTGCTGAAGAAGCTGCATGCGCTGCTGATGGAGAATGCCGACGATCTGGCTGCCATCATGACTGCGGAGCAGGGCAAGCCCGTCACCGAGGCCAAGGGCGAAATCGCCTATGGCGCCGGCTATGTCGAGTGGTTCGGCGAGGAGGCCAAGCGCGTCTACGGCGACACCATTCCCGGCCATCAGCCCGACAAGCGCATCATCGTCATCAAGCAGCCGGTGGGCGTCATTGCGACGATCACGCCGTGGAACTTCCCCAATGCCATGCTGGCGCGCAAGATGGCGCCGGCGCTGGCGGTGGGCTGTGCCGTGGTCAGCAAGCCGGCCGGCGAGACGCCGCTGTCGGCCATCGCCCTGGCCCGGCTGGCCGAGCGTGCCGGCCTCCCCAAGGGGCTGTTCAGCATCCTGCCCTCGACCCATTCGTCGGACATCGGCAAGGAGTTCTGTTCCAACGAGATCGTGCGCAAGCTCAGCTTCACCGGTTCGACCGAGGTCGGCCGCATCCTGATGGCGCAGGCGGCGCCGCAGATCAAACGGCTCAGCCTCGAACTGGGCGGCAATGCGCCGTTCATCGTGTTCGACGATGCCGATCTCGATGCCGCTGTCGAAGGTGCGCTGATCTCGAAGTACCGCAACAACGGCCAGACCTGCGTCTGTGCCAACCGGCTCTATGTGCAGGCCGGCGTCTATGAAGCCTTCGCCGAAAAGCTGGTGGCCGCGATCCGGAAGCTCAAGGTGGGCGATGGCTTCGAGAAGGACGTCAACCTCGGGCCGCTGATCGACAAGAAGGCGGTCGAGAAGGTGCAGCGCCATGTCGAAGATGCGCTGCGCAAGGGCGGCCAGCTGCTGGCTGGCGGCAAGGCGAAGAATGGTCTGTTCTTCGAGCCCACCGTCATCGCCGATGCCACGAACGAGATGCTGCTGAGCCGGGAAGAGACCTTCGGTCCCCTGGCCCCGCTGTTCAAGTTCGAAACGGTCGACGAGGTCATCCGCCTCGCCAACGCCACCGAGTTCGGCCTTGCCTCGTATTTCTATGCCAAGGACCTGAGCCGCGTGTTCAAGGTCGCCGAGGCGCTGGACTACGGCATGGTCGGCATCAATACCGGCCTCATCTCCACCGAGCTGGCTCCGTTCGGTGGCGTCAAGCAGTCCGGCTTCGGCCGTGAAGGCTCGAAGTACGGCACCGAGGACTACCTCGACATCAAGTACCTCAGCCTGAGCGTGTGAGGCGGCTCTCCGCGTGCCGGCACCGAATGAGCAATAGGGCGAGGCCGTTGCCCTATTGACCTTCCCACGATGGGAAGCCCTATCTGGCGCGCATGACCCACGATCATCACGCGCATCACCATGCCCCCGCGCCGGGCGCCGACCTCGCCACCGATCCCGTCTGCAACATGAAGGTCGACCGCGCCACCGCGAAGTGGACGACGGCGCATGAGGGCGAAACCTATTACTTCTGCTCCGAAGGTTGCCTGCGCAAGTTCAAAGCCGATCCCGCCGCCTATCTGGGCGGCGGCTTCGATCCGGCCGCGCTCGATCCGCGACGTCGGTCGGCCGCGGTGTCGGTCCCGGCGGGTGCCAAGTGGACCTGCCCCATGCATCCGCAGATTGTCCGTGACGGCCCGGGCGATTGCCCGCTCTGCGGCATGGCGCTGGAGCCGATGGTGGCTTCGCTCGATGATGCCCCCAATCCCGAACTCGTCGATTTCACTCGCCGCATGTGGATCAGCGCCGCGTTTGCGGTGCCGCTCTTCATTCTCGGCATGGGGCCGATGGTCGGGCTGCCGGTCCGCGACTGGATCGGTGAACCGCTGGTCGGCTACGTCGAGATGACGCTGGCGACGCCGGTGGTGCTGTGGGCGGCACAGCCGTTCTTCCGCCGTTTCTGGAACTCGCTGATCAACCGCTCGCCCAACATGTGGACGCTGATCGGGCTCGGCATCGCCGCCGCCTATCTGTTCTCGGTGGCGGCGGTGCTGTTCCCCGATCTCTTCCCCCACAGCTTCCGCCACGATGGCGGCGTGCCGGTGTACTTCGAGGCGGCCGCGGTCATCACCGCGCTGGTGTTCGTGGGGCAGGTGCTGGAGCTCCGGGCCCGCGAGGCCACCGGCAAGGCGATCCGCGCGCTGCTCGATCTCGCGCCGAAAACGGCGCGGCGGGTGCGCGGCCGCACGGAAAAGGACGTCCCGGTAGAACAGGTGCGGGTCGGCGACATCCTGCGCGTCCGCCCGGGCGAAGCCGTGCCGGTCGATGGCAGCATCACCGAAGGGGCGAGCCATGTCGATGAGTCGATGCTCACCGGCGAGCCGGTGCCGGTCACCAAGACGGCGGGCGATCCGGTAACGGGCGGGACCATCAACGGTGAGGGCGGCTTCCTGATGGCGGCCGAGCGCGTCGGCGCGGACACCCGGCTCAGCCAGATCGTGACGCTGGTGGGCAAGGCGCAGCGCAGCCGCGCGCCGCTCCAGGATCTGGCGGATCGGGTCTCGGCCTGGTTCGTCCCGCTGGTCGTCAGCATTGCGGCCCTGAGCTTCATCGTCTGGTGGTTCGTCGGCCCCGAGCCGCGCCTCGCCTATGCGCTGGTCTCGGCCATCAGTGTCCTCATCATCGCTTGTCCCTGCGCGCTGGGCCTCGCCACGCCGATGTCGGTCATGGTCGCCACCGGCCGCGGCGCGCGCGAGGGCGTGCTGATCCGCGATGCCAAGGCGCTGGAAGCCTTCGCCCGTGTCGACACACTGGTTGTCGACAAGACCGGCACCCTGACAGAAGGCAAGCCGACGCTGCAGCACGTCATTCCGGTCAAGGGCGTGGACGAAGGCTTCGTGCTGGCGATCGCGGCGGCAATGGAGCGCGGCTCGGAGCATCCGATCGCCTCGGCGGTGCTTGCCGGTGCCGCGGCGCGGGGCGCTCGCCACTACGACGCGACCGGCTTCCGCAATGTAACGGGGCAGGGCGTCGTCGCCGAAGTCGGCGGCAAGCCGGCGCTGCTCGGCAGCCTGCGGATGATGGAGGCCAACGGTATCGCCGTCGACGACAAGCTGCGGCAGTTGCTCGAGGACCAGTCGCGGTCCGGCCGCACGGCCATTCTCGTCGCCCATGACGGCCAGGCGATCGGCGTCGTTACCGTCGCCGACGCCATCAAGCCGGGCGCGCGCGAGGCAGTGGCGGCGCTCAAGGCGGACGGCATCAGGATCGTGCTGGCCAGCGGCGATGCGCAAGGCACGGTCGATGCGGTGGCGCGCGAGCTTGGCATCACCGAAACCCATGCCGGCGTCACCCCGGAAGACAAGCACGAGCTGATCGAGCAGCTGCGCCGTGACGGCCACCGGACGGCCTTTGCCGGCGACGGCGTCAACGACGCCCCGGCGCTGGCTGCCGCGGACGTCGGCATCGCCATGGGCACCGGTGCGGATGTCGCCATCGAAAGTGCCGGTATCACGCTGGTCGGGGGCGAACTCGGCGGCATCGTGCGCGCGCGCGGGCTGGCTCGAGCTGCGGTCAGCAACATCCACCAGAACCTTTGGTTCGCCTTCGGCTACAACGGCCTCGGCGTGCCGGTCGCGGCGAGCGTGCTGTTCCCGCTCACCGGCTGGCTGCTGTCGCCGATGCTGGCTGCCGCCGCGATGTCGATCTCGTCGGTCTCGGTGATTGCCAATGCGCTGCGGCTGCGCAGCACGCGGCTCTAGCGATCCGGGCGTTCACCGTACCGGATCGCCCATAGGGCGCATTGACCGCTGACATGTCAGTTGACTAGAACGGAACGCGCCCTGCCCGGAACTCAACATCATGCCCAATCTCGCCAAGTACCTCACCATCGACGACCTCATGAAGGCGGCGAGGCGACGGGTGCCGAAGCAGTTCTTCGACTACGCGGATTCGGGCTCGTATTCGGAGCAGACCTACCGCGCCAACACGGCTGATTTCGAGAAGATCACGCTGCGCCAGCGCGTCGCGGTCAATCTCGAGAACCGCAATATCGCCACCACCATGCTCGGCATTCCGGTGTCGATGCCCGTTGCCATCGCGCCGGTCGGCTCGACCGGCATGCAGGCGCCCGACGGCGAGATCAAGGCGGCCCGGGCAGCCGAGAAGGCCGGCACCATCTTCACCCTCTCGACCATGGCGATCTGCTCGATCGAGGACATCGCCGAGAACACCACGAAGCCGTTCTGGTTCCAGCTCTATGTGATGCGCGACCGGCCGTTCGTCGAGCGCCTCATCGATCGGGCCAAGGCAGCCAAGTGCAGTGCGCTGGTGCTGACCATGGACCTGCAGATCCTCGGCCAGCGCCACAAGGATGTGCGCAACGGGCTCAGCGTACCGCCGAAGTTCACGCCGCGCTTCTTCTTCGAGATCGCCCGCAAGCCGCAGTGGGCGTTCGGCATGCTGGGGACGCAGCGCCGCACCTTCCGCAATATCCACGGGCACGTGAGCGAGGCCACCGACCTCAGCTCGCTCAGCAAGTGGACCGCCACCCAGTTCGATCTGACGCTGAACTGGAAGGACATCGGCTGGATCAAGGACAGGTTCGGTGGGCCGGTGGTGATCAAGGGCGTGCTCGATCCCGAGGACGCGCGGCTCGCGGTGCAGAATGGTGCCGATGCAATCGTCGTCTCCAATCACGGCGGCCGGCAGCTGGACGGCGCCCCGTCGTCGATCCGGGTGCTGCCCGAGATCGTCGATGCGGTCGGCGGCAAGACCGAGGTCTATCTCGACAGCGGCATCCGCTCCGGCCAGGACGTCCTCAAAGCCATTGCTCTGGGCGCGCGCAGCACCTTTGTCGGTCGCGCCATGAACTACGGCCTCGGCGTGGCCGGGGAGGCCGGCGTATCGCGGGCGCTCGGCATCATCCGGTCCGAGCTCGATACCACCATGGCGCTGATGGGCGAGCGCGATATCCTCAAGGTCGGCGCCCATAACATCTACAGCAACGATCTGGTCCGCCGTCAGGGCTACTGAGCGGCGGGAACCGGGCGGCTCTCCCACACGCGCCCGCCCCGCGCGGCTTCGTTCCTCGCGGGGCGCCGGGGCGAGGAGCTGGAGGCGGCGGAGGAGACGGCGGCGGAGGCCCGCACGAACGCCAGCGCCCCGGGCGTTGCGGGGGAAGAGGCGGGGGAAACCCCCCGGGGGGGGGCGGGGGGGGGAGAGGACCCCCGCCAGCACAAGCAGGGTGCTGAACCGCCGGCTGAGCAGGAAGGCGATGGCGCCCGGCGCGATCAGCATGGCGATGGCGAGGATGATCCCCACCGCCTGCAGCGCCGCGACGATCGCCAGCGAGATGAGGGCCAGCAGGCCGTAGTGCAGCAGGGTCACGCGGAGGCCGACGGCGCGCGCCTGCGCCGGATCGAAGGCGTGGAGCAGGAAGTCCTTCCACTTCAGCCCGATCACGCCCGCGGTCAGCGCCGCGATCGCCGCCGCCTGGCCGATATCGCCCCATGAGACGCCGAGCATGTCGCCGAACAGGATGTGGTCGAGATGCACGTCCGACTGGATCTTGACGTAGAGCACCAGCCCGAGCCCGAACATGCCGGAGAAGACGATCCCCATCACCGTGTCCTGCTTAATCCGGCTGTTGTCTTTGAGGAACCCGGTGGCGATGGCGCTGAACATGCCCGCGATGAAGGCGCCTACCGCATAGGGAATGCCGACGATGTAGGCGATGACGACGCCCGGAAACACCGCGTGCGAGATGGCGTCGCCCATCAGCGACCAGCCCTTGAGCACGAGGAACGAGGAGAGCAGTGCCATCGGCACCGCAACCAGGGCGGTGATGATCAGCGCGTTGACCATGAACTCGAACTGGAAGGGCGTGAGCAGGGTCTCGAGCAGGCTCATTGGCCGGCCTCCAGGGCCTGCCGGGCCCGGCGGCGGGCCGCCAGCATGCCGTGCTTGGGCGCGAAGAAGAAGGCGATGAGAAAGATCGCGGTCTGCAGCACGACGATGATGCCGCCGGTCGCGCCGTCGAGGAAGTAGCTCCAATAGGCGCCGACGAAGCTGGTGAGCGTGCCGATGGCGACGGCGATGGCGAGCAGGCGGGGGAAGCGGGGGGTCAGCAGGTAAGCCGTGGCGCCCGGCGGCACCACCATGCAGATGGCGAGGAAGGCGCCCACCGTCTGCATCGCCGCGACCGGCGAGGCGGAGAGCAGCGGGAAGAACATGATCCGCAGCGCCGTCGGGGTCAGCCCGCTGGAGCGGGCATGGCTCGCGGCGCAGGAGGGCACCATCCGGTCCGTCCCCTGGGCGAGCCGCAACGCCAGCGATACGACGCCGATCAGCACCAGCTGGATGGTGTCGCCCGGCGTGATGGCGAGGATGTTGCCGAGCACGATGGTCTGGATGTTGACCGAGGTCGGCGACACCGAGACCATGAACAGGCCCAGCCCGAAGAAGGCCGAAAAGATCAGGCCGATGATCGCATCTTCCTTGAGCTTGGTGCGCTGGTTGAGGAACAGCATGGCCGCGGCGGCGAGGCCGCCCGAAAGGAACGCGCCCAGCGAGAACGGCAGCCCCAGCATGTAGGCGCCGGCCACGCCGGGAACGATCGAGTGCGACAGCGCATCGCCGATCAGCGACCAGCCCTTGAGCATCAGGTAGCACGAGAGGAAGGCACAGACGCCACCGACCAGCGCCGAGACCCACATCGCGTTGAGCATGTAGCCGTAGGTGAACGGCTCGAGCAGATCCATCAGGCGCCGCCCTTGCCGTTGCTGTCCTGCGGGCGCGGCCCCGCGCGGCCGTCGTGCAGGATCAGCGGCCGTTCGTCGTCGGTGAAGACGCGCACCGGCGCCCCATGCCCGCCCTGTGATCCGTTGAGCACGAAGTGCCGCAGCACGCCGCCGAAAGCGGCTTCGAGGTTGGCCTGGGTGAAGGTATCGACCGTCGGACCATAGGCCAGCACGGTTCCCTTGATGAGGACGGTACGGTCGCAGAATTCGGGGACCGAGCCCAGATTGTGGGTCGAGACCAGCATCACCCGGCCTTCGTCGCGCAGTTCGCGCAGCAGCGCGATGATCTGGTCCTCGGTCTTCACATCGACGCCGGTGAACGGTTCGTCGAGCAGGATCACCCGTCCGTCCTGTGCCAGCGCCCGGGCGAGGAAGACGCGCTTGCGCTGGCCGCCGGAGAGCTCGCCGATCTGGCGCTTGCGATACTCGCTCATGTTA
>Ga0066256_1004794_pt1 | contig 11714 bp, 4 predicted proteins | sample ThiBio_1000_biof_FD_87107 | JGI IMG/M metagenome (GOLD analysis project Ga0066256, IMG submission 87107) | Wastewater bioreactor microbial communities from Cape Town, South Africa - Thiocy_expt_1000_biof (version 2) | ecosystem: Engineered > Bioreactor > Thiocyanate-remediating >...
CTGGAGCGCGCCGCCTTCCTGCACGTGGCCGACGTGTGGCAGCGCCAGGAGGGCGGCGAGGCGCCGCCGCAGCCGTACTAGCCGTGGGAGTGGAAGGCGGACCTGGTGCAGGTGAACACCACCACCAACGTCTCCAAGCCGTTCGTGGAGTCGTACAGCATCGCGTCCAACGCCACGCTGGCGGAGTTTGGCAACGCCACGGTGGAGTACGACCAGTACAACCTGTACACCGCCGCCACCACGTACGCGCTGTGGGGCGACTACTCCAACCCCACCTGCTTTGAGAGCACGCTGACGGGCGCCCTCACGCCGCTGCCGGTGGAGTACTTCACGTTCCAGGGCGCCGCCACCTTCAATGGCTCGCCGGCGTACGTGTGGGTGGGCGGCACCATGACGTACGTGACGGACCAGACCGTGATGGAGGCGCCGCTGGCGCTCATCGACAACAGCAACCACATGGCCACCGTGTTTGTGGGCTACATGGCCATCGCCCCCAACGCCTGGCCCGCCGGCTACTTCTCCAAGCCGCCGCAGTGCGCGTAGGCCGCCCCGGGCCCTACCGGTACTACTGCATGGCTGCGGCTGCGCGCGTCGTTTGTTTGTGGCGCGCCGCGTGCGCGCCAGCCGCAGGCCACGTGTCCGCGTCTGGCGCCGTTTGTTGGCGTCCCAGCACACAAACTTGTACACACCCCAACAACTGTAAACTGATTGCGGGGGGTGCGCCGCCATTATGAGTGGTACTGTGAGAGTCGCTCACCCGCCCAAATCCGTTGTGACATGTACAAGCCGCCACGGGCGCGCAGCGATGCAAGGCGGCACCTCGTCGGCTCTGCTGCCGGACGGTGCACCGCGCAGCACTTGCGACCAGCCGCGTCAGCACACCACACCGCGACCGCAGCACAAGCACAGCGCAGCCAAATGGGTAACCTCAATCCTCATTTATGCGCACCGTTTGTGTACGCGCCACGGGGCCGTGGCGGCGCAGCTCAGCGCAGCCGCCATGACCAGCCCGACTTCCGCCTCCGCACGCTGACCGTCCATTCAGACGTGGCGACAGACATCCGCGAGTCGTCGCGCGCTGCCACGTGCAGGGCGCTTGAGTAGCAGCAACCCGATACACCCGCGTGCAGTGCCGGGGCGGTCGCCGGCGGCCCGGCGGCGGTGCGTATGTGTAGCATCTGTCCAGCGCCACGCTGGCACCGCGACCTTCCCCGCCGCCTGTCCACTGGGCAGGGGTCGCACGCCGTGCCCGCTTGCCGCGCCTGCCCACCCACGCCGTGCCTGTCCACCTACACCTACGCCGTGCGAGCCTGCATCCTCGGCGGCCGCCAGTGCATGCACAGTCGCAGCGATGGCAGCTGCCGCCGCCCGTCACCGCGACAGACTGTGCGGGTGGTGGCGGACCACAGCGCTGCGGGTGAATACGGCAGCCATCAATACGCCATGTTCCCACCGTTACAGCAGCCCGCTACAACACAGATGAAATACCCCTTGCCATATCCGGCGTGCTCGCCGTGTCCGGCTGCGCCCAGCCGTGTGCGCAGACTGCCTGCGATTTGGCAGCAGCCTGCTGAACTTCGGTGGACTTCAACTTCGTTCCGCGCGTCCACCCAGCCCCCAAACCCTTTTTCGCGTGCCCCCTCCAGATCTGTGTCCCTCCACCCCCGCCCCTCTTCCCCCACGCCGCGGGTCGCGGGTTGCGGCGCCAAGAGGCCTGCCGAGGCGCGCGTGGCGCGCACGCTGTATCTAACATCTCAGAGACTACTCCGCGGCACTCCGCCGCGCCGGGTCCGATGTGGAGTTCCAACTTTACGGTACGGTAGTGGAGAAAGCAACGGGGAGAAGCAGCCCAGGTTCGCAGCAGTTTACACACACACGCCACGGTCGCAGAAAATACGGGTTCCGACGGGGAGCAGCGCGTGGAAGAGCGCGCTGTACGCTGGCAGCAAACAATATCGGTACGTGATTGTGTTTGGAAGAGGGGTACCGGTACAGCACCACCACCAGCGCCGGCGGCAACGGCAGACAACATAACAGTCGCGGCACACATACCGGTACAACAGCAGCCAGGAGACACACAGCAGCAGCGGCGACAGCAGCAGGGGTCGCAGGGAGCATGGGCAGCAAGGAGTGGGGGATCGCGGCGTAGTTACCAGCGCCGCTTCCGCGCCGTGTGGGGCATACCCCGCTAATATCGGTGTGGCGCCGATCGTCACCAGACGTTGCTGCAGCAACAGCCTCGCCGCCACGCCAACTCTCTCAAAAACACCGCCGCACAACGCCACACGCTGCAAGCTGGTGGAGGGTGGCCACACGGCCGTGTCGCGGGCCACGCCATAGTGGTTGTGCGTGCAGCGCACTGACAGACGCAGCGGCAGCGGCGGTGGAAGCAGCGGCGGCAGCATCACTCACTGAATGCTGCGAAGTGCCCGTGTGCCACCGCGCCACCGCGCCACGTACAAGCGCCAGCAGCGCGTCACGGGGACACGTAGCCAGCAGCAGGTCGCGAGGGACACCTACCAGCATCACCTGCTCTTAACCCCTGCCTGTCGCTTCCTTTCTACACTCCTGGTGCCGACTTTCCCCCCCAGTTGCCCCGTTTGCTGCTGTTGCGTGCCTTTCCGCGGCGGCAACCGCGGCCAGCGGCGCAGCCTACGGCCACAACCACTACACAACGACGAGCAGGCAGCCACGCTGCAGCTGCAGTGGGAACACAACAACAACGATGGCAGCAGGGGGAAAGCAAAGGGTGGCAGTAGTAGCAGCAGATTGGCTGTAGACAGCAGCCGACATGCCTGCCTTACAGCCCCGGCGACGGGCAAGTGTTGTCTGATGCGATGCGGCCTGGGGGCAACGCCGTTGAGGCGGACAGGAGAGGCCCCCGGCACGCCGGCAGTGTGACCGCGCGCCCACGCCACAGGCGCCTCTGTCCGTCGCTGCACACGTCCACCCTTCACTTGTTGCTGCTGCGCGTCGCTGAATCCGGCAGCACGCCGCCGGTCGGCTGCGTTGTGTCACCGCCCATAAGGGTGGCCGCCGCCGTCAACGTGTCAGACGGCGCGTCGGCAGCACCGCAGTGCCGGCAGCAGCGGCCCCATCCCGGGGCGGCAGCCACACGACGGGCAGGCGGCCATGCGTACGCGGATGAGGGCGGCGCCCTGCCGCGTGGGAGTTGTCAGTTGCAGTGCCACGGTCGCTGTGTACTTGTTCGCCGGCAGCCGCCCTGGCCGCCGCCTGCGCTGCCAACGAACAACACGCGCACAGCAGCGGTCATTTGGCGTGGCACTCCATGATTTCTGGTCCCCGACGCCAGCCAATAACACACGCCAGTCATCCCATCGGCCCAGCGCCGCGTCCAGCTGGGATGGCCAGGGTGCAGCAGTGTGGTGAGTGGCGGGGGTGGCCAGGTTGCCGTTTGTACGACCCATGGCCTGGTTCCCTTCCATTCGCACCGCTGCCGCCCTGCCGCGCTACAGTGGCCTGCTCACAACACCACCGTCACCCACCCCGGATGGGTCGACAAATGGCTCAGCACAGGCGCGGCCACGCTGCGTTGCCGCCCACAGCCGGCACACACGACACTGTGGTCCGACTTCGGCAGTTTGTAAATATGCCTTATGACTCGTCGTCACTCGTGTGACGGCAGTGCTGGTGCCGCTGCCGACACCGCTGTACAAATGGTGGCAACCGTGTGATTGGCAGCCGACAACCAACGCTGCGCCCGCTGTGTGCCGCGCGCAGACGGGCGTGGTACAAAACATGCAATTTTACACGGCAGCTGCACAATTCTTGACCTTCCAATGCCCTCATTCTCTGCGCGGCGGCGGCGCGGCCGGATTGCCTTGTGCCTCCGCACGCGCCTCGCGCCAAACCCACGCACAAAACAAACACACACACAACACACACACACGCGCCGCCGCGCTGCAGGGTGCAAAACACACGCAGAGAGGGAACGGGCCGGGGGAGCGAGAGGCGCACTGTGTCCTACCCACCTCCTACCGTCAAGTCAACCGTGACAACAATCTTGCAGCCAAGAAGTTGACCCGTGGCGGCATCTGACCTCTCGCTCTCGCGAAATCGGCGTGATTCGTGCCGCTGCCTGCAGGGCAGGGCGGCAGGGCAGGGAAGCCAGTAGTGTGGTACACGCACGCGGTGGAGGACGGAGGCACCACTCCAACTGCCTGCACCCGCTGCTGGCACTGCTGCACCTGCGTTTGCCGCCGCCGCTGCTACTGCTGCCGCTGCTGTTTCAGTACTGCTGCTGTGGGCACGCCCACTGCGGCCTGCTGTCAAACACCAACACACCACGCCGCCGCCCGCAGGGGCAGCCACTGTGCACGCGCTGCCGCCACCGCCAGGCGCGGGTACACGAGCGCAACCTGCACGGCGACCCACCCGCACCTCTGTGCCCTTCCGCTACCGCTATCGTGCGCGTGCGCTCGCTCCGCCGCCCTGCCGCAGCTGCGCGTGCCGACAGTAGGTGGAGAGCGCGCTAGTGTGGGTGGACCTGCATTTGTGGGCGCGCACTGTCTGACTCCTCTCTGCCTTTACAGCGCCCTGATCAACACCGTCGCACCCGCCCGCCCGCCTGCCCACAAGCAGACGCGCGCGCGCGTGTGTGTGTGCGTGTATGTGCCCGTACGTGCGTGTGCGTGAGGACGCGTACGTGCCTGTGTGTGTGTGTGCGTGTGAGTGCGTGTGCGACTGTGGGAGCACGACGGTGTGTCTAACACGCCGCACACGCCGCACATCACACGCCAGCGTGTGTGCGGCAGCGGCGTGGTGGCGGTGGTGGTGGTGACGGTGGTGGTGATGGGAGGGGGGCTTGTGGCGCTGCCGCTTGCTGACGGTGCTCCTGCTACAGGCCCGCTGCTTCGTGAACCGTGATTGGTGGTGGTGCGTGCGGCGGAGGGGAGGCATCGCAGTGTAGCCATCATCCGGTGAGGGCACCACCACGCCAACCGTGCCGCCACGCCACGCCACGCCACGCCACGCCACGCCACGGCCGCAATGGAAGGCAGCTACCTTGGCGGTGGGAGTGGGAGCGGGGGTGGGGGCGGCGGCGGCGCTGCTGGTGCACGTGGTGGCGGTGGCATGGAGCAGCTGGAGGTGGCGATGGTGACGGTGTCCACACTGCATGCGCGTGGGCAAGTGGAGGATGCCTTGCTGCTGGCGCGGCAGCTGATTGGTGAGCTGACCGCCACGCGGCTTGATGCCGGCCGCCTGCTGGTGTTGGCGGCGCTGTATGCGCGGTTTGGCAGCGTGGCGGACGCGCTGGCCAGCCTGGACGCGCTGCTAGAGGAGGAGGCGCGGCCGCGCGTGTTGGGGATGCCGCCGCTGAGCATGTCACGCACCACGGCGGCGGGCATGTGGCTGGATGTGGGGTCGGCGGCACGCCGCGTTGGCGCGCCGCACGCCGCCATCAGCTGCCTGCGAGCCGCGCAGGCGGCCAGCACGGAGATGGTGGACCCTGAGTGGCACGCCACCGTGCTGCTGGAGCTGGGCCTGGCGCTGGAGGCGGTGGGCGCGGTGGGTGCCGCGGCGGAGGCGTACGCGGATGCGGTGCGCCGCGCGCCGCGCTTCGCGCGCGCCTCCGTGCAGCTGGCGTGGTGCGAGTACAACCGCGAGGGCGGGCGCGGCCTGGAGGCGGCAGCGCGCGGGGTGGAGGCGGCGCTGGCCGCCGACCCGCGCGTGTACGAGGCGTGGTACCTGCACGGCCGCATCCTGGAGGGCCGCGGTGCCACCAACGACGCCGCCGCCGCGTACGACATGGCGGCGCGCCTGCGGCCGTCCGACCCGGCGCCATGGACGCGCATCGGCCTGCTGGCGTTGAATTGCGGCCAGGCCGCTGCCGCGGTGCCGCCGCTGGTGGCAGCGGCGCAACGCGCACCCATGCACCCTGAGGTGTGGCTGAACCTGGGCATGGCGTACATGGGCGTGGGCCAACTGCATGAGGCGGCGGTGGCGCGTGACCGCGGCATGTCGCTATTGCACCAGTCAACCGCCGCGGGCACCCCGCACCAGCCCCCGCTCCTCTTCACCGGCTCGCTGCAACCCCACCCACGCATGCCGCCACCTCTGCCGCCCGCCCTGCTGTCGGCGCCTGCCATTGAGTACCACCCTGCTGCTGCTGCCACCATCCCCTTGCCAACGCCCGTTGCTGCTGACGGCCGCGATGACGGTGGTGATGGCGGCGGTGACGGCGACGACAATGTGGATGCTGGCGCAGAGCTGTCAGCCGGTGAAGACGGTGGCGACGATGACGCTGGTGCCGACGGCGGCGATGAGGAAGAGGACGAGGAGGACGGCGACGATACGCGCGCTGCCATCACGGCGCTGGCGTCCATCGCGCGGTCGGCGCCACTGCTGCTGGCCACCTCCAGCCATGCCGTCAGCACGACGACCACCACGCTGGCAGGCGCGACGGCGACTAGCGCAGCCCCGCCGGCCGCCGCTGCCACCACCGTCGTCGTCGGGCAGCCACGTCACCACGCCGCTGTCCCAGCAGTAGTGTCACGCGGCCGTGCTGCTGCATACGCGACAGTGCCGCCGACGCCACCTGCGCCCCTACCTCCACTACTGCCTGCGGTCACTGGCGTGCCGTCGTCGACGGCGGCGGCGTACACGGTGTCGGTACCGTTGTCGCCACGCGCCCCCCGGGCGGCTGCAGGCGTGCCGTCGGCAGCGGGCTCTGAGACTACATCAAGCGGCGGCGCCGGCGGCAGTGACAAGGCGAAACGGAAGAGTAGCGCGGCGCGGCAACCGCTGGCGGTGTCGCTGCCGGTGCCACTGGCAGGCGCCAAGCGCGGGCGGGACGGCACGGTGCCCACGGTGCAACGCATGACGCGGACGTCGGTGCTCATTGACTGCGCCGCGCCCGTGTTGGCACCCGCGCCGGCGCCACTCGCAGCTGCCGGCGGCTATAGCGCGATGGCGGCGACAACGGCAGCGGCGGCAGCGGCGGCAGCGGGTGACAGGGGCGGTGCACCCGTGTTCCGCATCATCTCGGCTGCCAGCAGCAGCGCGCCATGCCCGGCGCCGGTAAGCCGTGTTGAGAGCGACGGCTACGAGACGGCGGTGGCCGGCGTCGTGGTGGCGCGCGTGGACAGCAACGCGAGCCAGGCGTCGCAGTTTGTGTCGTCCGCACCGCATGCCGGCGATGTGTAGGTGTTTGCTGGCGGCTGGGTTCATATGATGGCACTCGCAGCGCGGCGCCCTGGGCCGGCGCGTACTGTATTCCCCTGGACAGTGTGGGCATGCGCGGCCCTGTGCCGTGGTGCCTCTCCCTTGCGTCTTGCCTCCTTTCCATGTGCCGTGTGTGTGTACCACACCTGTATACCGGCCCCCAACTCACGGCAGGGCATTGCCCCCAGTTAGCGCGTTTCTAAATACGGGCCAAATGACACCCATTACCAGCTTGCTGCCGTATCCCCTATGTTTCCCTACCCTGCGCATTACATCGATGTTGTTGACTACATGTAGTACACAGTTAAACGAGAAGCAACCTACCGTCGCACGTCACACACGATCGATCACACACGCGGCCACCTTGTTTGCGGTGGCGGAGAGGTACAGCAGGCACCAAGCACCCGCGTCGGGCACACAGGCGGGCGGATGGGGAGGGTCAGGCACGGCGCCCGCCGGCACGACAAAGCGTGCACGGCAGTGAGGGCGCAAGCGATGCCGTCATTAGCCACCCTGGCCCGGACGCGGGGGGCAAACCAGTATGTACACAATGCCATCATGTGACGCCGCGATGACGGGGCGGTGCGCGCGGTGCGGCAGTGCGGTTTAGGGTGCGGCACGTGGCGGCGTGAGCGATGCTGACCCCGATGGGCCTGCCGCCGCGCAGCTGCCACGCACCTGCACCCCCTACTACTCGCACCCACACGCACACGCACATCCACGCGCCACCGCGCCAATGAGCTACATTGCTGGCACACGGCTGCCATGACTGCCCAGCACTGCCCCACGGGGCGTGCTGGGACAGCGCACCTTGGTGGCCCGCCCCCCGGGCTCACCTCAACACGGAACGGCACGCACCGGCGCAGCACACACACACACACACCAACCACCACCGGGCGGCACCCACCCCCCAATAAAAAATAAGGTGGGTGCGCGGGCGGGGGCGGAGGAGGGATGTGCTGCGCCTACGAGGATCAGGAAACACGGATGTCGCGAGCCCACGACGGCGGCCGGCTGGTATACGAAAACATGGTGCCACTGCATGCCGCCGCTGCCGCTGGCGCTGCACCGCATGCACCCCCGCCGCCGTCACCCCCGCCCCCGCCGCCCCCGCTGCCGCCACCACTGACCGCTGCAACTGCTGCCACGGCGGCGGTGGTGCCAGACACGGTGCGCATGGAGGCGTCCGCGACGGCGGCGTCGTCATGCAAGCCGTACGGATCTGCCAGGCGTGCCGCCAGCGCCGCCACCTCGGTGTAGTCCCCCGCCTCAGCCTTCGCAATTGCCTGCTGCGCCAGCCAGTTGCGCAGCACGTACTTGGGGTTGGCGAGCGGCATCTCGGCGGCGCGCGCGGCGGCGGCGGCGGGCGTCATGTCCGCCGCCGCCAGCCGCTCGCGGTAGCGGCCCAGCCAGGCGCGCCACGCCAGCCGGTCGGCGGCCGCCTTGTCGGCGTCGCTACGCCGTGACAGCTCCGCGTACCGCGCCTGCCGCGCCTGCTCCTCTGCCAGCTCGTCCAGGTGCGCGGCGTAGCGCGGGTTGCTGTGCGCCAGCATGAGCAGCTGTTGCAGCTGCGCGGTGGGGATGCGCGGCCGGTACAGGTCCGCCACCTCCGCCGCGCTGGCGCCCTCCGCCAGCACGGCCTCCAGTGCGGCGTCGGCGGCGTCGGGCGGCGGGTGCGGCGCGCCGGGCACCACGGCGGCGAGGGCGCGGAAGGTATTGGTAAAATCGGCGCCCGCCTCCTGCATGACGCCCAGCAGGTCGCGCACCAGGACGGCGTCATCCACCGCCAGCGGTGTGTCCGCCACGTCCTCCACCACGCCGCCCTCCGCCGCGGCGTCCAGGTGCGCCACCCGCGGTGCAGTCGCCACGACCGCCGCTGCGGGCGGGTATGGCAGGTCGCCCAGCGCGCCGGTGGCGCACGGCGGCCCGTGCGGCACCGCGCCAGGCCGCGCCGGCAGGCCCAGCTTGCGCCGCGCCAGCTCCTCGTACGCCCACCGGAACTCGCGGTCAAACACCTTCACCACCACCTTCCACTCGCCGCCCGGCAGCAGCGGCGCCAGCGCCTCGCCCAGCTTGCCCACGTTCCACCGCACCGCGTGCGGCTGGTTGTGGTAGCTGTACCGCCCCGAGTTGTCGCTCGTGTTGCACACAAAGTCGTCGTCGGTGCGCTCCATCCAGCCAAACGGGCCGTAGTCGATGGTGACGCCCACCATGGACATGTTGTCCGTGTTCAGCACGCCGTGGCACCAGCCGTACATCTGCCACGTCGCCGCCAGCCGCGCCGTGCGCCGCGCCACCTCCTCGTACATGCCCAGGCAGCGCGCCGCCGCCGCGTCGGCGCCGGCGCCCGGGTGCGCAGCCGCCACGGCGGGGTAGTAGTGCCGCGCCGTGAAGTCCGCCAGCGTGCGCGCCAGCTCGGCGTTGCCGACGGAGGGGCCCATGCGCCCCGTGCTCTCGTCCCGCGTCTTGAAGATCTCAAAGCTGCCAAACCGCAGGAAGGTGGGCGCCATGCGCGTGATGACGGTGGCGCGCTCGTCCACCACGTCGCCCGTGTAGTGGATGTCGCGCTGCACCCGGCTGTCTGACGTCACCACCGTGCCGGCGCGCGTGGTGGGCACGCCCAGCGCCCACATGGCCTCCGAGCACAGGAACTCGCGCAGGGAGGAGCGCAGCACCTTGCGCCCGTCCGCCGTCCGGCTGTACGGCGTCTTACCCGCGCCCTTGAACTGCAGCTCCACGCGGCCCCCTGCGCGCGTCACCACCTCGCCCAGGTACATGGTGGCGCCGTCGCCCAGCTGCCCCGCAAAGCTGCCAAACTGGTGCCCGCAGTAGCAGTGCGCCGCCGGCTCCGCGCCCGGCAGCACCGTGTTGCCGCTGAAGTACGCCGCGCCTGCCGCCCCGCTCGCCGCCGCCGGCGTCAGCCCCAACAGCGCCAGCGCCGGCGCCGACGCCACCACCAGCCGTGGCGCCTCCACCGGCGTAGGCGCCACGCGGCTGAAGATGGCGCCCCGCACCGTGCGCACGTAGTTGTCTGCCACCGGGTCCAACGGCAGCTCCCGCAGCGACCGGTTGTCAAACACCAGCCCCGCCACGCCGCCGTCGTCGCCGCCTGCTGCGGTGGGGGCAGCGGTACTTGCTGCTGCTGTTTCCGCCGCAGCTGCGGATGTTGTGTTCGCAGCTGCAGCTGCCGCCGCCGTCACCGCGTCGGCGCTGCCTGCCGCCGCTGCCGCTGCCATGGTTCGAGCGCGCCACCCGGTAGTGCGTAGTAACAAAACTGCTGGCGCCGCTGGGTGGCAGCGGACGCGCAGCACTCGCGACGCGGCAGCGGCCGCCGCAGCCGCCACCAGACGTGGTAGCAGCGCCAGTGCTGCGTGCAGGAGGTAGTAACCTGAGGAGGTGGACACACGAACACACAACCTACCGTTGCAATCAACACGCCAGTGCAGTAGCCTTCAGTTCATACATAAAGCGATGCATTGCAGGTACAATTGCGTGTGGTGCGCGTGCGCATATGTGTGTTTTATGTGGTGGTGTGCGAGGGGTAAAGGTGGGCCATTGAAACCGCTCGCTCATTGGCACTCAGTATGCGACACCCTCGGGGAGAGGCAATCGAAATATGTGCATTGGAACGCGCGGGTGTGCCATTTCTAGCAGCATTAGTATCACTAAGGTCCAACTTGTTGCTTCCCACCATGGATGAGTGTGCGTATGGCGCGCGTGATTTACTTCATTACCCGCTGCTCACATGCCGTCTCGACGGTCACGCATGATTCCACCCCACCTACCACTGCTGCCAACGGCCACCCACCACCCCCACACCCCCAACCCCAATGCCGCCGCAGCCATGTGCCGGACGAAGGTGGTGATGCAGGACTGGGCGGGCGCGCAGGCGTCTGTGAAGCGGTGCGCGCTGGCGTTTTACGCGCTGGCGCACGGCGCTGCGGCGGTGGCCGGCACCGACGTCGACGCCGCCGCTGCTGCTTCGTACGTTGGTGTGTGGGGGAGAGAGAACACTGGCCGCCCCCATACCCCTAGTAGGTCCCCTACTCCCACCCCCGCCCCACCCCCCACCACCCCAACCGCAGCGTGGCGCGGCTGGCAGACAAGGTGCACCTGGAGGCGGCGCTGCTGGAGGGCAGCCTGCGGGCGGCAGCGGCGGCGGCGGCGCGGTGCGGCGCAGAGGCGGAGATGTACCAGTCGCGGCATGCGGGCATTGACGCTGCCGTGGTGGCGGCGGGCGCCGAGATTGAGGCGCTGAAGGGCGCGCTGGAGGCGGCGCACGCGGCACGGCGGCACCGGCAGGAGTTCGAGGTGGTGGCGGCAGGCATCAACAAGCTGAAGACGCGCGCTGAGTTGGGGGCGGCGGGGGCGGGGGTGGGAGCGGACGGGGGGGCGGCGGCGGCGGGGGGCCGGCCGCCGGGCGCCGCAGCCGGCCGGGGGGGCAACGAGTGGCCACCCGCGCTGGGGCGGCGGTGTGGGCCGGCGGGGGCGCCGGCGGGGGGGGGAGGGGGGGGGAGGCGGGCGGGCGG
>Ga0066256_1004798_pt1 | contig 11705 bp, 8 predicted proteins | sample ThiBio_1000_biof_FD_87107 | JGI IMG/M metagenome (GOLD analysis project Ga0066256, IMG submission 87107) | Wastewater bioreactor microbial communities from Cape Town, South Africa - Thiocy_expt_1000_biof (version 2) | ecosystem: Engineered > Bioreactor > Thiocyanate-remediating >...
CCGGTGATGCAGGGCAAAGAATTCCGGCTGGCGAGACCTTGCCACTCATCGCCCCGTCGGACGATGCCGGTCGATTGCATGGGACGCGTTTCATCGCTATGCGTGCGCGGATACTGAGGAGTGACCCATGCGCATCGACGCCATCGCGGTTGGCAAGAATCCCCCCGAGGACGTGAACGTCATCATCGAGGTCCCCGTCGGCGGCGAGCCGATCAAATACGAGATGGACAAGGACGCGGGCACGCTGGTCGTCGACCGCTTCCTCTATACGCCGATGCGTTATCCCGGCAACTACGGCTTCGTTCCCCACACGCTGTCGGGCGACGGCGACCCCATCGACGTGCTGGTCTGCAACACGCGCGCACTGATTCCCGGATGCGTCATCAACGTGCGGCCGATCGGCGTGCTTTTGATGGAAGACAACGCCGGCATGGACGAGAAGGTCATCGCCGTGCCGTCGCCGCATCTCACCAGGCGCTACGAGAATATCGCCAACTATACCGACCTGCCGCAGATCACGCTCGAGCAGGTCGGGCACTTCTTCGAGCACTACAAGGACCTCGAACCCGGCAAATGGGTCAAGATCGGCGGCTGGCACGACGCCACGGCCGCGCGCCGGATGATCTCCGAGGCGATCGAACGGGCGAAGACGGGGAAGTAGACGCGCCGTCACCTTCTCCCACAAGGGGAGAAGGAGTCCCGCCGCGTTCAGTTACCCGTAAACCACCAGCAGGTCCTTCGCGTCGATCTGGTCGCCGGCGCGGACCAGCACCTCGGCGATCGTGCCGCTGCGCTCGGCGTGCAGCACGGTCTCCATCTTCATCGCCTCGATGGAGAGCAGCACGTCGCCGGCCTTGACCGGCTGGCCTGCCGCGACCGCGACCGACGAGACGACGCCCGGCATCGGCGCGCCGAGATGGGCTTCGTTGCCCGCCTCGGCCTTGCGCCGCGCCCGCGCGGCACCCGCGCCGTGCATGCGATCGGGCACGCGCACGCGGCGCGGCTGGCCGTTGAGCTCGAAGAAGACGGTGGCCATGCCGCGGTCGTCGGCCTCGCCGACGGCGAGGCAGCGGATCACCAGCGTCTTGCCGCGCTCGATGTCGACCATGATCTCGTCCTCGGCCTTCATGCCGTAGAAATAGACCGGCGTCGGCAGCACGCTGACGGGGCCGTATTCGGCGGCCGCGGCGGCGAAATCGGCGAAGACCTTCGGATACATAAGCGAGGAGGCGAACTCGAACTCGCTGACGGCGCGGCCGAGCTTCTCCTCCAGCGCCTTGCGGCGGGCCGGCAGGTCGGCGGGCGGCAGCAGCGAGCCCGGCCGCGCGACGATCGGCGCCTCGCCCTTCAGCGCCTTCTTCTGCAACGCCGCCGGCCAGCCGCCGGGCGACTGGCCGAGGTCGCCGCGCAGCATCGAGACGACCGAGTCCGGGAAGGCGATGTCGCGCGCCGGGTCCTCGACGTCCGCAACCGTCAGGTCCTGGCTGACCATCATCAGCGCCATGTCGCCCACCACCTTGGAGGACGGCGTCACCTTGACGATGTCGCCGAACATCAGATTGGCGTCGTGATAGGCCTGCGCCACCTCGTGCCAACGCGATTCCAGCCCCAGCGAGCGCGCCTGCTCCTTGAGGTTGGTGAACTGGCCGCCCGGCATCTCGTGCAGGTAGACTTCGGAAGCCGGCCCCTTCAGGTCGTTCTCGAAGGCGGCATACTGGTTGCGCACCGCCTCCCAGTAGAAGGAGATGCGGCGGATCCAGCCGGCATCGAGGCCGGTGTCGCGCTCCGAGCCCTTCAGCGCCTCGACGATCGAGCCGAGGCAGGGCTGCGAGGTGTTGCCCGACAGCGCGTCCATCGCGGCATCGACCGCGTCGACGCCGCTTTCGACCGCCGCCAGCACGGTCGCGGCCGAGATGCCGGACGTGTCGTGCGTGTGGAAATGGATCGGCAGGTCGGTCGCCTCGCGCAGCGCCTTGAACAGCACCTTCGCCGCGGCCGGCTTGAGCAGGCCGGCCATGTCCTTGACGGCGAGGATGTGGGCGCCGGCCGCCTCCAGCTCGCGCGCCAGCGCCACATAGTATTTCAGGTCGTACCTGGCGCGCGCCGGATCGAGGATGTCGCCGGTGTAGCAGATCGCCGCCTCGCACAGCTTGCCCTCGGCGCGCACGGCGTCCATCGCGACGCGCATGTTGTCGACCCAGTTCAGGCAGTCGAAGACGCGGAAGAGGTCGATCCCGCCGGCGGCCGCCTGCTTCACGAAATGCTGCACGACATTGTCGGGATAGTTTGTGTAGCCGACGCCGTTGGCGCCGCGCAGCAGCATCTGCAGCAGGATGTTGGGCGCGGCCTGCCGCACCAGCGCCAGCCGCTCCCACGGGTCCTCGGTCAGGAAGCGCATGGCGACGTCGAAGGTCGCGCCGCCCCAGCATTCGAGCGAGAACAGGCCCGGCAGCACCCGCGCATAGGCGCCGGCGATCTGCGCGATGTCATGCGTGCGCATGCGGGTGGCGAGCAGCGACTGGTGGGCGTCGCGCATGGTCGTGTCGGTGACCAGCACGCGCGTTTCGTCGCGCATCCAGCGCGCGAACTTCTCCGGGCCGAGCGCGTCGAGGCGCTGGCGGGTGCCGTCGGCGATTGCCGCCTCGACGAAGGGCACCTTCGGCGGCGCGGCATCGGCCTTCGGCATGGCGCGGCCGCGCGCTTCCGGATGGCCGTTCACCGAGACGTCCGCGAGGTAGTTGAGCAGCCGGGTGGCGCGGTCCTGCCGCTTCACCTGCGTGAACAGCTCCGGCGTCGTGTCGATGAAGCGCGTCGTGTAGGTGCAGTCCCGGAAGGCCGGGTGGTTGATGATCGCCTCGAGGAAGGTCAGGTTGGTGGCCACGCCGCGGATGCGGAACTCGCGTAGCGCGCGGTCCATGCGCCGGGCCGCCTCGGCCGCCGTCGGCGCCCAGGCCGTCACCTTTTCCAGCAGCGGGTCGTAGTAACGGGTGATGACCGCGCCCGAATAGGCGGTGCCGCCGTCGAGCCTTATGCCGAAGCCGGTGGCGCCGCGATAGGCGGTGATGCGGCCGTAATCGGGGATGAAGTTCTGCTCGGGGTCCTCGGTGGTGATGCGGCATTGCAGCGCGTGGCCGTTGAGGCGGATCGCCGCCTGCGCCGGCACGCCCGACTGCGGCGTGCCGATCGCCGCGCCCTCGAGGATGTGGATCTGCGCCTTGACGATGTCGATGCCCGTCACCTCCTCGGTGACGGTATGCTCGACCTGGATGCGCGGGTTGACCTCGATGAAGTAGAAGGCGCCGGTGTCGGCGTCCTGCAGGAACTCGACCGTGCCGGCGCCGACATAGGCCGTCGCCCGCGCGATCTTCAGCGCGTGGCCGCACAGCTCCGCCCGCTGCGCGTCGGCGAGATAGGGGGCGGGCGCGCGCTCCACCACCTTCTGGTTGCGGCGCTGGATCGAGCAGTCGCGCTCGAACAGGTGCACCGCGTTGCCATGCGTGTCGCCGAGCACCTGCACCTCGACGTGGCGGGCGCGCTCGACGAGCTTCTCCAGATAGACCTCGTCCTTGCCGAAGGCGGCCTTGGCCTCGCGCTTGGCCTCGGTCACCTCGCGCGCCAGGTCCTCGGCCCTGCGGCTGGCCCGCCTGCCGCGCCCGCCGCCGCCCCCCGAGGCCTTGAGCCTCCGCGGGTAGCCCGCGCCCTCCGCGAGCCTCCCGACCGCTTCCATGTCGTCCGGCAGCGGCCCGGTGGCCGGAACGACCGGCACGCCGACCTCGACGGCGAGCTCGCGGGCTGCCACCTTGTTGCCGAGCCGGCGCATCGTTTCCGGGGTCGGGCCGATGAAGGTGATGCCGGCCGCCGCGCACGCCTCGGCGAATTCGGGGCTCTCCGACAGCAGGCCGTAGCCCGGATGGATGGCGTCGGCGCCCGACAGCTTCGCGACGCGGATCACCTCCTCGATCGACAGGTAGCTCTCGATCGGCCCGAGGTCGCGGGCCAGCTGCGGCCCGCGCCCGACCTGGTAGCTCTCGTCGGCCTTGAAGCGGTGCAGCGCGTATTTGTCCTCCTCCGCCCAGATCGCGACGGTGCGGATGCCCAGCTCGTTGGCCGCGCGGAAGACGCGGATGGCGATCTCGGAGCGGTTGGCGACGAGTATCTTGCTGATCTTCAAGGGAACGGTTCCGGCGGCTGGCGTTGCGTCAGGCGCGACAGACTAGCCGGATTTTTGTGCAGCGCAAACGAATGCTGCGGCGCAGCGACAGATTCTTTTCAACCGATTAGATCGACGTTACCAAGCGGCCATTTGCCGGAGTCAGCCCGCGGCCCCACTGAGCCGGCTGCCAAAGAAAAGGGCCCGGCATGTCGCCATGCCGGGCCCCGTTCGCCGAATGGCGGCAGGACTACTTCAGGTAGTCGTACTTGCCGTCCTTCCACTCGTAGACGACGTAACCCGGCAGGGTGACGTCGCCCTTGTCGTTGAACTCCAGCTCGCCGAGCACGGTCTTGAACTTGCCATCGTCCAGCGCCTTCACGACCGCGTCGAAATCGGTCGACTTGGCGGTGGTGGCAGCCTGGGCCCAAGCCTGGATCGAGGCATAGGTGTAGAGCGAGTAGCCCTCGGTCGGCTTGCCGGCCTTGGTCATCTTCTCGACCACCGGGGCGGCCTCGGGGTTCTTGCGCGGATCGGGCGAGAAGGTCATCAGCGTGCCCTCGCCGGCGGCGCCGGTGATGGCCCAGTACTCGTCGGTGACGAGCGCGTCACCCGACACGAGCACGGTGTTCATGCCCTGCTCGCGCATCTGGCGCGCCATGATGCCGGCCTCGGTGTGGTAGCCGCCGACATAGAGGACGCCGATGCCCTCGCCCTTCAGCTTGGTCACGAGCGCCGAGTAGTCCTTCTCGCCGGCGGTGTAGGCCTCGTACATGGCCGGCTTGCCGCCCAGCTTCTCGTAGACGGCCATGGTGGCGTCGGCGAGACCCTTGCCGTAGGCGGTCTTGTCGTGGACGAAGGCGACCTTCTTGTCCTTGAAGTGGTCGAGCAGGAACTTGCCGGCCACCTCGCCCTGCTGGTCGTCACGGCCGCAGGTGCGGAAGACGCCCGGTCCGGGGCGCTTGTCGGTGAAGTCGGGGTTGGTCGAAGCCGGAGAGATCTGGACGATATGCTCCTCGGCATAGACCGCCGAAGCCGGGATCGAGGAACCCGAGCAGAAATGGCCGGCCATGAAGACCACCCCGTCACCGGCCGCCTTGTTGGCCACGGCCCCGGCCTGCTTCGGATCGCAGGCGTCGTCGCCCACCGACAGGACCAGCTTCTCGCCGTTGACGCCGCCGGCCTCGTTGATGTCGGCGACCGCCTGCTCGGCACCGGCCTGCATCTGCGCGCCGAACGCCGCGTACTGGCCGGTCATCGGGCCAGCGACGCCGATCTTGATGTCGGCCCAGGCCGGGCCGGCCATCAGAAGGCCGAGCGCAGCACCCGCCAAAAGCACGTTTTTCATGGTGACTCCCTCTAAACACCCTGCTGTTCCCGAAGCGGCCCGGACAGGTGTCGGTTCCCGGCGTCCGCAGTGCGGGATATCAATCCCGCTTGGCTGCCATGAAAGCCCAAATCCACTCGGAAATAAAGCTGTCCAGGCAGATATCGTGAATACCGTCAGCCTTTCCTGCTCCAGCCGATCATGCTGGTGCGCGAATACTCGAAGCCATATTGCGAGGCCATCTGCCGGGCGCGCGTGATGCGCTTGCCGATGAAGGCGATCACCGCGATGACCACGAAATCGACGATGTAATATTGCAGCGACAGCAGCGTGCCGTGGAAGAGCGCGAAGTGGATGAAGCGTGTCGCCGCGCCCAGCAGCAGCATGTAGACGACCAGTCGCGCATCGCTCTCCCAGGCGCGCGCCACCGCGCGACCGGTGAGATAGGCAGCGCCGCCGGCGAGGATGACGGTGACGAAGAGGAACTCCCAGATCGAGACTTCCCACAGGAAGGACATGTCCTTTTCCATCGCCTAGTGCCTCCCGCCCTCGAGATAGGCGGCCCGCACCTCCTCCCGCTTCAGCAGGTCGGCGCCGGTGCCGCTCATGGTGATGCGGCCGTTGACCATGACGTAGCCGCGATGGGCGAGCCGCAGCGCGTGGAAGGCGTTCTGCTCGACCAGGAAGACGGTCAGGCCCTCGGTGCGGTTCAGCTCGCGGATCACCTCGAAGATCTGCTTGACGATCAGCGGCGCCAGCCCGAGCGACGGCTCGTCGAGCAGCAGCAGCTTGGGCCGCCCCATCAGCGCGCGGCCGATGGCGAGCATCTGCTGCTCGCCGCCCGACAGCGTGCCGCCGCGCTGGGAAGCGCGCTCGCGCAGGCGCGGGAACAGCGTGTAGACGCGCTCCAGGTCCTTGTCGAAATGCTCGGGCGCAACCAGCGCGGCGCCCATCTGCAGGTTCTCCAGCACGGTCATGCGCGGGAAGATGCGCCGGCCCTCGGGCGACTGGGCGATGCCCATGCGCATGATCTGGTGCGTCGGCATGCCGGTGATGTCGATGCCGTCATAGACGATGGTGCCCGCGCGGGCGCGCGGGTTGCCGCAGATCGTCATCATCAGCGTCGACTTGCCGGCGCCGTTGGAGCCGATCAGCGTGACGATCTCGCCCGGCCGGACTTCGACGTCGACGCCGCGCAGGGCGACGATCTTGCCGTAGTAGGTCTCGACGCCGGAGACGGAGAGGAGGGGGGCGCTCATTTCACGTCTCCCTTGCCGGCCGCCGCGGCGAGCCCCCGCGCCTGCCCGACCCAGTCCTCGCGGGCGATGCGCCCGTCGAACTCGAGATAGGCCTCCGCCGCGGCGATGTCGGCCGCCGTCCAGGCGGCGATCTGGGCGAAGGTGGTGACGCCGTGCTCGCCGAGCTTGCGCGCGTTGACCGGGCCGATGCCCTTGATGCGGGTGAGGTCGTCGGGCGCGCCGGCCGGCGGGGCCACGGCCGCCTCGGCCGCGGGGGCGGCGGCCTCCAGCGCCTCGGCCGCGATCGCGGCCACCTCCGGCCTCTCCTCGATCTCCTCGTCGTCGACGCCGAGATAGGCGGCGATCACCTTGGGGTCCGCCTTGACGAAGCCGGCGTCGCCGTCGGAAATCTTGACGCCGTAGTCGAGCACCACGACGTGGTCGGAGATCTCCATGACCACGCCCATGTCGTGCTCGATCAGCAGTACGGACGTGCCGTGCGTGTCGCGGATGAACTTCAGGAGCTGGTTGAGCTCGGCCGATTCGCGCGGGTTGAGGCCGGCCGCCGGCTCGTCGAGGCAGAGCAGCTTCGGGTCCGTGCACATGGCGCGCGCGATCTCCAGCCTGCGCTGGGCGCCGTAGGGCAGGTCGCCGGCCGGGTCGTCGGCGCGCTCGATGAGCTTCACCTGCTCCATCCAGTAGACGGCCTTGTCGATCGATTCGCGCTGCGCCTTGCGGTAGCCCGGCAGGCCGAAGATGCCGGCCAGCGTGAAGCCGGAGGCGATCATCAGCGGGTTGTGCTGGGCGACCAGCAGGTTCTCCAGCACCGTCATGCCGCCGAACAGGCGGATGTTCTGGAAGGTGCGGGCGACCTTGGCCTTCTTCGAGATCTCGAAGTCGGGCATGCGCTCCAGCAGGAACACGGCGCCGTCGTTGGCCGCCTGGTAGCGGTGGCCGCCGGCGGTCACCGCCTGGACGGTCGCCTCCTGCTGGCCGCCGCCGTGGCGCATGGCGATGCGCCCCTCGGTCGGCTTGTAGAAGCCGGTCACGCAGTTGAACACCGTCGTCTTGCCGGCGCCGTTGGGGCCGATCAGCGCGGTGATGTCGCCGCGCCCGACGTTGAACGACAGGTCGTTGACCGCGACCAGGCCGCCGAAGCGCATGGTCAGGTGCTCGACCGTCAGGATCGGGTCGACGTCCCAGCGGGGGCCTGCGCCCGCGACCGGTTCGCTCATCGCCGCCTCGGACATCAGTGGCCCTCCCCCTGCGCGACGAGGTCGGCGCCGATCTTCTTCTTCTCCTTGAGCACGGCCGACGGCTCGCGCGTGGTGATCAGCCCGCGCGGCTTCCACACCATGATGGCGACCATGGCGAGGCCGAAGATCAGCATGCGGTACTGCACGGGATCGACGCCGGGGAAGATCTCCTGCAGGAAGTCGAGGTTGCGCAGCATCTCGATGCCGCCGATCATCACCACCGAGGCGATGACCACGCCGATCTGCGAGCCCATGCCGCCGAGCACCACGATGGCGAGGATGATCGCCGATTCGATGAAGGTGAAGCTCTCGGGCGAGACGAAGCCCTGGCGGGTGGCGAAGAAGGAGCCGGCGAAGCCGCCGAACATGGCGCCGATGGCGAAGGCCGTCAGCTTGGTGTTGGTGGTGTTGATGCCGAGCGAGCGGCAGGCGATCTCGTCCTCGCGCAGCGCCTCCCAGGCGCGGCCGATCGGCAGCCGGCGCAGCCGCATCGTCACGAAGTTGGTGACCAGCGCCAGGATCAGGATGATGTAGTACAGGTACATGAAGCGGTGGATCGTGCTGTACTCGATGCCGAAGAAGTCGGCGAAGCCGCCCGAGCCGCGCACGAACTCCAGACCGAAGAAGGTCGGCTTCGGGATGCCGGAGATGCCGTTCGGGCCGTTGGTGAACTGGTACCAGTTGAGCAGAACGATGCGGATGATCTCGCCGAAGGCGAGCGTCACGATCGCCAGGTAGTCGCCGCGCAGCCTGAGCACCGGGAAGCCGAGGATCAGGCCCCACATGGCCGCCAGCATGCCGGCCAGCGGCAGCGCGACCCAGAAGCCGATGAAGTCGAAATGGGTCGACAGCAGCGCGAAGGAATAGGCGCCGACGGCGTAGAAGGCGACGTAGCCGAGGTCGAGCAGGCCGGCGAGGCCGACCACGATGTTCAGGCCCCAGCCGAGCATGACGTAGGTCATGATCAGGATGGCGAGGTCGATGTACTGGCGCTGCTGCGCGGGGAAGAAGGTGGTGATCAGGAACGGCAGGACGGCGGCGACGAGCAGCAGGACGATCGTCGCCGCGCGCGCCAGCCAGGCGAAGCGCGGCGCGGCCTCGACCCGCTTCGTCCTGGCGGCGGTGCGGGCGCCGCTGCGCCAGCGCGCCACGACGTAGAGGACGGCGACCACCAGCGCGCCGAGCACCGCGCCCACCAGGATGCGGTTGGCCTGGCGCGAGCCGGGCACGCCGTAGGCCATCATGCCGATGACGACGAGGATGAAGACGACCGCGGCGATGGCGCGCGCCGAGGCCGGCGCGGCGTGGAAGATGAAGGCTTCGAGCAGCAGCCGGCCGAAGAAGACCAGCGCGATCGCGTAGACGAGCCCCAGCCAGCGGTAGGACAGCACCAGCCCGCCCGGCGCGATGTCGGTGCTCATGCCGATGAAGAAGAAGGCGAGCACGCCGGCGAGGAAGGCGGCCTGGCCGGCGCTGCGCAGCGCCGCCATCCAGTCGAAGGCGCCGGCCGGGCCGGCCGGCTCGAGACCCGCCTTGCGCTGCTCGCGCTCGGCCTGCGCACCTACCGGGTTGATCTCCGAGGCGGGCACCGCAACGTTGTCCGCAGCCATCAGACCTTCTCCACTTCCGGCTTGCCGAGGAGGCCCGAGGGCAGGAAGATCAGCACGATCGCCAGGATCGAGAAGGCCGCCACGTCCTTGTACTCGACGGTGAAGTAGCCCGACCAGAACACCTCGATCAGGCCGATCAGCAGGCCGCCCAGCATGGCGCCCGGCAGCGAGCCGATACCGCCCAGCACCGCGGCGGTGAACGCCTTCACGCCGGCGAGGAAGCCGATGTAGAAGTCGATGACGCCGTAGAGCATCAGGAACATGAAGCCGGCGACGGCGGCGAGCGCGGCGCCCATGACGAAGGTCAGCGAAATGGTGCGGTCGACGTCGACGCCGAGCAGCGCGGCCATCTTGGTGTCCTGCTCGCAGGCGCGCTGGGCGCGGCCGAGCGGCGTGCGCGAGATCAGCAGCGTGAAGCCCGCCATCAGCACGATGGTCGACACGATGATGATCATCTGCATGTAGGAGATCTGGACGACGATCGGGCCGGCGTCGGTCTGGCCGGTCATCAGCGTGATGCCGCCCTGGATCTGCGGCGGCAGCGGCTTGACGCGCGCGCCCTGGGTGATCTGGACGAAGTTCTGCAGCACGATCGACATGCCGATCGCGGTGATCAGCGGCGCCAGCCGGAACGAACCGCGCAGCGGCCGGTAGGCGATGCGCTCCACCGACCAGCCCCAGGCCGCGGTGAACAGCATCGCCACGATGATGACGATCAGCAGCACCACCGGCAGGAAGGCGAAGCCGAGCACCGTCGTCAGGATCAGGAAGGTCGCCAGCGCGATGAACGACCCGATCATGAAGATGTCGCCATGCGCGAAATTGATCATGCCGATGATGCCGTAGACCATCGTGTAGCCGATCGCGATGAGGCCGTAGATGGATCCCAGCGTCAGCCCGTTGACCAGCTGCTGGACAAAATATTCCATGGCTGTGTTGCTCCCCGGGGCGGTTCGCCGGCCGGCGCGCCCCTTGTTCTTATGTTCCCCGTCCTAACCTTTCGACCGCGATCCGCAAAGTCAATATCGCGTTCGTGCCGGTCGAAAAGTGCGCCGGCGCGGCTGGTTCGGGCGCGGAAGCTAGCATCGCGTCGGCGCAATGTCCTTGGCTAATCCGCCCGCCCGGCCGTCCTTTCCGGTCGAAACTTGCATGTTCCGCGCTTCCGATGACCGAAGCTTGCATGGCGTCCTTCCCGCCGAACTCGCCCGTGCTCGCCATCCGCGCGACCACTCAGCGCACCACGAAGCCGTGCGCGAACGGGTCGCGGTCGTCGATGAAGATGGTGTTCAGGCCGGTCATCCTGGCCCAGCCGCCGATCGAGGGAACGATGGCCTTGCGGTTGCCGACGGCGACCTCGCGCTCGACGCGGCCGCGGAACAGGGAGCCGATGATCGATTCGTGCACGAAGGCATCGCCGGCCTTCAATCTGCCCTTGGCGTGGAGCTGCGCCATGCGCGCCGAGGTGCCGGTGCCGCAGGGCGAGCGGTCGATCGCCTTTTCGCCGTAGAAGACGGCGTTGCGGGCATGCGCCTCGGGATGCCGCGGCGCGCCGGTCCAAAGGATGTGGGACAGGCCCTTGATGTCCGGGTTCTCGGGATGGACGAAGGAATAGGCCTCGTTCAGGCGCTGGCGCAGCACCGGGCTCCAGGCGACGAGCTGCGCCGCGGTATAGTCGGCCATGTCGCGGTAGTTCTGCTGCGGCTCGACGATCGCGTAGAAATTGCCGCCATAGGCGACGTCGACCCTGAGCGGGCCGAGGTCCGGGCACTCCACCTCCAGCCCTTCCGAATGCAGGAAGGCCGGCACGTTGGTGATGCGCACCTCCTCGACGTGCTCGCCGTCGAGCCGGTATTCGGCGACGACGCGGCCGGCCGGCGTGTCGAGGTTGAGCCGGCCCGGCGTGCGCGGCTTCATCAGCCCGTGCTCGATGGCGAAGGTGACGGTGCCGATCGTGCCGTGGCCGCACATCGGCAGGCAGCCCGAGGTCTCGATGAAGAGGATGCCGATGTCGCCGTCCCCGGTCGTCGGCGGGTAGAGGATCGAGCCGGACATCATGTCGTGGCCGCGCGGCTCGAACATCAGGCCGGTGCGGATCCAGTCGAACTCCCTGAGAAAGTGCAGCCG
>Ga0066256_1004800_pt1 | contig 11704 bp, 3 predicted proteins | sample ThiBio_1000_biof_FD_87107 | JGI IMG/M metagenome (GOLD analysis project Ga0066256, IMG submission 87107) | Wastewater bioreactor microbial communities from Cape Town, South Africa - Thiocy_expt_1000_biof (version 2) | ecosystem: Engineered > Bioreactor > Thiocyanate-remediating >...
GGGGGGGGATGGGTGGGGGGGGCGGCGGCGGGCGGGGCGGCGCCGCGGCCGCCGGGCCGGCTGCGGGGGGCGGGGGGGGGGGGGGCGGCTCGCCTCTCCCGTCGCCCTCCGGGCGCCCCCGCAGGCGGCGGTTCGCGGGGGGGGGGAGGGGGGTGTCCGCAGGGGGGGGCGGGTGGGCGCCCGCCAGTCTGCAGTCGCTGCTGCCCGAGACGTACGCGCCGACGGGCGGTGCGCCGCCGCCGTCTGCCGCTGCGGCTGCTGCCGCGGGGCACGGCTACCTGCTCGTGTCGCATGCTGGCGTGCTACACATCTACCGCGGCGACACGCTGCTGTGGGCGGCGCGCCTGCCGGCGGTCGTGAACAAGGAGGTGCGCGACGCTGCCGGCCGCACGGCGCCTGGCGGCCCGGTGGCAGTGTCGTCTGGCCGGTTTGGCGGCGTGGACGGCCTGGTGGTAGTGCTGTCGGCGCGCGGCGACCTGGTGCTGACGTACTGCGGCACGGAGCCGCCCACCGGCAGCCTGACGGGCGGCGAGACAGTGCGCGACCTGGACTACTCTGCCATGGACCGCGAGCACCGCGCGCTGCTGGTCAAGATCCGCGAGATGCAGGCGGCTGCGGTGGCGGCAGAGCGCGGCAGCAGCGGCGGTCCTGGCGGCGGTGGGTCGCCAACCGGGTTGCAGGTATCCATCAAGGTGCCACCCGCGTTGGACGTGCACCTCGGCGGCGGTGGCAGTGGCGGCGGTGGCGGTGGATTTGGGGGTGGCGGTGGATTTGGTGGAGGCGGTGGTGGCGGCGGCGGCGGGATGGGCATGTCGGCGTCTGCGTTTACAGACGACGCCGCCGGCGGTGCCGCTGCCACAGGGTCGGTGGAGGTAGATTACCGTTTCACGGAGTGGGAGGATGACGGCAGCAGCAGTAGTGGTGGCGGTGAGGCGCCGCCGTACAGCCACACGCTTACTGCCACCATCAACTTACAGTATGTGCCGCCGCCAGCAGCCTCCTCCGCCGCGGCGGCTGCTCTGGGAGCAGGGACAGCCGGCACACCGACGGCGCGTGACGTGCGCATTGTGGTGGCGCCGCCGTCGTGGGTGGTGCTGCCAAAGGGCAGCCGGTTTATCACGGTGCCGGCGGTGCCGGCGGGCGGCGGCGGCATTGCGCTGCAGCTGCCGCTGGCGTGCAGCCGGCGCGGCATGCCCACCACCGACGCGGCCCTCGTGCTGTCGGTGTCGTACACCAACGAGGCGGGCGAGGTACGCACCGCCACCGCCACCGCACCCGTGCCGCTGTACGTGGCGGCCAGCCTGGTGCCGCCCGTCAAGGCCGCCACCTTCAAGCTGACGGTGGACACCAACCGGTCCGCGCCGCCCGCCCTCACCGACCTGTTTGCCGACATGCTGGCGCAGCCGACCTCCGTGCTGCCGCCGCCCGACGCACTGGCGCGCATCACCGCCACCGGCCCCGCCGTCTTGTCATTTGCTTACCGCAACGGCGCCGACGTCACCATCCTCGCGTCCAAGGCGGGCGGCCGCCTGCGCGTGCAGTCTGGCGCGCTGGAGGCGCTGGCGGCAGTGACGGCAGAGCTGGTGCGGCGGCTGGGCCTGTACTACGGGCCCGGCGGGCCCGGGCACGTGGCGTCTGACCCGCCGTTTGACGCCGCGTATTCCGAGCCGCTGCCGCTGGCTGACTTTTTTGGGTGCGTGGAGCGGCACTGGGGCGCGCGGCGCGCGCTGCTGGAGGCGTACAGCGAGCTGAACGACCGCGCGCACGAGTACCGCCTGGTGGCGAAGCGCCTGCTGGTGCGGTGGAAGGAGAAGTCACCGCAGCCGCTGAACGGCCTGGACCGCCTGCTGGAGGTGGCGCAGGAGCACGTGATGGCGGCGGGGCGCGCCGTGTCAACGCTGCAGGACGCGCTGGCAGCGGCTGCCAATACTCTGTCCGCCGTCACTGCCCTCCTTCTTCTCCTCATCCGCCTGCGGTTTGGCCTTGACGGCCCGTCAGCCGACGCCGTCGGCCGCTGCCTCTCGCCCGTCGTCACTGACTGCCTGGACCAAGGGTGGGAGGAGCTGACGGACGCCGCCATCACGCACCTGTTGAAGGTGCTGACGGGCGAGGCGGCTGCTGGGGGCAGTGGGGGTGAGGGTGCGGCAGGCGTGCTGGCAGCGGGCCAGGCGCTGTCACTGCCAGAAGATACCTCGCGCCTGCGCATGCACGTCACCAGCTTGTTGGACCGCCTGTCCAAGTTGCCGCCGCATGCGGTGGGTGAGGCGCTGGCTGCCGCCGCCGCGCCGCCTCCGCGTGCGCCTGCTGCTACCGGTGGCGGCGGCGGCGGCGGAGGAGGCGGTGGCGGCGGTGGCGGCGGTGCTGCGGGTTCTGCTGCTGCTGCGTCGGGTCGGTAGCGGTGAGTTGGTGAGGGTGGTGGTGGTGGTTGCATGTGTCCTTGTGTCGTCTCGCGTGCATTCGAACAATTTGAACAGCACCCGTATTGCTGTGTTGATCCGCGTTGGAGCTTGGTACTGCCTCTTCGCCGGTCGCTACGGAGACCCGTCGGAGGGTCGAGGGCCTCGAGCTCGGGCCTGGCTTCGGCAGCGCGCAGATTTGTTGGGTGACTGTCCACCCCAAAATATGCGCGCGCCATTCTCCTTGCCGCAACTACTGCGCAATATTGGTGCGCACGCCGCTGGCAGTGACTAACACACGCACACACACACGCATGGACGCACAGAGTCGCCGCAGAGGGGTTGGAGCTTTGGTTGGGGGTTCGTGGCCGGGTTTGGGCACATGCATGCTGAGCCTGCGTGACCCCTGCCGCAGGGCTGCCGCCACCAATGGCGCAGCCGGCGGCAACGGTGGTGGGGGCGCACCCGCGGGCAAAGGTGCCAGGAAGGCTACAGCGGATCACGATGTGCCGCTGCTGGTGCGCGTGCTGGCTGGCAACTGCGTAACATCCGCCACCATCCTGGGTTGCCTCAACACCGCCGACACGCGCGCACTGCGGCGACTGCACCCGGCGGTGGCGGTGGTTGTAGCGGGCGTGGCATGGGTCGACATGGGCGTGGTCGTTGTGGATACCGTGCGATGGCGTGCGGCGTTTCCTGCGGCGGTGGGTGCGCGGGTGAGCCCGCGACCGATGGGAGGACGCCTGGCACCACCAGCGCTGGCAGCGTTGGCGGGTGTGACGCACCTGGACTTGCAGTACTGCGAGTTCATGACAGATAAGGTGCTGCTCTGCCTGCCGCCCTCGCTGCGCACACTTAATGTGAGCAGCTGCCGCTACCTGACTGAGGACGCCAGCCTCGTGCACTTGACGGCGCTGATGGCGCTGGATTGTCGCTGGACGTCGGTGGTAGAATACGGAGTTGCCAGCCTGCCGCCATTGCTGCAGGATCTCAACATCTCGGACATGAATTTGCTGCACTGGGCGCCACCGGCGAGACTGGCGCACCTCCGGGTGCTGCGCGCCTCCCGTCTGGATTCAGCTACCCTCGCGTCCCTGCCGACGAGTCTGCTGGAGCTGCAATGCGGCGAGCTACCCTCAGGCGCGTCATTTGCGCACCTGCCGGCACTGCATACGCTGGACGTCTCCGGTGCAAGCATTGACGACGCGTCGCTGGCCACCATGCCGCCGTCCCTGGTGTCCCTCAACGCTTTTGAGTGCAAGAACCTGACGCCTGCCGCGGTACTACCGCCTCTGCTTGCGCTGCGGATGCTGGACGTTGGTGGCACAAGCGTCGGGGACGCGCTGGTGGCGAGCCTGCCGGTGGGCTTGTTGGAGCTGCGTATGTTGCACTGCGGCAACGTGACGGCTGGCGCCACGTTGGACCACGTGCGCGCGCTGCAAGCGCTGCACAGCTACAACACAAACCTGGCGCCTGGCGTGCTTGCTGACTGTCGCGCACGTGGATGTACGGTGCCAGTGGCGGGCGTGCTGCGCGGGCACGGGCGCAATGTTACGGCGCTTGCGGTGCTAGCAGACGGCCGGCTGGCGGGTGGCGACGCGGTCGGTGAGGTGCGGGTGTGGGATATGGCGGCAGGAGGAGGTGTGGCGGACATAATTTGGAATGCAGGCAGCAATGTGGGTGCACTAGCAGCTCTGCGGGATGGGCACCGCCTGGCTGCCGGTCTGTGGCATGGCGGCGTGGAGATATGGGAGGTGGGGGTGATGCCTCCCGTCCGCACGACAACGATTGATTGCGGCGGCAGCGTGGATGTGAAGGCACTAGCAGTGCTGGCTGATGGCCGCCTCGCCGCTGGATGTGGCGATGGCGCAGTGCGGATCATCGACGTGGATGCAGGCGCCGTGGTGGCGACGCTGGCAGGGCACACAGGCAAGGTGTGGACACTGGTGGAGTTGCCCGGCGGCGCACTGGCCAGTGGATCGTTCGACGAAAGCGTGCGGGTGTGGGATGTGGGCACGAGGGTGTGTGTTGCCACCCTCACAGTGCGCAGCGGAAGGATATGCGCGCTGGCGGTGCTGGCGGACGGCCGGCTGGTGAGCAGGTTGGACGACGGCACGGTGCGGGTGTGGGATGTGGGCACACGCACCTGCGTCGGCGTACTGACTGGGAACATGGGCTCTGTGACAGCACTAGCCGCGCTGCCTGACGGCCGCCTGGTCACCGTGGTGTCGGACGACCGCACGGTCCGGGTGTGGGACACACGCCCGGCCGCCGCAGTTGCGGGCAGACACGCCGCGGGCACTGTGGCCATGGTAGTAATCACGCGTGTACTACATACCCTGTGGACGCTGCTGCCGCTGCCGGATGGCCGCCTCGCATGCGCCGAAGGCGACGCGGTGCATCTGTTGCACGTGCCGCCGCCCGCGCCATACGAGGCCATGGAGTAGGTCGCTGCCAGGCCGCTGGCTCTGAACTCTGCCGTGGGCCACGGGCCCAGCGGCCGCCGCCGCATCGCTGCTGTTTAGCGCACACTCGCGCTCAGTCGCGCTGTGTGGGTGTTGCCCGGTGTTGGGGCCCTTGGGCCTTGGGGGTAGGGCGAGACCCGGTGAGAGGGACCAGCAGCCTGAGCAACGCAGCGCCAGTACCAAAACACCAGCTTTCAAATTACGCGCAAATGCACACCACAACCTCAATATTACACGCAATTTTGGGAATAGACTATACACATAGAGTACCGGAAGCTTGCGGTGTGTTCCTTTTGCCACATGCTGTGGTTCGTGAAATTCGATTGGTACAGCGCCCGCGGCCAGAGTTGCAACCTGCGCAGCACTGTGACACCAGCACTGATATTGCTGTCGATGCCACGCTGTGACACCGGCACTGTGACACCAGCACTGGTACTGCTGTCGATGCCACGCAGTGACATCGGCACTGGTACCGGTACTGCTGTTGGTGCCACGTCAACGGGTGACCGGCACTGGTACTGCTGTCAACCGGTGACCAGCAGTGACCTGGCAGCACTCCAGTAGTTACTGTCGATGCCACGTCTACTTGTCGGTACTGTTGAGGGCAGCGAACACCGACTGGCACTGCTGCCAATGCCACGTCTACTTGTGTGCGCATTGTTTAGGGCGACGTGCGACCACCGACCAGCACAGCGCCACTGGCGTCGTAGCGACTGTTGAGGTCATTATTGAGCCAGCAGCACGGCGGTTGCAGCTCGTCGCGCAGCAACACTCGAAGCCACTGTCGAAGCCAGTGTTGAGGCCACGGGGTGTCGTTGTGGCACTTTGCATTGCTGTGGCATCTGTTGTCGTCAACCTCTGTCGTGGCTACTGCCGAGGCGACCATCGGCTGCCACTACCACTGTCGCAACGCGATCACCAACCACGTACCTCGTAACCGTGTCTGTCGTACGGGAGCACGCAGCAATGGCGCCGGCCACTGCGTCTGGTGGTAGACTGCCGGCCACAGCCGCCGTTGTGCCGCCGCTGCTGCCGGCGGCGATGCACTACGAAGAGTTGGCGACAACCGCGCCGTGCGCCGCCTCAGCACCGACGACGCCGGGAACGCCGGCGCGGCGCTGGCACAGGTCCACTACCCTCCTTCCTCGTTTCCATACCGCCGCAATTCTTATTCTCTTCCTTGTTGTCGCCATGGCGCCGGCCGCCGACGCGGTGCAACCACGGCAACCCGACGGCCTGGACGCAGCAACAGGCGCAGCAGGAGGAATAGGGCGGACGCTTCTCCAGCCATCACCCCAACAACAGCAGCAGCAACGCGTGGAGACCGGTACCAAAACGGATGCAGCGGCACACGCTGGCGTGTCACCCGCCACCACCCTGCTCAACAATGCGCTTATTGTGATGGCGGCGTTTGCGCTGGGCGCGCTGGTGGTAGGCGGAGTGGCCGGCTACCTGCTGTACAAGTCGGGTACCGCAGGCGTGGTGCTGCGCGCCAGCGGCGTGCCGGGCGCCGACAAGATGGTGACATCGCTGCCTGCCGGCGCGGACGCTGCCGCCGCGCCAGCGGGCGACGGCGGCGAGAGTGGTAGTGGGAAGTCGTCGTGGCTGCGGAACCCGCTGAAGCGAGCTGCCAAGTCGACGGCGTGAGCGTCGTCTCATCAGCGTGATCAATTGAACTCCCTTCAAATCTGCACTGAGGTCTCGCCAACCGCCACACTGCCGTCCTCGGCGTACGTGACAGCGGTGCGCGCCCGAATGCCGTCTGGGCCACCCACCAGGAATACCCAGGTGGCGGTGTCGGGACGCGGCAGCGCCGCGCCGTCGTCGTACCCGCCGCCCGCGGCTGCCTCGCTGTCATCCCAACCCAGCGCACGCAGCCAGCCACTTGCGGGCCCACCGTCGTGTGACGCACGCGTCGCGCCTAGCACCACGCTACTCACGGCGGCGGCACGTCCCGCAGCGCCGCCGTGCAGTGCAATCGCGCGTCGCAGGGCGCGTGCAGCAGTGGCGGCAACCGGCACCCGCGCGCTGGCAGCCCGTGCACCTGCGCCGCCGACGCCAATACCGCACGCGCTAGGGCCGGCCACATCCGCCAGCAGCGGCAGCACCGCCGCCAGCGCGGCGGGCGAGTAGCGCGGCGACGGGATGGCAGCATACCCAGCCGCGGCATCGTCGTCGTCGTCCTCCTCCTCCTCCTCGCCATCAGTAAACACGCCGATGGCATCTGTGGCGACGCGTGCCAGGGCTCCAAGCGCGTCATCCACCGCGAACGGCGGCAGAAAAGCAGCACCCTGTTCCAGCAGCCCGCGGGCTTCGTCGCACGTGGCGCCAAAAGCAAGTACCGCATCCGCCATTGACACGCCCAGACCCCCGCTTGCTGCCGCCTCTGCCTCACGTGCGCGCGCACGCTCCTGCGCCCGCCCGCCACCAGCAGCGCCGCTGCTTGAACCTGCCGCCGCCGCCGTCGCTGCTAGCGCCGCGGCGCCGTCGCTCGGCAGTGTGGGCGTCAACACGCTGTCCCCGCTCCCACCTCCAAGCGCCACTCCGCCGTTGCCGCCGCCACTACCACCACCACCACCACCACCAGCCCCTGCTTGTTGCCGCGCAGACCAGCCCAGCACGCGCCGTGCGTAGGAGGGGTTGGCGGCTAGCGGGATGTGGCGCGTGGCTGCAAACGCCACAATGCGTGACCACAACGACTGTGGCCCAGCCGGCGCGCTGCCCGGCACCACGACCTCGGTGGCAGGCGCATGCCATGCCGAGTGCACGGCGCGCAGGCGGACGGGTGCAGCGGCGTGCAGCAACGGTGCAGCATGGGGCGGCAGGGGCGGCGGCGCTGGCGGCATCTCCACCTCTACTGACGCCGCAGTGGCAACCCGCCAGCCAGCGTGCCACGGCGGCAAGGTCGTCGGCGGCGCCGATGTCGCCACCTCATACACAAACGCCGCCATGCTGCCGTCGTCGTCCTCCGCACCTGGCGACAGGGCGTGAAGCCAGGCAGACAGCCAAGCAACACGGCCGCACGTGGTGGCAACATCTGCAGCGCACGCGGCAGCCGCCAGGCAGGCGCCCGCCAGCACCGCATCGGCGGCGCGTGTAGCTACCAAGATGCGCTCGGTCGCCAGTTGCAGCGTGCCGGTGCCGTCGCTCTCCTCGCGGAACAGCGCGCCAGCCGCACGCGGCGGCGACGGTGGGCGCAGGCCCGACGGCGGCGGAGAGGCAAGCTCAGCGAGCAGCGACCTGCCACCCAGCCGCGAGCCTGGCGCAGGCGTAGCAATAGCGCTGGACATGCCACCACCGCCACCGCCGACGGCGCTGGCGGCCAACGTACTGGCGTGTGGCGAGCCGCCCCGCCGCCGACGCACAGTGGCCATTCCGCCAACCGCCACCTCGTCGCCTGTGACCTCACCCGGCGTGTCAAAGGTGTGGTGCCGCACGATGGCAGCCACGCCGCGTGCGGGCGACATCCATGGCGGACGGGGCGACAGCGAGGGCAGCGGTGGGGCGGCAGAGCCCGCACGCGGCGGCGCACGTGCGTGGCGTGCCAGCGCCGTTGGCCGCCATGCCAGCCGCAGTGCCTCTGTTGCCTCCACCAAGCCGGTGACGGCAGTGGACGCCACGGCGCCGCTCGTGGCGGCAACACGCTGCAGCGGTGGGAGGTGGTCCCCCGCCGCGGCGTGCACACGGCGCGCGTTGCCCTCCGCTGCGTCCGCCAGTGCCGCGCCCAGTACGGCGAGCCCCACCTCCGGCAGCGTGACGCGCTCCAGGAACGCGAGCGACAGCTCCGCTGCCAGCAAGGGGTTGAACAGCTCAGCAGGCGGCGCCTTGCTACTGCCGCCTCCTGACGGCGCAGCTGCCGCTGTCCACAGACTGTGCCAGTACGCATACGCATCCGAATCAAAGGTGGGCGGCGTCGCGCTCACGTTGTCATCTGCCGCCACGCGCACCACCACGCCGCCCGCGGCATCCACCAGCGCGCCACACATGCGCGCATGCAGCAGGCGTGCGCGTGGCGCGGCGGCAGCGACATCCAGTCCGCACCCGCCGCCGGTACACGGCCGCCACGCGGACGGCAGGTACCACCGCAGGAAGTCCACCACGTGGGCGCCCGGGTTGGCACGCCGGAAGGCGTCCATGTCGCTGCGCAGCATAACGCGCAGCAGCGGTGGGTGGCCGCCCACCAGACGCGGTACAACAACACCCGCGCCACCGTCGGGGATTGTAACTGTGGCGCGGCGCCGCCGCAATACGTCCTCCCCAACCCGCAACTCTGCCACGCTGACACCCGCCGCAGCCAGCGCGGCGCCCTCGTCGTCAGCGGCATCCCGCGGCACGGGCGGCATTGATGCCAGCACAGGCGGTGGCACTAGCCGGCGTAGAGTATTGCTGCCACCCGCTGACGCGCCCAGCAGCGGTCCAATCAGCCACATCCCCGCCGCCCCGGTGGCGGCAGGAGTGGCGGGTGGTGTGGCGCTAACCCCTTCGTCGTCGCTGTTGCCGCTGTCACCCGGCGAGCGTGCATCTACAAATTCCGCCTCATCCATCTCATCTTCGCTACCGCGGCGCGATGGTGATGCCGAGGCGCCAGCACCGCCGCCAGTTGGCGCAACGACGCCAATGCGGGTCGCCACCTGCGTGGCGTACTCCAGCACGGCGGCGTGCTGCGCCACCAGCGGCGCGCCCCAATCCATGTCCAAGGCGCGGTGGGGCGGCGCACCTGACATCGTGGCACCGCCGCCCTCTGCAAGCGCGGCACTGCTGGTGTCGTCCCACGTTGCGCGGAGTGCCACCACCACCGTGTTCCAGCAGTGCGCCAGCACTAGCCCCGACGCCAGCCGCGCTGCCAGTGTGTGAACCACGGCGGCGGGGCACGCGCCACCAGTGGCATCCATGGCGGCGGCCTCGGTATGCGCTGCCTGTGCCAGCAACCGCAAGTCGGCGCTAGAACGCAGGGCGGCGGCGATGGCACGCGCAATGGCTGCCACAATGGCTGGCCACAACGCGCCGCGGTTGCTTGCCGTGGCAGCGGCAGCGACCTCACCAGCTAACGACGGCAAGAAGGGTGCAACGGCGGCAGACGCGGCGGCTGACAGCAGCCGTGCCAACACACCCCACTCCTCCGCCGCGTCACGCGCTGCCAGCATGGCAGCATTCACTGCCGCCGTCATGCGTGCCGCCGGCCGGGTGCTTGGCGGAAGCGCATCCATGGGCAGCCGCACCGCCAGTGCAATCAGCAGCTCCGGCAGGCGGGGCGGCGCAGTGGATGGCGTGCGGCCCAGCGCCAGGCGCGCGCGCCGCGCTGGCTCCGGCGTCCTCATCCCCGCCGCTGCCGCAGCTGCAGCAGCGGCAGTAGTGGCCGCAGTGGCAGCAACCGGTGATGTCTTGCGGGAGCCGGGTGGCGGACTACCTGCATGCGATGGTGCTGAAAGCAACGGCGGGCGAGCGGCATCAACCATTGGCAAGCTAGATGCGTCGTCATCCTCCAGCGGCTGCACCAGGGCGGCGGCGGACACGGACTCGGCAATGGACACGGCGGCGTGCGTGCCCACGTTGCCTGTGCGCGGGCTGGTGGGTGTGACGGTGTCGCCGGCCAGCCAACCCTGCGCGGTGGCTTGCAGCAGGAGGACGGCGCCGGCGGCTGCCTCCTGCAGCGTCGCCAGCGTCAGTGCCAGCGGCAGCGGCAGCCCGGTGGGTGTACGTGTAGGCGCGCAGTACAGCGGCACCCGACCCGTGTCTGCCTCAATCAGTGCCGCCCACGGCGTGACGGTTTGTAATGCCGCCGGCGCACCCACGTCGGGGCCGCCAGCAAACACGCCCGACCGCGCAATACTGTTTCCCGGCGCCCAAAACGCGCGGAGCGCAAGGTCGCAATGTTCCAGGTCGGCAGCTGTCACGGCGGTGGCCGCGGGGCGACGCAGGATGGCTGCCGTGGCCGCCGGCGCCGACACGACAGCGGTCAGGTGAAGGGAGGCCAGTGGACTTGCCACGGATGCCAGGCAGGGGACGCTCGTGGCGCGGGCAACAGGGACAGCCACGTTCCAGGCTGGCAGAACCGCCGACAGCGGCAAGCCAGAGTCGCGCGCGGCGTTCGAGAGCGCCTGCAGCGTGGCAGCCGCCACGCCAATGCGCGCATCACGCGGCCGGCCGGCCGCCGCCACGCCAGCGCGGCCGCACACCAGCGGTGGTGGCGTGCATGGCAGCAACCACGCATAGCGGCCAAGGGCGGTGCATTGTAATCCAGCGCCGCCGCTGCCGTAGCGTGCGGCAAAGGCGGCGTGCAGGCTGCCAGTACGATGCAGCTCAGCGGCGCCGGCGCTCTCCTCGCCCGGTCGGTACGTGTCAACCTTTGTGCGCAGCGATGCCGACAGGCCACCGGCGCCGCGCATCCAGCCACGCGCAACACCCAACCCCACCGCCGCGCCACGCTCCGCCTCGTACACCACCGACACGACGGGCCGGGGGTCGCGTGCTTGCCGCCCCGCCGCTGCCGCTGCCAGCCCGCGGGCGCGCCGCTGCGACGCCGCCGCCGCGGTCGCAGCTTGTGCGCTTGGTCCACCGCTTCCTACCGGCGTCGTGTGCGTCGTCGCCGATGGTGGCATTAGCGTCGGAGGCACAGTCGGGAGCGGGCTAGCGGCGGCGGCGGCAGCGGGGGCGCTGGCGTCGGATGCTGCTAGTGCGGCAACGGAGGTGGCGGCGGCGGAGAGGGCGGATGCCACGAGGCGGGAGGTGGCACGTCCCACGGTGGGCACGCCGCCGTTGGCGGCCAGCGGCGGCGTGGCGAGGAGGTACCGCCGCAGTCCCGTCAGCATGCCCCCCTGCTCTTCCCGGCTGCAGCCCAGCGCG
>Ga0066256_1004802_pt1 | contig 11701 bp, 4 predicted proteins | sample ThiBio_1000_biof_FD_87107 | JGI IMG/M metagenome (GOLD analysis project Ga0066256, IMG submission 87107) | Wastewater bioreactor microbial communities from Cape Town, South Africa - Thiocy_expt_1000_biof (version 2) | ecosystem: Engineered > Bioreactor > Thiocyanate-remediating >...
AACCGCGCGCTGGTGCCGTCCGCAAACTTGACGTGCACCGCTGACCCCTCACCCACCGCCACTGCCCACTTGATGTCCGTGGCAGCGTCGTGCTCCCCATCGCCGCTGCTGCCAGTTACGCCGCTGCCAGTGGTGCCAGGGTTGGACGCCGTGGCAGCCGCCGCCACGGCAGCCTCCCGACTGCCGTGCGACGTAGGTGCCGCCACCACCGCCGCGGCGGCAATCGACGCATGCCGCCCGCCGGCGCCGCTGCCCAGTGGCAGTGACGATGCCGCGGCTGCTGCGGCGCACCGCGCGGCGGTGTGTGCAACGGGGCGCCACGCAGCGCGAACAATGCCAGCCACGATGGAAGCCATTCGGGGTGGTCTGACGGGGGGAGGGGGGGGGGGGGGGGGGGGGGGTGGGGGGGGCCGCGCGGGGGGGGCCGGGGGGGCGCACCCAGCGGGCGGGGGCCAAAACCCCCCCAACCCCCCCCCCCCCCCCCCCCCCCCCGCCCCAACCCCGACAACCCCCCCCCCCCCCCCCCCCGCACCCCCCGGCGCACCCCCCCCGCCCCCCCCCCCCCCCCCGTCCTTCGCCGACCCCCTGGCATACCCACCAAAAATTCACACCAACACACAAATTACACAACCACGGCAACAACACCGTACCGAATGATTGCCACAATCGGGTGCTTTTGCGCAGAAATATTGCGATTCGCACGTGCCGTGCGTGTGATGGCATGTTGGCTGCGGTGCCACCCCGGTATGCGTGCGCGGCTGGACAGAAACGCCGAGTGCGCGCGGTCATGGCAACACGCCGTGTCGCAACGGCAGCGCGCCAATGGATTCGCCGCTGCAGTGCACAAGTGCGGCTGCTGCACCACTGCAGCAGTGCTGCACCGCGGTGGTGTCAGGTGGGATCAGCGGTTGGGTGCGCTGCACAGTGGAGGCAAAGGGGAACAACTGAATCGGCGAACCGTTTGCTGCGTTGCGCGTTGCGCGTTGCGCGGGCAATGGCGTGGCGCGGTTCGCTGCTGCGGCTGGCCGCCGCGTCACGCGTGGTGCCGTAACGGTCGGCCTACTCGCCACCACCTTGGGGACGTCGCCGTTGCTTGCTGCCATCAGCACAGCACTGGCGCCGCAACCATCGGGGCGCCGACGCGTCGGCGCTGCAATGTGGCAGCCTGCCAATGTGCTGTGATCGCGGTTGAAGTTGGCCGCCGCCATTCACACACAATATGCCGGGGGAGAATCACATACAGCGAATTCAACACCGCGGCAGCGCTGCAATGGAGCAGCGTTGATGGTGGCATGCACACACGTATGCCTAGTACAGCGCCCAGTGCGTGAGGGCGTGCCACAGGGCGCCAGGCTCCGGTGGGCAGACACGCGGCGTGCCGGGCAGCGGGCGCTCGTGCAGCCGCAAGCGCCAATAGGGTTCCAGCCACTCGAACGCCACCTGGTTTGCGGTGCCGGCAGCCTCTGCGGCTGCCACCCACCGCTCCAGCGCCGCCGCCGTGATGTCGTCGTAGTCGTCCACCAGCACCACCTGCGGCGCGTACCGCGACAGCCACGCCACGTTGGGGGAACGTTTAACAATGGCCAGCGCGCCCAGCACCAGTGTCTCCCACAGACGGAACGTGTCGATGCCGTTGCCAGGCGGGCACACGATGGCCTGGTACCGCGTGGTGTCCACGACGAATTCGTGTGGCTCCATGCGCCCGCCTGCGACCACGACAACCGGGTTGTCACGCAGCGCTGCCGCTGCGGCGTCGCGTTCCACTCGGTTCTTTGTGTACCCAACAAACATGAAGTCGGCGCGCACCCGGGGCAGGCGGGTGCGCAAGGGTGGTGCCGCAGCTGCTCGCTCCAACACCCACCGGTTGGCCACGGCGGTCGGCGGCGACTGCAGGCCGCTGTAGGCAGAGATGCCGATCGGCAGCGGAGTCAGCCGGTGGTCGGGCACGACGTCGGGGTTGTTCACCCGCCACTCCGCCACCTGCGGACTGTACAGCAGCGCGTCTGGCACAGGTGGCAACGCGCTGCGCGTGTCGCCTGCCCTGCCCGGGAACGAGTAGTCGCCAAACGTGCCGGCCACGCGCAGGCCGCGCCACTCGGCATGGCGCGCCATGAAGTCGGCGAGCTCGCGGAAGCACTCCATCTGCAGTGCCACCACCCAGCACGGGTTGGCGTGCACACGAATGGGGCGGCAGTAGTTGTGGTCATTGATGACCCACCCGGCGGCGCTGTTGACGTGGTACCGATTGAACACGGCGTCACCCTGGAAGTGCTGCAGCCAGTACGTCGCCGGTCGCCGGCCGCCACACCACGTCCCCCGTTCGGTTGTACAACGTGGCGGCAAACGCATCATTGGCCGCGCTGGCACGTCCCGCCATCAACGGCCGGTACGTCGTCACAGTTGCCACAAACGGCTCCGGCCACCATGCCGCCAGCGCCGGCAGTACCACCAGGAGGCCCACCGCCACCCTGCCCCACACCGTCGTTGGCATTGATGCCGCCCATCCGGCGGACCACACTTGCCGCAATGTTCGACACCCACCACCCCTGGCGCGCGCAGCGCCGACATCCACTATGGCAGCCATAACCACAATGGTAGGTGCACCCAAATGCGCGTGATGCGATCCGCATGGGGTCGGTGGATGGCGCTCCTCGTTAATGGCAAACGACCCAAAGGTCCCGTAAGAAAGTGAAAAACATCAGATTTTTGCCGTGCAGAAAGGCCTGCCGGGTGCCTAATTGACATGCGCCAAGGCAATAACCATAAATTGGCGCTTACCACAACATTACCACATCATCGTGGCAACGCGTCGGCATCATTACGGGTGCACAGGGGTTGGTGGTAGCTTTCAGTGGCGTTGGCAGACGCTAAAGGATGTGCACACAATGGTGGTCACTGACTCAACAGGCTGCTGGGAATCCCAGCACCCCGGAAGAGAACATTACTGGGTTCACTTGGGCAAGTCATGGGTGAAGACCATACCAGTGTGGTGCAACCGTGCAACACAGTCGTTCATTTTGTTGGCGTGCCGGACCGGCCCGGACGAGAGGAGTCGCGCGCTGTGCTGGAATGGTGGATGTGTTTATTACTTTCTTATCTGTTTCAAACGTGCAACCGCTGTACACGTTTTTTGCAATTGTTGTGCAAGGTGAAAGCAGCAGCAAACAGAAAAGCAGCCACCGTCGCACTTGCGCCGGTCCCACATCGGGATGCGTCAGCATGTCCCGCCACATGCAGCGACATGCGTAGCCACCACCACAACACCCCTCAATCATGATGGCATTGGCCCGGCCTGGCAATCATCATTGCGGATTGACACGTGGCAGCAGCAGCCAGATGACTTCAACTGGAATGGGAAAAAATCGAACAGGCCGCCCGGTATTTTACCATATTTCGAAATAAATACCGCGATGACGGCGTAATTATTTAAACATGGAAATTGCTCTCAAATAATATAATAAGCCGATTGGCGCCTTGTGATTGTGTTCAAAAAGCGCCCGTAAATAAAATCAAATACCCCCCTGTCACAGACCTTCGTAAGCGGGCCATCTCCCACACACCCTCCTACTTGTACCACTTCTGGTCTGCTACCCCACGCCGCCGAGCGGGCGCGGTAGTGTGCACATGGCGCCGTCCCTTGCACGCTACGCGTGGCTGCCGCTGGTTGGCGCCACCGCGTGGCTGGCCACCGAGGAGGTCGCCATCTACCGCCGCGTATACACCGCTGCCCGCTACGTGGCTTACCGGCAGGGTGCGTGTGTGCTTGTTTGGGGAGCGAGTGAGTTGGTGCCACACCTCCACGTACTCTCCCCTCCCCACCAACACCGCGTGCAGGCTACGATGTGCGGAACACAGAGGCTATGAGCGAGCCCCGCACGCGGGCGGCAGGTGTGGCTGGCGCAGTTGGCGGCGGCGCCGCTACGTTCCTTGCCATCCGCTGGGCGGTGGACCGCATCCTGCTGTCAAAGAAGCCCGACCGCGGGCGGCTGTTTGACACGTTGAACAAGGCAGACCGCAGTGGACCGCCGCTGACGCTGAGCCGCACGTGGCAGCTGCTGGGCCCGTCCGCCACGCCCGCCACGCTGCGGGAGTTTGGCCGCTCGCACGGCCTGGTAGTGGTGTCAACCCTGGTGGCAGCCATGTGGGCGGTGATGGTGGCACCGTACACACAAGCGCGCGCCGAGTGCATGTTCCTGCCGCGCGGCGACCCCCTGGAGTGGGGCGAGACGCGCCGCGCACGCGAGGCAGAGGCGGCAGCAGAGATCCGAGCCGCCATGCCAACTGCTGCCGCGAGTGCTGCCCTCCGTCCGCCGCCTTCCGGGCCGACGATGCGATAGTACCGGTAACCCCCGGGCCGCCCGCGACTTGAAAGATAATTAGTTACAGAAATAAAACTACAACACGCAGGGCGCACTACGTTACAGCTGCAGCGCGCTTCCACGCCAAGCGGGGCGGGGGCGTGGAAGGGCGCAAGGGGCGGCGACGGGGGCGTGGACACCAGGAGCCGACTCACACCACACGCACACAATACAGGCAGGCCGCGCACAAACCGGCGCAAGTGGGCACAGCAGGGGAGTACGATATTGTAAAGAATAGCTACCTACCGGCCAGCGCGCAGCGGGTTTACTTGGCTGGCAGTGCCGCCAGTTGCGCCGGACGCGGGCGGCGGGATGCGCGGTGCGACGCGGGCGCCGGGCCCAGCGCGCAGCGGGCGGCCGTCGCCGCCAATGACAACGGCGCCGCTGCCGCCGCCACCCAGCGTCACAAACCGGTCACCGCCAGCCCGCCCAGCGGCGCCGCCGCGTGGGGTCGTGGCGTCAGGCGCGGACGGCGGGTTGGGCATCAACTCCACGCCGGAGGAGGCGGGCGTGGGGGGCGCGGGGGCGGGCGCCAGTCGAAGCGAGGCGCCACGGCCAAGGCGTGGGCCAGGCGTTGCGGCGGCAGGCGCGGAAGCGGGCGGCGGCGACACTGCTGTGACGGTAGGGGCGGCGGCGGCGCGTCAAGGGTCACGGATGGCGGCTCAGGGGCGGCAGGGGCGGTCGCACCGGCGCCGTGGTGGTGTGACGCGCCGCCGGCGGTGGCGGTCAACGCGGCGCGCAGGGCGCCAATGTGCAGTGCGGCCTCGCCGCCGCGCATGGAGCGCGGGCGGGTGGTGGCGGCGGCAGAGACGGCGACGGAGGGCGGCGCCTCCAACACGATGCGGCCGTCCTGGCGGTAGTAGGGGATGAAGCGGCCCTCGTCGGTGAGCGCGTGGCCGCGCGTGCCGGTGAAGCCGCCGGAGTCGCCGCCGGCTGGCGCTGGTGGCGGCGGCTTGCTGGACATCACCGGTGTGCCGATGCGGCCGCCGGTGAGGCGGTACAGGGCGGTGGCGCGGGTGACGCGAGTGCAGGAGCACAGCGCGTTGCAGGCGTCGTGCACGAGGCGCATGAGGAAGAAGATACCGCCCACCAGGCCCAGCAGGATGCCCAGCAGTTGCAGGATGGAGAGGCGGGGCGGGCGCACGGGGGGAAACAGCGAGGACGAGAGGGGCAGGTGCCGCACCAGCGTGTCCGCCAGCGCGGGCGAGGCAGGGGGCCCCCCCCGCCCCAAGGAGGGGGAAGCGGCGGGGGAGCCCAATGCGCGGCCCCCCCCCGCCCGCTCCTAGTAACCCACGTCCTCAAACAGGGAGGGCGTGAGGGTGACGCCCACGTGGTGCGTGCGGCCCACCGTGGCATTAAACGGCATGGCCGCCGACAGCACGCCGCGTGTGTACGCCGACGGCTTGCCGTCGTACACGCGCACCGTGAAAGACGTGACCTGGTAGTACGCGCCCAGCGCAAAGGACAGGGAGGCGGTCGGAGCGGCCGCCGCGACACCCATGGCGACCGCCTGCGCGCCGGCGTACACGTTGAGTGGCAGCGTGACGGCGGCGGCGCGCACCGTGATTGCGCAGGTGTGGCCGGCTGCGCCGTCTGCCTCCACCCGCGACGCCACCGTCCAACCGCCCGTCACGACGGCGGTGGCTGCCAGAGGGTACACAAGACAGCCGGTGGTGGCGCCCGGCGCGCGCAGTGCCGCAATGTCCACCTCCACGTGCCCCGCATTAGCCTGCCGCGCCACGCCATCCGGCGCGCCTGCCGTCCAGCTGCGCTCCCGCCAGAACCCGTCCGCAAACTGCAGCAGCAGGTCAATGGCCAGCCCGCCCGCCAGCACCGCCGCCACCACCGTCAGCACGCCGCCAAAGGTGGAGGTGCGCGTGGCAGGCCGCCACGTCTCGCCGCCGCCACCCGGCGCCGCCGCCAGCTCCACCTCCCGCCCGTACACGTCGCACCCGCGTATGCTGGGCGGCGCGCGGCCGGCGCAGTAGGCGACGAGGGTGATAAAAATCAGGATGCCCGCCACCAGCAGCGTGATGATGCGGCCGTCAGAGTAGTTGGACACGGACGGGAACGCGGTGTTGGCCGTCACGCCCGACGCGTCCACATACCCCGCCACCATGCCGTACGCCGCCGGCGTGAACCACGGTTGAATCGACGCCGCCATTGTTGTTGTGGGTGGGGGCAGCAGCAGCAATAGCAACTGGCAACCACTACGGGCCACCGCAGGTGCCCGCAGCGTTGTCACGCAGTGAGAGTTGTGGGGTGGCACCCGCACGACAGCTGCTACGCCCACGCTCACCAACGCCTCACAGCACTAAGTCATCAACTAATCAAGTCATTAAGGCGGGCCGGGATGGTCAGAGCCACACGCAGACGCGCATTATTGCCACTAAAGCAGCGATATCGGGGGTAACGCCAGGTGGTCAGCTAGGGGTCTAGAGAGGGGTCGAATTCCGCGATAATTCTTGCCACGTTTACAGCAGCTACAACCAGCAGGCCAACCACACGCTCCGTACCAATGTACTAGTGGTAGGGCTTGACAATAAAGTGCGGGCGTCGTGAGAGTCTTACGAATTCTTGCTCAGAAGCGCGTGTGTTGTTGTGTAGAGTCCCTCTCGGTCTCTACTGCCTGTCTTTGGAGCACTATTTCTCACGTTCTTTGCTATCAACCCAGGTATCCAACCACGCCTACGTAAACCTCTGAAGTACTTCTGTTTGTTAGTGTAAATAGGTGCCAATAAGGTATAGTGGTGCGCAAGAAATCTGATTGGGAATTCCTCTCTCCTTGCCTACTTACGGACCGTTTTCTCTTGTCTCCTACTGGTTTTCTCTTGTCGCCTACTGGTTTTCTCTTGCCGCCTACTGGTTTTCTCTCGTCGCCTACTGGTTTTCTCTCGCCGCCTACTGGTTTTCTCTCGTCGCCTACTGCCAATCCCCCGATTCTCTCTAGTCGCCTACTGAAAAACGCCGGAGGGGGAGAGGAGAGACGCATTTAACGCAAAACTTGGTGTGGGACATCGCATTCTCCACAGTGCCACGCAGTCGGAGGTGGAAGGAACGTACCATTGCCACGGTTTTTCGGCGTCATATCCGATATCGGTGCCTTCCCCACCGCGCCATTTACACTCAAAGTGCATTTTCTCTCGCCCTCTACTGGTTTTCTCTCGCCTCCTACTGGTACCTTGTCCCTCTCTCTCCCTCTCTACTACTACTACTATTGGTCTGCTCTTGCTACTGCTGCTGGACTACGACTGGGACTAGGACTAGGACTGGACTGGTGCTCTCCTAGGACAGGGCTAGAGGAGTGGTGCCGTCCCTGCGGCTCGTGCCTGCCCGAGGGCGTCCCAGCGGCCCCGACTTGATACTGTCTGGTGGCAACGTACACGTACTTGCCTCTCTTCAGCGCCACACGACGACGTTCCACCACGCGTTCCATCGGGCAACCCAGCGGCTAACACATGGTAGCGCATTCAGTGCAGCCTGCTACGTGTCCCACCTTGCGGCTGCCGGTGCCAAACGGGTGTCGCGGCGGGTGTGCGTGCCAATATCTCCGCCGCCGCGCGTGCGTTGGCGCGTGCCACCACCACCACTGGACTGGTGGCTGTACCAGCCCAGGGGAAGGGAGGCTGCTCACGCGCCAATAAATCAAATGCAAACCGCAATATCACAGCAAGATAGCGGGCCGGCTCGCAAGTGTGCAGTATTACGTACCAATTGCACCTAAAAAATGCGCGTGGTAGCGCTGCAGTTGCATTTTATGAGTGTGGGAACACACCTCTCTTCCCCTTAGGGGCATGATGAGCCATCATGGCACACACCACCACTGCACTGCACCAGAAGCAGCCAGTAACGAATGTGCACTGTGGCCTGTGGTGACGGTGCATAAAGGGGAGTTCAAGGGTGACATGCAGACGATTGCAGGGCGGCGGTGGCGGGCGGGGAGGTGCGTAGCGTGCTGGTGCCGCAGGCGGCACGCGCGCCGCTACAAAGACTCCCCGCGCGCGACGCGACGCCCACATGCAGGCGGGATGGATGGCCCTAGGAGGTGCCGCTGATGCAGGAGGCAAAGTCGTCGTCGGCGACATCCACCACGGCACCAGCGGCAGCGGCGGCAGCGGCGGCGACGGCGGCGGCAGCAGGCGGCGGCGGGGATGCGACGTCGTCGATGGCGAGGCCAACGTCGTCATCGGGCTCGCCGCCCCACCCCATGGACAGGTTGTGCATGTCCCACGCCGTCACGCCATCCAGCACAGCAAAGGCGGAACGGGAGCGGGGGCGGCGCGCAGGCGTGGTGCGCGGCGGCGGCGTGACGAGGCCCATGGCAAAGTATGCCTCTGCTGCCAGCGACGCATGTATGCCTCCACCACTACCAGCACCGCCGGCACCGGCGCCACCGGCTGCTGTCAGGTCGAACCGGTTGCCGCCCAGCCGCGCGTCCAGGCGCCGTACGCCTGCTGGCGTGGCGGAGGTGACGGTGGGGTCGCCATCACCGTCGCCGCCGGCGCCGGCACCGGTGCTGGCAGCGCGCACTGCGGCTGCGATGGCGGACATCCCGCCGGCGCCGTCGCTGGCGTCGCCACCCGTGGTGGCGCTGTCCGCCACCGTGGAGCCGTCGCCACACTCTGCCGCGGCAGCCGCAGCCGCAGCCGCAGCGGTGGCAGCGGTGACGGCGGCGGCGCTGGGGCAGTTCGCAATGGGCATGCCCATCGTCACCTTCTGGTCGGGCTCCAGGTCAAATACAAAGTCGGCGGGCGCCTCAAACACCAGCACCACGGTGGAGCCCAGCTCAAATAGGCCGACGTCGTCGCCGCGCGCCAGCTTGATGGGCGCGTCGTACACCTTGGTGATGCCCTTGCGCGTGAACGGCGTGACGGCGGTGGTTGCCACGTGCGTGGCGTCGGCGCCGGGCGTGGTGGCAGCCTCAGCGGCGGCCGCCGCTGCGGCGATCGCTGCCAGACTGCCGCCCACACCGCCGCCGCCACCAGCACCGCCGCCGCTGTACGACACGGTGCGGCGGACGGGCGCCACCCACGACAGCGCGTCCGCCACGTTGAAGCCGCAGTGCCAGTCGTGCGCGTACGTGTTGGTGCACACCTCCGGGTCAAAGTCGATGCGGATGGAGCCCACGTTGGTGGCGCCCACCGCGGTGTACGAGAAGAAGCCGTGCGCCCACTCGCCAAACAGCGCCACGCGCTCGTTGGTGCAGAACAGGGAGGGCAGCATGCGCGCCACGATGGGGTTGACGGGCAGCAGCTGGCCGGCGATGTGCTTGCGCGCCGTCACCGTCCACTCGGTGGGCGAGTGGAAGCGGTGGTAGTCGCCGGGCGACAGGTACAGGACGGCAGAGTACAGTGCGTTGCCGGGCCGGATGGGCGGCACGTCGATGCCCAGGAAGTCAGACAAGTGGTACTCGATGCCCTTCACCTGCGCCAGCTTGCCCACGCGGTGCATGTCCGCTGACACCGACACCACGGCGCCGTCCACCGGCGACACCAGCGGCGCGGTGGCGTGGATGGGCCGCACGCCGGCGCGCAGGCGGCGCGTGAAGAATGACGTCATGGTGGGGTAGTCCGCCAGCGGGCGCGGCACCTCATCCAGCTTGACGCGGAACCACCACGACCACGCGCCGTACACCACCGGCCGCGCCGCCACCGGCAGCGGGATGGAGTTAAACGCGCCGTACACGCGGCTCACCAGCCGCGACGGCAGCAGCTTCAGCGTGTTGGCGCGCTTCAGCCCGCGCGGCTTCCACGCGCCGCTGGCGCTCGTCACGCCACCCCGCAGCACGCCGCCACCACCGCCACCGCCACTGCTTGCACGGCGCCCGGCGTGCACGCCCGTATGCACCGCCGCATGCGTGCCGCCACCACCGCCGCCGCCACCGCCGCCGCTGCCACGTGCCAGCGCGTACGCCGCCCGCCCGCCGCCGCCGGCGCCATGGTACGCAGCGCCACCCCGCCGCCCGCAGCCACTGCTGCCGCCACCGCAAGCAGCGGCTGCCAGCATGGAACTCAGTCCGCGCCCCGCAGCGCCCGGCGCACCCGCACCACCCGGCGCCTCTGCCGCCGGCGCCGCACCCAGCGCCTCTGCCGCCGCGTCTGCCGCCGGCGACCCCAACAGCGTGGACACCAGTGCGCTGGGCACCGCCAGCAGGCTAGCTACGCTGGCGCTCATCGTGTATGTGTTGGCCACCGCAGAGTCGCTCAGATGGTGTGGTACGCGGCGCGCGCGCGGGAGAAACTGCGGGTGCGAACGCCGTACCGCTCCGGCTGCATCTTCCTGTGGGCGGGCTGCCCGCCGCCTCCACCACCGCCTCCCGACCGCCTACGTGGCAGCGGGCTGGCGTGTGCTGCTCCGGGTGCTACTTACTGCCTTCGCTTGCCTGCTTGCCTCTCCTCTCGTCTGCCCTCCAACTGCTGGTGGTGGTACACGACAACGACTACGATAATAATAATAATGAGAATGGAAAGGGGTACAACCGCACGCCGCACCAACCACTCCTAAACCTCCACCTGCTACTACTGCCGCCTCTGCCTCTCTGCGTGCCGGCGGCGGTGTTTGCTGCGACAGTGAGTGAGTGAGCGGAGCAGCAACTGCTGGTGGCATGATGGCAGGCCATTGGGCAGCTTCGACGCATTCTTCGGTTGGTCGTTACGAGGATACCCCCCGGCACGAGGGTACCGGACATGTCACCATGTTGTGTGACAGTCACTGAAAGACTGCCATGCCAGTGGACTTAAACGCCGTGGTTGTTTGGTTGGGTGCAAAATTGCAAAGTTGGGCCCACGGGCGGCACCCGCTGTGTGGCAGGCAGCGTCTTGTACGGCAGTGTGTCGTGTGTACATTTCTGCACTCCCATCATACTGACCACTGACTGACACGTCACGCTACTGCGCAGCATGGCTGCCGCTGCAGCCGCTGCAGTCGCTGCTGATGATGAAGGGGGCGGCGGCGACTGCGTGATATGCTTGGAGGCGGTGGGGAGTGGCACGCCGGTGTGGCAGTGCCGCACCTGCTACCTGGCGTTCCACCTGGGTTGCGTGCAGGCGCTGGCGGGTGCGGCGGTGCGGGGTGGCGTGGTGCTGGGTGGCGCGCTGGCGAGCGGCGACGGTGATGCAGGAGGGGAGTGGGCATGCCCGCACTGCCGCGCACGGTACAGCCGGCATGACTACCCAGCGACATACACCTGCTACTGTGGCAAGGCACGGAACCCGGCGCCCAGCCCATGGCTGGCAGCGCATACGTGTGGCGAGCCGTGCGGTCGGATACGGCGGTGTGGGCACGCATGCACGCAGCTGTGCCACGCTGGCGCCTGCCCGCCCTGCCCTGCCACCGTGCGTGCG
>Ga0066256_1004803_pt1 | contig 11699 bp, 7 predicted proteins | sample ThiBio_1000_biof_FD_87107 | JGI IMG/M metagenome (GOLD analysis project Ga0066256, IMG submission 87107) | Wastewater bioreactor microbial communities from Cape Town, South Africa - Thiocy_expt_1000_biof (version 2) | ecosystem: Engineered > Bioreactor > Thiocyanate-remediating >...
TTCAATGCTGGCGACAAGAGCCCCGTCGCAGGTTCTACCCGCTGATGACGCGGATGATGCGTCCGAGAATTCCATCGTCGTGACCGGATCGCGCATCGTACGTCCCGATCTTGAGACATCGAGCCCGGTGAGCGTGATTGGCAGCCAGGAAATCGCCCTGCGCCAGCCCAACTCGGCCGAGGAACTGATACGGGACCTGCCGTCGGTGCGGCCTTCGCTGGGGCAGGGGGTAAACAACGGTGGCAACGGGTCCGCGACAGTCGACCTGCGCGGACTTGGCGACAATCGCACGCTCGTGCTGCTCGATGGGCGGCGCGTCGTGCCTTATGGGCTGGACGGTATCGTCAATCTCAACGTCATTCCGGTCGGGCTGGTCGAGCGGGTCGACGTCGTGACCGGGGGCGCCTCCTCCGTCTATGGCGCCGATGCCGTCGCAGGCGTCGTCAACTTCATCACCAAGCGCGACTTTTCCGGCATCAGCCTGAGCAGCAACTACCGCATCGCGCAGCGCGGCGACGCCATGCGGATGCGCGCAGACCTGCTGGTCGGCACCAATCTCGACAATGGCCGCGGCAATGCCGTGCTCGGACTCTCCTATGCGAAACGCGACGCGCTCGACGCGCTCTCGCGCGCCTATTCCGCGCTCTCGATCAGTTCGGTCAACGGACTGCCGGCGACCTCAAGCCTCTCCGCGCCGGCCATCTTCCAGTCGCCGCTCGCCAGCGCCAGCAATCGCAACGGGCTGCCGACCACCGGCGCCGGCGCGATCATCGACCCGACCACCGGCGCCTTCCGCGCCGCCACGGCGGCCGAGACGATCGCCAGCAACATCGGCTCCTATATCCAGACCCCCCTGGAGACGATCAACGCCTTCGCCTCTGCGCGCTACGAACTGTTCGACGGGGTCGAGGCCTATGCCAGCGGCATGTTCTCGCGCAACAAGACGCAGCTCTCGCTGAACTCGACCGGCACGTTCAGCAACGCCTACTCGCTGCCGCTCAACAATCCCTATCTGCCCGCGCCGGCGCGCGCCCAGCTCTGCGCGGCCAACAATATCAGCACGGCCGCCTGCGATGCGGCGGCGGCGGGGATCGGCGGACCGGGCACGGCGAACTATCGCGCGGTGACGGTGACGCCCTCGCGCCGGTTCAGCGAATATGGCTTCCGCACCAACACCAACGATTCCACCCAGTTCCAGATACAGGCAGGCCTGCGCGGCGATATCAGCAGCCAGATCAAGTTCGACCTCTCGGCGCAATATGGCGAGACCAGCCAGAACCAGATCCGCGAGAACTGGGGATCGCAGAGCCGCGTCACCCAGGCGATCCTCGCCTATCGCAACGCGGCCGGCACGCCGGTATGCCAGGACCCGTCGAACGGCTGCGTGCCGCTCAACCTGTTCGGCGATGTCGGCACGGTCACGCCGGAGATGCTGGACTTCATCGGGCTCGATTCCATGGTTCGCCGCCTCGTCACGCTGACGGTGGTGACCGGATCGGTCTCCGGCGACCTGTTCGGCCTCGCAAGCCCGCTCGCCAGCAACCCGATCGCCTTCGCGCTGGGTGCCGAATATCGTGACATCAGCGCCCGTGCCCAGCCGGACGCTGCCGCGCAGGTGCAGGGCGAGGTGCTCGGGTCCGGCGCGCGGACGCCGCCGGACTATGGCCGGTATGACGTGCACGAGCTGTTCGGTGAGCTGATCGTCCCGCTTGTCGAGGATCGGCTGGTGCACAGCGCGACGATCGGGTCAGGCGTGCGGCGCTACGACTATTCGACCACCGGCGTATCGACCACCTGGAAGGTTGGCGGCGCGATCGAGGCGGTCGAGGGTTTCAAGCTGCGCGCCATGTATCAGGTCGCGGTGCGCTCGCCCAACATCCAGGAGCTTTATCAGAGCCCGGTGCGCGCGCTCGGCAATCTGACCGTCGATCCCTGCGCCGGGGCGACCCCGAGCGCGCCGCGCATCCTGTGCGAGGCGACCGGTATGCCGGCGGGCCTGTATGGCGGCGTGTCCCAGCCGGCATCGGGCCAGATCACGCTCAGCACGCAGGGCAATCGCAACCTGGACGTCGAGCGCGCGAAGACGCTGACCATCGGCGCGGTCGTGGCGCCCCGGTTCATCCCCGGCCTCTCGCTCACCGTCGACTGGTTCCGCATCCGCATCACCGATCTCATCTCTGCGGTCGGCCAGAATGACGTGCTCAACGGCTGCTATTCGGCCTCGCTCAATCCGAGCCAGACACCCAATGCCTTCTGCGCGCTGATCGAGCGGAACCCCGTCACCGGCACGCTCAACACCGGCGTCGATGCGGCGGGCGTGAGCCTCTCCAGCTCGAACCTCGGCCGGCTCGGCACCGGGGGCATCGACTGGAGCGCGCGCTACAGCTTCGATCTTGCCCGCCTGTTCGGCGGCGATCCGGGCAACTTCTCCCTGGCGATGAGCGGCACCTGGCTCGACCATTACTGGACGCAGAGCACGCCCAACACGATCACGCGCGAATGCTCGGGGCGCTACTCGACCGGCTGCACCAATGCCCGCCCCAAATGGAAATGGAATGTGCGCGGCACCTATGAGAAGGGGCCGTTCTCAGCCTCCCTGCTCTGGACGCATCTGAGCGCCGTGGCGTTCGAGCCGATCGGCCCGGCCGCCGGCACCGTGCCGCTCAGCACGCCGCAGGCCGGCAGCACCACGGCCGCCTATAACGGCATCCTGCCGGTATTCCGCAATGTGGGCGCCTATGACTATATCGACCTCAATCTCGATTTCAGCGTGAGCGAGGAATTGAAGCTGGGCCTGCTTGTCGAGAATCTGTTCGATCGCCAGCCGCCGCTGCTGGGCAGCGGTGTCGCGGGCACGGCGTTCAACAATGCCAACACCATGCCCACCACTTACGACCCGCTGGGGCGCACCTACACGATGAGCGTGCGGCTGCGCTTCTGACGGGGCGCGCCGCAGGGCGACCACAAGACGAAAGTTGATCCATGCCAAAGGAAGTGCAACAAATGTTGCATGATCATGCATTGTCGCCGAACCGCTTACGACCGGGCTGCGCGCCGCTGGGGCGCGCACTCCGGATCGTCCCTCCGGCAAGCGAGTGGCAGGGCCCTGCCGCTCCGGCGAAGGGGGCGCGCATGAGCCGGCCAATCGTCAGCCGGCTCAACGAGGCGGCGCGGAGGCTCGCGGCGGGCCCGGGGGGGGGGGCCCGCCACATCGCCGACCATCCGTTCGATGCCGCCAGCATGCCGATGCGCGCGCTCGCGCGGCAGACCGGGGAGCAACCGACGACATTCACCCGGCTTGCCCGCTCGCTCGGCTTTCCGGGATGGGAAGCGCTCCGTGCCGAGCTGATCGCGGAAGCGCGCACCGATCTCGATGCCGCACGCGAGGCGCCTTTCTCCTCGCGTCCGCTGCTCCCCTCGGGCGAAGGCACGCTTGCCGGGCGCATGTTCTCGACCGACATCCACAATATCGCGGCGCTCGACAGCCACGCGCTGGATGCGGCCGCCGAAGTCATCGAGCGGGCGTCGCGCGTGTTCGTGGCGGGCTATCGCTCCTGCCATGCGCCCGCCGTGCATTTTCACTATCTCTACCGGCTGTTCCGCAACGAGGTGGCGATGCTGGGCGCGGTGGGCGGGATGCTCGACGTCGAACTGGGCGGACTGCAGGCGGGCGACGCCGTCATCCTTTTCGGCTTCGCGCCCTATTCGCGCGATGGCTTCAGCACGGCGCAGGGTGCCCTCGCGGCCGGTGCTTCGCTGGTCTCGGTGGTCGATCGCGAAGACTCGCCGCTCGCACGGGGCGCCAGCGCGACCCTGCTGTTCGCGGCGGATTCGCCCGGCTATTTCCCCTCGCTCACCGCCTGCACCGCGCTCGTCCAGGCGCTGGCCGGCCAGCTCTATGTGCGCGCGGGCGCGCAGGGACGCGAACGGCTGCGCGCGACCGAGGCGCGCATTGCCCAGCATACCGCCTATCTCGATCCGGACATCGCCTGATGAGCCGCATCATCCACAGGACGCTCGTAGGCAAGCCGCTTGCCCGCGCGGTCGCCGCGCGCGGCATGACCATCCTCGATGCGGAGGGCCATTGCGTGATCGACGCGTCGGGCGGGGCGGCGGTCTCCTGCCTCGGCCATGGCCATCCGCGCGTCGTCGAGGCGATCCGCGAGCAGGCGGCGGCGCTCGACTATGTGCACAGCAGCTTCTTCACCAGCGAGCCTGCCGAGGCGCTGGCCGAGCTGCTGGTCGGCGCGGAGCCGGGCGGGCTTGCCGGGGTGAGCTTCGTCACGGGCGGGTCCGAGGCGACCGAGGCGGCGCTCAAGCTCGCGCGCCAATATTATCTGGAGATCGGCCAGCCCGAGCGGGTCCACTTCATCGCGCGCCGGCAGAGCTATCATGGCAATACGCTGGGCGCCCTGGCGCTCTCGGGCAATCTCGCGCGGCGAGCGCCCTTCGCGCCGCTGCTGCCGGGCAATGTCTCCCATGTCTCGCCGGCGGACGGCGTGCATGGCCGCGCTCCGGGCGAGGATGATGCCGCGATGGTGGCGCGCCTCGCCGCCGAGCTCGACGCGGAGTTCCTGCGCATCGGGCCTGATCGCGTCATCGCCTTCTGCGCCGAGACGGTGGTCGGCGCGACCGGGGGAGCGTTGCCCGCGCCGGCCGGATATTTCGAGGCGATCCGGAAGGTCTGCGACCGGCATGGCGCGCTGCTCATGCTCGATGAGGTGATGTGCGGCATGGGGCGCACCGGCACCACCCATGCCTGGGAGCAGGAGGGCGTGCGCCCCGATCTGCAGGTGATCGCCAAGGGGCTGGGCGGGGGCTATCAGCCGATCGGCGCGGTGCTCGCCAGCCGTGCGATCATGGATGCGGTTGCGGCCGGGTCGGGCCGGTTGATGAACGGCTTCACCTATATGGCGCATCCGCTCGCCTGCGCCGCGGCGCTGGCGGTGCAGCGGACGGTCGCGCAGGAAGGGCTGCTCGCCAATGTGGTCGAGATGGGCGCGCTGCTCGCCGGCTCGCTGACCGCGCGCTTTGGCGACCATCCCCATGTGTCGGACATTCGCGGGCGCGGCCTGCTGATGGCGATCGAGTTGGCGGCGGAGGATGGGACGCCCTTCCTGCCCGAACTGGCCGTGGCCGAGCGGATCAAGCAGGCCGCGCTGCGGCTCGGCCTTGCCTGCTATCCGGGATCGGGCACGATCGACGGGGTGCGCGGCGACCACATCCTGCTCGCTCCGCCCTATATCGCGCAGGCGAGCGACATTGCGGCCATCGTCGACCGGCTTGGCGCCTCGGTCGACAGCGTCTGCCGCGACCTCATGCCCCGGACCGCCTGATGACGGTTCTGCCCGACATGCGGCGGCGCGCGGTGATCCGTGGCGCTGCCGCCATGCTGGGCACCGCCGTGTTGCCATCCTGCGCACCCCGGCGGGACGCGCGCCTGCTGCGCTTCTCGCCACAGGCCGATCTCGCCTCGCTCGACCCGATCTGGACGACTGCCGGCGTCACGCGCACGCATGGCTTCCTCGTCTATGACACATTGTTCGGCCTCGATGCCGATTTCCGGCCGCAGCCCCAGATGATCGAGGGATTCGAGTGCGGGGCCGACGGGCGGCGCTGGACCTTGCGGCTGCGCGAGGGGCTGCGCTTCCATGACGGCGCGCCGGTGCGCGCGCGCGACTGCGTGGCGAGCCTTGCGCGCTGGAGCCAGCGCGACGCGATGGGGCAGGCCCTGTTCGCCGCCGCCGACGAGGTGACCGCGCAGGGCGAGCGCGACATCGTCTTTCGCCTGCGCGAGCCCTTCGCCCTGCTGCCCGATGCGCTCGCCAAGGTCGGCGTGAACGTGCCATTCATCATGCCCGAGCGGCATGCGCTGACCAGCCCGTTCGTCCAGGTCGCCGAGGTGGTCGGCAGCGGACCCTATCGCTTCCTTCCCGACGAACGGATCGTCGGCGCGCGGGCGGCCTATGCGCGGTTCGGCGGCTATGTGCCGCGTGAGGGCGGCAAGGCGGCCTGGACCTCGGGGCCGAAGCGCGCGCGGTTCGAGCGGGTCGAGTGGACTGTCATCCCCGATCCGGCGACGGCCTCGATCGCGCTGCGCAATGGCGAGATCGACTGGCTGGAGACGCCATCGCTCGATCTGCTGCCGTTGATCGCGCAGGACCGGGCGCTGGCGCTCCCGGAGATCGACCCGACCGGCGCCATCGCCGTTCTGCGCCCCAATCACCTCTGGCCGCCCTTCGACAATCCGGCGATCCGGCGCGCGTTGCTCCGGGTCGTGCGGCAGGAGCCGTTCCTGGCAGCGGCCGGCTTCGGGCCCGAAGCGCGCCGCGCGGGCGTCGGCATCTTCCCGCCCGGCACGCCGCTCGCCACCGACGCCGGCCTCGACCTGTGGGACGGCCCGCCCGACTATGCGCGGGCGCGCGCCGAGATCCGCGCGGCGGGCTATGCCGGCGAGCCGGTCGTGGTGCTCGGCACCACCGATCCGCCAATCCTGCGCGCGCTCGCCGAGGTGGGGGCCGACCTGCTGCGGCGCTGCGGCTTCGCGGTCGATTATCAGGTGATGGACTGGAACGCGCTCATCCAGCGGCGGGCGCGGCGGGGGGCACCCCCCCGGGGGGGGCGGGGCGGCTTTTTTTTTCCCCGGGCCCGGGGCGGTCTGCTCCAAACCGCGGGGCCCCCCTCCCCCCGCCGGCAACGGCGGGGCGGCCGGTTTCGCGGGGCGCCCCCGCCCCCGCCGGGGGGGCCCTCTCGCGTCCCCGCTGCGCGGGCGGGGCCGCGGGGGCGCCCCGCGCGCCCGGGGGGAAAAGGCGTGCCCGGGGGGGGGGAACCTCCCCCCGCCACACACACGTTATGCCGCCCGGAACTCACCGGGCTGCTGCACGGGCTGCCGCTGTTCTGGAACGTGGAGCGCGCCGGCCATGCCTAGGCTCGCCGTCGCGATGTTTTCCCACGAAGGGAACAGCTTCTCCCCGATCGCGACGCGCCGGGCCGATTTCGAGGCGGCGGTCTGGTGCGCTGGCGATGCGGCGGCCTTTGCCGGCACGCCCACCGAGATGGGCGGCGTCCTCGCCTTCGGCGAAGCGCGGCCGGACTGGGAGATAAGCTTCCTGCGCCTTGCCCAGGCGACGCCGGGCGGGCCGATCGAGCCCGCCTTGTTCGAGGTCGTGGTGGACGAAATCGTCGCGGGGCTGGCGGGGCAGGGGGTCGATGCGGTCTATCTGGCGCTGCACGGCGCGGTGATGGTCGGGGGGCGCGACCTTGCCGATCTCGACCTGATCGGCCGCGGGCGCGCGGCGGTCCGGCCCGATGCGCTGCTCGGCGTCTCGGTCGATCTGCACGCCAATCTCGATCCGGCGATCGCCTCGCTGGTGACGGTCGCGAGCGGATACAAGACTCACCCGCATGTCGACCAGCGCGAGACGGCGCTGCGCGTGCTCGATCTGCTGGCGCGCACGGCGGCGGGCGAAATCCGGCCGGTCGGCGCCATCGTCAAGGCCGGCGCGATCCTGCCCTCGATCGAGATGCGCACCGATGCCGGGCCGATGGCCGAGATCGAAGCGGAGGCGGCGGCGATGATCGGCGGCGCGATCCTGGAGGCGGTGCCGTTCGGCGGCTTCGCTTATGCCGATACCGCAGCGGCCGGGGCCGGCGCGATGGTCTTTACCGATGACGACCCGGCGCTGGCGCGCGCGGCGGCGGAGCGGCTCTGCGCGGCAATCGATGCGCGGCGCGACCGCTTCTTCACGGCGCTGCCCACGGCGAGCGAGGCGGTCGCGCAGGCGCTGGCCTGCCGGGAGCGGCCTGTCGCGCTGGTCGATGCGGGCGACAATCCCCTCTCCGGCGGGATCGCCGACACGCCCGAATTGCTGCGCGCCCTGCTCGCCGGGGCGCGGCAGGTGCCGAGCCTCCTTCTCTATCATTGCGATCCGGCGCTGGTCGAGGCGGCCGGACGGACCGGATGCGGCGGCCGGATCGCCGGCACGCTCGGCGGCACGCGCAGCGCCGCCTTTGGCGAGCCGGTGCCCTTTGTCGCGCGGGTGGTGGCGCTCGCTTCCGGCCGGTTTGCCGCGCGGCCGCCGTTCATCTGCGGCCCCTGGATGGATTTCGGGCAGCTCGCGCTGCTGCGCATCGAGGACAGCGCGGTCCATGTCGTGGTCTCGACGGCCATTGCGTCGCCGCACGATCCCGGCCTGCTGGACGCATTGGCGCTCGATCTCGACAGCTTCGATCTCGTCTGCATCAAGGCGAAGAACCATTTTCGCGCCGCCTATGCCGGTCGCTTCAAGCAGATCATTGCCTGCGACGCCCCCGGCCCGGCCGCGCTCGACATCGCGCGGTTCGATTTCCGCCGCGCGCCCGCCCATCTCTATCCGCTTCACGCGGGGGCCGGCTGATGCTCGGCTACGCCATCCGCCGCATCGCCGCCGCAGTCCCGGTCGCCTTTTGCGTGGCGCTGCTCGTGTTCGCCCTGCTCTATCTGGCGCCGGGCGATCCGGCGGCGGTGATGGCCGGCGACGCCGCTTCGCCCGCGGACATCGAGAAGCTGCGCATCGCGCTGGGGCTCGACAGGCCCTTTCTTGAGCGCTTCCTGCACTGGCTGGCGGGGCTCGCGCACGGTGATCTCGGCACCTCGGTGTTCACCGGCCTGCCCGTCTCGATGCTGATCGGCCAGCGCGTGCTCGCGACCGCCATGCTGATGCTGACGGCCATGCTGATCTCCGGCGCGATCGGCATCCCGGCCGGCACGCTCGCCGCCTGTCGGCCGGGCGGGATCGCCGACCGCGCAGTGCTGATCGGCGGCGTGCTCGGCTTCTCCGTGCCCGTGTTCCTGATCGGCTATCTGCTCGCCTACCTCTCCGCGTCCCGCCTCGGCTGGTTTGCTGTGGAGGGCTTCGCCTCGCCCTTTGTCGACTTCGTGGGCTTCCTGCGCACGATCATCCTCCCCGCCGCCACGCTTGCCTTCGCCTATGCCGCGTTGATCGCGCGGATCACCCGCGCGACGATGCTGGAGATTCTCGCGCAGGACCATATCCGCACGGCGCGCGCCAAGGGGCTGGACGAGGCCTATATCGTGATCGTCCATGGCCTCAGCAACGCCGCGACGCCGATCCTCACCATCATGGGCATGGGCGCGGCGGTGCTGCTCGGCGGCGCGGTGGTGACGGAAACGGTCTTCGGCATTCCGGGGCTCGGTCGGCTGACGGTGGATGCCGTGCTGCGCCGTGACTATCCGGTGATTCAGGGCGTCACTTTGTTCCTCGCCTTCCTGTTCGTGGCGATCAACCTCCTCATCGATCTGCTGTGCGCGGCGATCGACCCACGGGTGCGGCAATGAGCCGGCGCGGCGCGGTGCCGCTGGCCCTCGGCCTCGCCATCCTGCTCGCCATGGCCTTTCTCGCCGTGGCGGCGCCGCTGCTCGGCGGCGACCGCGATCCGGGACTGATCCTGCCGGCCGAGCGCGCACTGGGACCAAGCTTCGCCCGGCCGTTCGGCACCGACCTGCTTGGCCCCGACCTCTTCACCCGCGCCGTGTTTGGGGCGCGCGTCTCGCTGCTGGTCGGGTTCGGCGGGGCGCTGGCCGCGACCGCCGCTGGCACGATCATCGGCATGATCGCAGGCTATGTCCGCGGACTTGATGGCGTGATCATGCGGCTGATCGATGGACTCATGTCGATCCCGCCCGTCCTGCTGGCCGTCACGCTGATGGCGGTGATGCGCGGCTCGCTCTGGAATGTCATCGCCGCGATCACCCTCGCCGAGTTGCCGCGCGTCGCCCGCCTCGCGCGGGCCAGTGTGCAGACCGTGCGCGGGCAGATCTTCGTGCAGGCGGCGATCGTCAGCGGCGCGCCCACCACGACCATTCTCCTGCGCCATATCCTGCCCAACATCGCCGCCTCCCTGTTCGTGCAGGCCTCCTTCATCGGCGCGTCGGCGATCATGCTGGAGGCGGTGCTCTCGTTCATCGGGGCCGGCATCCCGCCGACAATCCCGAGCTGGGGCAACATCATGGCCGAAGGGCGCAGCCTCTGGCAGGTAAAGCCGCACATCCTCGCCCTTCCGGCGCTGTTCCTGTGCGGGACGGTGCTGGGCGTCAATCTGGTCGGCGATGCGCTGCGCGACCGGTTCGATCCGCGAGGGGCCTGAACCATGCCGCTGCTCGACATCCAGGACCTGCATGTCGCGTTCGGCGGACTTCCCGCCATCGAGGGGCTGAGCTTCGCGCTGGAGGCGGGCGAGACGCTCGCGCTGGTCGGCGAGTCCGGCAGCGGCAAGTCCGTCGCCTCGCTCGCGATGCTCGGCCTGCTGCCCGCATCGGCGCGCGTCACGGGCGCCGTCCGGCTCGACGGGATCGATCTGCTGACGCTTCCGCCGCGCGAACGGCAATTGCGCCGGGGCCGCGACATTGCGATGGTCTTTCAGGAGCCGATGACCAGCCTCAATCCGGTGCTCAGCATCGGTCGCCAGCTGATCGAGGGGCTGCCGGCAGCGGATCGCGAGACCAGACAGGCGGCGCGCGCCCGCGCCACCGATCTGCTCGCGGCCGTCGGCATCACGGCGCCGGCGCGACGGCTCGACGAATATCCGCACCAGCTTTCCGGCGGCATGCGCCAGCGCGTGGCCATCGCCATGGCGCTGGCGGGCCGGCCCCGGATGATCATCGCCGACGAGCCGACGACAGCGCTCGACGTCACCGTCCAGGCTCAGATCGTCGCGTTGCTGCGCGATTTGCAGGAGGCGACGGGGGTCGCCCTGCTTCTCATCAGCCATGATCTCGCGCTGGTGCGGCAAATGGCCCGGCGGGTCGTCGTCCTGTATGCGGGCCGCAAGCTGGAAGAGGCCCCGGCCGACCGGCTGTTCGCGCATCCCCGGCATCCCTATTCGGCCGGTCTCATCGCCGCGATCCCCCGGTTCGGCGCCGGACGCGGGGCGCGGCTCGCCGAAATTCCGGGGACGGCGCCGGGGCTGAACGAGCGGGGGCCAGGCTGCGTCTTCGCGCCGCGCTGTCCACAGGCCGCCGCCATCTGCGCAAGCCCACCCCCCGCGACGGGCGTGGCCTGCCATTTCGCCGGGGGCGCGGCATGAGCGCGCTGCTGGAGGTCGAGGGACTGGTCAAGCGCTACCGCGTGGCGCGCGGGCGGTTCGTCCAGGCCGTATCGGACGTCTCGTTCTCCATCGAAGCGGGGGAGGTGCTCGCGCTGGTCGGGGAGTCGGGCTGCGGCAAGTCGACCATCGGGCGCTGCCTCGTCCAGCTCGAACGGCGCGACGCGGGAACCATCCGATTTGACGGCATGCGCATCGACACGCTGTCGCCGCGCGCCTTTCGCCCGCTGCGCCGCCGCATCCAGATGGTGTTCCAGGACCCTTATGGAAGCCTCAATCCCCGCCTGCGCGTCGAGCAGATCATCGCCGAGCCGCTCGTCCATCTGGGGTGGGCGGGGGACCAGCGGGCGGTGCGCGCGCGCGTCTTCGAATTGCTCGATCTGGTGCATCTGCCGCGCACGGCGGCCGAGCGGCGCCCGCATGAATTTTCCGGCGGTCAACGCCAGAGGATCGGCATCGCCCGCGCGCTCGCCGCGCGCCCGGACCTGCTCGTGTGCGACGAGGCCGTCTCCGCGCTCGACGTGTCGGTCAAGGCGCAGATCGTCAATCTCCTGGCCGATCTGCGTGCCGAACTCGGCCTCGCCATGCTGTTCATC
>Ga0066256_1004804_pt1 | contig 11694 bp, 7 predicted proteins | sample ThiBio_1000_biof_FD_87107 | JGI IMG/M metagenome (GOLD analysis project Ga0066256, IMG submission 87107) | Wastewater bioreactor microbial communities from Cape Town, South Africa - Thiocy_expt_1000_biof (version 2) | ecosystem: Engineered > Bioreactor > Thiocyanate-remediating >...
GCCTCTCCCAAAGTTAAGTTATCATTCACACCTTGCGGTCGCCAACGCCGGAAACGACCTGACCGGCCCGGCCCCGATCACAGTGCAGTGTACGCACGGGACCGGCGTACGTGAGGGCCGGCGTACGTGGGGGCCGATGTGCGCGCAGGGGCCGGCCTTCGGGCGTCCGGGCGATCACGAATTCGTTGGCTTCCGTAGCGTGCGGCACGTACGCTTCAGACTCAACGCCGCGCCGGGGCGTGAAGCCACCCCTGACCATCAGGGGCGACATCTCGCTCCGGGAGTAGAGCGTCCCGGAAGGAAGCGAGTTTTGCAGCGCACGCGTGAGGCCGACCCCGATTACTTTCACAAGGTCGTCGATTGCCAGTGGGCCTGCCCCACGCATACCCCCGTCCCCGAATACATCCGCCTGATTGCCCAAGGCCGCTACACAGCGGCCTATATGTTGAATTGGGAGTCGAACGTCTTCCCGGGCATTCTCGGCCGCGTCTGCGACCGCCCCTGCGAGCCCGCCTGCCGGCGCGGCCGCATTCAGGTCGGCGATGAAGGCAATGCCAAGGATCCATCGAAGAAGAATGCCGAGCCGGTCGCGATCTGCCGCCTGAAGCGCGTCGCTGCCGACGACAAGGGCGAGATCGACGGTCTCCTTCCTGAAATTCCCGCACAGAAGAACGGCAAGCGCGTCGCGCTCATCGGCGCCGGCCCTGCTTCTCTCGCTGTCGCGCGCGACCTCATGCCGCTCGGCTACGACATCACGCTCTACGAGCGCGATCCGGTGCCCGGCGGGCTCATGCGCACGAACATCCCTTCTTTCCGCTTGCCGGCGAGCGTCCTCGACGAGGAAGTGGGCCGCATTCTCGACTTCGGCGTGAAGGCCAACTTCGGCGCCGAGATCAAGAGCATGAAGAAGCTGCTTGGCGAAGGCTATGACGCCGTTTTCGTCGGCACGGGCGCGCCCAAGGGCAAGGATCTCGAGCTCACGGGGCGCAAGGAAGCTGCCGCCAATATCCACATCGGCATCGACTGGCTGACGTCGGTCGCCTTCGGACATGTCGAGAAGATCGGCCGCCGTGTCGTCGTCATCGGCGGCGGCAACACGGCCATGGACTGCTGCCGCACGGCGCTGCGCCTCGGCGCCGAAGCGGTGACGGTCACCGTGCGCTCACCCCGCAAGGTCATGAAGGCCTCGGACTGGGAGATCAAAGACGCGCTCCACGAAGGTATCCCCATCCTCGACAACCACGCGCCGAAGGCCTTCGTCGTGAAGGACGGCAAACTTGCCGGCGTGACCTTCGAGAAGATGGTCGAGAAGGGCGTCGATGCGAAGGGCCGCCCCAAGCTCGAGCCCTCGGGCGAGCTCGTTACCATCGACTGCGACGACGTGCTGATGGCCATCGGCCAGGAGAATGCCTTCCCCTGGATCGAGCGCGACATCGGCATGACCTTCAACGAGTGGGGCCAGCCCCTCGTCGACCGCAAGACGTTCATGAGCTCCGTTCCCGGCGTCTTCTTCGGCGGCGATGCTGCCTGGGGCCCGGAGAACATCATCTGGGCCGTCTCGCACGGCCATCAGGCTGCGATCTCGATCGACGCCTACTGCCACGGCCGCAGCCTCGTCGAGCGGCCGAAGCCCGGCCACACGCTCGTCAGCCAGAAGATGGGCATCCACGAGTGGTCGTACTCGAACAACTATGACCCGCAGAAGCGGCAGGCCGTGCCGCACGCGGCGCTCGAAGTTTCGCTGAGAAACCTCAAGCTCGAAGTGGAGCTCGGCTTCGACGACAAGATCGCCGCGCGTGAGGTCGAGCGCTGCCTCAACTGCGATGTGCAGACCGTCTTCACGGACAATCTCTGCATCGAGTGCGATGCCTGCATGGACATCTGTCCTGTCGACTGCATCAACTTCACGGGGAACGACGACGAGGCGGACCTGCGCAAGGAGCTGCGCGTCCCCGCGCTCAACAAGTCGCAGGACATCTACGTCTCGGGTCCGCTCAAGACCGGCCGCATCATGGCCAAGGACGAGGACGTCTGCCTGCACTGCGGACTCTGTGCGGAGCGCTGTCCGACCGGCGCCTGGGACATGCAGAAGTACGCGTATGCGGAAGCGCAGGCCTCTTCGGCCTGCCTCGCCCATCACAATGCTTATCTCAGTGCTTGATCTGCCAACCCAACGGGAGGAAAGGGCCGGCCCGCATCTGACGAAGGATAATCGCGGCGGGCGCCCTGCTGGAATGAGGACAACGACGACACCATGAGCGGGATCAACGATTTCGTCATCAAGTTCGCCACCGTCAATGGATCGGGCTCCGCGTCCGCCAACACGATGGTGGCGAAGACGCTGTTCCGAATGGGCATCCCGGTCAGCCCGAAGAACATCTTCCCCTCGAACATCCAGGGCCTGCCGACCTGGTACGAGGTGCGCGTCTCCGAAGCCGGATATCTCGCGCGGCGCGACGGCATCGACCTCATGGTCGCCATGAACCCGCAGACGTACGCCGAGGACCTCGCCGAGGTCGTGCCCGGCGGCTGGCTGCTCTACGACAGCTCCATGCCGCGCATCTGGCCGCGCGACGACATCACGCTGCTGCCGATCCCGATCGCGCATATCTGCGCCAAGCAGTGGACGGATGCGCGCCAGCGCCAGCTCTTCAAGAACATGGTCTACGTGGGGGCGCTCGTCGAGCTACTGTCCATGGACATGGAGGCCCTCAAGGGCGTGATCTCGGATCAGCTCAAGGGCAAGGAAAAGCTCATGGCGGCCAACCTTCAGGCCGTCGAGCTCGGTCGCACCTACGCGCGCGAGCACTTCTCCTGCCCGCTCTCGATCCACGCCCGCCCGGCCGAGGGTGCCAAAGGCAAGATCATGGTCACGGGCAACGACGCCGGCGGCCTCGCTGCCGTGTACGGCGGCGCCACGGTGTGCGCCTGGTATCCGATCACGCCATCGACCTCGCTTGCCGAAGCCTATGAGAAGTACGCGCGGCGCCTGCGCGTGACCAAGGAAGGCAAGCGCCTCTACGGCATCGTGCAGGCCGAGGACGAGCTTGCCGCGATCGGCGTCGCCATCGGCGGCGGCTGGAACGGCGCACGCTCCTTCACGGCGACTTCAGGCCCCGGCATCTCGCTCATGAGCGAATTCCTCGGCCTCGCCTACTTTGCCGAAGTGCCGGTCGTGCTCTTCAACATCCAGCGTGGCGGGCCATCGACGGGCATGCCGACGCGCACCGGCCAGCCGGACATCATCTCCTGCGCCTATGCGAGCCACGGCGACACGAAGCACGTGTTGCTGTTCCCCTCGAACCCCACCGAGGTGTTCTCGATGGGTGCGGAAGCCTTCGATCTCGCGGAGCTTCTGCAGACGCCGATCATGGTCATGTCCGATCTCGACATCGGCATGAACGACTGGATGACCGATCCCTTCACCTGGGACGACTCGCGCGAGCAAAGCCGCGGCAAGGTGCTCTCCGCCGAGCAGCTCGAGGCCTTCAAGACGGTCAAGGGCAAGCCCTGGGGCCGCTACCTCGATGTGGACGGCGATGCGATCCCCTACCGCACGCTGCCGGGCACGCATCCCTCCATGGGCTCGTTCTTCACGCGCGGCACGAGCCACGACGAGTACGCCCGCTACACCGAGGACGGCCGCATCCACGCCCGCGTCATCGACCGCATCCGGCGCAAGTTCGACACGGCGGCGACGGTCGTGCCCAAGCCCGAGATCGAGACCCGCGACAAGAATTCAAAGGTCGGCATCATCTACTTCGGCGCGACGCGACCTGCGGTGATCGAAGGCCTCGATGAGCTTGAGCGCACCGGCGTGCGGCTCAATGCCATGCGCCTCAAGGCTTTCCCCTTCAATGAGGATGTGAAGGCCTTCTGCGCGGCGCACGACCAGATCTTCGTGCTCGAGCAGAACCGCGATGCGCAGATGCGCTCGCTGCTGATCACCGAAGCCGACATTCCCGCCACCAAGCTCATTCCGGCGCTGAGCTACGACGGAATGCCGACCACGGCCGCCTTCGTGCGCAAGACCGTGCTCGCGCATCTCCAACCCGAAAAAGCTGCGGCCGCCGAGTAGCAGGAACACACACCCATGAGCTACATCGCCAAACCCTCCGCCCATCATCCGGCTCTCCCGCGCAATGCGCTGGGCCTCACGCGGCGCGACTACGAAGGCTCCATGTCGACGCTCTGCGCCGGCTGCGGGCACGACTCGATCACCGCGGCCATCATCGAAGCCTGCTACGAGATGGACCTGCCGGCGCACCGGATCGCGAAGATCTCCGGCATCGGCTGCTCGTCGAAGGCGCCGACCTACTTCCTCTCGCGCAGCCACGGCTTCAACTCGGTGCACGGGCGCATGCCGTCCGTCACGACCGGCGCCAACATGGCCAACCGCGATCTCGTCTACATCGGCGTGTCCGGTGACGGCGATACGGCTTCGATCGGCCTCGGCCAGTTCTGTCATGCCGTGCGGCGCAAGCTGAACATGACTTACATCGTCATGAACAATGGCTGCTATGGCCTGACCAAGGGCCAGTTCTCGGCGACGAACGACAAGAACTCACCCTCCAAGAAGGGCGAGGCCAATCCCTTCGACGCCATCGACCTCTGCCAGATGGCCATCCAGCTCGGCGCCGGCTTCGTCGCGCGCTCATTCTCGGGTGACAAGCGCCAGCTCCTGCCACTCATCCAGGCCGCGATCAGCTACAAGGGCTTTGCCTTCATCGACGTCATCAGCCCGTGCGTGACCTTCAACAATCACCCGGCCTCGACCAAGAGCTACGAGTACGTCCGCCAGCACAACATGGCCTCCGAAAACAAGCTCGATTACGTCGAGCCCAAGGAGGAGATCACGACGGAATACGACGAGGGCACGTCGACCTCGGTCGAGCTGCACGACGGCTCGCACCTCATGCTCTACAAGGTCGGCGAAGGCCATGATCCGCGTGATGCCGATATGGCCATCCACACGATCCGCACGAACGCGTCAAAAGGCACGATCGTCACGGGCCTGCTCTACGTCAACGAGGAGCAGCAGGACCTCCACGACGTGCTCGGCACGCGGCTGGCGTACGTGTGGAACCAGAACACGCTGCCGATGAGCGAGCTCTGCCCCGGTTCCAAGGCCCTCGAAGGCATCAACGCGCGGCTGCGCTGAGTGCGGCGGGAGGTTCGCCCCTCCCCACGGATGATCCGCCGAAAGATCTTACCCCGGCCCGGTATGTAATCGGGCCGGTTTGCTTTTGGCGACATCACGCCCGCGGCAGCGTCAGGCCTGAGACGCCGAGCCGCACGCCTGAATTGTTCATTTGGCGTACATGATGGGCGCTCAAGATTAGTGCCTACCCATCCAGACACCCCTCCGTCCCGCCGCCAGAAACATCCACATCAACATGCTGACCGCGCGCTCGCCGTTGCCGGCTGTAACACCCGTGCGCTTCACCGAGGCCCTGTACGACCGCATGGCTCTTGCCGTGCTGCTCGTGGTGGGCGTCTTCGCGGCGTTCACCTTCCGCCAGTACGGCCTTGGCTGGGACGACTACACGCACTCCGAATACGGCGACCTGCTGCTGGCGTTCTACGGCTCCGGCTTCACCGACCGGCGCGCGCTGAGCTTCGTCAACCTCTACATGTACGGAGGTGGTTTCGACCTGCTGAGCGCAGTCGTCGCCAAGTTTCTTCCGTTCGGCATCTTCGAAACCCGGCGGCTCATGGGCGCCGTTGTCGGGCTCATCGGTCTCGCCGTCGTGTGGCGCCTCGCGCGGCGCCTCGGCGGGCCGCTCGCCGGGCTGCTCGCGCTCGTCCTGCTCGCGACGACGCCCATGTACTACGGCCATATGTTCATGAATGCGAAGGACGGTCCCTTCGCCGTGGCCATGTGCGTGCTGCTCTTTGCCCTGGTGCGCGCGCTCGAGGAATACCCGTCGCCATCGCGCGGCGCCGTGATGCTTCTCGGATGCGCCCTCGGCCTCGCGATCGGCACGCGCATTCTCGGCGGCATCGCAGTCCTGTTCGTCATCGCGCCGCTCGCGCTGCTCGTCGGGGCCGACATCCGCAAAGTGGGCGTGCACAAGGCGACCCGGAACTTCGGCTGGTTCGTCCTGGTGATGTCGGCGGGCTTGCCGCTCGGCTATGCGATCATGGGGCTGCTCTGGCCATGGTCGGTTCTCGAGCCTCTCAATCCTGTTCGCGCCATCGCCTATTTCTCGCACTTCTTCGAGAAGCCCTGGCGCGAGATGTATGACGGCGTGCCGGTGCTGGTGCCGGACATGCCGTCGAGCTACGTGCCGCGCCTGCTCGCACTCAAACTGCCGGAGACCGTCCTCGTTCTCGCCGTCGCCGGCCTCGCCGGCATCCTGTTTGCGGCCACGCGACGGACCTTGCCGGTCAATCGGCGCGCCAGCCTGCTGCTCGTGCTCGGTGCGGCAGTCATTCCAGTTGCCTATGCGATGATCTCGCGGCCCGCGCTCTACAATGGATTGCGCCACTTCCTCTTCATCGTGCCGCCGATCGCCGTGGTTGCCGGCGTGACCGGCGCTTCCTTGCTCGAATGGCTGCACGCACGGGGCAAGGCCGTCCTGGCCGGTGGCATTGCCGTGCTCGGCCTCGGCATCGTGGCGGCAGCCGCAGACATGGTGCGGCTCCATCCCTATCAATATGCCTATTTCAACACCCTGGCAGGAGGCGTGCGCGGCGCCGACCGCGGGTACATGCTCGATTACTGGGGCCTCGCCTTCAAGCAGGCGACCGAGCAGCTTCGCGAGAATATCGAGGCGAGGCAGGCCATGCCACCAGCGGGCCGTACGTATTGGATCGTCGCCGTGTGCGGACCGCAGCGGGTCGCGCAGGTCGAGCTCGGCCCGAAGTTCCAGACGACCAGCAATCCGCGCGGCGCCGACTTTGCCCTCGTGCTGCGCGAGTTCTATTGCCGCGAGATCAACGCGCCTATCGCGGCCGAGGTCACCCGCGACGGCGTGCCGTTCGCCACCGTCTACGATGTGCGCGGGCGTACAGTGACTTCCCTGCAGTCCTCGCCCTGATCGAGAGCGAGGCCCGCCCGCGCCCTAGTCGACGCGCGCCGTCTTGAGCGTCGCAGGGGCGGCTGCATCCTTCTTCAGGTCCTTCGCCGGCACCGGCGGCGCAGCGCTTTGCTTCGGCTGTGGCGCAGTCTCTGCCGGTCTGCTCGCCGCCTTGCCGTCACGCTCGCTGATCTTGCTGACGAGCGCGAGGTTCTGCGCGACGCGCGCATCGCCCACCTTCTCCTGCCCGGCCGAGGCACGGCGCAGCATCTGCTCGGCCTCGCCACGCCGGCCTTCGAGCATCATCGAGAGCGCGAGATTGTTCAGCACCACCGGGTTGTCCGGCATCTGCCTCAAGGCTTCCGCGAACTGGCGCTGCGCCCCCTTCTGATCGCCGCCTGCCGCGAGCGCCGTACCAAGCGCCGAATGCGTCTGCCAATCACGACTGCCGTTCGCGATAGCCTTCCTCAGGTGATCGCGGGCGCGCGGCACGGCGCCGAGCTCGAGCGCCAGAAGACCGCGATCGCGCAGCAGGCGCGCATCATTCGGCACGACAGCCGCCGAAGCATCCAGAAGCGCCAGCGCACCGGCCCTGTCACCTTGCCGGCGCAGGATGCCGGCGGCAGCCAGTGCGGCCTCGACATCGCGAGGATTGGTGCGCGCCGCAGCCAGCGTCGCGGCCTCGCCGAGGCGTGCGCGAGCAGCCTTTGCTTCTCCTGGCGCCACGTCTCGGGCGGGCGCCTCGGACTTCGGCGTTATGTTGAGCGCGGGCGAAGGTGTGCCGAGGCTCTGCAGCACATCGCTAGCGCCACATCCGGCCAGCACCAGAACAGTCGCAACACAACTGCCCATACCGATAACGCGACCCGACGCGACACGCCTTCCGACACGACCCAAAACCATGTCCTCTCTCCCCCGACGCTGCGCCACCCGGTTCTGCCGACCCAGGCGCTGCACACGACCCCACGCGATGGGCCTAGCGTTAGGTGATTCGTGACCCGGCAAGCCCTGCAGCGCCCTTCCCGTCCCCGCAATCCCCAGAGCGGCCGGAAGGGGCTGGATAGGCGCCATAACGTGCTGGTTGTCGAGGAGAGACCCCTTCGCTACTGAAAAGATCGAGTTTTGGGGGGCCCAGTGTGATGATCGAGAAATTCGCCGAAGCTCCGGTAATAGCGCCGAGCGAATTTCCCGATCTGATTCACACTGGCAGGCTCTGAAACTCGTGTCCCTTTTGATTCCGAAGTTCGCTGGCTACACTAGCATCAACCTCAGGCGAACTTCGGCATCGGGACACCAGCATGGCCGACGACCAGTACCCCCGCTTCGACACGCTCGCGCTGCACGCCGGGCAGCAGCCCGATCCAACGACCGGCGCCCGCGCCGTGCCCATCTACCAGACGACGTCGTACGTCTTTCACGACGCCGACCACGCCGCGGAGCTGTTCAACCTCGAGCGCGCGGGCCACATCTACTCGCGCATCTCGAACCCGACGGTGGCCGTTCTGGAGGAGCGGATCTCCGCGCTCGAAGGCGGCGTCGGGGCGGTCGCAACAGCGAGCGGGCAGGCCGCGCTCCATCTCGGCATCGCGACGCTCATGGGCCAGGGCGGGCACATCGTTGCCTCGAACCGGATCTACGGCGGCTCGCACAACATGTTCGTGCACACGCTGCCGCGCTTCGGCATCACGACGACGCAGGTCGATCCGCGCAACCCTGCTGCCTTCGCGGCCGCCATCCGCCCCGAGACGCGCCTCGTCTTCGCCGAGACGCTCGGCAACCCCGGCCTCGAAGTGCTCGACCTCGAAGCCGTCGCACAGGTGGCACACGATCACGGCCTTCCGCTGATGATCGATGCGACGTTCTCGACGCCTTATCTCTGCCGGCCCTTCGACTTCGGCGCCGACATCGTCATGCACTCGGCGACTAAGTTCCTCGGCGGCCATGGCGTCGCCATCGGCGGCGTGCTCGTCGACAGCGGCCGCTTCGACTGGGTGAAATCCGGCAAGTTCCCGACCATCACCGAGCCCTATGCCGGCTATCATGGCCTTTCATTTGCCGAAGAGTTTGGCCCCGCCGCCTTCATCTCGCGCGCACGCGCCGAGGGCTTGCGCGACTTCGGTGCCTGCATGAGCCCGGCGAACTCTTTCTACCTCCTGCAAGGCATCGAGACACTGCACGTGCGCATGGCGCGCCATGTCGAGAATGCCCGCGCCGTGTCGTCCTTCCTCGAAAAGCATCCAGCCGTCGCCTGGGTGAAGTATCCCGGCCTCGAGAGCCATCCCGATCACGCGCTCGCGAGGAAGCAGATGCCGCGCGGCGCCGGCGCCATCATGAGCTTCGGCCTCAAGGCGCCGGAGGGCTCAGGCGAAGGCGGTGCTCGCCGCGCTGGCAAGGTGCTCATCGAACGCCTGCGCCTGCTCTCGCACCTCGCGAACATCGGTGACGCGAAGTCGCTCGTCATTCATCCAGCGAGCACCACACATCAGCAGATGAGCGCGGAGGAGCTGCGCCGCGCCGGTGTCGGCGAGGAGCTCGTCCGCCTCTCCATCGGCCTCGAAGACGCCCGCGATATCATCGAGGATCTCGACCAGGCCCTGAAGGCCTCGCAGCGGGCGTGACGATCGCGCCTCCGGCGCGAGCAGGGCCATCATGCCAGAGGCATGTCTCCGACATGCCCCCTGCACCCGCATCGCGCCAAAGGCGCGTGTCTTCGACACGACGGACACCCCCGCACCCCCGTCTTTTGTGAATTTGGAGTTCGCCGCTGGCGCCGCCATGTCCCTTCTCCCCGTTCTGACGGGGAGAAGGTTAGGATGAGGGGCGGGAACTTGTGCGACGTCGGAGTATGCCGCCGCCCCTCACCCCGGCCCTCTTCCCATTGAAGACAATGGGGAGAGGGGGAAGTGGGGCGCGTCATACGCTGCGCTGTCGCTATGGCCGCCGCGGGCATAGCACCACGGAGAGGTTGCGAAGCACCCCTCCCCAGCAGCCCGCGGCAAGAAAACAAAACTACCGCCGCGGGCATAGCACCGCGGTAGGGTTGCGAAGCGCCCCTTCCCAACAGCCCGCGGCACTCAACAAAGTGCACCGCCACAATCTGATATTGCAGTGCGATATTTACTCTGTCATGCTGTTCGCACCCGCAACCAAAGCAGGTGTCCCATGGCGAGTTCAGCTCAGGCTTTGCAGCCCGTTCCCACCGAAGCGCCGCTGAAAGACCTTTATGAGGTGGGGGAGATCCCGCCCCTGGGGCATGTACCCAAGAACATGTACGCCTGGGCCATCCGAAAGGAGCGCCACGGCGAGCCCGAGAGCGCCATGCAGGTCGAGGTCGTGCCGACCTGGCAGCTCGACAGCCACGACGTGCTGGTCCTCGTGATGGCCGCGGGCGTGAACTACAACGGCGTTTGGGCCGCACTCGGCACGCCGATCTCGCCCTTCGACGGCCACAAGCAGCCCTATCACGTCGCCGGCTCCGATGCGTCCGGCATCGTCTATGCCGTCGGCTCGAAGGTGAAGCGCTGGAAGGTCGGCGACGAGGTCGTCATCCACTGCAATCAGGACGACGGCGACGACGAGGAATGCAACGGCGGCGATCCGATGTTCTCGCCCTCGCAGCGCATCTGGGGCTACGAGACGCACGACGGATCCTTCGCGCAGTTCACCCGCGTGCAGGATCGCCAGCTCATGGAGCGGCCGAAGCATCTGACGTGGGAAGAAGCGGCCTGCTACACGCTCACGCTCGCGACGGCTTATCGCATGCTGTTCGGCCATCGCCCGCACATTCTTCGTCCCGGCCACAACGTGCTCGTGTGGGGCGCCTCGGGCGGTCTCGGCTCCATGGCCATTCAGCTCTGTGCAACGGCGGGCGCCAACGCGATCGGCGTCGTCTCCGAGGATGACAAGCGCGATTTCGTCATGCAGCTCGGCGCGCGCGGCGTCATCAACCGCAAGAAGTTCAACTGCTGGGGCCAGATGCCCAAGGTCAACACGCCCGAGTACGCGGTGTGGATGAAGGAAGCACGCAAGTTCGGCGCCGCCATCTGGGAGATCACGGGCAAGGGCAACAACGTCGATTTCGTCTTCGAGCATCCAGGCGAATCGACGTTCCCGGTGTCGGTGCTCATCGTGAAGCGCGGCGGCATGGTCGTCATCTGCGCCGGCACCACGGGCTATAACCTCACCATGGACGCCCGCTATCTCTGGATGCACCAGAAGCGCGTGCAGGGCTCGCACTTCGCCAATCTCCTCCAGGCCTCGCAAGCCAACAGGCTCGTCGTCGAGCGCCGCGTCGATCCCTGCATGTCCGAGGTCTTTCCCTGGGAGCAGATCCCCAAGGCCCACACGCGGATGCTGCGCAACCAGCACAAGCCCGGCAACATGGCAGTGCTCGTCTCTGCACCGACCACCGGCCTCAGGACCATCGAGGACACCCTCGAGGTGTCGAAGGCGCGCTTCGGGTAGGCGATCATGGTGACGGCGCCGATCCTCGTGAAACGGTATGGCCGCTCGCGCCTCTATGACACCGGGCGGGGCCAGTATGTGACGCTCACCGATCTTCGCGGCTGGCAGAGGCGCGGGATCGCCTTCGTCGTCGTGGATACCGAGACCGGCGAGGACGTCACACGCGTTCTCCTGGCTTGAACCTCCAGGCGAGAGCGACGCAGCATGC
>Ga0066256_1004805_pt1 | contig 11692 bp, 7 predicted proteins | sample ThiBio_1000_biof_FD_87107 | JGI IMG/M metagenome (GOLD analysis project Ga0066256, IMG submission 87107) | Wastewater bioreactor microbial communities from Cape Town, South Africa - Thiocy_expt_1000_biof (version 2) | ecosystem: Engineered > Bioreactor > Thiocyanate-remediating >...
GTGTCGAGGCCCGTTCGATGGAGCTGCGCCGCGCCCAGGAAGCCTTGCTCCAGAGCCAGAAGATGGAAGCGGTCGGGCAGTTGGTTGCCGGCCTTTCGCACGACTTCAACAATGTGCTGGGTGCGGTAGTGGGCGCCTTCGAGCTGATCCGCCGCCGCATGCATGAGCCCGACAAGGTTCGGCATTTCTCCGAAGCCGGGTTACAGGCCGCCGAACGGGGCTCGAGGCTCACCGCGCAGCTGCTTGCCTTCTCCCGTTCGCAGGACATCCAGCTGCAACCCATATTGATGCGTGACGTGATCGAAGCGCTGGCCGACCTGCTGCGCCGAACGCTGGGCCCGATGATCGCTCTCGAACTGCGTTTCGATCCCTCGCCGGCACCGGTCATGGCCGATCCGACCCAGGTTGAGATGATGGCGCTCAACCTGGCGATCAATGCGCGCGATGCGATGCCGGACGGCGGGCGGCTGACCATTTCGACCGCGCTGCGCACGATCGCCGGCGATCCCGAGATGCGGGATGGCGACTATGTCGAGATCGCCTTCGCGGACACGGGCACCGGCATGGACGAAATGACGCTGCGGCGGGCGATGGAGCCCTTCTTCACCACCAAGCCGGTAGGGAAGGGCACCGGCCTCGGCCTGGCGCAGATTTATGGCAGCGTGCGTCAGGCGGGCGGCACGGTGCGCATCGACAGCGTGCTCGCGCAGGGAACCGAGGTCCGCGTGCTCCTGCCCTGTACGGATCGCGCACCGATGCCGATCGAACAGGGCGAGCCGGAAGTCGCAGCCGCTCTGGGCAGGAGCGTTCGGATATTGCTGGTGGACGACGATCCGGATCTGCGGGTCGTGTTCGCCGCTGCGCTGGAAGCATCGGGGCATGTCGTGACCAGTGCCGCCGATGGACCCGCCGCCCTGGCCCTGCTCGAGGAGGCGGCGCCGGACGTGCTGCTGCTCGATTTCGCAATGCCCGGAATGAATGGCGCGGAAGTCGCCAGCGAGATTCGCCGCCGCAGGCCGGGGCTTCCGATCGTGTTCGCGAGCGGTTTTCCGGATGTCGGAGCGATCGAGGCGATCCAGGGATCGACGGCGATCCTGCGCAAGCCCTTTCATATGGACGAGCTGCTAAAGGCGCTGGGGGACGCCGTTCGCAGCCGCTGATCCTTGCGCGCCGGCCCGTCCGGATCTCGGCGGTGCGCGCGATGCCCCCTTTGCGCGATCGCGCCGAGCGGCAGGTTCGATCGGGTTGCAACGATCCGGTTGACGCTGGCGCATATGCTCGCTTTCTACTGGGTCGATGCTCGGCAAGATGCTGTTCAAAGGGACCTGGCGCGACTATCAGGCGCGCGTGCTCGCCGAGATGGACCGGCATCTTGCCGACGGGCGGTTGCACATCGTCGCCGCGCCGGGATCCGGCAAGACGGTGCTCGGATTGGAGGCGATGCGGCAGATCGGGCGGCCCGCCCTGATCCTGTCTCCCAGCATCACCATCCGCGATCAATGGCGCGAGCGGCTGTTTCCGTGGTTTCTCGACGATCGCCATGGCTGGGATGCACATATCTCATCCGACATCGAGACGCCCGCGACCATGACGCTCGCGACCTATCAGGCGCTCCATGCCATATATGCCATGGGCGAAGATCGGTTCGACGCGCTGATCGTGGCGCTGGAGCGCCAGGGGCCGCTGACGCTGATCGTCGATGAAGCGCATCATCTGCGCCGCGAATGGTGGAGCGCGCTGTTCGCGCTGCGCGACCGGTTGAAGGGAACGGTGCTGATCGCACTTACCGCGACACCGCCCTATGACGCACCGCTTTCCGAATGGAACCGCTATGCGGCGCTTTGCGGGCCGATCGACAGCGAGATCTCGGTGCCTGAGCTGGTCCGCAACGGCGATCTCTGCCCACATCAGGATCATGTTCATTTCTCGGTGCCGAACCAGGACGAACTGACGATATTGCTCGAGCGACGGGCGGCGATCACAGCCCTTGTCGCAGGCCTTCTGGGCGATGCCGAGCTGGTCGCGTGCCTTGCCGCGCATCCCTGGCTGGTCGAACCCGAGGCGCACGAGGCAGAGCTGTTCGAGCGGCCGGACCATCTCACCGCGCTGATGATCTTCCTGCAGGCTGCGGGACATGCGATCCCGCGCGCGGCGACCCGGCTGCTCGGCGTAGGCGACGCGGAATTGCCGCCGCTCAGCGCAGCCTGGCTCGAACGGCTGTTCGACGGCCTGCTCAACGAACCGCGCAGCAAGGTTCAGCTCGGCGATGCGCGTTGCGCCGAGCTGCGCCGCGTCCTCAACACGCTGGGTGCGGTGCAGAACGGGCGGGTAACGCTCGACGAGAGCAAGCCGGTCTTCACGGCCATGGCCGGCAGCGTCGCCAAGCTCGGCAGCATCGCCGCAATCGTGCGCGCCGAAGCGGCCGCCATGGGCGATGGGCTCCGCCTCGTCATTCTTTCCGACCGGGTTCGCGCGGATGAATTGCCGCCACGCGCCGATGCGTCCTTCGTTCCGGCGAAGCTGGGCGTCGCTCCGATCTTCGAGACATTGCGTCGCGCAGGCCTGGTGGAGAACGGCCTGGCGGTTCTGACCGGAACGCTGGTCATCCTTCCGATCGCCGCGGACATGGCGCTTGAGGCGGAAGCGACGGCGGCACGCATCGACTTGGCGCGCATCCGCCGACGCGCACTGCCCGGATGCCCCGGCCATGTCGCGCTGGAGTTCGGCGTCGGTGAGACGCAGCCGGCAGTGCTGCTGGTGACGCGCCTGTTCCAGCGCGGCGTGATCCGGGTGCTGATCGGCACCCAGGCATTGCTGGGGGAAGGATGGGACGCACCCGCGATCAACAGCCTGATCCTCGCGAGCAATGCCGGCTCCTATATGCTGTCCAACCAGATGCGGGGGCGTGCGATCCGCATCGATCCCGACCAGCCGGGCAAGGTCGCGGCAATCTGGCACCTCGCGACCGTCGCGCCGCGAGGATCGGGCGAGAATTTCTCGGAAGAGAGCGACATGATCGCGCTGGTGCGCAGGTTCGATGCGTTCGAGGGCATCTCGAACGGGGAGGGCCGCATGATCGAGAACGGGATCGGCCGGCTCGGGCTGGATGCCCTGGATGGGCCGGACCAGCGGAATGCCGCGTCGTTCGCATCCGCCCGCGATCGCGCCCGGGTCGCCGACAAGTGGCGCGTCTCGCTTGGCGATGCGACGTCCCGCAGCCATGTCCGGTGCGTCGCCGAGGCGCGTTACGCGCCGCGCCAACTCGCCTGGGCCGACACCTTGCAGGCGTTGATGCTGTCGGGGATCAGCGGCGGCGCCCTCTCCGCCGCCGGGGTCGTGCGCCAGTTTGCGCATCTGGGTGGCGCGGCCACGCTGGCAATGCTCTTCTTCGGCGCTACATTTGTCTATGCCCTGCCCAAGCTCGCGCTTGCGGCACGGCTCTGGCGGCGCAACGGCACATTGGAGCGCAGCCTGGCGCAAGTCGGCAGGGCGCTATGCGCCAGCCTGTGCCATGCCGGCGCCCTGGGGCGCGACGGGACCGATTACGAGATCCTCGTGCGGCGATCGCTGTCCGGGCATTGCGAAGTGATCATCGATGGCGCGACCAGGGCCGAGGAACGCGTTTTCCTCGATGCGCTCGCCGAACTGCTCGGCCCCATTCAGAACCCGCGCTACCTCCTGGTCCGCAGAAGCGCGCTATGGGGCAGATCACGCATGGACTATCATGCGGTCCCCGCATCGCTTGGCGTGCGCAAGGAACTCGCCGAGCATTTTCTGGGCGAATGGCGTCGGCGGGTCGGAAGCTCGCGCCTGCTCTTCGCGCGGACGCAGGAGGGGCGTCGCGCGCTGCTTCGGGCGCGGGTCCAGTCCTTTGCCGGAGGGATGCAGCGCGCCTTCCAACGGCGCTCGGTGTGGATGTAGCGCAGCGGGCTTTCCTGCCGACCTGGATTGGTCCGACATGCCGCGCTAGGGTCCGGAACGACGTAGCAACGAAACAAGGATCATGGCGCGCCTACTCCTCGTCGAAGATGACGCCCCCCTGGGCCGAGGCATGCGGGCCGCGCTGGAAGACGCCGGCCATGCAGTCGATTGGGCCAGGACCGGCGAAGAGGCATTGCTGGCGTGCCGCAGCGAAGCCTATGGCGTCATCCTGCTGGACCTCGGCCTTCCCGACATCGCGGGGCTGGCGGTGCTCCGCGAACTTCGGGACAAGAACCGGCTCGTCCCGGTCATCGTCATCACCGCGCAGGACCGGATCACCCAGCGCGTTGCGGGGCTGGATGCCGGTGCCGACGATTATCTGGTCAAGCCGCTGGATATCGACGAGCTGGCCGCGCGCGTGCGCGCGCAGCTGCGGCGGCGCGACGGACGGGGATCCGATCTTCTCGTCGCGCGCGACGTGGCGCTCGATCTCGGAGGCCGCACCGTCCGGCTACGCGACCGGCCGGTCGCGCTGACCGCCAAGGAATTCCGGATAGCCGCGCTCCTCATGCGCCGGGCCGGCCGCTTCGTCAGCAAGGCGGAACTCGAAGCGGCGCTGTACGACCAGGATCAGTATATCGAGAGCAATACGGTGGAGGTGGCCATCTCGGCGCTGCGGCGCAAGCTGGACAAGGACTTCATCGTCACCGCGCGCGGGCTCGGCTACATGGTCGCGAAATGAAGGGGGCGATCGGCAGCTCCCTTACCGGCGCCCTCTATGTCCGCACCCTGCTCCTGGTCGCAGTGACGGGAATGCTGATGGCCGGGGTGCTCTTCGCGATCGTGCGCGCCGATATCAACCAGCGCGCGGACCAGCAGCTGATCACCGCGACTCATGTGCTGCATCTGCTCATGCGCGAGGAATTCACCGCGGAGGACCCCAAGTCGCGGACGAACCACGATACGCCCTATCGGAGGCTGCTCAGCGAAGAGGATCTCAGCGCGTTCCGGGCCTCGGCCGCCTGGCGCCAGTTCGCCGTCTTCCATTTCGGCATTCCGGCGGCGCGGCCGCCGCGAAGCGATGTCGAGAAGGGCGTGGCCGCGACGCCCGGATTTCGCACCTTCGACGTCGGCGACGCCAGATGGCGCAGCTATGGCCTTGCGGTTCCGGAGCAACGGCTGCTGATCGTGGTGGCCGAACCGATGCAGGTGCGCGGCGGGCTGATCCTGCGCGTCGGCGAGCAGCTGGCGATACCGATCATGCTCCTGATCCTCGGCAGCGCGGTGCTGCTATGGCTCACCTTGCGGCGCGGGCTGTCGGCGGTGCAGCAGCTCAGCGCGACGCTCGCCAACCGGTCCGCAGCCGAATTGGAGGCGCTCCACCTCCCTGCCATGCCGAGCGACCTGGCGCCGATCATTGCCGCGCTGAACGGCCTGCTCGAACGGGTGCGGGCCGCGATCGAGCATGAACAGGCCTTTGCCGATCAGGCCGCGCATCAGTTGCGTACGCCGCTTGCCGCGCTGAAGGTACGGGCGCAACTGCTGCTGCGGCGGGCGCCGCCCGAATCCGAGGAGCATGCGGCGCTTTCCGATCTGCTGGAAAGCGTGGATCGCGGCAGCGACACGATCACCCAGATGCTGCAGCTCGCCCGGCTCGACGCGGCGACGCTCACGCGCGAACGGGTCGATCTGCGCGAACTGGCAGGCGAAGTCATCGCGGATCGCGCACTGTTCGCGGCGCGGGCCGGTGCCGATTTCTCGCTGACGGCCCCCGCAGTGGCAATCGCCTCGACCGACCCGACGCCGTTGCGGGTGGCACTGGCGACGATCATCGACAATGCCGTGGAGCATGCGGCAGGCGGCGGGACGATCGATGTCGAGATCCGCTGCGTTGGCGGGAGGACGGCGCTGGTCGTGCGCGATCGCGGCCCGGGCATGGATCCCGAACGCCTGTCGGGAGCGGCGGGCCGGGACGGCGATCCCCGCCCCGGCGGGGGGCTGGGCCTGGCAATCGCCCGGCGGGCGGTGACGGTGCTGGGCGGCGAACTGCTGCTCGAGAACCGGGACGACGGCCCGGGGCTGCGGGCGACGATTTTCCTGCCGGATTGACCGCCGCCTTCAGTTTCGCATCAGCTTCGCGATCTATCGGCGGCGCTTCTCCTGCCGTTCGAGGTTGCCTTGACCGAAACCGTCCCGCCCGCGCCATCGCCGGAAGCGCTGCCCCGCAGGCGGCAGATCGCCTATGTGCTGGCCGGCGCGGCGATCCTGCTGGCCGCGATCGTGCTGGCGTCGCTGCTGCACCGGCAGGATCCCGATCCGGCGGAGACACCGGGCGAACCGGGGATATTCCAGGCGACCCCGGATCAATATGCCGCCATGGAGATCCGCGCGGTGGGAACGGCGGCGGATGGCGCGACTGTGCGCGCGACCGGCACCATCTCGGTCGATGAAGACCGTTCCACGCCGGTGCTGCCGCCGCTGACCGGCCAGGTGACTCGCGTGTTCGTCGAAGCCGGGCAACGCGTCGCCCATGGCCAGCCGCTGTTCGAAATCCGATCGACCGAGCGGGCGCAGGGCGCCAACAGCCTGGTCGCGGCCGCTGCCCAGCGCGACACCGCGCGCGCCCAGCTCGGCATCGCCCAGGGCAATGCCCAGCGCGAGGAACTGATCTACCGGAATGGCGGCGGCGCGCTGCGCGACTATCAGCAGGCGAAGAGCGAGCTGGTCGCCGCGCAGGCGGCGATGCGCACCCCCGGTGCCGCCTATGTCGTGGCGCGCCACCCGATCGCGATCCAGGGCGGCACGGCGGGGGGGCACCCGCGGCACGGCCCGGGGGGGGCGGGCCGGCAGGGGCGCCCGCGCGCGCCCGGCCGGCGGGGCGGGCGTGATCCCCGATCCCGCCTCCGTATGGCTGGTGGCGCAAGTTGCCGAGAGCGATGCGAGCCGGGTCCGCGTCGGCGATCAGGTGACGGTGACGACCCCGGCCGCTCCGGGCCGGCACTTCACCGCGCAGGTGCGGATGGTCGGGTCCGCGCTCGATCCGAATACCCATCGCCTGCCGGTCCGCGCCGTCATCGCCAATCCCGACGGCGTGCTCAAGCCCCAGATGTTCGCAAGCTTCGCCATCGCCGCACCGGCAAGGGCCGCGCCCGGGACCGCGCTCGTCGTCCCCGCGGAAGCCGTCATCCGCGAAGGCGACAATGCCCGCGTCTGGGTCGCCCAGCCCGGCCGACGCCTCGTCGCCCGCAACGTGGCCGTGGCGGAGGGCCCGGGCGACGGCACGATCCGGATCACCGTGGGGCTCCGCCCCGGCGAGCGGATCGTCACCAAGGGCGCCATCTTCGTCAACGAAGCCGGCATTCCGGGCTGATCGCGATGAACCGCCTGGTCGCCTTCGCGCTGCATCAGCGCGTGCTCATGGTCCTGCTGCTCGTCGCGATGATCGCCACGGGCGGCTTCGCCTTCCTCAGGCTCAATATCGAAGCCTATCCCGATCCGGTGCCCCCCGCGGTGGAGATCGTCACGCAGAATCCCGGCATCTCGGGCGAGGAGATCGAGCGCAACATCACGATCCCGATCGAAGTGGCGATGGCGGGCATCCCGCACATCACGTCGGTCCGCACCATCTCGTTGTTCGGCCTGAGCGACGTGAAGATCCAGTTCAGCTACGACTATACGTTCGAGCAGGCGCAGCAGCAGGTGATCAACCGGCTGAACCAGATCGACGGGCTCCCGGCCGGCGTACAGCCCGGCATTTCGCCGGTCAGCCCGATCGGCGAGATCTATCGCTACCGCGTCGTCGGGCCGCCGGGCTATTCGGTGATGGACCTGAAGACGATCCAGGACTGGGTGGTCGAGCGCCGGATCAAGGCGGTGCCGGGCGTGATCGACGTGACCGGCTGGGGCGGCAAGACGCGCACCTATGAAGTCGTCATCGACAACGACAAGCTGGTCGCCGAAGGCGTCACCGCCGCCAACGTGATCGACGCGCTCGGCAAGAGCAACGCGAATGTCGGCGGGCAGACGGGGACGTTCGGGCCGCAGAACGCGATCGTGCGCGGCGTCGCGCTGATCCACTCGGTCGACGACATCAACCGGGTGCTGGTCGGCACGCATGGCAGCGCGCCGGTCAGGCTGGGCGACGTGGCGACCGTCAAGGTCGGCAACCAGCCGCGGCTCGGCATCGCCGGGCAGGACCGGGACGACGACATCGTCCAGGGCACCGTGCTGATGTATCGCGGCGCGCAGTCGAGCCCGACGATCAAGGCGGTCGAGAACGCGGTCCAGGACATCAACGCGTCCGGCATCCTGCCGCCCGGCGTCAAGCTCGAGCGGATCTACGACCGGTCCGGCCTGATCGCGCTGACGACCAGCACCGTCATCCGCAACATGATCGAGGGCATCCTCCTCATCTTCCTTCTGCAATGGCTGTTCCTGGGGAATCTGCGCTCGGCGCTGATCGTGGCGACGACGATTCCCTTCGCGCTCTGCTTCGCGGTGCTGATCCTCACCATCCAGGGCGAGTCGGCGAACCTGTTGTCGGTCGGCGCGCTCGATTTCGGGCTGATCGTCGACGCGACCGTGATCATGGTCGAGAACATCTATCGCCACCTGGTCGAGCGCAGCCATGCCGTCGCGCGGGGCAACGGGCATTATACGCCCGGCAACCGGCTGTCCGCGATCCTGAACGGCGCGGGCGAAGTCAATCGCGGCATCTTCTTCGCCGCCGCGATCATCATCGCCAGCTTCATCCCGCTGTTCACGCTCTCCGGCGTCGAGGGCCATATCTTCGGGCCCATGGCGAAGACCTATGCCTATGCCATCGCCGGCGGGCTGATCGCCACCTTCACGGTCTCGCCGGTGCTTGCCGCGCTGCTGCTCCCCGACCGGCTGAGCGAAGTCGAGACCTGGATCGTGCGCAAGCTGCGCGGCATCTACGAGCCGGCGGTGCGCTTCGCGATCGCCAATCGGGTGCTGACGCTCGGCGGCGCCGGTGCGCTGGTGATCGCGGCCGGCGCCACCACCTTCACGCTCGGCGTCGAGTTCCTCCCCAAGCTGGAGGAAGGCAATATGTGGATACGCGCCACCATGCCGGCCTCGGTCTCGCTCGAGGAGGGGCAGAAGGTGGTCAACGAGGCGCGCCGGATCATCCGCTCCTATCCCGAAGTGCAGACCGTGGTGTCGCAGCATGGCCGCCCCGACGACGGCCCCGCCGCGCCGGGCTTTTACAACCCCGAATTCTTCACGCCGCTGAAGCCGAGCGACAAATGGCCGCAGGGGATGCCCAGGGCAAAGCTGACCGCCGATATGCAGAAACGGCTGAGCGATCGCTTCCCCGGCGTCGAGTTCGCCTTCTCGCAATATATCCAGGACAATGTCGAGGAGGCCGCCTCGGGCGTGAAGGGAGCGAACTCGATCAAGCTGTTCGGCCCCGATCTCGCGACGCTGGAAAGGACGGGCAAGCAGATCGAGGCAGTGATGGCCAAGGTGCCGGGCATCGCCGATCTCGGCATGTTCGAGCTGCTCGGCCAGCCGACCGTCCAGGTGGTGCCCGACCGCGACAGGGCGGCGCGCTACGGCCTGACGCCGGAGGACATCAACCAGGTGGTCCGCGCCGCGATCGGCGGCGAGGAGGCCGGCGACCTGTACGAGCGCGCCACCGACCGGCACTTCCCGATCGTCGTGCGCCTGCAGCCCGGGCAGCGCGACAGCCTGGAGAGCATCCGCCGGATCACCGTCGGCGCGCCGGGCGCCAATGGCGCGGTGGTGCAGGTGCCGCTTTCGGAAGTCGCCGAAGTGAAGCTGACCACCGGCCCCTCCTTCGTCTATCGCGAGCATCAGGAACGCTATGTCCCGATCAAGTTCGCAGTGCGCGGGCGCGACCTGGGCGGCGCGGTGAGCGAGGCGCAGCAGGCCGTGGCCCAGCAGGTCAAGCTCCCGCCCGGCTATCATCTCGAATGGGCCGGCGAGCTCGGCAATCTCGAGAATGCGGTATCGCGGCTGAAGCTGGTGGTGCCGATCAGCCTCGGGCTCATCCTGCTGCTGCTCTTCCTGAACTTCGGCTCGGCGATCGACATGCTGCTCGCCGCCTCGGTGATGCCGATGGCGCTGATCGGCGGGGTGCTGGCCCTTGTACTGACCGGCACGGCGTTCAGCATCTCCGCCGCGATCGGCTTCGTCGCGCTGCTCGGCGTCTCGGTGATGGACGGGATCATCGTCCTGACCGCCTTCAACCAGGCGATCGACGAAGGCATGGCGCGCGCGCAGGCGCTGGCGCGGGCATGCAGCCAGAGCCTGCGGCCGGTGGTCATGACCTGCCTGGTCGCCGCGATCGGCCTGGTTCCGGCCGCCTTTTCCAGCGGCATCGGCAGCCAGGTGCAGAAGCCGCTGGCGCTGGTGGTGGTCGGCGGGATGACGCTGGCGCCGGTGCTGATCCTGATGGTGCTGCCGGTGCTGATCGTGCGCTTCTCGCGCCATCGCGGGGCGCACGGTCATGCGGAGCGCCGGCATCACGCCGACGGCACGCCGATGGAGCCGGCATGATGCGCCTGTTTCCCGTCTCGCTCGCGGCGTTGCTGCTCGCCGGCTGCACGATCGCTCCGGCGCATCCGGGAACGGAGGTGCCGTTGCCGCCCGCGCGGGCGTCGCAGACGATCGCGCCCGCGACCGGCGCGGCGCAACGGCTGGAAGCAGGCGCGCCACCGCTCGCCGAATGGTGGCGCGCGTTCGGCAGCGCGAAGCTCGACGATCTGGTCCGCACCGCGCTGGCGCACAACGAGGATCTCGCCACCGCCGAGGCCAACCTCCGGCAGGCGCGCGAGCAGGCCAGCGCCACCGCCGGGGCGCAGGGGCCGAAGGTGGACGCCGGCTATCAGGCGGAGCGGACGCGGATATCGGGCGCGCTCTCCCCGCCGCTCGCCGACAACGTGAGCTATCTCTACACATTGCACACCGCGCAGGTGACGGTGGCCTATCCGCTCGACCTGTTCGGCGCGGGGCGCAATGCGGTGCGCTCGGCGCGCGCGGCGGCGGAGGTGGCGGGGCAGCGGCTGGAGGCGGCGCGGATCGCGGCGGTGGCCAATCTCGTCGTCGCGACGATCCAGCATGCCGCGCTCGACGCGCAGGGGACCGCGACGGGAAAAGCGATCGCGGACAATCGCGCGCTGCTCGCGATGCTCGACCGCCGCCGCGCGCTGGGCGACGTCGGGCTGGCGGAGGTGACGGCGCAGCAGACCGTGCTCGCCAATGTCGAGGCGACTCTGCCGGCGCTGGAGCGGCAGCGCGATCACCAGGCGGGGCTGATTCTCTCCCTGCTCGGCCGCCCGGCCGGCTCGCCGCTGCCGGAGCTGCCGGGGATGGAAGAACTGCGCCTGCCCGCCGACCTGCCCCTGTCGCTGCCGTCCGATATCGTCGCGCATCGCCCGGACGTGCGCGCGGCGGAGGCGCAGATGCGCGGCGCGGCGGCGGATGTCGGCGCGGCGATCGCGGCGCGGCTGCCCGCGATCACGCTGAGCGGCAATGCCGGCGGCTCCGCGACGCGCTTCCTCGACATGTTCGCCAGCGGCAATCCGCTCTTCGCGCCGATCGGCGGCGTCACCCAGCCGGTCTTCCCCTCTGGCGAGCTGCGCCCTCGCCCGCGCGCGGCGGAGGCGGCGCTGGCTGCGGCCAAGGCGCAATATCGCGCGGCCGCGCTGCAGGCGTTCCTCGCCGTCGCCGCTGCGCTCTCCGGCTTGCGCACCGACGCTGCCGCGCTGGCCGCCGCCGCGCCGGC
>Ga0066256_1004806_pt1 | contig 11689 bp, 10 predicted proteins | sample ThiBio_1000_biof_FD_87107 | JGI IMG/M metagenome (GOLD analysis project Ga0066256, IMG submission 87107) | Wastewater bioreactor microbial communities from Cape Town, South Africa - Thiocy_expt_1000_biof (version 2) | ecosystem: Engineered > Bioreactor > Thiocyanate-remediating >...
CTCCCCGCCCGGGCGCAGGCACCCGACATCCAGTCGATGGAACCGAAGATTTCCGACGACGCCAAGCTGCTGCTGGCGGCCAACGAGCTCGTCTATAACAAGGATACGGAAAAGGTGATCGCCCGCGGCGCGGTGCAGATCAACTATGGCGGCTACAAGCTCGTCGCGCGCCAGGTCGAGTACAACCAGCAGACCGGCCGCCTGACGGCGCATGGCAATATCGAGCTCATCGAGCCGACCGGCAATCGCGTCTATGGCGACGAGATGGACCTGTCGGACGATTTCGCCAACGGTTTCGTCAATGCGCTGCGCATCGAGACCACGGACCTTACCAAGCTGGCGGCGACCAGCGGCGAGCGCGTCAACGGCGAGGAGATGATCCTCAACCACGCCGTCTACACCGCCTGCACGCCCTGTGCCACCAACCCCACGCACCGCTCGCTCTGGCAGGTCAAGGCCGAGCGCGTCGTGCAGAACGGCCGCACCAAGACCATCCGCATGGAGCGCGCGCGCTTCGAGGTGTTCGGCAAGCCGATCGCCTATATTCCCGTGCTGGAAGTGCCGGACCATACGGTCAAGCGGAAGAGCGGTTTCCTCTTCCCGCAGTTCAGCTACGAGCAGAAGCTCGGCCTCGGCATCACGACGCCCTATTATTTCGCCATCGCGCCGGACATGGACGCGACCCTCTCGCCGACCGTCCTGACCCGTCAGGGCTTCCTCGTCGAGGGTGAATTCCGCAAGCGCTTCCACAACGGCCAGATCCCGCTGCGTGCTGCCGGCATCGACCAGTGGAACCCCGGTGTGTTCACCGCCGGCACGAGTGACCGGCGCGACGACTTCCGCGGCATGGTTGCCTCCGAAGGCCGCTTCAAGATCAATCCCCGCTGGTCCTTCGGCTGGGATGTCATGGCGCAGACCGACAACAACTTCTCGCGCACCTACGATCTCGATGGCCTGGAAGACCGTATCCACGTCAACCAGATCTACCTGACCGGCCTTGGCGACCGGAACGTCTTCGACCTGCGCTCGTTCTATTTCGACGTGCAGGACGCCGACCCGCAGGACCGTCTGGAGCGCAAGCAGGCGATTGCCCAGACGCTCGACCACGAATATATCGTGCCGCAGCCGGTGCTCGGCGGCGAACTCAGCGTCACCACGAACATCACGAATATCGACCGCGACCTTGCCGATACCGTGACCATCGGCACGAGCGACCGCTTCCTCGGCCTCGAAGGCGGCATGACGCGGCTGACCAGCGAAGTGGAATGGAAGCGCCAGTTCGTCGTGCCGGGCGGGCTCGTGCTGACGCCGCTGCTCGCCGCGCGCGGGGACATTCATCGCCTCGACATGCGCGCGCCAGGCGGCGGCCTCAACCCCTATGGCGGCGCCTACGAGACGGGCGGCAGCGCGACCCGCTCGATGCTGACGGCCGGCCTGGAGGAGCGCTACCCGATCCTCGCGACGACGGACTACAGCACGCACCTCTTCGAACCGATCGCGCAGCTCTACGTGCGTCCCGACGAGGACCTTGCCGGGGGCCTGCCGAACGAGGACTCCCAGAGCTTCGTCTTCGACGCCACCAACCTCTTCGATCGCGACAAGTTTTCCGGCTTCGACCGTATCGAGGGCGGCACGCGCGCCAATCTCGGCCTGCGCTATACCGGCACCTTCGACAACGGCGTCCTCGTGCGCAGCATCGTCGGCCAGTCGTTCCATCTCGGCGGCGTGAACTCCTTCGCAACGCCCGACCTGGTGAATGCCGGCGCCAATTCCGGCCTCGACACCGACCGCTCCGACTATGTCGGCATGGCGGGCGTGGACCTGCCGAACGGCATTTCCTTCTCCACCAGCGCGCGCCTCGACAAGGACGACCTGTCGCTGCGCCGCTCGGATACCTCGCTGCGCTTCGACGGCGCGAAGGTCGAGACGGAGTTCACCTATACGCGCGTCGCGGCGCAGCCGGACTACGGCTCATTGGAGACCGCCAGCGAACTGCAGAGCAAGGCGGCCTTCAAGTTCCACGACTACTGGTCCGTCTTCGGTTCGCTGACCTACGACATCGGCAATCACGTCATTTCGCGCAACGGTATCGGCCTGTCCTACGATGACCGCGACACGGTCTTCTCCATCGTCTACGAGCAGACGAGGGATAGAGGAAATACCAATGCAAACGACTGGTCGATCGGCGCGCGCCTGATGTTCCGCACGCTCGGCGACATAAAGGTCGGCGATGCGACGCTCACCGGTTTCGAATAACCGCCGCCTGCCGGTCTTGTCATCGTTTGGCCGTATGTATTATGCACATCCGGGGCAATGGTTTCCCGCCGACGCCGCGCGCCCTGATGGCCGTGTGGAGAACGGGCGGGCGCGAAACGGGTTTGGATAAAGGGACTGGCAAGATGGGCAGACAATCTCTGGTGCGATCCATGACGGCGGGCGTTGCGCTGGCGGTGGCGGCGATCATCGCTGCGCCGGCCGGCATTGCGCAGGCGGCGACGTCGGTCGTCGCGGTCGTCAACAACACGCCGATCACGTCGGGCGATGTCGAGCGCCGCATCAACTTCCTGAAGCTGCAGCGCACCAAGGGCAATCTGCGAAGCGTTGCCCGCGAGCAGCTCATCGAGGAAGCGCTGAAGCGCGAGGAGGTCCTCAGGGCGCGCGCTTCCGTCAGCACGAGCGAGGTGGACGCCGCCTATGGGCGCTTCGCCTCGTCCAACAAGATGACGACGGACCAGCTTGGAAAGATCCTCAACCAGGCCGGCGTCGGACCGGAGCATTTCAAGCAGTTCATCGCCATCCAGATGAGCTGGCCGCGCGTGGTCAATGCCCGCTTCGGCGGCAACGCCAACGGCAAGACGCTTGTCGAGCGCATGCAGGAGCACGGCGGCAAGAAGCCGGTGACGACGGAATATTTCCTCAAGCAGGTGATTTTCGTGGTGCCGGAAAAGCGCCGCAACGCGATCCTCGGCAAGCGCAAGGCGGAAGCCGAGGCCTCCCGTTCGAAGTTCCCGGGCTGCGACCAGGCCAAGGCCTTCGCCGCGACGATGCACGACGTGTCGATCCGCGATCTCGGCCGCGTCCTCGCCCCGCAGATGCCGGAGGACTGGAAGCCGCTGGTCGAGAAGGCCAACGGCCTGACGACCGGCACGCGCGTCACCGAACGCGGCGTCGAATATCACGCGATCTGAAAGGAGCGCGACGTGAACGACGACGTGGCCGCCGAAATGGTCTTCCGCGCCGAAGACCTCGCCAAGGCCAAGCGCGACGAAAACGACGAGAACAGCAAGAAGTACATCGCCGAACTGCGCAAGAAGGCGACGATCACCGAACGCTGATACTCCGGCGCGCCGGGGACGGCAGACGCTTTTCAATCCCGCGGGAGCATTTGCGAATGCTCCCGCCTTTCATTCCCCCGCAATTCCGGATGCCAACCGCGGCGCGCGCTTGCCGGAATTGCTCACGCGGCAGGGTCTCATGACGACGACGAACATTCCGCCGGTGGCGCTCACCATGGGCGATCCGGCAGGGATCGGGCCCGACATCACCCTTGCCCTCTGGGCGGCGCGCGACGCTCTCTCGCTTCCTCCTTTCCTTTTCATCGGCGATGCGCGGGTCCTGCGTGAGCGCGCAGCGGTACTCGGCCTCGATATCGCCGTGGCGGCCGCGGAGCCCGAGACGGCCAGCGCCGTCTTTCCAAAGGCCATCCCCGTGCTCGCCGCCGATTGCCCTGCCCCCGTCGTGCCGGGCGCGCCGGATGCGCGCAATGCCGGCGCGATCATAGGCGCGATCGAGACCGCCGTCGCCCTGACCATGGCCGGCCAGACATCCGCCGTCGTGACGAACCCGATCGCCAAGGCCGTCCTCTACGATGCCGGCTTCGGCTTTCCCGGCCACACGGAGTTCCTGGCCGACCTCGCGGCAAAGGCGATGGGCCAGCCGTTCCTCCTGCCCGTCATGCTGCTCGCCGGGCCGAAACTGCGGGCGGTGCCCGTGACGATCCACATCCCGCTGAAGGACGTTCCCGCCGCGCTCACGGAGGACCTGATCGTCGAGACGGCCACCATCACCGAGCGGGATCTGCGCGAGCGCTTCGGCATTGGAAGGCCGCGCCTTGCCATTGCCGGGCTCAATCCGCATGCCGGCGAAGGCGGCGCGCTGGGGCTGGAGGACGATGCCGTCGTGCGGCCGGCCGCCGCGCGGCTGCGGGCGGCCGGCATCGATGCCGTCGGCCCGCTTCCGGCCGACACGATGTTCCACGACGCCGCCCGCGCGACCTATGACGTGGCGCTGTGCATGTACCATGATCAGGCGCTGATCCCGGCCAAGGCGCTCGGCTTCGACACGTCCGTCAACGCGACGCTGGGCCTACCCTTCATCCGCACCTCGCCGGACCACGGCACGGCCTTTGCCATTGCCGGAAAGGGCGTCGCCCGACCGTACAGCCTGCTGGCCGCGCTGCGGCTTGCGGCGGAACTCGCCACGCATGAACAGCTTGCGAAGGCGGGCGCGTGATGGCGGCACTCGACGGACTTCCGCCGCTGCGCGACGTCATCCAGCGGCATGGGCTCGACGCCCGGAAGGCGCTCGGCCAGAACTTCCTGCTCGACCTGAACCTCACCCAGAAGATCGCCCGCACCGCCGGCCCGATCGAGAACCATACGGTGATCGAAGTGGGGCCCGGTCCGGGCGGCCTGACGCGCGCCATCCTCGCGCTCGGCGCGAAACGCGTGATCGCCATCGAGCGCGACGCCCGCTGCCTGCCGGCGCTGGCGGAAATCTCCGACCACTATCCGGGCCGCCTGACGGTCATCGAAGGCGATGCGCTGAAAACGGATTTCGAGGCGCTGGCACCCGGCGAGCCCGTGCGCATCATCGCCAACCTGCCCTACAATGTCGGCACGCAGCTCCTGGTCAACTGGCTGCTGCCAAAGACATGGCCGCCCTTCTGGGAATCGCTGACGCTGATGTTCCAGCGCGAGGTGGGCCTGCGCATCGTCGCCGAGGAGAACGACGACCACTACGGCCGGCTCGGCGTGCTCTGCGGCTGGCGCACCCATGCGCGCATGGCCTTCGACGTGCCGCCGCAGGCCTTCACGCCGCCGCCGAAGGTGACGTCCTCCGTCGTGCATCTGGAACCGATCGCCAATCCGCTGGCCTGCGATGCGGGCACGCTGGAGCGCGTCACCCAGGCTGCCTTCGGCCAGCGCCGCAAGATGCTGCGCCAGAGCGTGAAATCGCTCGGCGGCGAGGCGCTGCTGGCGCGGGCGGAGATCGATCCGCAGCGGCGGGCGGAGACGCTGAGCGTGGAAGAGTTCGTGCGGCTGGCGAACGCGCTGTAGCATTCGCCCCTCATCCGGCCTGCCGGCGGCCTGCCGGCCATCGGGGAGAAGAAGACGTGCCGCGCCGGTTTCCCCAAACCTCGAACATGCCGTGGGGCAAGTGCCCTCTTCCCGCTTGCGGGGAGAAGGTTAGGGTGAAGGGCAAGGCCGCACGGTCCAAACCTTACAGAACCGGCTTCTCCGTCACCAGATTCGTCACGAACTCGAACAGTCCGTGCCGCCGGTCGCGGCGCAGGCGCTCGGCCTTGACGATGCTCTGCACGGCATCGAAGGCGACCGAGAGGTCGTCATTGAGGATGACGTAGTCGTATTCCCGCCAATGCTCGATCTCGGCGCAGGAATTGGCGAGGCGCGTCTGGATGACTTCCTCCGTGTCCTCCGCGCGGCGATGCAGGCGCGATTGCAGCTCGGTCATCGATGGCGGGAGGATGAAGATCGAGACGACGTCGGCCGGCATCTTCTCCTGGAGCTGCTGGGCGCCCTGCCAGTCGATGTCGAAGAGCATGTCGCGGCCGGCGGACATGGCTTCCTCCACCGGCTCGCGAGGGGTGCCGTAGAAATTGCCGTGTACCTCGGCCCATTCGAGCAGCGCGTGGCTGTCGCGCAGGCGCTCGAATTCCTTGTGGTTGATGAAATGGTAGTGCCGGCCGGCGATCTCGCTGGCGCGGCGCTGGCGTGTCGTCACGCTGACCGAGAGGCTGAGGCCGGGATCGGCCTCCAGCAGGTTGCGGGCGATGGTCGACTTGCCGGCGCCCGACGGCGAGGAGATGACGAGCATGAGCCCGCGGCGCTCGATGTGGATCTGCTTCGACGGTTCGGCCATGGCCTACTCCAAATTCTGGACCTGTTCCCTGAACTGGTCGATGACCACCTTCAGCTCGATGCCTGCAGCCGTTACAGCAGCGGCGTTCGACTTGGAACAGATCGTATTCGATTCCCGGTTAAATTCCTGTGCGAGAAAATCGAGCTTGCGGCCGATCGGGCCGCCGGCGGCGATGAGCTCGCGCGCGGCCGCCACATGCGCCTTCAGCCGGTCGATCTCCTCGCGCAGGTCCGCCTTGGTGGCGAGCAGCGCCGCCTCCTGGTGCAGCCGGTCCCGGTCGAGCGCGGTGGCGCCCTGCAGCAGCACCGCGACCTGCCCGGCGAGCCGCTCGGCGGTGGCCGCGACGCTGCGTGAGGGATCGGCCTCGACGATCTGCGTCAGCGCCTCGATGCGGTCGACCTGGCCGAGAAGCACGCCGGCAAGCGCGCTTCCCTCCTTGCGCCGCATGTCGGCAAGACAGCGCACCGCCTCGGCAAAGCCCGCGCGGATGTCGGCGTCGCGCGCGTGGCGTTCGGCCTCGCTCTCCTCCGCTTCGCGGAAATCGACGATGCCGCGCACGGAGAGCAGGGTGTCGAGCCTGACCGGCGCGGGATCGATGGTGCCGGCGAGCTGGTCGCGCAGCGCCAGCACGGCGGCAAGCGCGCCCTGGTTCACGACAGCCTCGATCTGCGCCTCGCTGACGCTGGTCGAAAGGCCGACCTGGAGATTGCCGCGCGAGAAGGCCTCGCCGGCAAGGCGCCGCACGTCCGCCTCCAGCGCCTCCAGCCCCGGCGGCAGGCGCAGGCGCATGTCGAGCCCCTTGCCGTTCACGGAACGCAGCTCCCACGCCCAGCGCGTGCGTCCGCTGGTTCCCTCGACCCGCGCGAAGCCGGTCATCGATTGCAACGTCATGTCAGCCTCCCATGGCGCCCCGCTGCAAGCGGGCTGCCGGATACGCGCAGCAGCGCATCATCCATTCAAAGTGAAACAGTTTCGCGGGGTTGGAAACGGCTTGGCGCGCGGTGCGGGCATCGATCCACATCAAAGGTGGTGCGACCGGCCGAAAAGCCCTCGAATGCGAGCGTCGGCGGGCTGCGGACGCCCGACGGCCCCGGCGCATGCCGCGCCGGGGCCGCTTCACGGAATGCGGGGGCCGTTACGGGGAATCGGTGGATTTCGTTTCCTTGGCCGCTTCCGCCGCCTTCTCCGCTTCCAGCTTGCGCCAGCGGCGGACGTTCTGGTTGTGCTCCTCCAGCGTCTCGGCGAAGACGTGGCCGCCGGTGCCGTCGGCCACGAAGTAGAGGTCGGAGGTCCGCGAGGGGTTGGCGACCGCCTCCAGTGCCGCGCGGCCGGGATTAGCGATCGGCGTCGGCGGCAGGCCCTTGATGATATAGGTGTTGAACGGCGTCTGCTTTTCGAGGTCCGACTGGTAGATCGGCCTGTCGGCCGGCTTCCCCTCGCCGCCGAAGATGCCGTAGATGATCGTCGGGTCGGACTGCAGGCGCATGCCCTTTTCGAGCCGGTTGAGGAACACCGAGGCGACGCGCGAGCGCTCGTCGGCCCTGCCCGTTTCCTTCTCGACGATAGAGGCGAGCGTAACGAACTCCTCGCGGCTGGCGATCGGCAGGTTGTCGTCGCGGCGCTCCCAGATCTGGTCGATCAGGGCCTTCTGGGCGTCGAGCATCTGGCGCAGGATGTCGACGCGCTTGGTACCGCGCGAGAACTTGTAGGTATCGGTCATCAGCGAGCCTTCGGCCGGCAGTTCGGCCGGCAGGTCGCCTTCCAGCACCGGATCCTCCGCAAGACGCTTGAAGACCTGCTTGACCGTCAGGCCCTCCGGCACGGACACGCTGTAGAGGATCGACTTGCCGGACTTCAGCAATTCGACGATCTCGCGCATGGAGGCGCCGGCCTTGATCTCGTATTCGCCGGCCTTCAGGGTCTCTCCGTCGAGGTAGATGCGCGAGAGCACGCGGAAGACGCGGCTGTCGGTGATGATGTTGTTGCGCTCGAGGTTGGCGGCGATCTCGTTGGTGCCCGCCCCGCCCCGCACGATGAAGTTCGTGTTGGCGGTCAGGGGGCCGGCTTCCTCGTAGCTCTTGATGCCGTAATAGAAGACGCAGACACCGATGATCGTCGCGAAGACCACCACGGTCATGACGAAATTCAGGAAGATGACGACCTGGCTGCGCGCCTTGCGCGACCGGCGGCGGCTCGGCGGTTCGGGCACCTGCTCGGGGCGCAGGGCCTCCTTGGCGGACTTCGGAATGATGCGCGGCTGGCCGGAGGCCTCGCCGCGGCCGAATTGCGTCTCGCCGGAATCGTTCGTGTCGCTCACGGACTGTCCTCATGGGTTCGGGCATTGCTCGACGTCTTGCAGCAGAGCAATGCGGCAAAAGCGGGATGACCCGCTCTTCTCATTCGGGTGTGCGGGCGCGCCGGGACGACATGGCGTCCCGGACGGGATCAGGCGTCGTAACGCTTGAGAACCAGCGATGCATTCGTTCCGCCGAAGCCGAACGAGTTGGACAGCGCCACGTTGATCTCGCGCTTGCGGGCCTTGTGGGGCACCAGGTCGATCGCCGTCTCGACGTCGGGATTGTCGAGGTTCAGCGTCGGCGGCGCGATATTGTCACGGATCGCCAGCGCGGTGAAGATCGCCTCGACGGCACCGGCCGCGCCCAGAAGGTGGCCGATGGCCGACTTGGTGGACGACATGGAGACGCGGGAGGCCGCATCGCCGACGAGCCGTTCCACCGCGCCGAGCTCGATCGTGTCGGCCATGGTGGAGGGGCCGTGCGCGTTGATATAGTCGACTTCGCCCGCCGCAATGCCGGCGCGCTTCAGCGCCATGGCCATGCCGCGGCAGGCGCCGTCGCCCCCCCCGGACGGCGCGGTGATGTGATAGGCGTCGCCGGAAAGGCCGTAGCCGACGACTTCGGCATAGATCTTCGCGCCGCGCGCCCTGGCGTGTTCCAGCTCCTCCAGCACGACGATGCCGGCGCCCTCGCCCATGACGAAGCCGTCACGGTCGCGATCATAGGGGCGCGAGGCGGCGGTCGGGTCGTCGTTGCGCTCGGTCGACAGCGCCTTGCAGGCGGCAAAGCCGGCGAGCGCGATGCGGCAGATCGGCGATTCGGCGCCGCCCGCCACCATGACGTCGGCGTCGCCGAGCGCGATCAGGCGGCTGGCGTCGCCGATGGCGTGCGCGCCGGTCGAGCAGGCGGTGACGACGGAATGGTTCGGGCCCCGCAGCTTGTGGCGGATCGAGACGTGGCCGGAGGCGAGGTTGATCAGGCGGCCGGGGATGAAGAAGGGCGAGACGCGGCGCGGGCCCTTGTCGCGCAGCGTGTAGCCGCCCTCGACGATGCCTTCGAGGCCGCCGATGCCGGAGCCGATGAGCACGCCGGTGGCGATCTGGTCCTCGTCGGTCTTCGGATGCCAGCCGGCGTCGGCAAGCGCCATGTCGGCGGCCGCCATCGCATAGACGATGAACGGGTCGACCTTGCGCTGTTCCTTGGGTTCCATCCACTGGTCGGGATTGTAGGTGCCGTCGGAACCGTCGCCGAGCGGGATGGAGCAGGCGATCTTGGCGGGGAGGTCCTCGACCTCGAAGGCGGTTACCCTGGCGGCGCCGCTGCGGCCTTCCAGAAGCCGGCTCCAGGTCACTTCGGTGCCACAGCCAAGCGGGGATACCATGCCGGTACCCGTGATAACGACACGCCTCATCGTCCGTGATCCACCCTTTGCAGTCTTATAGTCGTTGCCTCGTCAAGAGGTGCGGCCGCCCGCGGGCGGACCGGGGCGGGCCGCTGGAAAGCGGCCCGCCGGCAGCCAGATCAGGCCTGGGCCTTCTCGATGAACTTGACGGCGTCGCCGACCGTCAGGATCGAGTCGGCGGCATCGTCCGGGATCTCGACGCCGAATTCTTCTTCGAACGCCATGACCAGTTCGACGGTGTCGAGAGAGTCCGCGCCAAGATCATCGATGAAGCTTGCGCCTTCGCTGACCTTTTCGGCGTCAACGCCCAGATGATCAATGACAATTTTCTTTACGCGTTCTGCTACGTCGCTCATGTCGGATTCCTCGACCTTCGTTTTTTGATCGGCGCCTTCACGGCGCCGCACACTCGACACGCCCGATGTGCCTCAAGAACACACCCGGCAATCCCTTCAACCGGCAATGCGGGATCGACGATCCTTTTGCGTATCGCCCGATCGCTCAGGCTTTTACCGGTCGACTGCTGGCAGTCATGGCCCGATTAACACGGTTTATGCCTGCCGCAAAGCCTGAAAATGGCGGGCACTCCAGCGGTCAACATGCAATTTATGCTGTTTCGCCGGGCGCTTGGGCCATGTTCAGATCATCGCCATGCCGCCGTTCACATGCAGCGTCTGGCCCGTCATGTAGGACGCTTCCGACGAGGCGAGGTAGGCGACGGCGGATGCGACTTCCGCGCCGGTGCCCATGCGCTTCATCGGGATGGCCCCCATGATGGCTTCCTTCTGCTTGTCGTTCAGCTTGCCGGTCATGGCGCTTTCGATGAAGCCGGGGGCAACGCAGTTGACGGTCACGTTGCGGGTCGCGATCTCCTGCGCCAGCGACTTGGTGAAGCCGATCATGCCGGCCTTGGAAGCGCAGTAGTTCGCCTGGCCCGGATTGCCGGTGACGCCGACGACCGAGGTGATGTTGATGATGCGGCCGTAGCGGCGGCGCATCATCGGGTGGGTCAGCTCGCGTGTCAGGCGGAAGACGGCCGTGAGGTTGACTTCGAGCACGGCGTCCCAATCCTCGTCGCTCATGCGCACGAACAGGCCGTCCCTGGTGATGCCGGCATTGTTGACGAGGATGTCGACGCCGCCGAGGTCGGCTTCCGCCTTCTCGCCGAGCGCCTTGACTTCGGCGCGGTCGGAAAGGTTGGCCGGGAAGATGTGGACGCGCTCGCCGAGGTCGCCCGCGAGCGTTTCCAGCTTCTCGACGCGGGTGCCGTGCAGGCCGACGATAGCGCCCTGGGCGTGGAGGATGCGGGCGATCTCCTCGCCGATGCCGCCGGATGCGCCGGTAACGAGAGCCTTGCGGCCGGTAAGATCAAGCATGGTCGTGTTCCTTCAAAAAGAGATCAGCCGATGAGCGCGGCGAGCGCGCTGTCGATGTCGGCGGGGGTGTTGATAGCGATGCCGGTGACGGACTTGTCGATGCGGCGCGCAAGGCCGGTCAGGACCTTGCCGGAGCCGACTTCGTAGAGCGTCGTCACATCGTTCCTGCCGAACCATTCGACCGTCTCGCGCCAGCGGACCTGGCCGGTGACCTGCTCGACGAGGAGCGTGACGATCTCCTGCGGGTCGCTGACCGGGGCGGCGCGGACATTGGCGACGACCGGGACGACGGGGGCCTTGGCCGTGACAGTGGCGAGCGCCTCGCGCATGGCGTCGGCGGCAGGCGCCATCAGGGCGGAATGGAAGGGGGCGGAGACGGAGAGCATCAGCGCGCGCTTGGCGCCCTTCTCCGTCGCGAGCCGGGCTGCGACTTCGACGGCCGGCTTGGAGCC
>Ga0066256_1004807_pt1 | contig 11687 bp, 11 predicted proteins | sample ThiBio_1000_biof_FD_87107 | JGI IMG/M metagenome (GOLD analysis project Ga0066256, IMG submission 87107) | Wastewater bioreactor microbial communities from Cape Town, South Africa - Thiocy_expt_1000_biof (version 2) | ecosystem: Engineered > Bioreactor > Thiocyanate-remediating >...
TGGCCAGCTTGATGAGGCCGTCGAAGATCGCGAAGGGGATGCCGTATTCGTAGGGCATCCGGTCGAACGGCGGCTCGTTGTGAATCTTCTCGTCGCGCAGGTTGGGCGCCCAGCCGTCGACCATCTCCATGACGTAGAACGGGCGGCCGACCACGGACGGGTCTTCGCAGGCACCGTAGCAGATCGGGTGCGGCACGTCGGTCTGGTTGAGCGCTGTCAGGATGCGCGCCTCGCGCAGCACGCCCTTCTCCGCGCCCGGCGGCGGGACGGCCGGCGGGCGGCGCATGACCATCCGGCCCTCGCCGCGATCCAGGGTCAGCACCACGTTCGACGTGCCGCCGCTGAGGATCGCGGTCTTGAGCGGACCCTTGCCCAGCTCGGGGACATGGGCGTCGAGCCAGTCGGTCAGCGGACCGATCGGCGCCAGCTCGTCCAGGTTGTGCTCGATACCGCTCATGTGTCGTCCTCTCCTGCGCCCGCATCGCCGCGCAGGCGGGCTTCCAGTTGCTTGCGTACCGCGCGCACGGCGAGCGTCGCCGCCCGGGTCGCGTCGAGATCGAGGGTCAGTTCCTCGGCGATGGCCTCGGCCCGGGCGTCGGCTTCGCGCTTGAGCGCCAGGCCCTTGCCGGTCGCGCGCAGCAGCACGGCGCGCTTGTGATCGGGATTGGGCGCGGTCTCGACCAGCCCGGCCGCGACCAGCGAGTTCGCCGCGCGCTGCACGATCTGGCGCGGCTGGCCCATCGAGCGCCCGATCTGCGCCACGGTCGGCGGCCGCTGCGCCTCGACCACCGAGTTCAGCACCATCATCTCCGACTCGTTGAGCCCCGCCTCGCGCCGCGAGGCCGCGAAAGTGCTCTTGAGCCGGCCGCTGAGGCGCGTGACCTCGTCGACCAGGCCGATCAGCGCATTGCGGGAATCGAACGAGCCATCCATTCCTCGATCGTGTCATATTGACATGATCGTGTCAAATCGATTTCGACGGCCGAGGGCTTGGCCGCAATCCTTCGCCGTTTTGCGGGAGGCGCGAGAAAAGACTTGACAAACTGAACCATATGGGTTATATGCCCCGCCGTCGGATCGGTGGATGTCAACGCCAGTCCGACACGCAGCGGGTGCGGGGAGGCGGTCAGCGCTTCGCTTCCTGGTCTCCCTGCTTTAACGGCCGGCGCTCAGCGGACCTGAGCGTCCGTTCAATGGTCAAGGACCCTAGTTCAGAGGCGGCCGCTTGCGAGCCCGACCCGCCTCCTGTCCTTGCCATCTTCAGGGCCGAGCCGGCGGGTTCTTCGCATAACCCTTCCGGCCGTTCGCACCGCCAAAAACATGCGGAAGCCAAGCCTGTATGGTCCAGGCACCTACCGCCGGCCGTTTCCCGCCTGCGTTCTTCCCTCCCAGCGTTATCCCGCATTCGCCAGCGGGCGATCAGGCGGGTCCGACACGCCCACCTCCCCCCCCCTCCCCACACCCCCTCGCCCCGGGCTTGATCCGCCCGCTTCTTCCTGCGCAACGTCGGAACAGGAAAGCGGGACCCCGGGTCAAGCCCGGGGTGACGAACGTGCGAGGGAACGGGGTGGGGCGACGGGCATGGGAATGTCGGCACCGCCCAAAACAGAGAAGACCTAGGGCTCGCGCGAAGCCCCAAAAACCCTACTTCCGCTTGCCCTCGGACTGCTCCCGCAGCTCGCGCTCGCGCCGTTCCACGTTGTGGCGGAGCTGGTGCAGCCCGGCGTAGGTCGCGCGGATCGTCTCCAGGTCCATGTCGCCGGCCAGGGTCCGGGCGATGTCCTGCCCCGCCGCGTCGAAGCTGAGCTTCAGCTCACTCCCGGCCGGGGTCGGGACGAGGAAGGCGGCGCGCTTGTGGCCGGGGTTCTCGCGCGTCTCGACCAGGCCGCGCCGCTCCAGCTCGCGCGCGGCGCGCTGGATGACCTGGCGGGCGTGGCCCAGCGACCGGCCGATCTGCGGCACGGTGACGGGCTTGTCCGAATTGACGATGGCGTAGAGCGTCAGCGATTCCATGCCCGACAGGTTCGCCGAGTCCTTGATCGCCGAGAAGACGTTGGTGAGCCGGCCGTGGAGCATGTAGCACTCGGCGATCAGCGCGGTCAGCTCGGGCACGACCTCGCGCGCGCGCTTGCGCGCCGCCTTGGTCACTTCGGCCCGGGTCGCCTCGCTCATCGTCGCATAGGGCTGGCGCTCGCCGGGGACCGTCGTCCGGTCGTGGTAGTTCGCCCAGGCAAAGCCGTCGACCGTCTCGCGGGACGCCCAGAAGGACCTGTCTCTAGCCATGCATTTCCATCCTTCGCGCAAGCAGGCCCGACCCCCAGGCCCATCCGGTCAACCCGCCGGAGCCGGCAGATTGTTGACATGGAACCAGGGTGTCAAGCTCTCGCCGTGGCGAGGGGCCTACTCGATGTAGCCGAGGACGGTGCCGACCTCATAGGTCTCGCCCACCTGGCCGACGATCCGCAGGGTGCCGCTGGCCGGGGCCTCGACCTCGTTGGTCGACTTGTCGGCCTCCAGCGAGAACAGCGGCTGGCCTTCGCTGACCGTGTCGCCGTCCTTGGCGAGCCATTCGGCGATCTGGCCCTCGTTCATCGAGAAGCCGATCTTGGGAAGGAGAATTTCGACTGCCATGGTAGTTCCTCGCAAAGATATCAGCGCCTCGCCAAGGGCACGGCGCGGGATTCGTCAAGCCTTTTAAAGCGCCAGCAGCGCCGCCTCGGCCGCGCAGTCCTGGCCCGGATCGCGTTCCGTGACCGCCGCCGCCTCGGCCCGCGCGGCGGCGAGATCGGCCTGGAAGGCGGGCTCGGCATTGAGCCGGGCGACCACCGCCGCGGCGACGATCCGGCCCTCCTCGATGTCGCTGAGCCAGTGGACGTTGCAGATCCGGCGGCTGTCGCCGAAGGCCCGCCCGCGCGCCACCAGCTCGGCGGCGCGGCCCGGAATCGCCTCGGCCAGGATCAGCCCCCAGCCGTAGCCGAGCGACGAGTGGCCCGAGGGATAGGAGCCGTCGCTGCGCAGGATCGCCTCGAAGTCCGGGGTGCAGATCGGCTTGCCGTTCGCCATGAACGGGCGCTGCCGCATGTACTTGGCCTTGGTCGGGCCGGTCGCCCCGGCCAGGTCGCGCGCGGTGCGCTGCATCAGCATGTCGAGCTTGGGCGTGGTCTTCGGCCCGATCGCGAAGCCCGCCGCGCAGGAGAAGGCCGAGGTCGCGGCCGGCGACATGAAGTCCGCGTCGCGTGTCGCCAGGGTCCAGCGCGGCGTGCCCTGGAGCGCGACGGCGGCATTCGCGGCGGCCACGTCGCGCGCCTCGGCGGCCGATCCGGCGGCGGGCGGCGCGGGGTTGAGCAGCAGGCTGTTCAGCGCCGCCCCGCGCGGCAGGTAGCCCGAGAGGTTGAAGAAGCCGATCACGGCCGGTTTCGAAGATTGCTGCTGGGCGGGCTGCTGCTGGGCGAAGCCCGCCGCGACGAGGCCCAGGGCGGCCGCGCCGGCAAGGCCCAGGGCGGCCAGTTTCGAGATATGCATGATCGCTCCCACGGTCTGTAAGTCGGGTTGTCAGGGATTGAGGGCGGCGGCCTCGGCCGCGCAGTCGCGCCCCGGGCCGGTGCCGGCAAGCGCCGCCGCCTCGGCCCGCGCGGCGGCGAGGTCGGCCTGGAAGGCGGGCTCGGCGTTGAGCCGGGCGACCACCGCCGTCGCGACGATCCGCCCTTCCTCGATGTCGCTCAACCAATGGACGTTGCAGATCCGGCGGCTGTCGCCAAAGGAACGCCCGCGCGCGACCAGCTCGGCGGCGCGGCCGGGGATCGCCTCGGCCAGGATCAGGCCCCAGCCGTAGCCGAGCGCGGAGTGACCCGAGGGATAGGACCCGTCGGCGCGCAGCATGGGCTCATGGGCCGGAGTGCACGAGGGCCGGCCGTTCACCGTGAACGGCCGCGGCCGCATGTACTTGCGCTTGGTCGGCGAGGTCGCGCGGCCGAGGTCCCGCCCGGCCCGCATCAGCAAGGCGTCGAGCTTGGGCGTCGTCGCCGGGCCGAGCGCCAGCCCCGCCGTGCAGGAGAAGGTCGCGCTGGCGCTGCCGGGCGTCAGCTCCGCGTCGCGGACCGCCAAGTCCCAGCGCGGGGTGCCGCGCAGGGGCGCGGCGGCGTCGGCGGCGGCCACGTCGCGCGCCTCGGCCGCCGATCCGGCGGCGGGCGGCGCGGGGTTGAGCAACAGACTGTCGGGCACGGCGCCGCTCGGCAGATAGCCGGAGAGGGCCGCGAAGCCGGCCGCCTGCGAGGATGCCGCCGGGGACGCCGGCGCCGCGGCGGAAGCGGGCGCCGGGACGGCGTCCTGCCGGGCGCAGCCGAGGAGGCCGAGCGCCGCCACGCCCGCCATGCCGGCGGCGGCCAGGGCCCTGGAACGGCGCATCGTCATAGTCCCTCCACCAGCATCGCGCGATAGGGCGCGGCCTTCTGCCTGAGCTTGGCCCGCTCGCTGTAGTCCGGGCCGTGATACCAGGCCCTGGCGCTGGCCGCGTCGGGGAACTCGAGGATCACGACCCCGTCGGCCGCCTCGCCCTCCAGCGTCTCCAGCGCGCCATAGACGGCCAGCGGCTTGAGCCCCGGCACGGGCGCGCCGCCGCGGTTGCCGTTCTGGTAGGCGGCCATCGCCTCGGGATCGACGACCGCGCCCTCCCGGATGAAGATCATGTAGGCCGCCACGCTTCCCCCCTCTTGCAGCTCCGGCTGCATCTGTTCTGCCCAACCCTTAGAGCGATAAGGAAAAGACCGCCACCCTCGCGGATGGCGGCCTTTCGATATTTCGCCCCGCGGGCCGGACGCCTCAATCGTTGATGGTGCCGTCCTCGTGCGCCATCCAGTGGACGAAGCGGTGCAGCGGATACATCGCGTCGTGCGGATTGCCGATCGTGCTCGGCCCCGCCTCGCCCAGGTGGACGATGCGCTGGGCCCCGCCCGAGGCCAGGCGGTCGCGATAGTCGGCCATGCGGTCGAACGGGTAGAAGCCCACGGTCTGGGTCGCGACGTTGATCCACTTGACCGCGTCGTCGAGGCTGTCGACCCGGACGACGTTGGCGGTCTTGTTGATCGGGTGGAAGTCGACCGGCTCTTCCGAGCGGATGACCACGCCCTTGCCGTCGGGCTTGCCCCAGACGCGGAACTCGTCGTCGAGGAAGGACAGCGTCTCGATCGCCTCCTTGAGCTCCATGTCGTAGGGCCGCACGTCGCCCGAGGCCGCGGCGCGCTCGGCGATGCGGCGGTGGAGCTTGGCGCAGAAGCGGTCCACCTCCTCCTCGGTGCCCTCGACGAACTGGAAGCGGCTGGCGACGCAGGCTTCCTGGTTCAGCGTCATCACGTCGGCCGACGCGAGATCGGCGGCAAGCTCCTGCGCCTCCTCCGAGGCATGGGCCTCGCGCCCGACCATCGAGATCGAGGTCTTGGGATCGAACGAGACGAGCTGGAGGCCCGGGCCGGTGTACTTGATCAGGTTGTTGATCGCGTCGCCGCCACCCCAGCCGACGATCTTGTCGAAGTACTGCGGGCGCATCAGGATGGACTCGGTCGCCGCGTCACCGCCGCGGAAATAGACCGCGGACATCGACTTCACGATCGGGTGCCCGGCGTCGATCTCGGCCATCGTGCGCAGGATCGCGACGGTGGTGAAGGGATCGCTCGAGCTCATCTTGAACAGGTTCACGCCCTTGACCAGCGCGCCGTGGGCGATCGACTTGACCGCGACGCCCGGCGAGTTGCCCGGCAGGACGTGGATCAAGCGCGGCGCGAAGGCGCGGACGAAGCTCTTGCGGCCGGTGAAGTCCTGCTTCGGCACCCATTCGTCCAGCGCGCGCGGATCGGGGAAGTTCTGGTCGAGCTCGGCCTGGAGCCGCTGCCGGTCCAGCATCATCGTCGCGTAATAGGCCTGGTTGGCGACGACCTCGCGCGGGAGGATGTGCGTGCCGCACATCCGATCGATGCAATCCTGGAAGATCTCGTTCTTCGGATCGCGGATGCGCACCCCGGTCTCGACCAGGAAGTCGATGATCTCCGTGGTCGGCACGTTGAGCAGCGGCGGGACCTCGGTGCGCGGCTGGACCGCGGCGTCGAGGCCTTCCGCATGTGTGGCGAAGGTCACGCCCAGGTCGCGCGAGCGGTGGGTCTGGTCGCTCCCTTCCACCAGCTTGCCGCGGTAGAAGAAGGGGGCGGAGACGACGGCCTCGCCCGAGGCCTCGGGCGTCTTCAGATCGGTGATCGTGTTCATGACATCCCCCGCACATAGGCGTCGACGGTGCCGGCGCAGCCGATCTTATCATCGCCTTCGAGGTCGGCATAGCGCGCGATGTCGTCGCGAATGCTGGGTCCCTTGTGGCCACAGGCGCAAGGCTTGAACTGGATGTTGACCCGGTCGCCCGAGATCACCCCGCCCCAGCGCCCGTCGACCGAGAGGTCGAAGAAGGCGGCGCGGCCTTCGTATTCCTCGTGCCTAATCGGCAGCAGCGCGTCGCCCTCCTTGTTGAGGACCAGCGGCACGACCCACGGCGGCAGGTGATAGCGGTTGCCCTTCTGGCAGCGCGGCATCCCCGAGTGCAGTTCCTGCATCGAATAGTTCTGGTAGTTGCGCTCGGGCTGGATGTTGAAGGTCTCGTAGACGAACTCGCGGTAGTCGTCGGGCAGCTTGGCGCGCTTCAGCCCGCCGCCGACGTAGATCGTGTTCTCCGGATTGAAGTCCTTGGCGCTGTAACCGCGATCGCGCACTTCCTTGGCGACGTCGTAGAGGCCCTTCCACAGCCCGGTGATGTGGAGCCGGCGGGGGCGCCGCCCGCTCAGCGCGGCCGCGGGGGGGCCGACGGCGGCGTCGGCGAACTTGGGGCGCCCCGCCCCGGGGTTCTCCCTTTCCCCCCTCTCCGGCGGGGGGGCGGGGGCCCCCCCGGCCTTCTTTCGCCGGACGGCCCCCTTTGTCACGGCGCCGCGCGCGGTCGGCGGCGCCCGGGAGGCGGGGCGCCCCGCGTTGGGGTCCTGGAGCTTGGCGACATAGGCCTCGCCCGTGGCATGGTTGCGCGGGGTATAGGCGACGGGGGCCATGCCGAACATCTGGCGGTCGCTGTCGAGCGTCGTGCCCGAGCCCCAGGCATAGGCGCTCGGCGCCTCGACCTTGACCCATTCCATGTCCTTGGCCGAAGCCACCAGCATGGCCGACTTGCCGGTCGTTCCGCTGGAGCAGGACACGAAGAAGCCCTCGCGCTCGAGGTTGGCGAGCCAGCCGTCGACGTCCGGCGCGTCCTTCACCTTGTCGACCGGGACGCGATAGGTCGAGACCGTGTCGAGCCACTTCGACATGCGGTCCCAGCGCTGGTCGATCAGGAAGGACTCGGGATAGGACTTGTAGGCGGTGTGCGGGAACAGGAGCTGGGCCGCGTCCTCCAGGCTGGAAACCTCCTCCAGCCCGGCTTCCTCGGCGCGGTGGCGCAGGAGCTTGATCTGGTCCTTGCGCTGCTGGAAGCGCTCATTGATCGCCTTGATCTGAAGGTCGCGCACGTCCTCGTGCGTATAGTCGTAGGGGTCCGCCGTATGGACCCGGCCGGTGAGTTCCTCGACCGCGCTGCTTTCCATCACCGTCGCCATTTCATCATTCTCCCGACTCGCGAGGATGCCCTGCAATTAACGGCATCTCTAGCGTATCGTTATGCATAAATCCGGCCGCAAGGCAAGCGGAAAGAGGCGCCGCGCCCTCGGCTCGCCGCAACTGGACCCGCGCCGCGCCGCAGCCTAGGCTGCCCAGGCGCAGACCGCCCTTGCGTCGGACGCCGGCTGCGTTATTGATAACGAAGGCGTTTCGTTATAGGCACCCTATGCAAGACGAGCCCGAACGGCCGCTGGGAGAGTGAAGCGATGTATTTCCGGGAAATCCGGCTGAACTGGCAGACCCTGCTTTCCGGGGCCTTCGGCATGGCGCTGGGCTCGGCGCTCAGCCACTACACGCTCAGCCTGTTCGGCCCGGCGATGATCAAGGACCTCGGCTGGACCAAGGCCCAGTTCGCGCTGATCGGCTTCGTCCCGATCGCGACCATGCTGCTGATCCCGGTCGCAGGACGGTTCACCGACCGCTTCGGCACGCGGGTCGCGGCGATCGTCGGCTTCCTCGGGGTGCCGCTGGGCTTCGTCGCGATGAGCGCGATGAGCGGCAACCTGCTCGAATATTTCGCGATCTACCTGGCCCAGCACGTCTTCGGCATCCTGACGACCTCGCTGGTCTTCTGCCGCGTCGTGGTCGAGCGGTTCGACGCTGCGCGGGGCATCGCCCTGTCCCTCATCATGAGCGCGCCGCCCCTGGCCGGGGCGATCGCCGCGCCTCTGCTGGGCGAGGTCATCGCCGAGGACGGGTGGCGCGCCGGCTACCTGACGATGGCCGCGATCACCGCTTCGGGCGGCGTGATCGCGATCCTGCTGATGGGCGCCAACCGCCGCCGCGCCGCGCCGCGCGAGGCCGCCGGCAACAAGGAGGCTCCCAAGGACGCCACCGTCAAACTGAGCCGGGCCGAGTTCCTCGGCCTGATCCGCAACCCGATGCTGCTGCTGATCGTGCTCGGCATGCTGCTGGTCAACATCCCGCAGTCCTTCGCCTCCTCGCAGCTCAAGCTCGTCGCCCTGGCCAACGGGGTGTCCGACACCAATGCGACCGCGATGGTCTCGCTCTACGCGATCGGGGTGGTCATCGGCCGCTTCCTGACCGGGGTCGCGCTCGACGCCAAGGTGCGCCCACACCTCGTCGCGATCGTCGCGCTGGGCCTGCCCGCGGTCGGCTACCTGCTGTTCGCCTCGTCGATCACGGCGGTCGCGGTGCTGATGGGCGGCGTCCTGCTGATCGGCCTGGCCCAGGGCGCGGAAAGCGACGTCGGCGCCTACCTGATCTCGCGCAAGTTCGACATGAAGAACTTCAGCCTGTTGCTGAGCTTCGTGACGATGAGCATCGCGCTCGGCAGCGCGCTCGGCTCGCTGGTGCTGAGCTTCACGCTCCATTACACTGACAGCTATGTCCCCTATCTGCTGCTGTCGGCGGCCGGCACGCTGATCGGCGCCGCCGCCTTCGGCCTGACCGGAATGCGCTGGGTCGGAGACGGGCAGCGCCAGCCGGAAGAACCGGTCATCGAACAAGCCCTCGCAGGAGAAATCAGTTGAGCAACTCGCAAAATCGCCCCGTCGCCGTCGTCACCGGCGCGAGCGCGGGCATCGGCAAGTCAACCGCGCGGATGCTGGCCGAGCAGGGCTGGCACGTCATCGGCATCGGCCGCGACCCTGGCCGCAGCGCCGAGGCCGAGGCCGAGATCCGCGCCGCCGCCTCGCCCGAGGCGCGGGTCGACTTCCTGCGCGGCGACTTCACCGAGATGGCCGACGTCAAGCGCGTCGCTGCCGAGATCAAGGCGCTCGCCCCCCGGCTCGACGTGCTGATCAACAATGCCGGCGGGGTGCGCGACGCGCTCTACCGGACCAGCGAGGGGCTGGAGGCGACGATGGCCGCCAACCACTTCGCCCCCTTCGTCCTGACCCGCGAGCTGCTGCCGCTGCTCAAGGAGACCGCAGCCAAGAGCCCGCCGGGGACCGTGCGGGTGATCGCCACGTCCTCCACCGGCCATGAGCATTGTCCAGGGATGAACTGGGCCGACCTCAACATGTTCGACAATTTCTCGACCGGCGGGGTCTATTGCCAGGCGAAGCTGGCCAACATCCTCTTCACCCGCGAGCTCAACCGCCAGGTCGCGGGCGACGGGATCGTCGCCCAGGCGATGCACCCGGGCGTCGTCGACAGCAACTTCGCCAACCACGGCGACGACTTCATGCAGCAGTACATGAAGTCGCAGGGCGGCCACCACCCCGACCACCCGGCCCGAACCCTGGTGTGGATGGCGACCGCACCCGAAACAGGCGTGGACGGCGGCCGCTATTTCCACGACCTCCAGGAAGTCCCCGCCGCGCCCCATGCGCTGGACGACGAGGCGGCCAGGCGGCTGTGGACCGAGACCGCGCGGATGATGGCCGAGATCGGCGCCTAGGACAGAAGCCCCTTCCCCCGCCGGAAGGGGCGCCTGCCCTCCCCGGCCAGAATCCGCCCCACATCATCGCGCGCGCGGTATCGCGCGGATTGAGTTCCGGACCCCGCGGTGCGATAAGGCGTTCATTGACTTTCCGCTTATGGGAGAATGAACATGGCAGACGCTGACGCCAAGGAAATGGCCCAGTCCGCCCGCAAGTACTGGTCAGCCGAAGGCTATACCGAAGGCGGCGTGATCCGTGAGGTCGACTATTCCACCCAGTCGGGCGGACTCTTTCCCGAATTCGCCGGGATCAAGATCGTCGACTGCGACACCCACATCACCGAGGCGCCCGACCTCTTCACCAGCCGCGCTCCCGCGGCGCTGAAGGACAAGGTGCCCTACGTGAAGCTCGACGCCGACGGCGTGGAGCGTTGGTACGTGGGCGACCGCAACTTCGGCTCGATGGGCGGCAACGTCATCCGCGCCGACAACAACAAGCTGCTCGGCCGCCTGGCCTTCCCCAAGCTGGAGCAGGCGCACCCCGGCGGCCACCTGGTCAAGGAACGCCTCAAGGCGATGGACGACATGGGCATCTACGCCCAGATCGCCTTCCAGAACTCGGGCGTGACCCAGGCGGGCTCGCTGATGAGCCTCGGCGATCCCGACCTCGCCCTCGCGATCGTCCAGATCTACAACGACGCCTCGCGCGACATCCAGGAAGAGAGCGGCCAGCGCATCTTCAACATGATCCATCTGCCCTTCTGGGACCAGAAGCTGATGGAAGCCGAGATGCGCCGCTGCATCGACATGGGCCTCAAGGGCCTAGTCCTGCCCGACACGCCCGAGCGCGTCGGCGTGCCGAGCTTCATGCACGACTACTGGACCCCGGTGCTGGAGATGTGCGAGGCTACCGGCACTCCGCTCAACTTCCACCTCAACTCGGCGGTCGATCCGAACACACTGACCTGGGAAGGCTTCCAGTTCGAGCAGACCCTGTCGGTCGTCGCGACGATGTTCTCGATCGGCAATGCCGCGACGCTGGGCAACTGGATGGTCTCGGGCCGGCTCGACCAGCACCCCAAGCTCAAGATCGGCCTGATCGAGAGCGGCATGGGCTGGGTCCCCTTCGCGGTCGAGGCGCTGGAGCACCAATTCAACGAGATGCTGCCGCGCTTCTCGAAGACGCTGACCCGCCGCCCGTGGGAATACTTCCGCGACCACTTCATGTGCTCGTTCTGGTTCGAGAGCGTCGGGCCAAAGCTGCTGCTGGAGACGATCGGCTACGACAACGTCATGTTCGAAACCGACTTCCCGCACCCGACCTCGCTCTATCCGGGCGTGCAGGAACACCTCAAGGACGTCTTCGCCGACCACGGCTACGACGTGGCCAAGAAGGTCCTCCAGGACAATCCGGTGCGGATGTACAACCTGCCGTTCTGAGGCTGGCGGTCTTTTCCGGACACGAAGGGCGGCGGGAGCGATCCCGCCGCCCTTTTCGTAAGCGCCCATCGCACGGACGTGGAAAAAGAGGACTGCGGCGGGTGGTCGCGGGGCCCCCCCCCCGTACGGCAAAGTCATGGGCGCGGGCACCGTCATTGGTGATTCCGGGTCGGGGCCGGGGGCGGTCGACATCGACGAGCTGCCCGCCACGCGCCCGCTGGGCCCG
>Ga0066256_1004810_pt1 | contig 11685 bp, 5 predicted proteins | sample ThiBio_1000_biof_FD_87107 | JGI IMG/M metagenome (GOLD analysis project Ga0066256, IMG submission 87107) | Wastewater bioreactor microbial communities from Cape Town, South Africa - Thiocy_expt_1000_biof (version 2) | ecosystem: Engineered > Bioreactor > Thiocyanate-remediating >...
GGCCCGCCGCGTGGGCCCGCCGCAACCGCCGCCCCCCCCCCCGCCCCCGCTCCCCCACCCAATGCCCGTTCCACGCATGGTGCATGCGCTGTGCAAGGGCGGGGCGGGGGTGAACCTGGCCAACCTGGGCGGCGAGGTGCCGTTGCAGGCTGCCGCGCGAGTGAATGCGGGGCTGGCGGTGAAGTACTTGCTAGAGGTGGGCGCCAACCAGCACACCCGGCGGGCTGACGGCGCCACACCGCTGGATGTGGCGCGTGCTGGTGGCTGCCGCGATGCGCTGGTCATCATGGCAAACTGGGATGCCGTGAAGGTGCACAAGCAGCTGACGGCGACGGCGGCGGAGCTGGCGGGCCGGGCAGCGGGGGCAGAGCGGGGTGCTGCGGACGCGCGTCGGGTAGGTGGCCCACTGATGTCACGGGAGGGCGGCGGGGGCGGCGGCGGCGGCACGCCGACGGTTGTGGGTGCGCCCTCCAGCACGCCCAAGTTTGATGCCGTGGGCCGGCGGCTGACCGACTCGCGGGCGGGGCTGAAGATGTCACAGCGGCTGGTACGCCTGGACCGCACGCTGGGGTTGGCGCGGCACGAGGACTTGGAGGCGCTGGCAAGCTCAGAAGACGGCGCGGTGGGGGCCACGCTTCCAGACGACGTCGACCTGGAGGCGCGCCTGTCCGCTGCCGACCTGCTGCAGCGATGGCATGTTGTGGAGACGTGGATGGAATCGCGGAAGGCGGCGCGGGACGGGGCCGCGGAGGATGGCACGGCACGGCTAGCAAGCCCCGCCAGTCCGTCGTCGCCCAGCCGCAAGCCCACTGACGTCAACCCAGCCACCGCGACGGGCGTCATTGCGGTGTCCTATGACGGCGCCACCGGCAGCCTGCAGCTGCTCACTGACACCACGGCGCCGTCTGCGCACCCTACCGGCAGCGTCGTACTCAAGTCACGCAAGGTGGCCGGCGGCGACGCAGCGGGGCACGGGCAGGCATGGTTTGAGCCAGGCGCATGGGGGCGGCGCACCATGGCACAGGAGCGGCGGCACGCCGCAGCCGCTGCTGCGCGTCGATTTGATGACGACGGCGCGTCAGTGGACGCGCAGGATAGCGAGGCGGAGGAGGGCGGGCGGGAGACGGTGTCACGGGCGCGTGCTCGCAGCTCCCACGGGCGTACCAAACGCGGTGCGACGGGGGGCGGGCTGGCAGCAGTTGTAGGACGCGTAACGGCGCATGCTGCGGCGGGTGACACCACCTCGCTGATGAGCCCGCTGGCTGCCGCGGCGCACAATGCCGTGATGGGCGCCACCATCACGGCGGCGGCACCTGCGGCGGTGCTACCCGACACGCCGGCTGGTGCCAGCAGGGCGCAAGGGTGGATGACGCGCAGTGCTGTGACGACGCCACACCGTGGCGCAACCCCAGGGTGGGATACCGGCGGCATTAGCAGCGGCGGAGCGGCCAGCGGCCGCAGTCGTGGTGGCGGCGGGCTGGAGCCATACACGACGCGTGGCGGCGGGCTGGATGTGGAAATGACGACGGCGCTCATGGTGGCGCCGCCGCGTGCGCCCACGCCGCCGCCACCACCGCCGCCGCCACGTGTGATGCGCGCCATTGATGACCGGTCGCCGTCGCCATTCTCAGCGCGACGGGTGCCTGGCGGCAGTGGGTGCAGCAGTGACGGCGAGAGTGATGGCGACGGCGGCAGCGATGGCGGGGAGGGCGCCGCCGCCGCATCGGCGTTCCTGGTGGACGCCGGCGCGGTGGAGAGCATCCGCAAGATTGCACGGCGCAACTTGCGCGTGTTTGAGCGGAAGCGGTACGCGCAGATGGTGGAGGAGGCAAGCGCGGGACAGGAGTCTGCTGCCATGCGGGAGGTGGCGCGGGCCACCACCGGGGTGCGCTCACGGAGCGCTTCGACCGCCGCGGCACCCACCTCGCCGACCCCACTATCACCGACGCTCCGCGGAGCGCCCGGTACAAATGCCCGCGGTAGTTACTCCACTCCCATGTCCCCCATGCCATTTGGCACGCCGCCGTCCGAGGCAGCGCACCCAGAGCGCCGCCTCTTTGCAACACACTTTGGCGCGGCAGCGGCTGCCGCAGCAGCAGCGGCGGCGGCGGCGGCGGAGGCAGCTGCCGCAGAGGCAGAGGCGGCGGCTGCTGCCGCGGCGGCGACGACCAAGTCTGCCACTGCCCGCCGTCGCGCTGCCGTCGCCCGCGTCATGCTGGAGGACGCGCCAGGTGTGGAGTACAACCGGCGCAACACGCACGCGGTCGGTGGGCACATCATGACGCGGCGTCCTGCAGCGCTGTCTGCCGCGCTGCGGCCGGCGCGCTTCCGGCTGGACAACCGCAAAGGCCTGGGCGGGCTGCAGCTGGACAGCAGCGAGGCGCTGGAGCGGCTGACCGTCGGCGTGGCGCGCAATGCCTTTGTCGCCACGCTGCGGCGCACGGCACTGGGGCTGCACACGGTGGCTGACGGCCGCGAGGAGTAACTCATCGATCATTAACACCGTATCGCGCGATTACAATACAAATATAGAGGGGGCACAATAAGTAGGACACAATGTAACATTGAAAACGGGAATAACGCAAACGCTGTCACACATGTAGGGTTAATTAATTGGTACTCACGCGCCGGGGCAGGTAGGCCAGTCAGGCAGGATGGCGGGGATGGCGGCGGTGGGCAGCGCGTAGGGCGCATCGGTGCCCGCCAGGACGGGGAAGGCGAGACCGTACTCACGCGCCATGACGGTTGTGAAGCGCGTGTACGACGATTTGCCGGTGGGTGTGCCGGTGGGGGCGTCCTGCGAGTCGCGCAGGAAGGCGGCAGTGAGGTCCATGATGCCGCCTGCCATGGCCAGCACGGTGGTGATCTTGCTGTCCCACGTGGTGAGCGGGCTGATTTCCGTGCCGTTCACATTTGCCGCCTCCGTGCTGCCGTGCGGCCCCTGCATGCGCGGCGCCGCCAGCATGGCGGTGTACCAGCAGTAGCCCACGCTGGCGTTGTGCAGCATGAGCGGCCAGGCGCCGTACGGCGTGACGACGTCGCGGCGCAGGATGGGCTGCGACGCTACGGCGGCGATGCCGGCGGCGGAGATGTAGTCTGGGATGGTGAGGCTGCCGTTGGTGACGTCATTCACGCTGGCCAGCAGGCCTGGCAGGGCGGTGGCAGCGGCGTCCGCGGTGCGCACGCGCTCGCAGTTGGCAAACACGTCACGCACGAGCGGCACGTCCAGGTTCGGCAGCATCATAGTCTTCCACTGCTCGTGCGCCGAGAACCAGAAGCCGCGCTGCACCGTGATGACGTGCCCCGCCGCGTCCGTGTAGTTCACCGCCTGCAGCATGGGCCGCTTGACCACCCACATGCCCTCGCGCTCCGCCGGCGTGTCCCACACCGCAAACAGGTCCAACAGCACGGTCAGCAGCTCGCCCTCGTACGGGTCGTTGAGCAGGCCGCCGCCGCTCTGGTTGTAGTTGGCGGGCGTCACGGGCGCGCTCATGTTCAAAATCTGCACCACCGCTGCCACGGCGCCATTGCCAGCATAGAACATGGTCTTGGCGGAGGCCGCCTGGCACCGGAAGTAGGCGTCGTACCGCGCCGCCAGGCCCGCCTCGCCGGCGCGCCGCAGCGCCACACCCGCCGCCACCAGCGCCCACGCCCACTCGCCGTTGTCCAGGCCGGGCACCAAGCCTTCCCAACCCGGCAGCGGCGCCAGCGGGCCGCTGCCCACCGCCACCCACGGCATGAAGCATCCGTAGCCGGGGTACGCCGCCGCCCACGCCTCGTACCCTGCCATCTTGGTGGTCAGCAGCCCCACCGCCGCATCCCACCCGCCAGTGAACGCCAGCGCCGCCGGGTTGCCCGCCACCGCCAGCGCCAGCATGGACACGTGCAACGACTCCTTGGACGGCGCAGAGAAGGGGTGCGGACTGCCTGCCAGCTCGCCCGTCGTGTAGTTCAGTGGGTGGCCGTCGTACGTGTACCCCGTCTCGCCGTCATATCCCACGCCCGGCACGCAAAACCCGGCGCCCTCCGCCGCCATCACCGCCGCCACCAGCGCCTCCCCCGCCCCGCCGCCGCCATGCAGGAAGTCGTCGCACGTGAAGGCGCGCGCAAAGTGGCACGGCAGCGCCGCCTCGGCTGCTGTCCAACCTGTTGTGGCTGCTGCCACTGTGGCCACTGTGGCCACTGCTGCTACGGCAATGATTGACGGTGCCATGCTGCTGCTGTACTCTCAATGAAAGAGTAAAACTCGAAGCAGCAGTCGACACACAGCTGCGACGCCTGCAGCTGCCGTAAAACTGCACGTGAATTGCTCGCGCCGCCGTGGTGCCACGCCGTCGGTATCCTGAGGTGTTGACCCCACTCCTTTGATGAGGGGAAGGAGCGAGAGGAGAGGAGTGGAGAGGACGGTGGTGAGCGGGCAGGCGGCACGGACAAACTGCAATTTGTGAACGCGCGCCTCCTGCACTTTTACAAGCACGCGACCAGGTAGTTATTCCTGTATTTGGTGCACAGGCGCCTTATGGCCGTGTGAGTGTTGCCATTTTCATATATTTTGTAGTTACAGTGTTACACCGCGAACCACCGCGGCACCCTACCAATGGCACCTGGCCGCAGGGCACCTGGCGGCAGGGCACCTGGCGGCATGGCGGTGGACGCAGACGTGCCGCTGCTGGTGTGCGTGCTGGCGGGCAACCCGGTGACATCCACCACCGTCCTTGCCTGCCTCAACACCGCCGACGCGACGCGCCTGCGGCGGCTGCACCCGGCGGTGGCAGGTGTGGTGGCAGACGTGCCGTGGGCCGACACTGACACGCCTGTGGCGGATGTGGTGCGGTGGCGCGCCGTCCTGCCGGCTGCGGTGGGCGCGAGGCTGGCGCCGTCAGTGGAGCGGGATTTGCTCACGAAAAAGGCAGCAGCGGTGGCGCTGGGTGGCGTCACGCACCTGGACCTGCGCGATGGTTGGAATGTGACAGACAAGCTGCTCCTCCGCCTGCCGCCTTCGCTGCGGGCCCTGAAAATACGCAAATGCGATGGGCTGACTGGCGACGGCAGTTTTACGCACCTAGTGGCGCTGGTGTCGCTGGACTGCGGCGTGGGACCGATATTTGACGACTCGCTGCAGAAGCTGGAGGGCACTTGGGTGGTGCGTGGCTTGCCGGACGGCGTGTCCCTGGAGCACCTCCGCCAGCTGCGGGTGTTGCGCGCCGACTGGAGCAACCTGGGTGATGAGACGCTGGCGTCACTACCCCCGAGCCTCGAAGAGCTGGCTGTATCACACTGCAGTTCGCTCACGCGGGATGCGTCATTTGAGCACCTGACCGCGTTGCGCTCGCTTGATGTCGCGAACTGTGGGATTAGCCCTACTCACTGAGAACCCTGCCGCCGAGCCTGGTGTACCTCAATGCACGCGAGTGTGAGTACCTCTCCCCGACTGCCACCCTGTCGCACCTGCCGGCGCTGCGGGTGCTGGACGTGAGTGGCACTGAAATCGGTGACGCGCTGGTGGCCAGCCTGCCGGGTTCGCTCATCGAGCTCCGGCTGGCAGGTTGCTGGCACGTGACAGCCGATGCCACGCTGGACCATCTGCACGCGCTGCGCGTGCTACACTGCATTGATGTAGAGCTGGCGCCGGACACTCTGGTCGCGTGCCGCGCGCGTGGGTGTGCGATGCCGGTTGTCGGCGTGTTGCGCGGGCATTACAGGTATGTTCGTTCGTTGGTGCTGTTGGGTGCTGGCCGGCTGGCGAGCAGAGATTCCAGTGGCGAGATACGCCTGTGGGACATGGCAGTGGTTGGGGGCGAGGCCACCGCGGCTCTGAGGACGGGCAGCGAAGTGCGTGCGATGGCGGCATTGCGGAACGGCCGCCGCCTGGCCATTAGCACCGGTAAGTGGGATGCCAAAGAGGGCTGCATCGAGGTGTGGAATGCAGATAGAGTGCCGCCCACGCGCCGTGCAACCATCAAGGTTTGTTCTGAAGTGTTGGCACTTGCGGTGCTGCCCGATGGCTGCCTCGCTGCCGGGTGCAAAGATGGTGCGGTGCGGGTCGTAGACGTGGATGCAGGTGCAGTGGTGGCGACGCTGAGTGGCCACACGGACAGTGTGAGGGCGCTGGCGATTCTGCCCGACGGCGCGTTGGCCAGCGGGTCGCATGACGCCAGTGTGCGGGTGTGGGATGTTGGCACGCGGGCGTGTATGGCGACGCTTGCCGTGTGCATCGGCGGGGTGTGGTCGTTGGCGGTACTGGCAGACGGCCGCCTGGCTGTGGGCGGGTCGGACGACGGCACGGTGCAGGTGTGGGATGTGGGTGCTCGTGTCTGTGTGGACGTGCTGAGTGGGCACACAGGCGCGGTGACAGCACTGGCAGCGCTGCCCGACGGCCGGCTTGCCTCTGCGCCTGAGGACGGCATCATCCGGCTGTGGGACACGCGGCCAGCGGCAGCTGCGGGCGCCAGCCGTGCGGCGGGTGTCGTACCGTCGGTGATTGTAGACGTATTGGTTGGGTTTGATGGGGCGTTGGTGTCGCTGCCGGATGGCCGCCTCGCATGCGGCGGCGGTGGTGGCACCATTTGCTTGCTGGAGGTGCCGCCGCCCGCCGCGGCGTGCGAGTAGGGCGGCGCCACCCGATGGCTCATTCGGCGACATTCGCGCGCGCTGTCCGCGACGTCGAGGTGACTTGAAGTCGTCCATGACATAGTGACTACTAAGGTGCGGAACACAGAACCAGCCTGGGTCACACCAGGGGACGTCACACAGCTTCACCGTGGACCAGCTGCTGCCAGCTGGGTCAGAAGCAGCTGCAGCTGGTCATCAGTCAGCAGCAGCTGCTGCCGCCAGCCACGCCGCAGGTGCCGTGCCATCAGAAGTTCTGCGCATAGTGGGCGGTGGTGGCGGGGAGCTGGCGGCGCTGCCGGATGGCCGCCTCGCATGTAGCGGTGGAAGGGTCCCCACAGGGATGGTGTGTCTAATGGAGCTGCCGCCGCCTGCCGCAAACGAGTAGGGCGCCCGCCGCCGGGCGCCGCCCACAGTACCAGCTACTGCAGCTGTCGTGGCTGCCGGCTGACTGTCGGGTCAGTGCCACTGCCGACGCGCGGCGGACGCGCCAGTGGCGTCGCGCCACTGGCGCTTGCGCCGTGCCGTCCACAATGCGGCAGCTAGCAGCTGTGGCCAGCAGCCAGCCTGGCCACCAGCAGCCAGCTGCCTGGCTCGCAAGGAGCAACCATTGGTACCTGTATCAGTAGTTGAAAACACACCATATCGACAATGACAACGCGATGATGGCGCAAAAATATTATAATGCTGCACGACTCTAATGGCCTCGTTGTTGTGAATAGGGCCGTTAGATTTATTAGCCGTATTGTATTTGCATTGTTTTTGTGACGGGAAGGTGCCCCGCCCCTCCCACCACAAACACACCACACAACACGCAATCAATACGCCGCCATGGATTTCAAGCTGCACACGGCGGTGCCATGTGCGCCCAGCCCGGCGGCCGGCGGCGAGGTGTACGTGCTGCGGTGTTTCCTGAACGCGGACGCCAGTTGGGTGGGCGTGCTGCTGTCCAGCGGCGTGGTGCGCGTGGTCGACACCGCCACCTTGGCTGTGGTGGCAGAGGTGGCGGTGTGTGACGGCACCCGTGTGGCGCTGCGCGATGCGTGCTTTGGCGGTGCCACGCTGTTCACCTGCACCAGTGCCGGCGAGGTGGCTGCCTTTTCCATCCGGCCGGGGGCACCCGCTGCGCCCGTGTGGCGTGTTACCATCCCGTGCGCACAGCCAGCGGGCCGGGCGGATGACCCTGCCGACTACGGCCTGTATGCGGTGGCAGTGAACGCCGCGGGGGACCTGCTGGCGGTCAGCTGCGTTGCTGCTATCCACTTTTTTGACCTGCGGCACGCTGGCTTGCCCGCCGCGGTGGGTGTGTTTGCCGCGGCGCACAGCGAGGCGGTGACGCAGCTGGAGTTCCACCCCGTCGTGCCGCACCACCTGCTGTCGGGTGGCGACGACGGCCTGGTGTGCGTGTTTGACACGTCAGTGCGCGGGGAGGATGACGCGCTGGTGGCGGTGCTGAACGGCGAGGCGGCGGTGGCGCGGTTTGGCGTGTTTGGCGACAGCGGGGCGCACGTGTGGATCGTGACGCGCACGGACGGCGTGAGCCTGTGGAACCTGGGCACCGCGGAGCGGCTGGCCGACTTCTCCCCCCTGCGCCTGCAGTTCCTGGAGGCGGGCCTGGACGTCAGCGCCATGGTGGCGTGCCACTTCGCCGACGACGGCGGCGGGCGCGCCAGCCTGTCGGCCCTGGCCGCCGGCAACGACGGCAGCCTGTACCACTTTGATGTCACACCCGACGCCGTCACCCTGGCGGGCGTCACCACCGGCGGCCACACCGCCGCCGTGCGTGCCGCTGTATGGGCGCGTGTGGGTGACGGCACCGTCTGTTTCACCGGCGGCGAGGACGGCAACCTGTGCCTGTGGGTCAACACCGCCGCCGCCGCCGCCCTGCCGCCGCCGCTGCCTGCCGCGCCCAAGCGTGCAGCTGCGGGTGGCGGCGGCGGCAGCGGTGGCGGTGGCGGCAGCGGTGCGAGTGGCAAGGCGGTACGCATGACGTCATGGCGGCTGAGCCACTCGTACGTGCGGCAGGTGCACGGCGCGCTGACCGGCCTGGCATCCGACGCCGAGGCGTTTGGCATGCGCGACCTGCGCCCTGCCGCCGCTGCCGCCGCCGCCGGCGGTGGTGGAGCAGGCGACAGCGATGAGGAGGGTGACGCTGCGCGTGCACGCGGCGCACCCATCTTTGGTGGCGCGGTGGCCGGCGGTAGCGGCCATGGTGCCAGCGGTGGCAGCGCACGCGGGCGCGGCGGCGGCCACGCGCCACACGGTCACCACCATCACCACCACCATCACCATCACGGCCCTGGCGGCTTTTAAAGTATGTGTTACCTACGTTGGATATGTGGGGTGCCTCGGCACAAGCCGCCACGTCACGCGTACACGCCTCCAGTGGCCTACACGGTGGTGCAGCACCGTGCACTCAGCACTGCACTGCTGCAGCTGCAGCGCAGCTGTGTGTCTGTGACGTGGCAGCCGCGCAGCTGCCGTTCGTCGCAGCTGCTACCCAAACATGACTTCAGCCACCAAATAATTGTTGTACGCACCGCGGCGACAGCGCCAAAACTGGTAGCGATATAAGCGCCCTATGCTATAGATTTGATTGGTCCTGTTAATTATTCCTGCACCCGCCCCATTTTTTTATTTTGTCGTATGATCTTTGCTTGCCTCTTCTTCCATTCGGCTACTCCGCCCTTGCCTCACGTACGGTACACGTATCGGTAACAACAACAACAGCAGCTGGTGCCGCTGCCACGAGGCCGGTGTGCCAGAGTGCTCTTGTCCAGCCTGGTTACCTGCGCGCAGCGTGGCGGGTGGCGTGCAACCGTCGGGATGGACCCCGAAGATGACCCCGTGGTGAGCAGCGACCCTTCCGCCAGCGGTGCTGGCTTGCGACGGCGTGGCCACGGCGAGCCGACACCAGCAGCAGCCAGCGGCGTCAGTAGCAACAGCAGCAGCGGCGGCCGCCGCAGAAGTACGGGCGACGGCGGTGGCGGCGGTGAGGATGACCCGCAGCCGGCGACGGCAGCGGCTGCTACAGACCCACGGGTCGCCACGGCACCCACGGCACCAACAACAACAACGTCGTCGGCGGCGGCACCAACATCGACGGCAAGCGGGACGATGCCAACTGCGCCCCCCAGCGGCTCAGTGGCGGTGCATGTGAAGCAGGGTGAGGTGACGCGGTGCGGCTACTTCCCGCCGTCGGCGACGCTGGCGACGGTGGCGCGGACCATGTTCCCTACCGAGGCGGCCGCCGGCAACCGCATCCGCGTCATCTTTGGCGGCGCCATCCGGCCACTGACTGCCACACTTACAGAGCTGTACAGCGGCCGCACACCCATCACACCCGTCGTACTGCACGCGGTTGTGGACACGGGCAGCGGCGGCGGCGGGCGGCACAGTGATGCCACCGCTGCCTCTATCGGCGCTGGTGCTGCCACTACCGGTACCGGTGGTAGTGGCAGCGGCGGCGCGCCTGGTACCAGTACTACCAGTAGTAGCGGGGGGAGCGTCGTGTGGGGGGTGCGCCCGCACCCTTGCAACGTGTTGTTGGCCGTGCTGGGCGTCGCCCTCGCCTTACTGTGGATGCTGGTGTCGCGCCACCGCACCCTGCTGTCCGCCGGCGGCACGGTGCTGCTGGTGGTGCTGACCGCCGTGTACGCCACCGCGGTGCGGTCGCAATGCAAGCTGCCTGCCGCGCTGCACCGCACGGCGCAGGTGCGCGCCGCCGCCATGGCTGCCGCGCCGCCGCCCATGAATGCGCACCCCTCGCCCTCCCTGTTTAATACCGGCGGCGGCGGCGGCGAAGAGCGGCGATCGTGGTAGCGGTAGTATCGTGCTGTGCTCTGTAACCTACGCTGGCTTGTGTTACTCGATTGCTGCCCCCCCGCCTGTCGCCGGGCTGTCGGTCCGCCGTGGCCGCCCTACCGCCGCGGTGGCGCAAGTGTATGCAGGTGTATGGCGCCTCTGTCATCGCTGCCTGTCGCACAAGGCCGCGCCGCTGCATGCGGCCTGCCATGTGGTGCCTCGCAGCCTTGCCGCCGGCTCGCTCGGTATCCACATTCCTCCATTCCCGAGTGGCCGTCGCTGCCGTGTGCCTTATTGTTCTCTCTTCAACTTCAATTGGTGCCGGTTGCCTCGCCTCACCTCACCTTGCAGCCTAGGCAGGGCGCAGCAGGCAGGGCGCAGGCGGGCGGCCTTTCAAAAGGTTCAACATCAACACTGGCGGGGAAACTAACGCTTTTTGTAATCCGCAAATTGGCGGCATGCAACACTCTGGCGCACCCGCGCCACCGGTGTGACACGCATCAGTGCCCCGTGCATCGCGTGCCGTCAATTACTACCGCGCGGCATTCGCCCTGTTCGCACTGTACCTCGTGACACTTGTTGTACAGGCGTGGCCAGGCCAGGCTCCTCTCTCCTCCCCCTCTCTCATCATCAGCCCCCCTCTTCTCTCCCTCCCTCTCCCTCTCCCTCTCCTCCTGAGTCGTCTCCCGCCTCCCGCCTCGCGCTGGGCGTCAGCAGCAGCGGCGACGCCACTCGGCGACGGGCCGTGCTTGCATTTGTTGTTGTCTGCAATCCCTTGTGCGTGTGTGTGTGGCCCTCTCCCCTCTCCCTCTCCTCTTGCCGGCTACTCCTACTGGCCGCCTACTGGCCGCCTACTGGCCGCCTACTGGTCAGTCAGCCTGGCAGCCTGTGGCTGTGAGTCTGCGCCATCTGCTGTGGGCCTGCGGCCACAAGGAGCCAAACCCCAAACCGCATCCATAGGCGCGTCCCACGTAGTGGGTGGGCTGGGCTGGCCGGGCAGGGTACGCACGTGGCTGCTGCCTCCTTGCGGAGGAGGTTGGTGGGTAGCACCACCATCGTACCGGTAGTAGCGGCGGGTGCGCTCTCTCCCCCCCCCCCCCCCCCCCCTCCCCTCTCCTCTCCTCCTCTTCCCAACCTCCCACCCGCCACAGTGTCGCCCCCCCCCACCACCCCCGCGCCGGGATAGGGGGCTGTGTGGGCCCGTGACCGCTCGGGGGCCCCCCCCCCCTCCCTGCCTTCTTTGGGGATCGGGGGCCCGCCCCCCCCCCCCCC
>Ga0066256_1004811_pt1 | contig 11684 bp, 7 predicted proteins | sample ThiBio_1000_biof_FD_87107 | JGI IMG/M metagenome (GOLD analysis project Ga0066256, IMG submission 87107) | Wastewater bioreactor microbial communities from Cape Town, South Africa - Thiocy_expt_1000_biof (version 2) | ecosystem: Engineered > Bioreactor > Thiocyanate-remediating >...
CCTACCTCTCGGCGATTGCCCAGCATCAGCTGATCGCACGACTGATCGCCGGTGTGATGATCGACGGCCAGTTCGACCTGATCATGACCCCGACCCTGGGAGCGGTGCCGCCGAAACTCGGCCACTTCGACCAGAACGGCCCCGACCCGATGGACGCGATGTTGAAAGCCCGTGAGCTGGCCACCTTCACCGGCATCTTCAACGCGACCGGCCAGCCGGCGATCTCGCTGCCGCTCGAGATGAGCGAAGAGGGGCTGCCGATCGGGATCCAGTTCGTCGCCCCGATGTGGGGAGAAGACGTTCTGATCCGGCTCGCCGGCGAACTCGAGCGTGCGCATCCTTGGATCGAGCGGCGGGCGCCTGGAGTTCTCGAATAGATTGCCTTTCGTGAGTGAGATTCGCGGTGTAATAACGGCCTTGGCCACTGCTTTCCGTCCCGACGGAGAGCTCGACGTCGATTCGACGCGAAAGCTCGCGGCCCACCTGGTCGAGAATGGCTCCCACGGCCTGGTCGTGGCGGGCACGACCGGCGAGGCACCCACCCCCCAAGACCAGGGGAAGATCGACCCGCCCAAAGGCGTGCGGGGAGAGGGCGGGGACCAGGGCACCGTGATCCTCGGGACCGGGTCCCACGACCCGCCCCCCCCCGGGCCCCCGACCCCGATGGCCGCCGAACCGGGGGCCCCCCCCCGCCTGATCGTCCCCCCGTATTACAACCGCCCCAACCAGGCGGGGATCAGGGGGCATTTCGAGGCGATTGCCGAAGGCAGCCCCGGCTTTCCGCTGGTCGCGTACAACATCCCGGCCCGGACCGGCGTGAACATGCCGCCGGATTTCCTTGCCGAGCTGGCCCAGATCGACGAGTTGAAGGCGGTCAAGCAGGCCAACGACGACGACCTCGGGCCGATCGAGGGCCTCGACGTGCTGGCCGGCAACGACGTCGGTTTCCTGCCGACCCTGAAGTTCGGTGGCGTCGGCGGGATCCTGGTCGCCTCCCATCTCGACAACGGCCGGATGCGAACGATCTGGGATCTCTGGCAGGAAGGTCGCCACGACGAGGCGGAAGCCCTCGACAACCAGCTGCAGCCTCTCTACGAGGCGATCAGCGTGGTGGTCAACCCGATCCCGGTCAAGGCGGCACTGGCACGGCGGGGCCTCATTCCCCCCACCATGCGCCTGCCGATGGTCGAACCGACCCAGACCGAGATGGACGCGATCGAGGAACTCCTGGCCGAAGCCGGGGGACCCGCCACATGATGGCCGCCGGCAACGACCGCCTCAAGCTGCTGCCGCTCGGCGGGCTGGGGGAGATCGGCAAGAACATGATGGTGATCGAGTACCGCGGCTCGATCGTGGTGGTCGACACCGGCCTGATGTTCCCGACCCCGGAGATGCTCGGCATCGACCTGGTGCTGCCCGACTTCGAGTACCTGCGCGACCGGGCCGACGACATCGAGGCGATCGTGCTCACCCACGGCCACGAAGACCACGTCGGGGCGCTGCCCTATGTGCTGCGGGAGATCGGCTTCCCCAAGGTGATCTACGGCGGCATGCTCACGGTCGGCATGGTCCGTTCGAAGCTGGATGAGCACAAGCTCGGCGCGGCGCCGCTGACCGAGCTGCCGGCCGGCCAGAAGGTGAACGCCGGCCCCTTCGAGCTGGAACTGGTCCATCTCTCGCATTCGATCCCGGACATGCGTGGCGTGATCGTCGGCACCGACCTCGGCAAGATATTCATGACCGGCGACTACAAGTTCGACCAGACCCCGGTCGACGGCCGCCCGGCCGACGTCGCCCGGCTCGCCGCGCTCGGAGACGAGGGGCTGCTGCTGCTCTGCGGCGACTCGACCAACGCGGACCGGCCGGGGGTTTCCCCTTCCGAGTCCAGCGTCGGCCCGGCGCTCTACGAGACCTTCTCCCGCTGCAAGGGCCGGATCATCGTCACCTCCTTCGCCTCGAACATCCATCGGGTCCAGCAGGTGATCGACGCGGCCGCACGGCTCGACCGCAAAGTCGCCCTGGTCGGCCGCTCGATGCGCAAGAACTTCAACATCGCCTCCAATCTCGGCATGGCGAATGCTCCCGACGGGATGCTGATCCAGCCCCGCGAGATCGAGGACTACCCGGACGAGCGGGTGGTGGTGATTTCGACCGGCTCCCAGGGTGAGCCTTTCTCGGCCCTCCGGCGGATGGCCAACAACGACCATCGCGACGTCGAACTCCACTCCGGTGACACGGTCGTCTTCTCGGCGACCCCGGTGCCCGGCAACGAACGGGCCGTCAACGAGACGATCGACCGGATCTACGAGCTCGGGGCGACGGTGATCACCCCGAAGGACGCCCCAATCCACGCCTCCGGCCACGGCTACCGGGAAGAGATCAAGATGATGCTCAACCTGACCCGGCCCAAGTACGTGATGCCGGTTCACGGCGACTTCCAGCGGATCAGGCTCCATTCCGAGTTGGCCGAGTCGGTCGGCGTGCCGAGCGAGAACATCTTCCGCAACCACAACGGGCGAGCACTGCTGGTCGGGCCCGACGGCGCCGAGCTTTCCGACGAGACCGCCGGTGGCGTGATCTACGTGGACGGGGTGGAGCTATCCGACCCCAACGACGCCACCCTGCGTGACCGTCGCACGATCTCCGAGGACGGCATCGTGATCGTGGTCGCAACGATCGCTGGCGACGACGGGGAGGTCGTCTCCGATCCGGAAATGATCGCCCGCGGCGTACCCGGCCTCGAGGACGACGACGAACTGGTCGACGAGCTCCACGACCTGATCGAGGATTCACTCGAACGGGCGGCCGAGGCCAAGGTCCGCGAAACCGACCTGATCCAGCAAGACCTCCACGACGCCGTGGCGGGCTTCATCTACAAGCGCCTGAAACGCCGCCCGATGGTCGTCCCCGTAGTAGTCGAAGTCTGAGCTTCGGGGCCAGGTCGAGGGGTCCGGGACGGTGGTGTTCCCCAAAAACCGTCGCTGCGCTCCTCATTCCGGAGGTTTTTGGGGAATACCCCCGACCCGAACCCTGCATGCTCTGGCCAAAGCACCTCAAGGGTGGGCACGTTGGTGCTGCCGCCAACCGGAGCCGGCCCATCCATCATTTGTTTCTGTGGGCCGGCGGGTTTGACTGGGAGGCGGAGCGAAGCTCGCCGACTTGCAGTTAAAAGACAGAGGGCCCGTTGGGCCTAGGGGAGGGAGTTGGCTCAACGGACCGCTCTGTAAGAAGCGAAGCCGCCGGGGCAGTCTGGGGGAGATCCCCGGCGGCTTCATGTGTCTCGTCCGCTAAGAAAGATAGGCCCGTGCTCTAAAAAGGCTCTAAAGCTTCCTTAACGGTTTCCTTGAGGTTTTTTCACCGGGGTTTCGGCCACGGCCGCGGCGTCTTTCTCGAAGGCTGCCGTAGACCCTGTGGGCGCTTTCAGGGCCGGGATCCGGACCACGAACGAGGCGCCACCGTGGGGCGAATCCCCGACCGTGGCCGTGCCGCCGTGGCTGCGGGCGATCACGCGGACGATCGAGAGCCCGAGGCCGGTGCCCTTGCCCTTGGCCCGGTCACCCGGCCCGTCGTGGCGGACGAAGCGGTCGAAGATCGTCGGCCACATCTCCTTCGGCACGCCCGGCCCGTCGTCCTCGACCCTGACCTCGCCGGTGTCACCGTCGAGGCGGCTGGTCACGGTGATCGTGGTTTCTTCGGGGGTGTGGCGGATCGAGTTGTCGACGAGATTGAGGATCACCCGGTGGAGTTCGTCGGCGTTGCCGCTGACCACGACCGGCTCCGGCACGTCGAGGACGACCCGGTGGTTTTCGCAGAGCGGCCGGAGTTCATCGGCGACGTGGGCCGTGATCTCGGAGAGGTCACAGGGCACCCGGTCACCGGTGCGGCCCGAATCGGCCTTGGCGATCAGCTGCAGGTCGGCGACCAGGCGGGCCATCCGCTCGGCCGAGCGCAGGGCCGACTCGACCGATTCGATCTCGAACTCGCGGTCGCCGTTGCCTGAACCGGGGCGGCGCAGCGAGTCGTCGAGCAGCTCCAGATTCGCCTTGACGCTGGTCAGGGGGGTGCGCAGCTCGTGGGATGCGTCGGCCACGAACTCGCGCTGCCGCTCCAGCGACCGTTCCTTTTCGTAGCGGGAGATAGAAAGCTCGTGGAGCATGTCGTTGAAGGTGCGGGTCAGTTCCGCGACTTCGTCGTCTCCTTCGGGCTCGGCCAAGGTGACTTCGGTGTCGCGGGTACGGGCGATCTCGCCGGCGGTGGAGGTGAGCGAGGAGATCGGGCGCATCGCGCGGCGGGAGAGGATCACGCCGCCCAGTGCGGCGAGCAGGGTGGCGCCCAGGGTGCCGGCCAGGATCGAGATCCAGATCCGGCCGATCGAGGCGTCGAGCCGGTCCATCGGCCGGCCGTAGCGAACCAGTCCGATCGCGTAGGGCTGAGTCGCGGACTGGGTGACGAGCGCGGTGGCGATCTGCCAGCCGTCCGAGGTGGAGATGCCCGGGCTGGTCGGCTCACCGAGATCGTGGCTGTTGGGCGGGCGGTACCGGATCTGGTTTGCCAGGGAGGTGATGTCGGCGGCGCCGTTGACCGAAGCCAGCAGATTGTTCAGCACCGCTTCGTCGCCGAAGTAGGCGGGGGTGATCAGGTTTTTGTCCCTGATCTCGGCGGCGAGTTCGTTTACCTTCGCCTCGGTGTCCGCGGCGTAGTTGTCCTTGAGCTGGTTGGTCGTGATCTGGCCGACCGCGAACCCGAAGGCGACCAGGATCACGAAGGTGATGCCGGCGGAAACCGCGGCGAGCTTCCACTGGATCGGCCAGTGGGGAGGCCACTTGCGCGATCGACGCATCCGGTCCAGCAGGCTGGTTTCGGAACGGGCCATCTCAGGCCTTGATTACGTAGCCGGCTCCGCGCTTCGTGTGGAGGATGCGGGGTTCGCCGCCTTCCTCGAGTTTGCGACGGAGGTTGGAGATGAAGACGTCGATCGTGTTCGTCTCATCGAGCGGGTCATATCCCCAGACCTCTTCCAGCAGGCGTTCGCGCGAGATCACCAGGCGCTGGTTGCGCATCAGGTACTCGAGCAGTTCGAATTCGCGCTTGGTGAGCTCGACTTCCCGGTCGCCTCTCATCGCTTCCTGGGAGTCCGGGTTCAGCTTCAGGTCACCGACCGTGAGCATGGCCGAGCCGCGCGGCGGATGTCTGCGCAGCAGCGCTCTGATCCGGGCCAGCAGCTCTTCCCGGTCATATGGCTTCTCCAGGTAGTCGTCGGCACCGCTGTCGAGGCCGGTCACCCGGTTCTCGGCGCCATCGCGAGCGGTCAGCATCAGGATCGGCAACTCGGCGCTTTCCTCGCGGAGCTGATTGCAGACTTCGAGCCCATCCATGTCCGGCAGCCCGAGGTCGAGCACGACCAGGTCGGGCAGGAACTCGGTGGCGGTGCGAAGGCCGCCACCACCGTCCTCGCTGGCCCGGACCTCGTATCCCTCCGCTCGCAGCGTGCGTCGGAGGACATCGACGATTTCGTCGTCGTCCTCGATGACGAGAATGCGCCCGCCGACCTGCTCCTCTTCCACCATGGTCGAGATTGTAAGCAAGGCCGGATTACGGAAGGGTAAATCGTCCTTTCGTTGAATGAAAAAGTCATGTTCGTACGTTCAGTCCGGCGCGGTTCTGATCGGCGCCCGTCGCGTGGCGCCGCGAAGCGAGGTGCCAAGGCCGAGAAGCCGGCCCGTGAGCCGCTGCGCCAGCACCATCTCGACCTGATCGGCCTCGGCTGCGTCCTGCTCGGGATCTATCTCGTCTTCGTGCTCTATTTCGGCTGGAATGGGGGCCGCCTCGGCTCCGGCATCAGCGACGGCCTGACATACCTGTTCGGCCTGGCCGCTTACCTGGCCCCGGTCGCCCTTTTCGCGGCGGGCGGTATCGCGATCTTCCGTCCGGCGGTGCCGACCACCCGGCCGCTGCGCACCGGGGCCGCTTTGCTCATGGCCGGCCTGCTGCTCGCCTTCGCCGGGGGCACTTTCGGTATCGCCGGCGGTCGCCCGGACAGGATCGCCTACTTCGATCCCGGCTGGGTCCCGGACCACGGCGGCGTGGGCGGCGAGAGCATCTACTGGCTCTTTGCCACGGCCCTGCAGCCGTTCGGCGCCCATCTGGTCGCCGTGTTCGCGATCCTCGGGGGGATCCTGCTGCTGACCGGCACCACCGCCGCGACCGTCCTCGGTCGTAGCGGCAAGGCCGTGAAGAAGGCCAGCAGCAGCTCGGTCGAGAAGACCCGTACCTTCGCCCGCACCGCAATCCTCCACGACGGCAAGCCAGAGGTGGACCCGGCGGCGGAAACGATCGTCGACCCGCTTCCCTTCGATGGTGAGCCGACGGTGACGATCGGCGACGGCGACCCCACCGACGAGATGGAGCTGCCCGGCGAGCCGGAGAAGGAAGCGTCCCCGTTCGCGGTCGACATCTGGGGCGAAGAGGGTGGCGAGCCGACCGTTTCCGACAAGACCGAACGCCTGGAGCCGATCGATATTTTCGGCGAGTCCGGTGCCCAGGCGGCAATCGGCGAGCCCGGCACCGCGGTGGCAGAGCCGGGTTCCGACGATGGGACCGGGGCAGGCGACGGTGATTCCGGCGACGACTCGGTCTTCAGCGACGACTTCGAGGAGGAGCTGAAGCAGCTCGAAGAGGAGTTCGACGAAACGCCGGAAGAACCCGAGCCCGAACCAGAGCCGGAGCCGGTCGCGGAGGCCGACGAACCGCCCGCCGGCGGCAAGGAAGAGCAGCTCAAGCTGACCCCGCAGGGCGAGAAGCGCGGCGCCACGCTTTCCGAGGAGATCAACTACAAGTCGCCACCGGTCAAGGTCCTCGAACGAGGCCAGAAGGGCGGCGGCCCCGATCCGGCCGAGCAGAAGGAGCTGGCCCGCAAGCTGGTCGAGACCCTGGGTCACTTCGGGGTCGAGGCGAAGGTGGTCGGTGTGGTCACCGGCCCGCATGTGTCCCGCTTCGAACTGCAGCTCGCTCCGGGTACCAAGGTGAAGAAGGTCTCGGAGCTGGCCAACGATCTCGCCTACGCGCTCGCTTCGACCGATATCCGCATCCTGGCGCCGATCCCGGGCAAGCAGGCGGTCGGCGTGGAAGTCCCGAACTCGAGCCGCAACATGGTTCGGCTGGGGGATATCTTCGGTAAGCCGAAGGAGAAGGATTCGCCGCTCCTGGCCTGGCTGGGCAAGGGGATCGACGGCAAGCCGGTCTCGACCGACCTGGCCAAGATGCCGCATGTGCTGGTCGCCGGCACGACGGGCTCGGGCAAGTCCGGCTGCGTGAACGCGGTCCTTTCGTCAATCCTGATGAATTCCTCGCCCAACGACGTGCGCCTGGTGCTGGTCGACCCGAAGCAGGTCGAGCTGAACCACTACGAGGCGGTCCCGCACCTGCTCACCCCGGTGGTCACCAACCCGAAGCTGGCCGCCAACGTGCTGAACAACCTGATCGCCGAGATGGAGACCCGTTACGGCTTGATGAAGGACGCCCGGGCGAGGAACATCGAGGATTACAACAAGGCGATGGCCGCCGAGGGCGAACCGCGCCTGCCGTACATCCTCTGCGTGATCGACGAGCTGGCCGACCTGATGATGGTCGCCCCGGCCGACGTCGAGGCCTCGATCATCCGTCTCGCCCAGAAGTCACGGGCCACCGGCATCCACCTGCTGCTGGCGACCCAGCGCCCGTCCACGGACATCATCACCGGCACGATCAAGGTCAACATCCCCTCGCGGATCGCCTTCGCGGTCTCCTCCCAGACCGACTCCCGGGTGATCCTCGACCAGGGCGGGGCCGAATCGCTGCTCGGGGCCGGCGACATGCTCTTCCGCGGCCCAGGCACCTCGAAGCTGGCCCGTATCCAGGGTGCCTTCGTGACCGAGGACGAGATCGCCCGAATCACCGATTTCTGGTCCGCCCAGGGCGAGCCCGAGTTCGAACAGGAACTGCTGAGCGAACCGGAGACGGTTCAGGAAGAGAGCTCCGACAGCGACTTCGACCCGGACCAGGACGACCTGCTGACCGAGGCGATCATGCTGGTGGTCGAGACCGAGACCGCCTCGGTTTCGATGATCCAGCGACGACTGCGGGTCGGGTACACCCGGGCCGGCCGGCTGATCGACATGCTGGAGCGCCGCGGCGTGATCTCCGGATACGAAGGCTCGAAGCCGCGTCAGGTGTTGATCACCCACGCCGACCTGCCGCGGATCCTGGGCGGGGGCAACGCCGCCGACGATGGCGGGGAGGACGCGCCCTCAGACGTCGCCGCGGAACAGTCCGTACCGGTCGAAGTGCTGGAGACCAGCGACCCGGTCGAGCCGGATCAGGGTTAACGCGGCGGCAACCCCGGCGGCTGTAGGGTCAGGCCGTGGGATCGAGCGAAGAGATATTCAGGCCGGGGAGCAGCTCTGACGGCGAGGTGCGGGCCGGCATCCTGGTGACCGGAACCGAGGTGCTGACCGCCACGATCCGTGACGAGTACGGCCCCTGGCTCTCCGAGCAGTTGGCTGGGCTCGGGGTCGAGCTGGTCGAGATCCTGGTCGTCGCCGACCACCCGGGCGACCTGGCCAACGGCCTCGAACACATGAAGTCGATCGGGATCGACCTGATCATCACCACCGGTGGCCTGGGACCGACCGCCGACGACCTGACCGCCGAAGTGGTTGCCTCTTTCTGCGGCCGGGAGATGGAACTGGACGACGAAATGGAGGCGCGGATCGCCACCATCCTCGCTCGCTTCGCCGCGAACACGAACTTGGACCTCTCGACCGATGCCCTGAACGAGGCGAACCGCAAGCAGGCGATGGTGCCGGTCGGGGCGGTCGCCTTGAACCCGATCGGCACGGCACCCGGCCTGATCGTGCCCGGGCAAGTCGATGAGGATCCCCTGGTCCTGGTGCTGCCGGGGCCGCCGCGGGAACTACACCCGATGTGGGAGGCAGCCCAGGAGCAGCCTTTGCTGCGGAGAGTGCTGGACCGGGCGACCCGGCTCGAGAAGTACCGGCTGCGGATGTTCGGCACCCCGGAGTCCGAGCTGGCGATGAGCCTGCGGGAGATCGAGGGGGAGGGGCTGGCTTTCGACGGGCTGGAGATCACGACCTGCCTGCGCAAGGGGGAGGTCGAGGTGGACGTGCGCTACCGGGAGGCCGCAGCCGACGCGGCCGAGCGCCTCAAGCAGGAGCTGAAGCAGAGGCACGACCGCTCGCTCTACAGCTTGGATGGCCGTACCGTGGATGAAGTGGTCGCGGGTCTGCTGGCCGGTCGCAGGCTGGGCCTGGCCGAGTCGTGCAGTGCCGGTCTGCTGGCGGCACGGATCACCGACCTGCCGGGTTCGTCCGAGTACTTCGCCGGCGGGGGCGTCTCCTACTCGAACGAGGCCAAACGGGACCTGCTCGGGGTCGATCAGGCATTGCTAGACGAGGTCGGGGCGGTATCGGGCGGGGGCGCGGGAGCGAGGGCGATCGGCGCCCTGGAGCGCTTCGACGCCGACGTTTCGGTGGCGATCACCGGTATCGCCGGTCCCGGCGGCGGCAGCGACGAGAAACCGGTCGGCCTGGTCCACTTCAACGTGCGAACCGCCGAGGGCGGCGTACGGGCCGCGGCCCCGATCATCCCGGGCGGCCGCCGCGACGTAAGAGAACGCTCGGCCCTCGTGGCGATGCATCTCCTTAGGGAGATGCTTTCTTAACTGCAAGTCGGCGAGCTTCGCTCCGCCTCCCAGTACAACCCGCCGGCCCACAGGGCTAAATGACGGATGGGCCGGCTCTGGTTAGTGGCAACACAGGCCTGGCCACCTTGGAGGCTCTTCAATCGGAGCCCCGCCCAACCATTCCTTACTTCTAGTGGGCGGGGCGGGTTTCTCGTGGAGGGCGGGTTGGACCCCGCCCGACTTGTAGATGAACCCGTCCGACTGCAGGTGTAACGATTCCGGCACGGAATCGTGCCTGAATTGTTGCCTCGTTTGCACACTTTTGAGGGTTTTTCAGGCAGATTCTGGCTCGTGAAGCGGTGTTCCAAATTTACGTCCGAAGCAGGACTTACTGTTCCGAAAACGAACTTGTGTTCGTGTCCGTTCGGGCACGAAAGGATCAACGATCTGCCCGCAAGGGCGGCGGCGAGGTGAATGAGATGAGCGAAAGAAGGATCAACGACCTGGAGCCGGCCACCGATAAGGAGGTCAAGGCCCGAGCCGCCGCCCTCGAAGCGGCCCAGCGGCAGATCGAGAAGGATTTCGGTGCCGGTTCGCTGATGAAGCTCGGCGACCAGGCCGCGGTCAACGTCGAGGCGATCTCGACGGGTGCCCTGCCCTTGGACATCGCACTCGGGGTGGGTGGCATACCGCGGGGCCGGATCGTCGAGATCTACGGTCCGGAGTCTTCGGGTAAGACGACGCTCGTCTACCACATCATCGCCGAGGCCCAGAAGCGCGGAGGGGTCTGCGCCTTCGTCGATGCCGAGCATGCGATCGACCCGGTCTACGCGCGCAGGATCGGCGTGAACACGGACGAGCTGCTGGTCTCGCAGCCCGACTACGGCGAGCAGGCGCTGGAGATCGTCGACGTGCTGACCCGCTCGGGCGCGGTCGACGTGGTCGCGATCGACTCGGTCGCCGCGCTGACCCCGCGGGCCGAGTTGGAGGGTCAGATGGGGGACGTGACGGTCGGGCTCCAGGCCCGACTCATGTCCCAGGCGTTGAGGAAGCTGGCCGGCAACCTGAACCGGGCCAACACGCTCTGCCTTTTCACCAACCAGATCCGCGAGAAGATCGGCGTTTCCTTCGGCTCACCGGAGACCCAGCCCGGCGGCCGCGCACTGAAGTTCTACTCGTCGCAACGGCTCGACATCCGCCGGATCGAGACACTCAAGGACGGCACCGAGGCGGTTGCCAACCGGGTGCGGGTCAAGGTCGTCAAGAACAAGGTGGCAGCTCCCTTCAAGCAGGCCGAAATCGACATCGAGTACGGCCTCGGCATCTCCCGCGAGGGCAGCCTGATCGACCTCGGCATCGAGCATGACCTGGTACAGAAGTCCGGTTCGTTCTTCCCCTACGGCGAGACCCGCCTCGGCCAGGGTCGCAACAACTCGAAGCAGTTCCTGGCTGAGAACCCCGACATCGCCCAGGAGATCGAGGACCGTATCCTCGCCAGCTTGGGGATCTCCAGGGATGGTTCGCCGATCGAGAGCTCCGCTCCCGAAGGCATTGATGCGGAGACCGGCGAGGTGATCGAACCGGCCGGGGGCGACGCTGAGTTGAAGGCAGCCTAGGAGACGAGGTCGACGGGGCGGCGTTCGTGGCCGGACCGCCGCCCGTCCGGGTTCCACATGGCTGACGAACTCCTGGCCAAGGCGTTGGCGGCGATCAGCCGCAAGGACCGGACCGAACGGGAGATGAGGCAGTGGCTTGCCGATCGGGAAGTGGAACCGGAGGAGATCGAGCGGGTGGTCGCCTTCCTGATCGAGAACCTCGCCCTCGATGATCGTCGGTTCGCCTTCGTCTACACCAGCGACAAGAGGGAGCTTTCCGGCTGGGGCCGAGACCGGATCCGCGAGACGTTGCTTCGGCGCGGTATCGATCGGTCCCTGGCCGAGGAAGCGCTGAGCCAGCCGGCCGTCGTCGGAGGGGAAGAAGAGACCGAGGTGGATCGGGCGGTGCG
>Ga0066256_1004412_pt2 | contig 11678 bp, 2 predicted proteins | sample ThiBio_1000_biof_FD_87107 | JGI IMG/M metagenome (GOLD analysis project Ga0066256, IMG submission 87107) | Wastewater bioreactor microbial communities from Cape Town, South Africa - Thiocy_expt_1000_biof (version 2) | ecosystem: Engineered > Bioreactor > Thiocyanate-remediating >...
GTGTCGCAGTCTCGCCGTCCCCCGTCCCGCGCTTCCCCGTGCCTGTGGCTGGGAGCCCGCCCCCCCCCCCCCCCACACACACACACACACACACACACACACACACACACACACACACACACACACACGCACACACGCAGTTTGTCAGCCTCTAAGCGGACGATGGAGTGTGCGGGTGGTAACAGTAAGAAGCGCCGCGCGGTGCGCATGAAACGCCTCATGGCGTCCACGCACGCACCCACGGAGAATGGTGCGGGCGGAACGCTGGTGACCGCTGGCGACGCACCGGGTGCCGCGACGTGGATGGAGGAAATGCTTGCAAAGATGCAAGCACAGGTACTGCAAGCTCAGCGCAAGGCAGCAGCGGCGGAGGAGGCACGTGCGGCGGCTGAGCGCGATGCAATGGAGGTGCAGATGGCGGCTGCGGCAGAGGCAGAGGCGCGGATGGCGGCTGAGCGGGAGGCGGCGGCAGAGACGGAGGCGCGGATTGCGGCTGAGCGCGAGGCGGTGGCGGCGAGGGAGGAGCGTGTGGCTGCTGAGCGCGAGGCGGCAGTGGAGTTGGAGGCGCGGATTGCGGCTGAGCGCGAGGCGGTGGCGGCGAGGGAGGCGCGTGTGGCTGCTGAGCGCAAGGCGGTGGCGGCGAAGGAAGCGCAGGTGGCTGCTGAGCGCGAGGAGGCGGCGGCATGGCGGCAGGTGCGCCGGTATCGGTAGTGCACCCGATGGGCCAGAAGGTGGCCAGCATCAACAGCGACGCTGAAAGTGAGAAGTAATGTCCGGAGACGCTACCACACCGGCAGTAGCACCACCAAGTGGTGTCAGTAGCGCTGCCGCCCCATCACGTCATCGCTGCCAGTGTACTTGGCGGGCTTGCTGACAACGGCGGTGTTCGTTGAGCACGCCACAAACACGAAAACAAACAAAGATTGAAATGCATGGGCCATACAACTGTAATCGCTGCAGGTCAGCTACGGCCTACGGGGCAGCGTTGCCGCCGTTCAATGAGTTTACCGGTACGGAGTCAACTCGGATGGGGGTGGAACTCGGGCGGCCGGCCCCAACCCCACCACAACCCGACCCAACCCATCTCAAATCACAAACGCGGCGGCCGCACCGTGCAGTTGTGGCGCCATCTCGTAGTATGCACCACTGTGGTGAAGTTCCGTGCGCGTGGCGGTGCAGACACAAGTTGAAACTGCATTTTGCGGCGGAGTGTACCGGTACCGGTACCGTAGGGCGTGCAGGGGGCGACGCGTGGTGCACACATGGGCAGGGACTTGGAGGGGGCGCGCTGTGCGTGGCTGTAATTGCGTGTGGGTGTGTTGGCACAAACCGTTCTTGCCGCGTTGCCAGCGACCCGCCAGTGGGCCGCCGCCGCCGTCACCAATAATGGAACGTGCGGGAGGTAGCGGTGAGAAGCGCCGCACAGCACCTGGCATGGAGGAGGTGGAGGCGGCAGGCATTGTGGCGGCAACGGAGCCTGCGCCCAAGCACGCACGCACGGAGACCAGCGCGCAGGGCAGTGGGTCGCCAATTGCGGCAATGGATGCAACGGATGTTATGGATGCCAGCAGCGCGCTGGCGTCTGCAGGAGATGCATCGGGTGACGCCGCAGCGGTGACTGCAGAAATTGTTGCGAGGTTGCAAGCGGAGATACTGGCATCACAGCGCAAGGCACATGCGGTGGCCGAGGCAGTTGTGGCGGCTGAGCGCAAGGCGGCGGCGAAGGAGGAAGCGCAGGCCGCGGCTGAGCGCAAGGCGGCGGCGGCGAAGGAGGCAGCGGCGGCGGCCGAGCGCGATGAGGTGGCGGTGACGGAAGCGCGCGTGGCGGCTGACCGCGATGCGGCGGCGGTAAAGCTCAAGGCGTCGGCAGCAGAGGTGGATCTGCTGGCGACCACGCTGGTGGGACTGAGTAGGGCGGGACCAAAGATAAGCGCCACAATGCACAGTGTGGCCATGCACAATGTGTACCTGCACAACGCGCTGCGGACAAACTCTGTCCCCAGCCTTGCTGAGTGGCACAAGGTTGAGAAGGACTGGAACCCAGCGACGGACTCACAGATTGCCGCCCTCCTGCGGCGGTTGAGCCCGGAGGTGATTGCCAGGGTGGCGGCGGTTGTGCCAGAATTGGCTGCCAGAATGGCGCCGACTGCCGGCTCCAGTCACGCTGTGCAGGGCGCCATGGGTGCCGCCCTACGCACGCTGGAGGCAGCGGTGGGAGGTGTACGTGGCACCTGGGCAGATGGAGCGAGGTTGGCAGTGCTGGTGGGCACCATCAGTGGTGGTGTGGAGGAGCGCGTTGCACATGCTGACCACGCGTGGAAGTCGCAGCCGCATGGACGTGCCGATGCGGCGACGACGACGTTTACGCTGGCGGACGGTGGCACGCTGCTGGAGGCGGCGCAGGCATGGAAGCAGGGGGCCATTCACCTGCTGTACATGCTGAGTGCCCGGTACTTTGATGCGACGCCAGCAGCGAGAGCTGCCTTGAAGCCGTGGGTGTATGCGCTGGGCACGGATGGACGCAACCTCGCGGTGGTGCGCTTGTCTGTGCAGCCGCGTCTCAGTGGCAGCGGCTACTGCGTTCATGTGCAGCAGTCGGTGGCGCTGCCACTGTGGACGACCGACGGCAAGGCGGGAGTGAGCGGCCTGCCGCCCGGACTGGCGGTGCTAGTGGCGATGATGCTGGCGCAGGGCGACGACCTGGGCAGCCGTACGGCGGTACCGCCGACTGACTTGCACTACCGGCGTGTACCAGAGACTGCCGCTGCCGCCGCCGCCGTCATTGCTGATGTGGCGGCGTGGGTGGCGCCGCTGGACCTGGGGCGCACCGACGATGACTGGTTGCTGCTGGGTTGCTGCGGGGTCGCTGACACGCATGCATGCGCGGCGGCGGACGGCAGCGACGTGGCCGTGAAGGTGGCCCGGTTCCCCGGCATGAACAAGTACTGCTTGGTGGAGGCGCTGGCGCTGGCGCGGATGGGCAACGTTGGCACGGCGGCAGCCGCTGGCAGCGCATCCATCCCGCGCTTGGTCGGTGGCGCGTGGCAAGCCGTGCCCGCCGACGCGGGCGGCACGCAGCCGGTGCTGGCAGCGCTCGTCCTGTCGCATGTGGGCGTGGAGTTGGATGACGCGGTGGCGCGGGTGCACGGCGCTGGCCGGTGGGCTGTTGTCCTACACGCAATCCACGCCGTGCTGCACGCGCTCCGCCATGCGCACACGTCTGGTGTAGCACACGGTAACGTGCACGCACCCAACGTCATCTACGCACGCGCACCGTGTGAGGCAGCAGCGGCAGCTGCTACTGCTGCTGCTGCTGGTGGCGGTAGTGGTAGCGGCGGTGGCGGTGGTGCCGCAGCAGCGGCAGCGGCAGCGGCAGCGGCCGCCAGTGCTGCACACGCCATGCATAGCGTGTCCCTCAACGACTGGGGCCTGGCGCGCCTCGACGCCACGCCTGACGATGTTGGGCGCGATCTCCATGGCGCCAAGCTGCTGCTGCTGCAGCTGGGCCACGTGTCGGGGGCGAGTGCCGGGACGCGAGTGTACACCGACCTGCCGGCACTGCCAGCTGGTGGGGCGGTGCTACGTTGCTGTGACGGCTTCCCGGCGGGCGCGGCACACCGCACCAGCTTGGATGCGTTCCTGGCGGCCACGTCAGTACAGGGCGCACTTGACGCGCTGGCTCCGTTGCACGCCGCCCTCGCGCCGCAGCTGGACGCGCTGGAGTGGCTACCGTGGCGGCAGGCGGGGCATGTACCGGTAGCCCGGGAGGTGGTCAGCGATAACAGCGACGCTGAAAGTGAGTGGTAATGTCAGGCGCAGCCGCACCGGCAGTAGCGCCACCAAGCGGCGCCGGTAGCGCTGCCGCTCACCCGGTCCATCGCCAGTGTGCCGCCATGCCATTTGGCGGGCTTTCTGACGGCGTCGGCGGCGTTCGTTGTACGTGGCCGCACGTGGCCGCACGTCACGTGGCACGCAAACACCGCCGCTGCGCTGCAAAACACCCCCCAAAACACACACACACATACAAAGCTTCAAATACATGTACATACACCCACTCGCCTCCTCCCTGCCGCCAGCGCCCTGCCGCCGTCGCCCTGCCGCCATCGCCCTTCCGCCAGCGCCCTGCCGCCGTGACGACGTCGTCATCCCCTCGATCCCTCCTTTCTCTCTCTCTCTCTCTAGTCTCCTACTGATCTCTCTAGTCGCCTAGTAGGGGTGGATTCCAGCGCGCCGCGCGGCGGCGGCATCCGCGCAATTCGCGGGTGGCGAGTGCGCCCACACGCAGGACAGTGCCACTGAGTTGGGAGGCGGTTGCGCTTGGCGCGCCGGTTGTGTTTTACCCACTCCAACTATTTCCAACTACCACCTCTGAGTGACCCCTCTCTCTCCTCTCCCTCTCTCTCCTCTCTCTCCTCTCCTCTCTCCTCTCTCCTCTCCTCTCTACTACTACCGGTACCCCCCTTTCCCCACGTCTCTCCCTACCACAACCCACAAGCCACCAGGATCCCGGCCACTACCATTGGGCCGCTAGTCAGTGGAGGGCTGGGTCTCCTGTACAGGGCCGGTCCACGGCTGCTTTCCTCACAGTCAACCCTCTCTCAGCGACTCTCCTCTCTCCCCCTCTTCCTCCCCCTCCTCTCTCACCCCTCACCCACCCAACTCTCCCGACCCCAACCTGCGCCTCGCTGCCTCAAACCGAGAGGGAGGACTTACCATGGACGGCGGCGGCGGCGGGAGCGGGTGGACCGCGGCGCGCGGGGCGGCGAGTGCCTGCGGCGCCGCACCGCCGCTTCCGCCGCCGCTGACGACACTGACGCCGTTGCCACGCACACGCACCGCCCGGCGACTACACAGCAGCACTCGTTACAACGGCGCGGTGGTGGCGGCGGTTGCACTGCAGTTGCTTTGCTCTGCACCCACCGCCGCCGCGGCGGCGGCTGGGCTGCACGTGGCACAACCCGATGAGGAACAGCAACAACAGCAACAGCAACACAACGCGCGGACGCTGCAGTCGTACGCCGACTCCACCGCCGACTACTTCCTGTACAACACGGATGCGGGGCAGACGGGGCTGGGGCACGCGCTGGAGCAGACGGGCGGCGTGCTGGCGTACGGCCTGACGCGCATGGGGTCGGTAACGACCAACATGGTGGACCTGACGACGGCGGGCGTGGATGTCGACTGGGTGCCGCCGCCGCTGCCGGCCGCGGCGGGCGTGCTGGTGAGCACTAAGAACGGCAGCGTGGTGGCATTTGCGTCGCCGCAGACGGTGGTGACATACGCACTGGACGCCGCACGCACGGGGTGGAGCCAGACTGGCGCGTTTGGGTACGCCGCCCTGACACCCATCAACGTCACGACGGCGTCGCCCGCCGCGAGTGACGCTGCTGCTGCCGCGGTGGCTGCTGCAACCACCGCCAGCGTGCCGTCAGCGCCCGGGTGGGGCGGCGGCGGCATGGCGCGCATCCCGCCCGCCTTCCTGGCGGCGCCCGGCGGCGCGTGGCGCGTGCTGAGCGTGGCGCTGACGCCCACCACGCTGGCAGTGGGGGTGGGTGTGCCGCCCACCACTGCGCCGCCCCTGCCGGCGGGCGGTTGGGTGGTCACCTTTGTGCGTACCACGTCTGATTCCTGCCCGGTGCCCGACACGCTCAACGAGTGCGTGACGCTCAGCGGCGCGCCGGTGGACGGCGGCGTGCCGCCCACAGCCGTGTGGCGGCGCACCGGCTTCCTGTGGGGCACCACGCGCCCGCCCCGCCCCATTACCTCTGACGGCAGCCTGCCTGCCGGCGCGCCCGCTGCACCGCCGCCCGCGTGGGGCGACACGACGGGCACGGCGCCAACCACGCCCACGTACGGCCGTGGATTGGCGCTGGACGCCTGGACGCCGCCGACGCCGCCGCGGTCGGACTGGGATATTGCGATGGGGGCGGTGCCGGTGGCGGTGGACGGTGGCACGGGGCTGCCGGGAGGCGCAGAGGTCACATACCTGGCGGTGGGCGCGCCTGACAACAACACTGTCACCGTGTACCTGCCGCGTGCCACCGCGCTTGCGGCTGCTGCCACCGCGGCGGCCGCCGCAGGCAACAACGGGCCGTTTGCAGCGCCGCCGCCGGCCGCGGACTTGACGGCGGCGCTCACCGCTGGCGTCTCGTTTGTTAACCCACTGGACGGCTCCTTTGTGCCGCTGTCGCCGGCCGACCTTGCCAATGCTACCCTTGCGTCCTACTATGCCCCCGGCACCAGCGTGTGGCCGCCGCCATTCATTGCCGTGGCCCGCATCAGCGTGACCAACGGCAGCGACGCGGCGGTGGGCGCGAGTGGCGTGGCCGGCGTGGTGGCCGGCCATCGCGCCGGCGGCGGGTGGGCGTTTGGATGGGCGGTGCGGCTGGTGGGCGGCGTGCTGCTGGTGGGCGCGCCTGGCACCTCCACCTGGTCTGCCACCAATGCGTCGCTGCTGGGCACCGGTGCACCAGGTGCCGGCGCCCTGTTTGTGTACGACCTGCCGGCCGTCACTGCCGTTTCCTCCGCCGTTTCTGGCACCCTGCGCGGCATGGTGCACGTGGGTGGCGACGACCTGCCGCGCTTCCTCCGGTCGCCGGCGGTCGCGAGCAGCGCGCGCGCGACGCAGTCATCGGGGTCGGCGGCGGGTACGCGTGCCGTCACGGCGCTGGCGCCCGCTGGTGGGTATGCACTGGTGTGCCGCGTGGCGGGTGACAACAGTGGCGGCGCGCTGGGCTCCGCGGTGGGCGGCGACATGTCGACGGCGGGTGACGCGGTGAACGTGTTTGTGGGCGCGCCGACCGCCAACCGTGTGCTGAGCGTGGCGGTGACGCTGGCGGCGCGCACGTGCGTGCGTGACGTGGGGCTGACGGGGTTCCGCACCACCGGCGAGACGGACATTGGCACGTCGGTGTCGTTTTCGGGCGAGACGGTGTACTTTGGCTCGCCCTCCGCCTCCAACACGCAGCTGGTGTCCACCGCGCAGCCTGGCCGCCTGTACGTCAAGGCGTTCTGCGCGCCCAACCGCTACCTGCAGTGGCCACCCGCCTCCTCCTCGCAGCTCGTGCGTGTGTGCCTCGCCTGCAACGCCGGCCGCTCCTTCGTGCGCGGCGGCGACACGCTGTTCACCTCGCAGTCGTGGTCGCCCGCGTGCACCGCCTGCACCGGCAGCATGCCGGCGGGCGGCCGGCAGTCTGCCGGTGCCGGGTGCGTGTGGCGGTGTTCCAGCGGCGCCTTTGGGCCGGCATGTGAGACGGCGCCCTCGTGGCGGGCGCGCACACCTGCCGCGGGTGGCCCGCTGGTTCTGCCGGCGGGTGCCACGCCGCCCGCCAGCGTGGCGGCTGCAGTGGCGCTGTGGGGCGCCGCTGCCGTGTCCGCCCTGTCGCCCTCCCTCTCCCTCACTGCCCCCATGGTGGGCGCGCTGCCGCCAAACGCCGCCTGGGTGGACACGCCCTCCTTGTACTCCGCCACCTCCATGCGCACGCCGCTGTGGGCGTGCGCCGTCGGCTTCACGCTGAATGCCTCCGCGGTGCTTGCAGTCACCCCGCCGGGCGGCGTGCTGTACGGCCTGGGCGTCCTGCCGGGTGCGTCGCCGTCCGCCGCCTGCGCGCCGCCGCCGCCGCCCGCTGCCGTGGTGGCAGCCGCGCTGCTGGGTGTCGGCTACCCGCCCGGCTACCTGGCAGCCAACCCGGGCGCTGATGCTGCTGCGCCCGCGGCTGAGGACGCTGGCATGGATTGTGGTCTTGGCTCCTCCTCCCTCTGCATTGCCCTGTACCTGCCGCCCGCGCCCGCCGCGGCGCCCGTTACCGGTGTGCGCATCACGCTGCGCTACGCCGACGCCGCGATGCCCGGGCTGGACGCCGATGGGCCGGTGACGCGACTGAAGGCCGTGGCGCTGCCGCTACCGGCGGCACCAGGCGTGCCGCCCGCGGGGGTGGCTGCCGTCATCCAGCCGGTGGGCCCCACCGCGGCGGCGCGGCTTGCATGGACGGTGGCAGCGGCGCTGGGGGTGTCGCCTGCCAACCTGACCGACCCCGCGTCGCCGTACGCCACCGCACAGGCTGTCATCGTGCGCCTGACGGGGCTCACGGCGTCCACGCGGTACGGCGTGGCGGTGGGCGGCGAGAACGTGGGCGGGGTGGGGCCGCTGTCACCTTGGGTGCCCGCGGGCGGTGACGTGGCGACGGCACCGCCAGCAGCGCCAGAGCCGGTGCGCTCCTGGTTCATGGGCCCGGTGTCGGTGCCGCGGGCGCTGCCTACGGCCGCCGCCACCCGCCCTTGGGTCGCTGTCACGGGCGACGGTGTGCGCGTGCCGCTGCCGCTGGGCGCCAATGCCACCGTCCCGACCCCCGCCACGGGCAACACGCAGGCCATGAATGTGTCGTGGGCGGCGCCCACCAACGCGGGCGGCACGCCCATCATTGGCGTGGAGGTGTGCCTTACCTTGGCGCGCAACGGCACCGACGCGGCTGCCGACGACGCGACAGCGCGCGGCGCCAGCCTGGCGCAGGGCGCCATGATGGCGGCTGGCGGCGTGCCGCCCTCCATCACCGCGCCCGGCGCCGGCAACGCCACCATCCCCATTGACGCCTTTGCCACGGCGGGCGTGCGGTGGACGGACACGCTGATGGCGGCATGGGAGCCGCTGGACGCGCCGGCGTTGGCGCCACTGGTGGCGGGCTGCGACATTTACGCGGCGCGCGGGTGGCAGGCGCTGCCCCTAGCGGCTCTGTGGGCGAGCAATGCCACCGCTGGCACGCCCCCTTCACCAAACCTCCTGGCTGCCACTGCCACCGCGTTCATGCCTCCCACCCTCGCCGCCGTGCTGGCGGCTGGTAACGGCAGTCTGGCGGCGGCGGTGGCCACCTCCGCCTCCGCTGTCCCGCTGCCGCCACCCCTGCCGCTCGGGTTGGAGCTGGGGTGCGGTGTGGGGTGCGGCCGGCTGGTTGGTGACGACGACGACGCGTTTGTGGCGGCGGCGGCGCAGCTTGCGACCGCCGCCGCCGCCGCCGGCTGCGTAGTGAATGACACCACCGCGGCGCTATGCGCGGGCGGCGGGTGGGCTGCTGCGCTGCCGCCGTGGGTGGGCAGCACGCCGTTGCTGGTAGCGGGCGCCGGTGCGCCTGCCGCTGCACTGCGTGCCGCTCTGCGCGCCAGCCTGCCGGCACCCACGACGGTGAAGCGCGGCAGCCGCCGGTTTGATGGCGCCATGCCCAACGTCGTCCTCCTGGCCGGCCTGCCGTTCCGTGTGTCGCTGGCGGTGCGCGTGCGAGTGACGACGCTGGCGGGCGACGCCGTGTTTGCGCCCGGCGCCACCTTTCCGTCACCCGTGTCGCTGCAGGCGCCGTCGGCCGTCACTGGCGTCCCCGATGTACAGATGCTGCCGCTGGTCAGCGTGCCTGTGGCACCTGCCGTCGCGTCGGCTGCGTCCCTGCCCGCCACCTTTGCGCTGGTGCCCGGCTCCCCTGCCACCGCCACCCTGCTGACGCCCGCCATCACCACCGGCATCATATGCACCGGTGCCAGCGCCTCCAGCCTGGAGCTGGCATGGGGGCCGCCTGACGACCCTGGCGGCAGCGCGGTGTCGTACCGCGTGGAGGTGTCCACCGGTACCACCACCGCCAGCTTTGACGCCGGCGTGGTGGCGGTGGTGGTGGTGCCGTCCCCGTCGCTGACGTCTTTTGGTGTGCTTGACGCCGCCACTGGCACGCTGCAGTACGCGGCAGGCGCACGCGCTGCCGTGCTGGCTGCCGCATCCAGTGTGGCGCGCAACTACACCGCGATGCTGGGTACGTCGCCAACCACCGGGCTGCTGGTACACGCGCCCAGCGCTGCCACTGTGCGCGGACTGCGCGCCGCCACCGCGTACGCCGTGCGCATTACGCCCTTCTCGCCTGGCGGCACCGGGCCCCGCAGCGACGCCAACCTGCCGCTCGGCGCGTGCACCACGACGGAGCAGGTGCCACCCGGCGCGCCATCCGTGACGGTGGCGGCCGCCCCGACGCCGTCCACCCTGTCGCTGCTGGTGTCGCCGCCCGAGAACACGGGCGGTGCCGCCGCGCTGGGCATGACGCTGGTGGCAGCGGCGGCGGTGCCGGGCAGCGTGGGCGGGCTGGCGCGCGCTGCTGACGCCGGTGCCTGGGTCTCCCTGGCTGCATCGCGCACCTGGTACCTCGGCACGGTGCCGGCGGTGGCAGGCACGCTGTCGCCGCCCGTGCCACTGTCGGTGACGCTGGGGTCGCTGCACGCCGGTGGCTCGTACTGCTTCTGGGCGGCTGTCAACACCACCACTGCCACCAATGTCTCCCTGCTGTCGCCCGCCGGCGTGGCGGTGGAGCCAAGCGCTGGCGTGGTGGCAGCTGAAGTTGCGCCAGGCGGCAACCGCACCGACCTGCCGGTGTGGCAGCTGCCACCGTTCGTCGCTGGCAACGCAGCAAGCGCGCTGGCGGACGCGGTGCTGACAACAGCGTCGGTGCCAGGCGCCCTGGCGCCACTACCAGGTGGCGGCAGCGGCGTAGGTGGATTCGCGCCGCCGCCCGGTGCCACCGCACCTACGTGTGTCACCCTACCGTCGACGCCGGTTGCCCCCGCGCCCTGCCCCGCCGCACCTGCCGTGCTGCCGCCTGGCAGCCGCGTGGCGCTGCCGTTGCCAGCGTGCCTGGGCGCTGCCGGCGGCGCGGGCACGGCGGCCGTGGCAGACGCGCTGTTCCTGGCGTGCGCGGCGGACGGGCGCGGGTCGCGGCGGTGCACGTGGCAGGCGCGCAACACGGACAGCGGGAATGCCACCGCCTTCCCGGCGTGGCTGTCGCCGGTGGTGAACACGTGGACGGCGCGGCTGGTAGCGGGTGCAACCGGCGCCGCCGACGCCGGCATCTTTGCCGGCTTTACGGTGGCGGACCTGGCGGCGGTTGTCAATGGGGAGGACGCGCCTGGCGGCGCCTGCCCGTATGCGCCAAGCATGCTGGCGGTGCCAACCGGCGGCGGTGCGGGCGCGCCTGCCGCGTCACCGTTGCCCGCCCCACTTACCACCCTTGCCGTCCGCCCTGACACCGGCCTGGCGTGCGTGACGCCGCTGCCGCCTGGCAGCAACGCCCTGCTGACTGCCGCCTGCACAGTGCCTGGCTCCAACGCCACCGCGCCAGTGTACGGCGCTGTCAACGCGAGCGCTGCAGTGTCGCCGTCGTGGCTACTGCTGTCGTGGCCGGTAGCAGGTGACGCCGGCGGCGCCGCCGATGTGGCAGACTACGTAGTGGAGCAGAGCACGGATGGCGGCATCACGTTTGGGCCGGCAGCCATCCTGCTGCTAGCAGTGCCGCCTGCGCGTGGCGGGCGGGGCGCGGGGCAGGTGGTAGCGGTGGAGGCACCTAGCGGCGTTGTGGCGCCTGACGTGGCGCGCGGCGTGTCACAAACCGCGCCGCTGCCACCGGTTGGCGCGGGTCTGTTGGTGACGGCGGGCGGCAAAGCGCCGGGCGGCTCGGCCGGGCCCCCGCCGGCCGGTACCGCCCGGGCCGCCGGCGCTGCCCCGGCGGCGGGGGGGCCGGGGGGCGGCCGGGGCCCGCCCCCCCCCCCCCGCCCGCCCCGCCCCGCGGGGGGGGCCCCGGCGGCGGGGGGGGGGGGCGGGGGGGCGCGGGCGCGGCGCCCCGCGGCCGGCGCGGCGCCCGGGCGGGGCGCCGGGGGCG
>Ga0066256_1004815_pt1 | contig 11671 bp, 4 predicted proteins | sample ThiBio_1000_biof_FD_87107 | JGI IMG/M metagenome (GOLD analysis project Ga0066256, IMG submission 87107) | Wastewater bioreactor microbial communities from Cape Town, South Africa - Thiocy_expt_1000_biof (version 2) | ecosystem: Engineered > Bioreactor > Thiocyanate-remediating >...
CCCGGGCCCCCCCCGCCCCCCCCCCCCCCCCCCGCCACGCCCACCTGCGCCTCGGCCCCCTCCACCCCCGCGGGGGCGGGGCCGCCCCCACCCCGCCCCCCACCCCCCCCGCCGCCGCCGCCACCGCCACCGCCGCCGCCCCCTCCACTGAACGTGCCCGCCCGCATCGCCACGCTCACCGCTTCCATGCCCGTCAGGCCGCGGCGTGTGCGGCGCGCGTCGGCGGCAGCTGGCAGCCGGGTCGGCGCAGCAGACGCGGACACGGACGCCGGCGCTGACGCTGGCGTGGCGGCGGACGGCAACGCCAGCTCGTCGTCATCCGCGGTGTAGTCCTGCGCCACCGCCGTCCACGCCCGCTCATGCACCCACACGTGCCGCTCCGCCGCGGGCGGGTCCCAGTACTTGCCGCAGTACTCGTTGGTCGCCGGGTCGTACACCGCGTACCGTATCCAGGTGGGCAACCGCAGCACGCGGGGGCCGCCATCTGCCACCTGCAGCGACAGCTTCACGTGTGTGTTGTGCCCAATTGCCGGCGTCCCATCCGCTGCGTCGCGCAGGAACACGGAGTACACGCCCTGCGCATACGAGACGTGTGGCGGGTTTGAGTGGGCGTGTGGTGGTGCGACAACGGGTGATACCGGTAAGTGGGGCAAAGCAAGTGGCACGTACAAAGTCGTCGCGGGTGCAGGGCGTGGCGTCAGCGTTCCAGCCGTTAAAGTCGCCCACGAGGGACATGGCGCGCGCGCCAGGCGCCCACTCACGGAACTGGATGCCGGGCGTGCCGTCGGGCGCCGTGCCGCGCGTGAAGCCAAAGTGATGCCACCCGCGCGAAAAGGCATCCAGGCCGCCTGGCAGCGCCTCAATGCGCGCCAGCGCTGCGGTGTACGCCGCGTACCGCGCCGCCAGCGCCTCACGCTGCGGCTCCAGGTACGGGTCGGCGGCAATCACCTCCGTGCCGTCGCGGTGGTGGTACCAGGATGCGTACACCGCCACAGGCGCGCCGCTGCCACTGCCGCTGCCGCCGCGTGCTACGCACACGCGCCGGTTGGCGCCCGGCTGCCAATGCCACTCCACCGCGGCAACGGCGGCGGCGGCAGGTGGGGCAGCTGCCGCTGTTGCACCCGCTGCTGTTGCAGTCGCCGTAGCTGGCGCGCCGATATGATGATTCCGCACCCCTGCCACCACCTTGTACTCCACCTCCAGCGTGGGGGCCGTCACCGTGCCTGCAGCGGCGGGGGTGGGGATGGGGAGGGGACGTTCAACACGCATGAGTGGTGTGGTGTGCAATGGGCGCGCCCTCCCCGCCCCTATGGCATCACACACGCACCATGCAGCGCGGCGTCACGCGGGATGGTGACGTGGCCCACCCACGACTTGGTGCCCGGCTCAAACGTGACCGGCAGTGCGGCGTCAACAGCCCAGCCGCCCAGCTCCCGCAGGCCGCCCGCAATGCGCAGCTGCGTCTCGGGCGGGAAGTCGGTGCGCACGATAAAGTGGAGCGTCACGCTGCCGCTGCTGCTGCCCTCGCCGCCGCCGCTTGTTGCCGCCGCTGCAGCCGCCATGGTTGGATTGGTTGGTTGATAAGTTGCAGGTGTCGTCCAGCACCAGCACGATTATCAACGCAACAACAGATGCAGCAGCACCAGCAGTACCAGCAGCAGCGGCAGCAAGCAGCAGCAGCAGCAGCAGCAAGCAGCGGTGATGGACAGCAACCAGAATCAGGTGTAGCACTGCGTCACACCACGTGACACGTTCACCCTGTGACACGGTGCAATCACCCTCGCCGTTCGCACCAATTCGCGGCAGATTTGCACACCAATGCGGCAAGGTTCGGCACAAATACAGAACGGAACCCACACCAGTGGTTACAAACTGCTACTTTCCACGTCAAAACTGGGGCGCGCACCGTGTGGTTGACATTCCTGCAACTCACATTTTTCACGGGCAGGGTATGACACGCACTGATGGATACCAGGATACGCCCCAAAGATACGCTCCGCTTTGTACCACGATTTCGCAGGGATTATCCAGTAAAATCGCGACTAAGCGCACCTATAACGCTTCCTTGTACGACATCCCTATGTGTTGCCGCTGCCGCCGCACCGGAGAGCTGCCTATGGCTGTGCATTTGCGTTGCAAACTTGAGAGGGCAGCGAGAGCCTCAGAGAGGCGGCGGCAAAGATACGCGTTTGGCGGGTTACCTCCACCCGATAATGACGGTACTAATATGGTTCATACACACCGCAGGAACCATCCCACTGCGCATCGCAATACATGGCAATGGCGTAATGATAGCAGTAGCGGCAGCGTTGTAGTTGATTCATGCGTGCATTGCATAATTAGTAGCTGGTTCAGTTAAAGCTAGCGGTGGAGGTAGACTGCCACCACGACTCGGTCCACAAGCGCTACGACACCCACACGCTGCTACTACCACTTCTGCTGCTACTACTGCCGCTGCTGCTTCCACTGCTACCACTGCTCCTACCACTGTTGCTGCTCCCATGGCTGCCGCCTCCGCTGCGACCGCTGCGTCAAACGGGGGGCGGGTAGGCGGCGCGCCGTCAATGAACACGGCGGTAGCGGCAGCAGCGGCGGCAGCGCGGCTGGCGCATAATGACGCGCGGCTGGCGGGCGAGGTGTACGACGAGATCATGGCGGCGATTAAGGCATCATCATCGGCTGCGGCAGCGGCGGCGGCGACTGCGGCGGCGGCGCCAACAGCGTCAACTGCTGCCACAGCACCGCGGCCGTCACAGATGCGAATTGGCGACTTCCTGCCGGGCAGCAGCGGCACGCCGGCGCCTGCTGCCATCCCACTGCCGTCGCTGCGTCAGCCCCAGCCCTCGCCGGCGGTAATAGAGTTAATAGAGAGCGACAGTGACGACAGTAGCCCGGTGGCACATCATCCGCAGGCACCGCCTGCCGCCGCAACGTCCAGCGTCGTAATTGAGCTGGACGGCGACAGCCGGGATGCGGTGGTGTTATGCGAGGGTGGCAGTAGTAGTGCGCTGGCAGCTGTCGCAGCGGGGTTGCCGGCGTCGCCGGTGCGAACTCGCTTGTTGTCGCCGGCCGGGGCTACGACGGCGTCGCCGAGCGGTGCGTGGCCCAAGCAGCTGCGGCCGTTTGTGGTGCAGGTGGTGAGCGCGGCGCGCGGCGCGTACCCGCACCTGCACACCGCCGCTGTGACGGTGTGGAATGAGGTGGCTGCCAGCGGCGTGGCGCCACGGCTGGGCACGCCGCGGCGCGGCGGGCGCAGCGGTGGCAAGTCGCCGTTTAGTGCTGGCACGCGCATCCAGGAGTCGGAGCTGGGGCTACGAGAGGACGGCGTGAACCTGCGGTTTGGGTTTGCGGGCGGCGGCAGCGACGGTACCGGCAGTGATGCGCTGGGGCGCGTGCCCATGCAGTACGCGCGCATTCTGACGCCGCTGCTGGAGGCAGGCCTGATCTCCCTGTCTGGCACCGTGGTGGGCGCGGCATCCACACAGCTGCACGTTGGCTCCGACCTGCTCCTCTCCCTCGCTGCCACCGTGCACAAGCCCGCGCGCCGGTACATGCGCTACACGCCGCCGTCGCAGGCAGCCATGCTGGGTGACGGTGAGCCGCCGGGTGCCGGCACGGGCGATGGTGGCGGGAGTAGCAGTGGCGCGCTGCCTGTGCGTGCCCTCTCCTCCACGCCGCGCGACCGCCAGCTGCGCCTGGCGCTGTACGAGCTGTGCTACCTGGCCGCCAACAGCAAGCTACCGCCGCGCGTGCCCACGTCGACCACCCCCAAGCCGCCGGCACCACCCACTGTGCTGGCACGGTCAGCCAGCGCAGCTTCCGCCGGCGACACCGCCGCCGCTCCCGGTGGTGGCGTCAGCACGGATGAGGCGCGTCTGGGTGTGGCAGACAATGCAGAGGAGGCTGCCTCTGCGGCAGACGTGTCACGCATCCTGGGCGGTGGTGGCGGCGGGGGCGGCGATGGGGGTGGTGGTAGCGGCGCTCGCACGGCGGCGCTGCAGGTGGCGCCACTCGTGCCGCTGGCAGAGCAACCAGCGGCGCTGTGCAACATGCGCCTGCGGCCATACCAGCTGCAAGCCATCTCCTGGATGACGGCGCGCGAGCTGGGCACGCCGCCTACCGGCACCGACCCGGCAGAATTTGTTGCTGCCCTGCCGCCGGGCAGCACCGTGACCCCAGAGCTGACTGCCGCGCTAGCCGCATACGCTGCCCGCGGTGGCGCTGCCGGCGTGTCGCCTGCTGCAGCAGACGCCGCCGTGGACGCGCTGGTGCGCCAGCTGCTTGGCGGCGGTGGAAGTGGTAGTGGTGGGAGCGGTGGCGGTGGAAGTGGTGCGCGTGGGGCGTCATTTGCAGCGTCAGCGTCCATGTGGCAGGCTGCCGCCTTCCGCGATGGCACGCCGCTGTACATCAACCCATACACGCGTTCTGTTAGCATTACGCCGCCGCCGCCAGCGCGGCCGTGCCGCGGTGGCATCCTAGCGGATGAGATGGGGCTGGGCAAGACGGTGGAGCTGTGCAGTCTAGTGCTGGCGCAAGCAGAGCGGGAGGCGGGCGCGGGAGGCGCGGCGACCGACGGTGGGAGCGCCCGCAAACGTGGTCGTGCAGCAGCCGCGTCGGCCGGCGGCGGCGGCAGCGGCCGTGCGGCACGCCGCCGCTTTGGCGCCCGCGCGACCACCTACGCCGACGATGACGACGACGACAACGATTCAGATGCAAGCACGGATGGCGAGGGCGCGGCGGAGGCGGGCGAGCGTGCGCCGCGCCGCCAGGCACCCAGCGACCTGGACTCCTCGCTGCCGTGGTGCCGCGCTACCCTGGTGGTGTGCCCCATGAGCATGATGGGGCAGTGGCGGCGTGAGGCGCTGAAGTACACGACGCCGGCAGCAGCCGCTACTGGGGCGTCACTGCCTAGCGCTGCCGCCGCCGGTCGTGGCAGCGGCCGTCCCTGCCGCGTGCTCATCCACTACGGCGCTGAGCGCGCGCGGTCGGGCGCCACCTTTGCAGACTACGACCTCGTGGTCACCAGCTACGGTACGCTGGCGTCCGAGTACGACACGCTGACGAGTGGGTCAGGCGACGGGGCGACGCCAGCTGCCGGCCGCCCCGCCCCACCGCTGTATGCGGTGGCATGGAACCGCGTGGCGCTAGATGAGGCGCACATCATCCGCAACCGCACGACGCGCGTGGCGCGCGCGTGCTACGAGGTGGAGGCGCGGTACCGGTGGGCGCTGACCGGCACACCCATCCAGAACAGCCTGCAAGACCTGTACAGCCTACTGCACTTCCTGCGCCACGAGCCGTGGTGCGACCTGCTGTGGTGGAAGCGCGTCATCAGCGAGCCGTACGAGCGGAAGGAGCCGCTGGCGGTACAGGCGTTGCAGGCGGTGCTGCAGCCGCTGCTGCTGCGCCGCACCAAGGCGATGCAGGACGTGGACGGCAGCACCATTGGCGACCTGGCGCCTGCCAACATCACCGTCGTGCGCGTGCCGCTAGCGCCGCCGGAGCGCGAGTTTTATGACCAGCTGTACAAGCGCTCCAAGCTGCGGTTCCAGGGCTATGTGGCTGCCGGCAACCTGCTGGCGCACTACGCGCAGATCCTTGTTCTCCTGCTGCGCCTGCGGCAGGCGTGCCTGCACCCGTACCTCGTGCTTGCCAGCGGCAAGGTTGGCCGGGTGGGTGGCGGTGGCGGCAGCAGTGGTGGTGGTGGGGCGGCGGCGTCGGCTGCCGCGGCTGACGATGACGACGGCGCAGTGGAGGTGGCAGGCGGCAGCGGCGGCGGCGCGGAGGACGACGCCTTGTTTTCGGCCGCGTTCCTGCAATCCATCTATCAAACCATTTTTGTGCGCAAGGTGGAGCGCACGCTGCTGGCACCCGTGCCACCGCCACCTGCGCCGCACGCTGGCGCACCCCCTATTAGTGAGGCGCCGCTGCCACCCGGCGCGGTGGCGGTACGCCGCCCCACCCTGACGCTGGAGGGCGCGCTGGTGCGGGCAAAGGCGGCAGACGAGGCGCTGGCGCGCGCTGTGTCACTTCGCGTAGGGGTGGTGGGCGCCGCCGCCACCTCACCGTCCGCACCGGGCGGCGCTGGAGCGAGTACCACCAGCCCGGGCAGCGCCGCTGCGGCCGATGATGAGTCAGCGTTTGTGCTGTCCCAGATTGCGCACCTGGCAGAGGGCGGCATTGGCGACAACGAGTGCCCCGTCTGCCTGTCTGCCATGTCCAAGGCCACTGCCGTCATCCTGGTGTGTGGCCACCTGTTCTGCCGCGCCTGCGCCGCCGCGTCGCTGCGCACGCAGCAGTGCCCCGTGTGCCGTGCCGCGATCGCGCCGCGCGATGTCATTGCGCTGTCTGCCGCGCCGCTGCAGGCGGAGCAGAAGGTGGTGTCATCTTGGGCAGCGTCGCTGGAGACCATCGACCGCGCGGCGCTGCGGGTGGGCGGCGGCGATGTGCCGTGGCGCTCCTCCACCAAGCTGGACCTGCTGCTGACCGACCTGCAAGCCATCGCCCGCCACAATGCGGCTGCCTACGCGGCGGCAGATGCGGCTGCTGCTAGCGGCGGTGTATCGGTGGCGGCGGCGGCGGCAGCAGCGGCAGCGGGTGCAGCAGAGGATGAGGTGGTGGCGGACGTGCCGCTCGTGACGTCCACCGTGTCGGGCATGTACCTGGAGGGCGACGTCCGCGTTGTGGTGTTCAGCTCCTTCACGTTCATGCTGGACCTGGCGGAGCGCGTGCTGCGTGACGCCGGCATCGCCTTTGCGCGCCTGGACGGCAGCATGAGCCAGCCGGCGCGCGAGTCAAACCTGGTGGCATTCAAGACGCGACGCGGCACCTTTGTGCTCCTCATTTCGCTGAAGGCGGGCGGCCTGGGCCTCAACCTCACGGAGGCGTCCATCGTGTACCTGCTGGACCCTTGGGTACGTTTAGTGTGGTGTGCCCACAACGAGTTACTACCATGTGTCCCCTCGTTTATACACCCACCCACCCTTCGCCGCGCAGTGGAACCCCAGCCAGGAGGCGCAGGCGCTGAGCCGGGTGCACCGGTTGGGGCAGACCAAGGCGGTGTACGTGAAGCGGTTCATTGCGGCGGACACTATCGAGGAGGGCATGCTGGAGATCCAGGCGCGCAAGGAGGCCATGGCCGCCAATGCGCTGTCGTCATCCGGCACCGCCGCGGCCACGCGCATCGGCGAGGATGACCTGGTGCGCCTGTTCCGGCGGTAACTAATTAGTATCAACTCTACGCACTGCGGGTATCGATATTTGAAAGCGCAAACCAACCTAATTAGCTAACTAACGCCGGCGCGAGCTGCCGCTGCTGCCGCCAGCCGCAGCAGCGGCGGCAGCGGCGGTGCCACGCCGCGCGGGGGCCCCCAAGCCCCGCAATGCGCGCCCGGCAGGGGCTACTACCCCCCCCACCCCCGGGGAGCACTCGGGAGCCAGCGCCCAGGCCCGCAGCGCCCGCCGGGCGCCCCGGGCGCCACATCCCCTCCGCGCCTTGCGCCACGCGTTCAGGCCGCGCGCCAGCATGTCATCCAAGCTGCGCGGGTCGGCGCCCTCCAGGCGGTCCACCTCCTTGCCGTCCAGGTACATGACGAAGGTGGGAAACGCGCGCACGCCCAGCTTGGCGGCGGTGCCACGGCAGGCGTCGCCGTCCACCTTGATGAAGGCGGGCACGGCGTGCGAGGCGGCGAGGCGCTCAAAGTAGGGCGCAATGGCTTTGCAGGGGCCGCACCAGGTGGCAAAGGCGTCCACCAGCAGCAGGCGGTGCGGCACGACGGCGGGGTCGGCGGCAAACAGGGAGGGCAGGGAGCGCGGGCGCAAGCCCGGCGGCTGCGCTAGCGTCGCGCCCGCTGCTGCGTCATCTCGCGGGTGCACCAGCGAGAGCAGGCCCGCCAGGTCGTCGGATGCCGTGTCCGCCTTGCTGACAGCTGCAAACGTCTTGGCCGCCAGCGTGGCGTCGTCACTACCGGCGAGGTACTGCGCTGCAGCAAAGGCGCGCGCCGCCGCCTCATGATCGCTCGGCTTGGCTGCCTCGTAGCACCCGCCCAGCCGCTGCCACAGGCGGCTGTTAAACGGGTGCGCCGCCAGCCCGAGCCGCGCATCCGCCGTCGCCTCCTCCACGCGCCCCTGCGCCAGGTGCACCGCCGCCAGGTTGGCATACACGAGGGCGGGCGTGTACCCGCCCAGCGCCGCCGCTGCCGCTGCCGCAAGCTCCCCGTATCCCGCCTCCGCCCCTGCGTGGTCGCCCGCCTTGTACTTGTCATTGGCGGCGTCCTTCAGGTGCGCCAGGCGGCGCGCCGTGCGGGACAGCGCCAACGCTGCCGCACCAGCCGGCGTGCTGCCGTCTGGGTCACCGCGCAGCTCGGCCCGCAGCGCACCCTCGCCGCCCGCAAAGTCACCCAGCGCCAACGCCAGCGTGGCCGCGGCCATCACGGCAGACTCACCCTCGCCGCCGCTGGCGCTGCTGCCCCCTGGCAGGCTCAACACGCTCTCATCTGGCAGCGGGATGGCGGTCACCGTCGGCGGCACGCCCTCCAGCGCATGCCGCCCGCCGCCGCCACTAGTACTAGACACGAGGGTTGCCAGCACGGCAGCCGCCGTGTCGCAGCGGCGTGCACGCACCAGCGCCGCCACCAGCGCACGCACCACGAGCGGCGAGGCGGGCACAGCGGCAAGCGTGCCTGCCAGCGCCGCCACGTCACGCTCGCCAGCGGCCACCCCATCCGCCGTCAGCGCGCCGCCGCCCAGCGCTGCCACAATGGTCAAGCCGCCCAGCTCCGACAGCGGCGCCGACAGCGCCGCCACCTGCGACGTCACGGCATCCACCGCCGCCTGCGCATCCTTCACCGCCGGCCACGCGCCGTCCGCCACCACCACGGCAGACGTGAGTGCCGTCAGCGTCGCGCTCGCACCGTCAATGTGCCCCAGCGCCAGCAGCGACAGCGCCAGTCGCAGCAGCGCCTTCACGTTCCCGCCGTCCGTCGCCAGCAGCGCCGCCAGGTCGTCCACCGCCGCGCCGTACGCCCGCACCGCCATGTACGCCGCCGCGCGGTTCAGCAGCAGCAGCTGCGTCGTACCTGCATCCCCGCCACCACCTTCGCTACCTGACACAGGTAGCCCGCTGCTGTACGCCTCGATGGCCTCCGCGAACCGCCCTGCCTTGTACGCCGCGTTGCCGCGGTCACGTGCTGCGTCCGCCATGGTGGGTGATGGTATGTTAGTGAGTGAATTGGGCGCAGCCAAAGCAGGCATAGCCTTTTTATGACACAGATGGTGGGATTCCGGTCGTGGTTTATGTGAAGGTGTGTGATAATTGGTAATTAGCATGGGGATGGCGTGCGTGCGTGGCGGGTGTCGGGCGGGGAAGACTCGAACGAGGAGGAGGAGGGCTGTTCTGACGCAGCTGCGCGGCATGACATGACAGCTGCCATGACACTGATGACAGCTGCAGCAGCTGCAGCAGATGGTCTTCAACTTCTTCTTGCATTTCCAACCGATAGCGAGGCGGATGTTGTGTGTTTTATGTTCTACGGAGCTGTTTTTCCCTGCGTCGTTTTTCCATCTTGGATTGTTGCCGTGGCGCAAGAACACAAGATCAAGCAGCAGTAACCAACGGCGGAAGGTGGTGGAACTGCAAATCCAGCCGGCAACAAGGGATCGCGGTGCAGTTTAACACGCGCTCACCACAGTACACACCACGTGTGGGTGTGTGGTGCGGTTTTTCACGCTGATTGCTGCTGTGGTGCCCGTGTGACGTTGCCACGTCATCATCGTCCACAACCACTAACGACCGACCACTGGCAGCGACTACTGCAGCACCAGCTACGACATCATCATCGCAAAGGCAAGCGAGAGCGAAGCATCGTTATCATCATCACTGTCAGCGGCCGCAGATCGGCGGTTACTGAGACCAAGCAGCCCACCAACCATGGCGCGCCGCACAGCTGTCGCTGCGGCAGCGGCAGTGGCAGCTGTGGCCGTCCTGGCAGTCATGCTGGCAACGACTGCCGCCCCTGCCGCAGCAGCTCGCAGCAGTGCCCTCTCACTGGCTGAGTTCCCGTCGCCAGTGGTACGCGATGCCGTTGCACCCGCCGCTGCTGCACGCTCTGCCGACAACGACAACGGCAAGGCGGACCAGCAGCAACAGCAAGACCAGCAGCAACAGCAAGACCAGCAGCAGCAGCAACAGGAGGAGCAGGACCCGCAGCAGGTGACGCAGGAGGAGGACGCGACGGCGACGTGCGGGCATGACCACCTGCAGCTGACGCGCGTGTGCGACCCGCATGGCCTGCTGAGCAGCACGGCGGCGGCCGCCATTGAGCAGGTGCTGACGAAGATTGAGGACGACGGCAGCCGCGCGCATTCGTGTGGCAACGACGAGGGGCGGGTGGGGTACCAAGTGGCGTTTGCGGTGGCACATTCCATCCAGCACCCAGCGGGGTCGCAGGGCGCGGCGGAGGCGGTGCGGAACTTTGCACGTGGGCTGCACGACCGGTGGGGCGTGGGGCACGCCGCTTGCAACGACGGCATCGTCCTGTTCCTGTCCCGCGACGACCGGCAGGCATACATCAGCACGGGTGCGGGCGCGCGCGGCGTGCTGACCGACACGCATGCCACGGCGGTGGTGGGGCGCATGAAGCCGCTGCTGCGTGAAGCGCGGTATGACGCCGCGCTGCTGCAGGCGGCGGGCGACCTGGACGACCTGCTGGCGCCGGCGGAGCAGCGCGACGCATCCACCATCGTGGCATTCCATGCCGAGCAGCACTCAACGCAGGCAAGCGGCTGGGAGATTATATTCTTCGTGGTGGCATTCTTTGTTATTGTGCTGGCGATTTCGATGTACCAGGAGCGTGGCTTCCAGCAGCGCGTGGGATCGTGGGAGGCGGCGCGCACACGCCTGCAACAACTGGAGGCGCTACGCGCTGCCGACGAAGCTGCTGCTGCCGCTGCTGCCACTGCCGCCGCTGCTGCCACTGCTGCCGCCGTTGCTGCTGCGGCAACCACTGCTGCTGCGCCAGGCGGCGGCGCTGATGCTGATCCGCTGCCGGCGGACAATGCCGGCGGCGACGACCCAAGTGGCGGGAGTGACGCCAACGGCAGTGGCAGCAGCCCGCAAGGGCCACGTCGTCGTCGCGTTGGCGGCGGTGGCGGCGGTGATGGCGCACGGCCGGAGACGCACGGCAGCGACGACCCGCTGCCACCGCCGCCGCGCACCGTGCCGCTGGCAGCGCAGATGCCGTGCTGCCCAATTTGTCTGGAAGACTTTGACCCTGCGCCGGCAGCGGCGGCTGCGGTGGTGCAGCTACCCTGCCGCCACCGCTTCCACCTGGCGTGCTTGGATGGCTGGTTTGGCGGGCAGGCACGGTCCACCTGCCCGATGTGCCGCACCCCCGCATTCCACCCTGACGGCTCGCTACTGACGATGGCAGAGGTGGCAGCAGCGCAAGCTGCGGGTGCGGACGGCGTGCCGCCGCCACGCGCCGATGGCGACGCCGCCGGCGGCGGCGGCGGCGGTGGCGGCGGAGACGGCGGGCGTGATGGAGGTGCTGGAGGCCGCGCTGGCAGAGGCGGCGGGCGAGCGGGAGGCGGCGCTGGCAGCGGCAGCGCGTGCGGCGGCGGGAGAGCGCGCGGCGGCGGTGGCGGCGGTGCGTGAGCAGGCAAACGCGGAGCA
>Ga0066256_1004816_pt1 | contig 11670 bp, 4 predicted proteins | sample ThiBio_1000_biof_FD_87107 | JGI IMG/M metagenome (GOLD analysis project Ga0066256, IMG submission 87107) | Wastewater bioreactor microbial communities from Cape Town, South Africa - Thiocy_expt_1000_biof (version 2) | ecosystem: Engineered > Bioreactor > Thiocyanate-remediating >...
GCGGGGTGGGGTGACGCGCGGGCCCGCGCCCGTTGTGCGCGGGGGGGGGCGCCCCCCCGGCCGCGGGGGCCCCCGGCCCCGCGTGGGGGGGGAGGGGGGGGGGGGGGGGGGGGGGGCCGGGGGGGGGGGGGGGGGGCGGGGGGGGGGGGGGGGGGGTCCCCGCCCCCCCCCCCCCCCCCCCCCGCCCCCCAACCGGGGGGGGGGGGTTTTTTGGGGGGGGGGGGGGGGGGGGGGCGCAAGGAGCGCCCCGGTGTGGATGCTGCTGCTGCTGCTGCTGTGACACGGCGGAGATGCAGGCCCAGTGAGGATGAGTTGTGATCGGTGTGGGGATGGATCAAGGAGCGGGCTGGGCAATGGAGAGCAAGGCTGCTGCAACCAGTACCGAGCTGGTCGTACGTGTGGCGCCGCCACGCGATTACTAGAGTTGCGCGGACACCGCTGGAATCGAATGAAAGCAGCTGTGTCGGCCACAGGGTTGGCCGCTCAGTTGGCTGCCTGGCTGCCAGAGCTTCGACGGCCGTGGTAGTTAGAGAACGGGCTGCTTGCTGAGGCGTTGGCTGCGTGTGCTTCGGCACCAGGGCACCAGGAGTGCGCGATCGCGGCACCACTTTGGAACCAATGTGTGTGGTCCAGTACGAGCACTGTCTGTAGCCGCCGCAATGCCCGGCCCGGCTGACCGCCGATGGAGATGACTCGAGTTGTGTGGACACACCCTGAATTGGCCCGATGGCAGTGTTGCGTTGACTGGGAGGTGGGACGGCAGATGGCTGCCTGGCTGGCCGCCAATGCTGGCCGCCACCGCTGCGATGGCCGCCACCGCTGCAATGGCCGTCGATAGTGGTCGTCGTCGAGTGGAGGCAGAGAGCGGGGTAAATAAATCACGCGTGCGCAATGCGCGCGAAACTCGAAAAGGGGTGCGGTCGGAATTAAATACGATGGGCGTGTAATTCCCTTTGCTAACAATTTTGCACACACTGTGCAACGCGCATTTCCGCGATTGATGGCAGATGGCTGCCGAGGTGACGTGGACAGTCGCTACTCAGGCTGTCACCAGTGGAGTGGACTCAACTGACAACACTGACCTCTAAAAAAAAACGAGGAGGGGGCCTGTCAGAACTACGACTGGCGCCGGCAAAAGTAGTCGTAGGAAACCCACCCAAACCAGTCGTAGTCGGCGCTGGCCAGTCGTAGTCGAACGGTTTGGTCGCGACAGACGGTTGTAATTAATACGCTGGCACATATTATTGCAGGAATTGACGTATTTTTTGGGCGCGGGGCCCGAAGGGCCCCGCGCTGGTCCTCGCTTTCGTTCTGTCTGAACTTCTGTCACAAGTGCTCCACTTCTTCGGACAGGCAGGGCAGCGCAGCCTGGACAGCTGAGTTGCTTTCCGCGTGTGCCATTGGCGACCAATTCGCAATGCAGCACACGCAGGATTACAGACAACTAACAAGCTGACAGCATCTGCGCCATGAATTTTGGGACACCTACATCGGGAGACGGCTGCCAGCGCCGCCCTTCGGTCACTTCGGTGCCACGTGTTCACGCAATCCAACCCGATAACTGTTATCAAATGAATTACAATAAATAGTGCCTCTATATCGATTTCTAAGCAATCCAATGCAATAAATACATCATATTTTGTGTGGAATTGGTGTCAATTCGGTGCAAAAGTGTGTTTATCAGTTGAAAATTGCTCTTGGGTTTGGCTACCGCCGGTCGTAGTTTGTCGTAGCCAGTCGTAGTCTGCCGGCTCCAGTCGTAGTCCCAGTCGTAGTACGACTGGGGTGACAAGCCTAGCTGCGCCGCGCTGTCAACTGTTTCAACACGTGGTAGCAAACACAACGCTGCCGTTGAATTGTAACATGTGGTAATCAGCTGATGGCTGCTGTATTTTTATGAGCACGCAGGCCCATCGTCGCCGCCGCGGCATGCTTTAGCTCGACGGCGGCCATGATCGCAGATGCTGCCCCCGCCGCAATCCTTACATTGGCTGCGCTGTCGGCCATGCTCACAAATGCCCACCCCGCCGCACTCCTTGCAGCTGTACCTCGTGCGGCCATGCTCACAAATGCCGGCCCCGCCGCACTCCTTGCAGTAGTAGCGTGTACGGCCATGCTCACATATACCACCGCCACCGCACTCCTTGCAGTTGTAGCGTTCGCGGCCATGCTTGCACATGCCAGAGCCACCGCAATCCTTGCACTTGTTGCGCTCACGTCTATGCTCACAGATGCCGCTCCCGCCGCACTCCTTGCAGCGATACCGTACACGGCCATGCTCGCAGCTTCCAGCCCCACCACACTCCTTGCAGTCGTAGCGCCGGCGACCATGCTCACAAATGCTAGCCCCGCCACACGCCTTGCACTGGCTGCGCTCGCGGCCATGCTCGCAGATGCCTGCGCCGCCGCACTCCTTGCAGATATAGCGCACGCGGCCGTGGTTGCATATGGAGGCCCCGCCGCACTCTTTGCACTGGCTGCGCACGCGGCCATGCAGACAGATGCCGGTCCCGCCGCACTCCTTGCAGCTGTAGCGCACGCGGCCATGTTCACAGATGCCAGTCCCGCCGCACTCCTTGCAGTGGTGGCGCTCGCGGCCATGCTCACAAATACTGCTACCACCACACTCTTTGCAGCCGTGTCGCCTGCGACCATGTTTGCAGATACCGGCTCCGCCACACTCCTTGCAGTCGTGGCGCCTGCGCCCATGCTCACAGATGCCAGCCCCGCCGCAATGCTTGCAACGGCTGCGCCGGCGGCCATGTTTGCAGATGCCGGTCCCGCCACACTCTTTGCAGTGATAGCGCTCACGGTTATGTTCACAAATGCCGGCCCCGCCACATTCCTTGCAACGACGGCGCTGTCGCCCATGCTCACAAATACCGGTCCCGCCGCACTCCTTGCAGAAATAGCGCGCGCGACCATGCTCGCAGATGGTAGTCTTAGGCGTCGCCACTTCTCGGCGGCGCTTAACGCCTGCAAGCGGCACGGCGTCACTTGCAGTGGCAGCCGCTGCGGCAGCTGCGACGGCACCTTCGCGAGCGGTATTGCTATCCACACCCGTCGCCACAGCGCCCAGCGCCGCCGCAGCGGCTACCGCGGCACCTGCTGTCGCCGTCATCGGCGGCAGCGGAGGTGATAGCTGCAGCCATGCAGCGTCTTCGTCAACTTCGGCTGCCGCATGCGACTCATCTGGGGGCGCCGCCCCAACATGCACCCGCGGCGGCGGCGGCGGCAGGGACGCAGGCGCCGACGCCGCCCAACGCCGTATCAGTCCTACCGCGGCCGCTGCGCTAGATGCCCATGCCGGCATCGCCCCTACGGAAGAGGAGGCGGCGGCGGAGGAGGCAGCGGCGGCAGCGGCGGCAGCGGAGGATGCCATCTTGTATGCCACGCTACCGGTACGCTGCAATGACTGCCAAATGACCGCCGCAATTACGTCCGTGCGCGTTGAGTCAGCACTGCCACAGAACTGCTCCCAAAACTGCCCTCTGTGCCTCCAGCCGTGGGACGGTGGGTAGCACCAGCAGCAGCGCCAGCAGCAGCGCCAGCAGCAGCAGCAGTAGCAGTAGGGAGCGAGAGGCGATTTAGCCGTTGGCGGGTGCCGACAGCCTGAGTAGACCCAAAATCGGCGTCTTTGCAATACACGATATTACGCACCACGCCATTAATCACGCATCTTCCACCGTGGTTGTGCCCCGTCGATTGGGTTGTTCGAAACGTGGGGGTTGTTGGTCCCGTCGCCTGGTTAGAATTTTATTGCATATCAAGAATATCGGGTCCAGTCTAGTACCGGTATCAGGTGTCGTACGAACACCATCACCGCTGCTGCTGGAACCAAATCAAATACGCTATATTATAGTGTGACACGTTATCAATACGCTGATGCTGAAAACCATTGCAGCGTATTGCTTAGAAGTGCGTAGTTGAGGGTTCGCTTGGTGACAGTGGTGGGTGACAGGGAACTTGGAGAGCAGAGAGTGACACGTCATCAACGGTGCTGCCACGTGGCAGTCGGGTCGCAGTGTGTTATCACACAGTATCCGCGAACGGAGTGGAGAGCGGCGACGAGTTGAACATCCGTGTACTAGTGGTGCTGACACGTGGCAGGTGACAGTGCGGTTGTGGACTCAGAGGAGCGTGATCGGCACGCTGTGTGCCACCACTGCCACGTCACCATCGCTGCAGCATCTCGCTGCTAGGTAGTACCCACCATGCGGCGCGCTACCGCTGCACTGCTGGCGGCCGCCGCTGCATTGGCACTCACCATCCCAGTGGCGGTGGCAGCTGGTCCTAACAACAACAACAACAACAACAACAACAACAACAACAACAACAACAACAACAACAACAACAACAACGAGGCCGACTTTGACCCGTACGCGGTGCTGGGCGTGGGGCGCGACGCCACTGCGGCAGAGATCAAGCGCGCATACCGCAAGCTGTCGGTGGCGGTGCACCCAGACAAGGTGCGGGAGCGACAGGCGGGCGGCGAGGCTGCCAATCCTGGAGACTCCGCCGGCGGCGGGGTGTCGTTCGTAGATGTGGCGCGCGCGTACGAGATCCTGTCCGACGACGCGGCGCGCGAGTCGTTCAATATTGGCGCGTTCCACACCCAGTGGGAGTACGACCAGTGGAAGGCGAAGCACGGCGGCGCGCAAGGGAAGGGGTTCTATCCGCCGGGCGGGCCGGTGGAGGCATGGGACCGGCGTGCCTTCCGGGCGGGCGTGCGGGTGCGCAACAAGCCCATTCTGCTCATGTTCTATGCCGACTGGTGTGTGCACTGCCAGCAGTTCGCCAAGCACTACCGTGCCGTGGCGCTGGCACTGGGTGACACGGCGGTGGTGGCGGCAATCAACTGCGCCACCGACGAGTCGCTGTGCCAGCAGGAGCAGGTGCCTGGCTACCCCACTCTGCGCCTGCTGACGCCCGCACCCGAGGCCGGCGTGGAGACGTGGGAGGGCCCGCTGGTGGCGTCGGAGCCGGTGGTGGCGTGGGTGGCGGACGCCACCTCCGTGTCGCTGCAGACCATCCGCACGCTGGACGAGATGCGCAACCGCGTGCTGGCGTCCGAGCAGCCGTGGCTGATTGCGTTCTCGGCGGGGCAGTGGTGCCCACCATGCGGCGCCATGAAGGGCGCGCTGCGCCGCGTTGCGGCGCGCCTGACCGGCCGCATGCCCGTGGCGCTGGTAGACTGCGACAACGCGCGCCACCTGTGCGGCGAGCAGCAGATTGGCATGTTCCCCACGCTGCGGATCTACCCCGCCACCGCCGCCGCGAAGGCCGCTGACGGCGGCAAGGACCTCTTCCTGGCACAAGACCTTGCCATGCACTCGCCCGCGAACGCCGCGCTGCAGCTGGTGTCCGCCGTACTGGAGGCGGTGCTGCCGCCTGCCCGGCCTAGCCTGCCGTCTCTCTCCTCCGGCGGCGGCAACACTGTCTACGACGAGCTATAACCCAAGGTTTTGTTTGCCGCTGGTTTGTGCCGCTGTGCCCCACCCTCGCCTCAACCACACCCACACCCACATGCACTTCAATTCACTCACTTACATACATCGCGACAGCAAAGAAACACAATGGTAATAAACGCGCTATCTGCCGGAGCGCGACGCTGGCGTGTACGGGCGTGCGGTGGCAGCAGCAGCAACGGGCTTGGCGCCGCCTGCTGGTGTGCTGCCGCCGCCGCGGTGGGCGGCGGCCCCACGTCCTGTGGCGGCCGATGTGGATGTGGACGGCGCATACGAACTGCTGGCGGGCGACACGGCATCAGACACCTCACCCACCATGGCGTGCGCCGCACGCAGCAGCGCCGCGGTGTCGCCATCCAACTCACCGCCAGCGCCGCCATCCAACATGGAGAAGGACGGCAGCATGCCGTTGTCACGCAGCGCGGCAGCAAAGGCGCTCCAATCCACAGCAGACGACGGCCGTGACGCAGAGGCGGCGGCGGCGGCAGGCGTAGAAGCAGCAGTGGCAGCAACCGGCACGGCGCCCACTGCGGTGGTGGCGCGTGGCGCCGGAGCATGCGCCGCCGGCGGGGCAGCAGAGGTAGGGCGGCTGGGACCACGTCCTGCGCCACCGCCGCCACCACTCCGACCCGCAACCAACGGTACACCGCGGCCAGACGCGCCGGCTGCTGGCGTGGCTGCCATCAGCGCAGCACGCAGGGTCGTCACCTCCACCGCCAGCTCATCCGCCCGCGCGCGCTCCTCCGCCGCGCCGTCCTCGGAGGCAGCCAGCCGTGCGCGCAGCATCGCCAGCTCGCTGTTGGCCTCCTCCCGCAGCGCCGCCAGCGTGGCCTCCGTGGTGGAGGAGGCGGCGCGCGCCGCCGACAGCCGGCTGCGCAGCGCCACCAGCAGCTTAGTAGCATCCTCGCGCCGCTCCAGCTGCTCCCCAATCTCTGCCAGCGCGCGCTCCGCGTCGCCTGCACGCTTGCGCGCCACCGCCAGCGCGTTACGGTCACGCGTCAGCGTGGCTTGCGTCGCCCGCAGCGCCTTCACCGCTGCGTCCCGCTCCGCCGCCACACGCGCCAGGTCACCCTGCATGCGCCCGATGGCGGTCTCCACCACGTCGCGGTACAGCTCAAAGTCGCGCACCTGCTTGCGCGCCGCCGCCAGCGCCGTGCGCAGGCTCGCCGCCTCTGACGCTGCATCATCGGCGCGCCGCACCGCCGACAGCGCATCCAGGCTGGTGGCAGCCGCCATGGCGCCCATCATCATTCCACCGCCGCTGCTTGGTGTTGTAAAAAGCGGCGCGCCGCCGCCGGCGACGGAGGACGTGGATGCCGCGAGCGGCGGCACCGGCGGAGCCACAGGTGCCACCGGCGTTGTCAGGTTGGCATTTGGCCGCGTCGGCCCCGCCGACCGTGCACGCTGCGCGCTGCTCGGCCGCGCGCTGCGTGACGTCGCAGACCGTGGCGTCGCTCCTGCCGCCGCCGGCGTGCCACCGCCGCCACCACCGCCAATGCTGGTGCGGCTGAGCGGCGTGGCGGAGCGGAGGGTAGATTGCGCAGGGCGCGTCGGCGGCGCCGGTGTAGCAGCAGCGGAGGTGACGGCGGCGGTCGCGGGCGGCGGTGCTGCAAATGAGGCAGTCGACGACGTGCCCGCCCAAGACGCGTCTGGCGCACGGGGTGGGCGCGACGCTGCCGTGATCGGCACCACTGGCGGTGCCACAGGCGGCGCCTGATAATGTGGTGGCGGCGGCGGCGGCGGCGCACGGGCAGAGAGCGGCGGCTGCACATACGCCGCGGGTACTGACGCCGCTGGAATGGACAGGTCGTCATGTGCACCCGCGGGCATGCCCGCCAGCTCCTCCAGCGTGAACACTGCACCGCCACCGCCGCCGCCACTGGTGTCCTCGTGCGACGCCGGAGGTGGTGGAATCGATGACACTGGCGGCGGCGGCGGCGGCGGGGGCAGCGACGACGTGTCACTGCCGCGGCTGCGTGGCGTCCGCCGTGGTGGGGGCGGTACAGCTGCAGTGGTGCGTGCCGCCATCTTGGACAGCACAACAGAGACGGGGGACGTGATGGGTCTGCGCAACGATGCACCCGCGCCCGATTGCGCTGGCGGCGGCGGTGGTGGCGGCGGCAGGGGGGATACGCGCTCCACCAGCATACGGCTGGCGGCCTCCACGCGCTTTGCAAACTGCAGCACCGCGACGCCGGTGCCGGGCGTGTTGGGCGCGCATGCCACAAACACGCCGCCCGCCTTGCCGGTGAGGGCGTCGCGCAGGAGCAGCGTGACGCGCGAGGCGCCGTACGGCGCGGCGGGGCTGCGCGACTCCACCGCCGCCAGCACTTCTGACAGCGCACGCACCCAGGCGGGAATAGTGCCGGCCGCCGCGCCGCTAGCGCGCGCCAGGCGCAGGACGGAGAGGCGGGACTGCAGGGTGGGCGTGCCGGCGTCAGGCGTGCCGGCGGCGCGGTGCTGCGTCAGCGTGAAGTTGATGAGGAGGTGCGCGCGGCGCACGGAGGCGTCCAGTGTGGCGGCAAAGGCATCCAGCAGCGCCACCACCTCTCCAGCATTCGCGATGGACAGCTCCCACAGGTCAGGGATGATGGGTCCCAGCACGGGGTCGTCGCGCATGCGCAGGTCGCCGCCGCCAGTCACAGCGGCACCGCCAGGCGACTTGGGCGTGGGCGGGTTGCGCTCACCCGACGCGGCGCACAACACGTCCGTGATGCCCTCGCCGTCGTCCGCCGCGATCTCCGCCAGCGAGCCGCGCACGCTCCACTCCACCGCCTCCTCCGGGAACGTCTCCTTGGCGTGCGCAATGAGGTTAAACAGCTGGCTGGCCGCCGCCGCCGCCACGTCGCGCGCCAGCGCCGCCTTCACCTCGTCCTCCTCGCCCGCCACCACCACCAGCCCGCCGCTGCCGCTCACCACCGCGCGTAGCGGCCCGCTCACCACCGCGCGCGCAATGTCGCCCACCGCCGCTGCCGTGTCGGCGTCTTCGTCCGTGCCGCCGACGACGTGCGCGCCGGCGACGCCCCCGCTGCCCCGGCCGCCGCGGGTGCCACAGATGACTGCCACCGCCTCCATCGTGTTGGTGGGTGGGGGAGTGAGACAGTCGTGGCTGCCACAGGTTCTCGTTAGTTGTTTGACAGCAGCTGCCGCCGCAATCGTCTCTCCCGCAGCAGTAGCGTCTCAGCGGTCGTAGTAGTAGCCAAGTACCGGTAGAACCAGTCCTGGCAGTACCAGTAGTAGTACAGAAGCAGCAGCAGTAGCAGTAGTACCAGTAGTAGGCGTCAAGTAGCATCCAGTAGGCGTCAAGAGGGAGGTGACCTGAAAAGACCTCGAAACACCCCAGATCAGAGCGTGTTGCGATGATGTAGTTAATGAACGCGGGGCGACGCCACGCAGACAACAACAACTGCACGTCAGACACAACCTGCGGCACGGCGGCACGGCGAGTGTTGGCCCGCACACCGCGGCGTGTGGCTGAATTATTGGGGCGCGTGGCCCCGTGCGTAGCGGCAAAAGTAACGGAAAAACGAGTGGGCGGCGAGAGGAAACTTTGACGCCCCCGTTTGGTATGTTACGCGCTGACTTGGCGAGAACCTATGGGTGTCACATATACGCATGCATGTGTTACGTGTGATACGTGTGTTATATTGCGTGGGTGTGGCGGGCGTGGGGTAGAAAAGTCGACGTTTGTGTGTCGCGCGGGAACTCGCATTATTAACCAGACTCCCAGTTAAAATTAACCAGGGGTCCAATTAACACTTAACCAGGGCACAATTTTGCCACATTATTAACCAGGACGTCTAATTAAAAATAACCAGGGTCTCTGATTAACACCCACGGGGACACCACAAGCGGGTATTTGCAACCCAAAAAGTGACGGTGGCGCGTCGCCTGCGCTATTTCACGGGTGGCGCGTGTAGCGGGTAGCCGGACGATTGCGGCGCAGTGGCTGTTGTAATCGCAGGGCAGTTGTGACATTGGGTGTAGTTGGTAGACGGCAAGGCAGTAGGGACCAGTAGGCGTGGAGAGAGACGGCAGTAGACGACACGAGAGAGACGACGACAGTGTGACGTGGCTGACGACGACGACGAGAGTGGCATAGCACAGACAAGGCTGACGTGACGGTAGTGAACTGAGTCGTGACGATAGTGACGATAGCGAGACAGAAGGAGACGTGACTGAAGACGTAGTTGGCGAGACGATAGTAGACATCGAGAGACGACACTGACGTGGCGCTGTCGACTGCGACACCATCGGCACCATCGATAGCAGCACTACCACCACGAGCTATTCGTAGCAACGCAGCAAGCCAGGATGTCGTCCTCGCCCTCCGCGTCGTCGGCAGACGCGCCCGCCGCGTCTGCCCCCGCCCCCGCGCCCGCCGCCCCGCAATCGAAGAGCTGCCCGGCGCGCACGGCACGCGGGCTGGCGGCGCACCAGCACTTCCTGTGGCCGGTGGTGGTGGTGGTGGCGGCGGGCGTGGCGTCGCAGTGGGTGTCGGGGTTCGTGGTGTGGGGCGCGCTGGCGGCCGTGGGCGCGTACTACGTGAACAAGGCGGCAGCGCGGCGTAGCCCGGCGGCGGCGGCGGCGGCGGCGCGCGTGGCAGAGGCGCGCGCGGCGTCGGCGGAGGAGAGCGCGGCGGCGCTCATCGCGGAGCTGGAGGCGGAGGAGAATGTGTCGGCGGCGGGGCGCCGCGGCGCCAAGCCGCGCAAGGCGGTGTTCACGCCCACCGGGCCCGGCTCTGCCGCCGTCAGCTCCAAGAAGGGCGGCGCGGCGCCGCCGGAGGAGGACGACGTCGGCCTGCACGGCATGGCGGCCTTCACGCGCACCTCCGTGAAGGGCCTGCCCGCCGCGCCCGTCCCCGCGCCCTCCCCCGCGCCCGCGCCGTCCTCTGGCGGCGGCGCGCGCAAGCAGCGGCTGGCTGCCGCGGCAGCGGCAGCGGCGGACGGCGACGAGGACGGCTGGACCGCGACGCGCTAATTACACACGCAGTGTCACACATACACACACGTGTGGGTTATGATGATATGGGTTCAATGGAGTAGTGCGTGAAGAATGAATGGCAACGTGTTGGTATTGAGAACGCAGGAGGAGGAGTAGACGTGTGTGACAGGCAGGACAACAGCGAACAGGCAGGTAGTGCAGTTAGTACGCGGTTGCCGAAGCGTTGGCGGTGAGGGTGAAGGTGAGGGTGCCGTTGGCGGCGGGCGCGTGCACAAGAGTGAGGTAGTTGGTCTCGTTCTGGTGCAGGGTGGCGATGCCGGCGGGCGAGATGGCGGCGGACCAGCCGGCAGGGTACCACACCGCCTCGTTCAGGTACACGGTGGTGGCCTGCACGCGCGCCGCCGTGTTGATGGTGTACCGCAGCGTGAAGGCGGCGGTGGTGGTGTTGAACACCATGGCGATGGAGGCGGGCACGCCCGCGATGGCCTGCGCGTACGTGCGGCTGAGCGCCGCGATCTTGAAGCTCTGCTCGCTGCCGTCCGCGTTGTACAGCGTCTCGGTGGCGGGGTTCTGCGTCGTGATGTCGTCAAACGCCTTGTAGCTCCAGTACGCCCACGACTCCAGCGTCGTGTCTGCCAGGTCCGCCCACACGCCCAGCGCCGCAGCGCTGGAGGGGTTGGGCCCCACCGCGCCAAACTCGGTCATGAAGCTGCCCGCGCCGCCCAGCGCCGCCTTGTTGCCGCGCTCCAGCGCCCAGTACGCATCCAGGTTGGCGGCGCAGTCCGTCACGTTGGTGATGTCGCCCGTCGCGTTCTGGTTGAAGCAGTACAGGTGGTACGCCAGCGCCTGCACCGCGTTGGCGCCCGGCCCGCCGGGCCCGCTCGTGAACCCGCTGGCCTGCCGCAGGATCACCTCGTGCACCGCGGGCTCAAACATGATGACGTGCGACGTGTCGTACGCCCGGATGGCGGCCGCCAGCTTGTCGTACAGCGGCGCCAGGTTGTTGCGGTCGCCCTGCCCGGGCACCAGGTAGTCCAGCGGGTCGGCGTACACGTTGCCCGCCTGCGGCTCGTTGATGAGCTCGTACGCCAGCAGGTAGTCGGAGGTGTTGAACACAGACGCCTCGGCGGCCCAGAACGACGTCATCGCGCCCACCACCGACGCGTTGCCGTACAGGTGGCCCCACGACGCCTGCTCCGCCACCGTGTACAGGGACAGCCCAAAGTTCACCTCCTCCCACGCCGCCCGCTCCGGGTAC
>Ga0066256_1004818_pt1 | contig 11664 bp, 12 predicted proteins | sample ThiBio_1000_biof_FD_87107 | JGI IMG/M metagenome (GOLD analysis project Ga0066256, IMG submission 87107) | Wastewater bioreactor microbial communities from Cape Town, South Africa - Thiocy_expt_1000_biof (version 2) | ecosystem: Engineered > Bioreactor > Thiocyanate-remediating >...
CGGGACCCGCGGCGTGCAGCGGGACGATGAGCACGCTTCACTTGATGGCGATGCGCTGGGGCACGTGATTGCGGGTGCGGCAGGCGGGGCTGGTCGGGTCGTGGGCCATGTCGGTCCTTCCGGTTATCTCGATGTTACCAACGAACAATGCTGTGCCTGGCGCACAGAAAAGTGCCTTCTTGCGAGGATTCGCCTGGTGGTTATCTGGAGTGCCTCAGTAACAAATCAATACCTAGGAGGCAAATGTGACCATCTTGCAGATCGATTCGAGCATCACCGGCGAAGCCAGCGTGTCACGCAAGCTGACCGCCGCCATCGTCGACCGGCTCGCAAACGGCCGGCCCGGCGCCGAGGTGATCCGCCGCGATCTCGCCGCCGATCCCCTGCCCCACCTGACGCTGGCTCAGATGAGCGACCGCACCGTGCTCGACGAGTTCCTCGCCGCCGACGCGGTGGTCATCGGCGCGCCGATGTACAACTTCGCGGTGCCGAGCCAGCTCAAGGCCTGGATCGACCGGATTCTGACCGCGGGCGTGACCTTCCGCTACACGCCCGAAGGCCCCGAGGGCTTGGCCGGCGGCAAGCGGGTGATCGTCGCCATATCGCGCGGTGGGTTCTACGATGCGGACTCGCCCGCCGCGGCGCTGGAGCACGTCGAAAGCTACCTGCGCGGGGTATTCGGCTTCATCGGGATCGAGCCGGAATTCGTCGTCGCCGACGGAATCAACATCGGCCCGGAGCAGCGCGAGGCGGCCTTGCAGGCAGCTCTTGGCGAACCCACCCGTCGCGCGGCTGGAGGAGCGGCGCGCGACGCGCCCTGCTACCACGATGCTCCAAAAAGAAAAGGGCGGCCCAAGGCCGCCCTTCCTTTTGCCGAAGCTATCCCGCTCAGCTCTTCTTGAGCGAGAGCCCGCCGAAGCGCTTGTTGAACTGGGCGACGCGCCCGCCGTCCTGAAGCTGCGCCTTGCCGCCGGTCCAGGCCGGGTGCGAGGTCGGGTCGATGTCGAGCGTCAGCGTGTCGCCTTCCTTGCCCCAGGTGGAGCGGGTCTCGAACACAGTGCCGTCGGTCATCTGGACCTTGATCGTGTGGTAATCGGGATGGATATCGGCCTTCATCGTACTGTCTTTCGCTGCGGCCGGTTCCGACCGGCCTGGAAATTCGGAAGCGCGCGCATAGCGGGCTTAGTGGGGAAAGGCAATGGCGGAGAGGCAGACCGGCCACCCCACCCTTCCCGCAAACGAGAGGGGAGCGAGACTTGCCGAGCCGCAGGCGAGGCTAGTCGCAGCGGGGCGGGCAAATCACTCCGCCGGCGGGTCGGCCACCATCGCGGTGAAGTTCACCTCGCAGGTGGTCTTGCCCTCGACCGAGGCCTTGCCCCAGAACTTGCAGACCCGCGCCCGCTTCTGGACGAAGCCGACCTCCAGGTCGAGCAGGCAGCCCGGCTCCACGGGGGCGCGGAACTTGGCCTCGTCGATCGACATGAAATAGACCAGCTTGCCCGAGCCGGCGAGTTCCAGGGTCTCGATCGCCAGGATCGCCGCGGCCTGGGCCAGCGCCTCGATCTGGAGGACGCCGGGCATGATCGGGCGGCCCGGGAAATGGCCCTGGAAGAACTCCTCGTTGAAGCTGACCGCCTTCACCGCATGGATGCGCTCGCCAATCTCCAGGCTCCTCACCCGGTCGACGAGCAGCAGCGGATAGCGATGCGGGAGCGCCGCAAGGATCTTGCGGATGTCATAGGCCGTCGCCTCGGCGCCCTTCACACCCGCAAGCGCCGGCTGCTCACTCATCGCTACCCCCTTTTACGCGGCGATCAGCGGCCGGTCGGCTGCGGACCGGCTGGACGCGCCGGAGCGGCGGCGGCACCGCCCGCACCCGCGGCCTGAGCCTGCTGCGCCTTGGCCTCGCGGATCTGGCGCGGCTCCCAGCCCGCCGGCGGCACGACCGAGGCGGTCGGGATCAGGCGGTTGAGTTCGGCCAGGATATCCGGGTTGAGGTTGTAGGCGCTGTTGTTGGCCGCCATGACCGCCTGCGGGTTCAGCACCAGCGAGATGCGCTTCTTGGCCATCGCCGCCTTCACGGCCTGGTCCAGCTTGCCCTCGATCTGCTCGGAGACATAGGCCTGCGAATAGGCGATCGGCTGGGCCAGCGTGTTCAGCTCGTTCTGACCGCTCTCCTGGAGCTGGCGCAACTGGGTGGCCTGCTGCTGCAACGCGTTCTGGTCGGGTTTGGCCGCCTTGGCGTCGTTCTCGAGCTTGGTCGCGAGCGGCTGGAGCTGGTCCTGGAGCGCCTTGCGGCGGGTTTCGTAGGCGTCGATCTGCGCCTTGTAGGTGGTTTGGCGCGTCGTCGCGGCAGAGCGGTTGGCATCGCTGTTGGCGACCACCGCGTCGAAGTCGGCGACGGCGAGGCCCGGCACGACCGGAGCCGCAGAAGCCGCGGCGGCGGCCTGACCGAAGGAAGGCTGGCTCGCGGCGACGGCCATGATGCCGGCGAGAAGCGCGGCGCTAAGCTTGGTGTTCATCAGAATTGGGTTCCCACGTTGAAGGTGAAGCTCTTGGTATCGTCGAACGGATCCTTGAGCAGAGTCTTGGCGAAGTCGATGCGGAACGGCCCCATTGGCGAGTTCCAGTTGAAGCCGATGCCGATGGCAAGGCGCGGCCGGGCCGAGTTGCCACCGAAGGTCTCGCGGAAGGCGTAACTGCTGCCGAGCGGGGTGACGCCGTCACCCGTGGTGGTGCAGTTGGCCGTATCCGGGGTAGGCGCCGTCGACGAGGACACGGTGGTCGTCGTTCCGTTACAAGTCACGTTGTACATGGGTACGCCGGAGGAATCGCGCTGCGGAATGAATTGTCCGCCCGGCCCGGTATCGATCACGGCCGGCGCCCTCAGGCCCCAAACCGCGCCAACATCCATGAAGATCGAAGGCCGGATGCCAAGCTCGCGAGCCCCGGAGCCCAGCGGAATCTCCAGCTCGACATGGCCAAGATAGTACATCCGGCCGCCCAGCGCGTCGTCGGTCCAGGAGTTGCGGTCGGGCGAGAACTCGTCCGGACCGATCACGCCGTCGCCGTCGACATCCTGGTAGTACTTGCGGATCACGCGAGGGCCGATGCCGCGGATGTCGAAGCCGCGCATCTGCGGCTCGCCGAGATAGAAACGGTCGGTCAGCAGGATATCGTCGGAGAACGGATTGGCGCTGCTGCGCGAGTTGCTGAGCGCCTTGATCGCCCCGCCCTCGCCCGAGACCGAGAAAATCCAGTTCTTGCCAAGGTTCCAGTACTTCGCGGCATTGAGGCGCAGGCGCAGGTACTTCACCGAGCCGCCGAGGCCGGCGAAGTCCGCGCTGACCGTGGCGGTATGGCCGCTGGTCGGACGTGCGCGGTTGTCGAGCTTGTCGTAGATCAGCGAGAGGCCGAGGATCGAGCTCGTCCGGTTGCCGATCGCGTCGCAGAGATAGGGCCCGGCCAGCAGCACGTCGCATTCGTTGACCGCCGGATTGACGCGGTTGGAATAGTACTGGCTCTCGTCGAGCGACACCTGATCGTAGTTGAAGGTATAGCGCGCGACCGCCGAGAGATACTCCGTCAGCGGCACGCCGGCGCGCACCTGGAAGCCCGTCGTCGCCTGTTTGTACAGCGTGTTGCGATCGTCGTTGACGTAGTTGAAACTGTTGTAGTCGCGGCGGTAGATGTCGATGCCGGCCGAGATGTTCTTTTCGAACAGGTAGGGGTCGGGGAAGCGGGCCGGGGCGCTCTGTGAATACTTGGGAGAGGTGACGCTGAGGCCCACCGTCTGGCCCCGGCCGCGGAAGTTGCGCTGCTGGATCGAGCCCGAGATGATGAAGCTCTCCAGGCTCGAGAAGCCCGCCGAAAGCTGGAGCTCGCCGGTCGGCTTCTCCTCGACGTTGGCTTCGAGCACGACGCGGTCAGGCGCGCTGCCGGGCTTCTGCTCGACCTCGAACTTCTCCTGGAAGTAGCCGAGCGACTTGATGCGGTTCGACGAGCGCTTGACCTGGAGCGAGTTGAAGGCGTCGCCCTCGGCCAGGCGGAACTCGCGGCGTACGACCTTGTCCTGGGTCAGGGTGTTGCCGTTGACGTCGATCCGCTCGACGTAGACGCGCGGCGCCTCGGCGATGCGGAAGGTCAGCGACATGGTCAGGTTGTCCTTGTCGCGGACGTAGTCGGGGCGGACGTCGGCGAAGGCGTAGCCGAAGGCGCCCGCGGTCTCGTTCAGGCGCTCGATCGTGTCCTCGACCTGCTTGGCGTTGTACCAGTCGCCGGCCTTCATCGGCAGGGCCTTGGCAAGCTGCTCGCCGTCGAAGTCGCGAAGCTGGCTGTCGACCTTCACGTCGCCGAACTTGTAGCGCTTGCCCTCCTCCACCACGTAGGTGATGATGAAGTCCTTCTTGTCCGGCGTCAGCTCGGCCACGGCCGAGACCACGCGGAAATCAGCATAGCCCTTGGTCAGGTAGAACTGGCGCAGCTTCTGCTGGTCGAAGGCCATGCGGTCGGGGTCATAGCTGGTCTTCGAGCTGAAGAAGCGGAAGGTCCGCGCCTGCTTGGTGACCATTTCCGAGCGCAGGTCGCCGTCGGAGAAGACCTCGTTGCCGATGATGTTGATCTGGCGGACCTTGGACTTCGGCCCCTCGGTGATCTCGAAGACGATGTCGACGCGGTTCTGCTCCAGCATCACCATCTTCGGCTCGACCGTGGCGGCGAAGCGGCCCTGGCGCTTGTAGAGCTCGATGATCCGGGCGACGTCGGCGCGGACCTTGGAGCGGGTGAAGATCTGCCGCGGCGCGAGCTTGATCTCGGGCGTGATCTTGTCTTCCTTGATCCGCTTGTTGCCCTCCAGCACGATGCGGTTGATGACCGGGTTCTCCTTGACCGTGATCACCACGTTACCGCCGTTGTTGCGGATCTGAACGTCGGCGAAAAGCTCGGTCGCGTAGAGGTCCTTGAGGGCCTGGTCGGCCGCGGCCTCGGTATAGTCCTGGCCGACGCGCAGCTTGATGTAGGAGAGGATCGTATCGGGCTCGAGGCGCTGCGAGCCCTCGACCGCGATCGTCTGGATCACCGCCACCGGGGCGGGCGCCGCGACGTCGGCTGCCGCCGGGGCCGGGGCCGCCGCGGGCGCATCCTGCGCGCTCGCCGCCACCGGAACGCCGGCGAGGATCGAGGTCCCGAGCAGGACGGCGGTCAGACGGCCCGAAACCAGACGGGCCGAGTGGTAGGGCTTATCGCTGCGAACCATGTTCCGTCCAATCCTCGACACGGCAGTTCCCGTATTCGGCAGACCGGACGAAAACCGTCCGATCCGCCCCGTAAATCTCGCGGGACCCGGGTCCCGATAGCAAACGCAGCCCTTGCCCGATGCCGCTTCCCCGATCAAGCCGTCTATCGGCAGTCCGAGGACCCTATCGACAGGCTTGGACGCCCGCTTTTCCCCGCCTCAGCCGCCGATCCGGAACAGCGAGGCGAGATCGTTGATCGTGACGAACAGCATCAGCGCGAGCACGAAGGCGAGGCCGGTGCGGAAAGCCCATTCCTGACTGCGGGCGCCCAGCGGCCTGCGGCGGATCGCCTCGGCCGCGTAGAACGCCAGGTGCCCACCGTCGAGGGCGGGGATTGGCAGGAGGTTGATGAATGCCAAATTAATTGAGATGAGGGCCGCGAAATACACGAATTCCGGCCACCCCAGGGTCAGCTTCTCGCCCGAGAACTTGGCGATCTTGATCGGTCCGCCCAGCTCCTTGACCGAGCGTTCGCCGACCACGATCTGCTTGATCCCAGTGATCATCATCCTGACCACGCCAAGGCTCTGATCGCCCGCCATGACCACGGCCTCGACCGGGCCGACCGGCTCGATCTGGACCTTGCCGGCGCCGATGCCGATCATCCCGATGCGGGATTCGTTGCCGAACTGGTCGCGGTCGGTATGCGAGGCGATCGGCACCTTGACCTCGACCTGCCGCCCGGCGCGCTCGGCCACGACCGCGATGGTATGGCCGGGATAGGGGATGACCTTCTCGCGCACCTCGTCGAAGCGGGTGATCGCCTGCCCATCGATGGCGATGATCCGGTCGCCGATCCTGAGCCCTGCGTCACGCGCCGAGGAGACCTCGGTGAACCCGGCGATTACCGGCGAGGCGACGATCTTGCCGTAGAGGTAGTTGAACGAGGCGAAGATCAGGATCGCGACCAGCAGGTTGGTCAGCGGCCCGGCCAGCACGATCAGCGCGCGCTGCCACAGCGGCTTGCCGTGGAAGACGTGGGCCCGCTCCTCCGCGCTCAGCCCTTCGAGCGCCTTGCCGTCGGGCTGGCTCGTCGCGTTCATGTCGCCGGCGAACTGGACGTAGCCGCCGAGCGGCAGCAGCGACAGCTTCCAGCGCGTGCCGCGCTTGTCGGTCCACCCGGCCAGCTCCTTGCCGAAGCCGATCGAGAAGGCGTCGGCCTTCACCCCGAACCAGCGGCCGACCAGATAGTGCCCCAGCTCGTGCACCAGGACCAGCGGCCCGAGCACGAGCAGGAAGGCGAAGATCGTTACCAGCAGGGACGGAGAATGCATGGCTCAGGCAAGCTCCATCATCTCGCGCGCATGAACGCGCGCCTCGGCATCGACGGCGTGGACGTCGGGCAGGCAGGACGGGGCCGCGGGCGCGTACCGGCTGAGGACATCCTCGACCATTGCCGCGATCCGGGTGAACCCGATCTGACCGGCGAGGAAGCCGGCGACGGCGACCTCGTTCGCGGCATTGAGCACGGCGGGGATCGCCCCGCCCGCCTCGGCCGCCTGGCGGGCGAGCCGGGTCGCGGGAAAGCGCGTCTCGTCGGGCGCGCGGAAGGTCAGCTCGCCGATCGCGGCGAGGTCGAGCGGGGGCAGCGGCGTGTCCATCCGCTGCGGCCAGGCGAGGACCGAGGCGATCGGCACGCGCATGTCCGAAGGCCCGAGCTGGGCCAGGGTCGAGCCGTCGCGGTACTCGACCATCGAATGGACCACCGACTGCGGGTGGACGATGATCCGCAGGCGATCGAGGCCGACCGGGAACAGGTGGAACGCCTCGATCAGCTCCAGCCCCTTGTTGAACATCGTCGCGGAATCGACGCTGATCTTGGCGCCCATGTCCCAGTTGGGATGCTTGACCGCCTGGGCCGGGGTCGCCGCGGTGAGCTGGTCGAGCGACCAGTCGCGGAACGGGCCGCCGCTGGCCGTCAGGGTGATCGTGCGGACGTGAGCGGGATCGTTGCCGGCGAGGCACTGGAAAATCGCGTTGTGCTCGGAATCGACCGGAAGCAGCGTCGCGCCGTATTTCTCGACCGCCGCGGTCATCACCTCGCCGGCCGAGACCAGCGCCTCCTTGTTGGCGAGGCCGACGACCTTGCCTTGCTCGATCGCCGCCATGGTCGGGGCGAGGCCGGCGCAGCCGACGATCGCGGCGACGGTCAGGTCCGCGCCCGCGGCGGCGGCCTCGACCAGGCCCGCAGCGCCGCCGAGCGCCTGGATGTTCGTGCCGGAGAGCGCCGCGCGCAGCTCGGCCAGCTTGGCCTCGTCCGCGATCACGGCGATTTCTGCACGGAACTCGCGCGCCAGCCGGGCCAGCTCGGCCGCGTTGCTGTGCGCGGTGAGCGCGAGGACGCGCCACTCGCCGGGCTGACGGCGGACCAGGTCCAGGGTGGAAGCGCCGATGGACCCGGTGGCCCCGAGGATGGAGATGGAACGCATGGGTCTAGGAGATAGCCTCTAGGCCGCCGGATAGCAGCAGGAGAATGCCGGTAAGAACGCTGACCGCCAGCAGACCGTCGAGCCGGTCGAACAGCCCCCCGTGGCCGGGAATCAGGTGGCTGGAATCCTTGACGCCCGCGCGGCGCTTCATCCAGCTTTCGAAGAAGTCGCCGGCCTGGGCGACCACCGCCACCAGCGCGCCGCCGAGCGCATAGGTCCACGGGCTGGGCCCGAGGCCGTCGACGGCCGTGCCGGCGTTGAACACTTCCAGGCGGGTCTGCATCAGGGAGCGGAAATAAAACGCCCAGCCGGCAAAAATGAGGCCGGAGGCGATCATTCCGCCGATCAGGCCCGCCCAGGTCTTGGACGGGCTGATCCTGGGCGCGATCTTCGGCCCGCCGAAGGTCCGGCCCGCGAAATAGGCGCCGACATCGGTAGCGATCACGGCGCTGACGATCTGGAGGACATTGAGCGCCCCGTCAGGGCGCATCCGCAGGACCACCAGCATCCAAGTGGCGAAGCCGACATAGGCGATGCCGGTCCCGTTCCACAGCCCGCGCGCGATCGGGTCCGGGGTGAGGCCCGCCGCCAGGCAGCGCCATTCCCACAGCACGCCGAGCATGATGACGACCGCGAAGCACGACCAGACGAACCCGCCCAGCCCGGGTTTGCGGGTCGCCCCTTCGATCCCGCGCGACCCCCCCCGTTGGGGGGGGGATCAACGCCCGCCATAGCGCCGATCCCGCCGGGCGAAGGCGGCGAGCGCCTCCTCAAGGTGCGCCGGGGTGAAGTCCGGCCAGAGGACGTCGGTGAAGACCATCTCGGCATAGGCCGCCTGCCAGAGCAGGAAGTTCGACAGGCGGACCTCGCCCGAGGTGCGGATCAGCAGGTCGAGCGGCGGCAGGTCGGCGGTGTCCAGCTCGGCCTCGATCGTCTCGGGCGTGATCGGCCCCTTGGCGGCGGCGGCGGCGGCGGCGCGGGCGATCTCCGCTTGCGAGCCGTAGTTGAGCGCGATGACCAGCGTGGTCCCGCGATTGCCCGCCGTGCGCGCCAGGGCGTCGTCGAGCAAGGCGACGATGTCCGCGGACAAGGCCCTGTAATCGCCGATGATCTTGAGGCGGACCCCGTTTGCGACGAATTCCTCGATGTCGCTGCGGATGAAGCGCTTGAGCAGGCCCATCAGGTCGGAGATCTCGTCTGCCGGACGCCGCCAGTTCTCCGACGAGAAGGCGTAGAGCGTCAGCGCCTCCAGCCCCATGCTCCGCGCCGCGCGGGCCAGGACGCGCACCGCCTCGACCCCGCGCTGGTGGCCGACCGCGCGCGGCAGGTGCCGGCCCTTGGCCCAGCGCCCATTGCCGTCCATGATGATCGCGACATGACGCGCGCCGTGATCCGCGCCCCCGGAGATCGAGGCGGCCGAAGCGGTCACTTGCCGAGGATTTCCTGTTCTTTCTGCACCGCGACGTCGTCGGCCTGCTTGATGAAATCGTCGGTCAGCTTCTGGACGTCGGCCTCGCTGCGCTTGCGCTCGTCCTCGGAGATTTCCTTCTTGGTCTCGTCGGCTTTCAGCGCATCCATCCCGTCGCGGCGGACATTGCGGATCGCGACGCGGGCCTTCTCGGCATATTGGTGCGCGAGCTTGGCCAGCTCCTTGCGGCGCTCCTCGGTCAGGTCGGGGATCGGCAGGCGCAGGGTGTTGCCGTCGTTGATCGGGTTGAGCCCGAGCCCAGCCGAGCGGATCGCCTTCTCGACGGGGCCGATGTTCGACTTGTCCCAGACCTGCACCGAGAGCAGGCGCGGCTCGGGCGCCGAGACGGTCGCCACCTGGTTGAGCGGCATGTGGCTGCCGTAGACCTCGACCGTCACCGGATCGAGCAGCGTCGTGTTGGCGCGGCCGGTGCGCAGGCCGCCGAGATCGTGGCGTAGCGATTCGACCGCGCCCTTCATCCGCCGTTCGAGATCGGCCTTGTCGTACTTCGCCATGTCAGGCCTCCTTCTGCACGACCGTCTGGGTCCCCTGCCCCGCCAGGACGCGGGCGAGGTTGCCCTGCTCGCGGATCGAGAAGACGACGATCGGAATGTTATTGTCGCGGCACAGGGCCACGGCGGACGCGTCCATCACCTTCAGGTTGTCGGCCAGGACGGTGTCGTAATCGACTGTTTCGTAACGCTTCGCGCCGGGATTGGTCTTGGGATCGGCATCATAGACCCCGTCGACGCTGGTGCCCTTGAGCAGGGCGTCGCACTTCATCTCGGCCGCGCGCAGGGCGGCGCCGCTGTCGGTAGTGAAATAGGGGCTGCCGACGCCTGCGGCGAAGATCACCACGCGGCCCTTCTCCAGGTGCCGCTCGGCCCGGCGGCGAATCACCGGCTCGCAGACCGTGTCCATCTGGATCGCCGACTGGACCCGGGTATGGACGCCGAGCTGCTCCAGCGCGTTCTGCATGGCGAGCGCGTTCATCACCGTCGCCAGCATGCCCATGTAGTCGGCCTGGGCCCGGCCCATGCCCTTGCCCGCGCCGGCCATGCCGCGGAAGAGGTTGCCGCCGCCGATGACCAGGCAGATCTCCAGCCCGGTCTCCTTGGCCGCCTTCACCTCGCGCGCCAGCTCGGCGACCACGTCCGGATCGATCCCGAACTGCTGGCCGCCCATCAGCACCTCGCCGGACAGCTTGAGCATGATGCGCTGGTAGCGGGGCGAAGACATGGCGGAACGGGTGTCCAAACTGCGGGGGGCGTGGCCGTGGTCCTTAGCCGCGCTGGACCCGCTGCGTAAAGGGAGCGTCGGCGGGAAAATGGACTCAATTCAAACGACTTGCGCCCGACGCAAAAACGGGGCCCGGGCCGAAGCCCGGACCCCGCCTGCAATCCGATGGGGGGATCAGGCGATGCCCGCCGCCGCCGCGACTTCGGCCGCGAAGTCGGTCTCGGCCTTCTCGATGCCTTCGCCGAGCTGGAAGCGGACGTAGTCCTTCAGCACGATCTTGCTGCCGGCGGCCTTGCCGGCCTGCTCGACGACCTGGGCGATCGGGGTCTTGTTGTCCATGACGAAGACCTGGCTGAGCAGGGCGTTGTCCTTGGCGTACTTGGCCACGGCGCCGTCGACCATCTTGGCCTGGACCTCGGCGGGCTTGCCGCTCTCGGCCGCCTTCTCGGCCGCGATCTTGCGCTCGCGGGCGATGACCTCGGGGTCGAGCCCCTCGGCGTTCAGCGCCTGGGGGAAGGCCGCGGCGATGTGCATGGCGATCTGCTTGCCGAGCGGCTCGAGCACGTCGGTGCCCGCCTCGCTCTCCAGCGCGACCAGCACGCCGATCTTGCCGAGGTTCGGCGCGGCAGCGTTGTGCATGTAGGGCACGACGATGCCCTGCGCCACCGACACGCTCTTGATGCGGCGGACCTGCTGGTTCTCGCCGATCGTCGCGACGTTGTTGGTCAGCTTCTCGCCGACCGTGCCGCCGCCCGGATAGGCGGCGCCCTTGAGCGCCTCGACGTCGTCGCTCGACTGGCCGAGGGCGACCTCGGTGGTCTTGCGCACGAAGTCTTGGAACTGGTCGTTCTTGGCGACGAAGTCGGTCTCGGAGTTGACCTCGACCGCAACGCCCTTGGTGCCCGAGACGGCGACGCCGACCAGGCCCTCGGCCGCGGTGCGGCTGGACTTCTTGGCGGCGGCGGCCAGGCCCTTGGCCCGCAGGCTGTCGACGGCGGCCTCGAAGTCGCCGCCGCTCTCGTCGAGCGCCTTCTTGCAGTCCATCATGCCGGCGCCGGTGCGCTCGCGCAGGTTCTTCACGTCGGCTGCGGTGTAAGCCATCGCATCTATCCTTGTATTACGAAAATGGGCGCGCCGAGCCCGTGGGCCCGGCGTGCGACAGTCCTGTGACGATCAGGCTTCCTCGGCGTGGGCCGCGATCGCGACTTCCTCGGCCTGGGGCTCGTCGAGCGCG
>Ga0066256_1004819_pt1 | contig 11663 bp, 8 predicted proteins | sample ThiBio_1000_biof_FD_87107 | JGI IMG/M metagenome (GOLD analysis project Ga0066256, IMG submission 87107) | Wastewater bioreactor microbial communities from Cape Town, South Africa - Thiocy_expt_1000_biof (version 2) | ecosystem: Engineered > Bioreactor > Thiocyanate-remediating >...
GGTTTTTTGCGTAAGATTGTGCAGCCGCTGCTTGCATCGCCAACGCTGGCGCCTGCTGCCATCGCCGCCGCGCCGCCAGTGTTTTGGTCGCCACCTGCGCTGGCAGCGACAGCGGCAGGCACGTCGCCCGGTTCCCGCCCGTCGCCTCCGTCAGGTGTCGCGCGCTACGCTGCGCCGTCACCGGGACCCTCCCCGCCCACACTGCCATCCCCCGTCGCTGACCTGCCGCCGGCGTGGGCGGCGGCGCTGGCAGCTGTGCAACCGCTGGTCCCTGCGTGGTACACCTGGTACGCGGGTGACGCGCGGGAGGCGGCAGCGTGGCGGCTGGCACACGCGGCAGTGGAGGACGGCGCGCCGCTGGCGTGCTACGTGGCGGCGCTGGCGGACGACTCGCACGACACGGACACGCTGCGGCTGCACGAGGCAGGCGCGCCGCGCCGCGGTGACCGGCCACCCTTGACCGCCGCCGAGGTGGCCATTGCCGGTGACGACCCGCTGCAGTGGGTGCAGGACGTGCCAGCCGCAGCGGGTAGCGGCACGGCGGACGACAGTGCGCGGTGTTTGGCAGTCCGCCGCGGCGTGGAGCTGGCGTGTGCCCCCGCTGGGTCGTGGGACATTGTTGCCGGCACCGGTGCGAGCGCCGGCTCGAGCACCACGCCCGCCGCGCCACCACTACTGGCCGGCTCAGGTGGCGGTGGTGGTAGCGGTATTGGACGCTACCGTGGCCGCACTGGCAGCAGCATCACGGCGCTGTCGCTGTCGCTGGCACCGCCGACTGTCGCAGAAGTAGATGCGTCTGCCGACCTGTCGGTGGCGGATGCGTTGTTGGCGCCAGCTGGCGGCAGCAGTAGTGATAGCGGCGACGGCGGCGGAGGCCGACGGCTGCTGGAAGGCTTCTCCGCGCGCGCCACGCCCATCCTGTTCAAGTACGTGCGGGTGGGGGAGGTGGTGGCGCTCGCCTCCTTCCGCGGCACGCTGGGCGGCATTGACGCCCTGGACGGGTTTGTGATCAAGGTGCACACGCGCAGCTACCACGGCGCGCACGTGACGGCGCTGGCGTTCCTCACTAAGCTCCGCAACGACATTATCATGGATGTGCTGGGCCAGCCGGCGCGAAACCTGCGCAACATCGGCACCTTCATTGTGAACAAGTTCCGCCCCTCCGTGGCAGCGGCACCATCCGCGCTGCCTGCGCCGCCGCCAGCCACCGCGCCTGCTGTAGTGGTCATGTCTGGCATCGTGCGGTCGTCACCTGCCACCGTGGCAGCGTCAACGTCAATGGTGCTGGTGCTGGCGGCGCCTGCGCCTGCCGAGCCGTCGCCCGCCGGCGCTGCGCCAGCAGCCGCGGGTGCCGCGACGACGCTGGTGGTAGCACCACCGGCGGTGGCCAGTGCCAGTGCTGCGGCTGTGGCTGCGGGTGCGGCTATTTTGCCTGCACCAACCCTGCCGCCACCACCACCAACACATGCGCCTGTTGCTCTTCCCTCCCCTGCTTCCGTGGCGGCCGCCGTGGCGTCCGCCTCAATGGCCGCTGCAGCAGCAGCAGCAGTCACCGGGAGCAGCGGCAGCAGCAGTGGCGGTGGCGCCGGCAGCCAGCAGGCGTCACCAACCTCGCCTGCCGGCGCCGCGCGGCAGTGGCGGTGGAAGTTCAAGTGGAGCACCAAGGCGGCAGGGACGGAGCGGGCAGATGACCCGGCATGGGCGGGGATGGACCCTATTGCTGCTGCCGCCGCACGGCGCGCGCGGGGCGTCGGGCAGCAACGCGCGCTGCGCCCACCGTCGCCGCCCGGTGACGGCATCATTGGCGACGTGGCGGGCGACGAGTGACGACCCTACGTGCCACCCGCCAGTGTGGCGGGCGCCGGCGGCGGCGTTGCACTGCGACCAGCCTCGTCGTCATCCATGCTGTCGTCGTCGTCGTCAGCAGGTGGGGAGGTGCACCGCGCCCGCTTGGTGCCAGCCACTGCCACCGGCGTCGCATCTGGGATGGGGAGGGTGGTGTCCAGCGCAGCACCCCGCGCGTCGTCGTCTTCAGCAGCCGGCTTCGTCGCGCCGGCACGATCCAGCAGCTGCCCCTGCAGCGTGCCGCACCGCAGCAGCGCGTCCTGCAGGCGCGCCGCGGCATGTGCAGCGCGCGCCTCTGCGTCGGCCAGCGCGGCACGCAGCGCCGCCTCGCGTGCAGCCGCGTCCCGCTCCACTGTCGATGCCTGCGCCTCCGCCTGCGCGACCGCCGCTTGCGCCGCCTGCACGTTTGGGTGTGGGCGGTTGTGGCGCCAGTATGTATTTGTCGGAATGTTTGCTGGCCTGGCCACCGGGCCGGCGAGGGGCACCCCTACCGTTGCACCATTTGTTTGGTTGTGGTGGACGGCTGTATAGTATCGCGTCTGTGTGTCACGTGCGCCTCCCCTGTGCCCTCGGGCACGCACCTCCACGCTGGCCGCGGCGGCAGTCGCCGCCACGCGCAGCTTGTTGTTGTGTGACTCTTGAACCGCCACGGCCGCCGTCGCGCGGATGAGCAGCGCCTCGCGTTGCGCCAGCAGCTCCTCCAGTTCGGAACCTGCAGGGCGTGGGGTGGGGCAATGGTCGTAAGGCTGGTGTGGCCAGGCAGAGTACAGCAGGCAGCGCATCATAAGTTGTTAACTCACACCGCGCCTTCATTGCGTCCGCGCTGGCGGTAGCTGCCGCGGCGGCTGCAGACGCGGCGGCAGCGGCGCCTGCCGCGGCACGCGCATCACGCTCCCGCGCGCCACACGCAGCTGCCAGGCGGGCACCCTCTGCCCGAGCAGCATCGCGTCCGGCTGTGATGGCCGCCGCCGCTGCTGCTGCTGCCAGCAGCGCGTCACGAGCGGTCGTTGCCTCCTTCATCAACTCCTCATGCCGCGTGCCCACCGCCGCGGCTGCCGCCGCTGTTGCATCCTGGATCGCGGTCAGCGCTGCCACCTTGTCCAGTATGTGCCGCCGGAAGGCAGCCAGGGGTGCGTCTGGCGCGCCCGCCGCCTTTGCTGCTGTCGCTGCAGGTGTGGTTGCCAGCGGCACTGCCCGCGCGTGTGCCGTGGCAGCCGCCAGCGCCTCCTTCAGTGCCGCAATCTCATGCGCCGCCTGCTCTTGCGCATTGCGCGCGCGGCCCGCCTCTGCCACCGCCGCCGCCTCCACCTCCCGTAGCCGCGCCGCGGCACTGGCAGCTGCACAATGGGAGGGGGTGGGGGGGTTTGTATACAATAGCCGTGACAACATGAACACACCACGTGCCCTGTGGTGACACACTGTTGGCGCCACGTACCTCGCAGCTCCGCGGCGGCTTCACGACTCGCTGCCTCTGCGGCAGCGCTGCGCGCGGCAGCCGCGTCAGCAGCAGCGGCGCGGCTGTCCGCCTCACGCAGCCGCGCCCCTTCGTCCTCCCGTGCGCCACCGCACCAGCAAGCGCGGGAGGCAGACAGCAGCTGCAACGCGGCAAGCGCGCGCGTGGCGTGCTCCGCTGCATCTCCTTCTGCCACAGCCGCTGCTGCGTCGCTGCTGCTACTGTTACTGCCGCTGCTGCTGCTTGGAGGCAGTGGCAGCGGGTGAGTCCTTGGTGCCGCGGCTGCTGCCACAGTCTCAGTGGCGGCGCCACCGTACGCAGTGCTGGCACTGCCGCCGCCGTCTTGGGGGTTGCTGCCACCGCCTCGGTTTAGCGCGCGGTAGGATAGCGGCACTGCAAGCGTGTGGGGAGGGGCGTCACGCGCAGGCTTCGCGGTGTGAGGGGTGGCGGGCCTCATGTTGGTGGTGGGTTGGTGCGCGCGAATACACACGATGGTGCTGTCTAAACTCAATTGTACTGCTATGAATTGCAAGAATATAATTGTGGTGTGGTGCGCGGTGGCGTTGGTTCATTGCAATGTGCCGAATTGTGCCTCCCACTTGCCAGAGTTGCTAGCGCCCTGCCGCGCCCTTCGACGCCCTACACGACGGCAGACAAGTCAGAAGTCAGAATCACACCCACACTGTCAAGTGGCGGCCGGCACAGCACAATACACACCACTGGCACACACGCGACACGCCGTGGCACAGGACACTGGAACGATGCACAAGCTACGCCCGCCCGCCACCATGGCGGCACACAGCGGTCGGTACAGTAAAAAATGCACACATGCCAGGCAGGGCTAGTCGGCCCGCTTGTGGGGCGGCCGCCCTCGCGAGGACGAGCCCGACGCGGCCGGTGCAGGGGCCGGCGCGGCACCGGCGGCCTTAGCGGCGGCGGCAATGCGTGCGTACTCCGCGGCCACCGCTTGCGGGTACCGGCGCGGGTGCGCAAACATGTAGTAGGTGGCGCCGTTGTACTGCGCCGTCACCGCCCAAAAGATGAGGAACGCCAGCGCGACGGCCTCGTAGTCCCACATGAGCTTGGTGGGCAGCAGCGCCGCCACGGTGTACACCAGCTGCGCGCCCATGAAAACGAGCTTCGTCTTGAGCGTGGTGGCGTCAAACTCCTCGTTCGGGCGCATGATGCCTACTGCGCGCAGGCCATTGCGCACCGACAGCGCCATGGCGCTCTTGCTGTCACCCGCCAGCCACCGCAGTGACGTGGCCAGGCGCGGGTCAGCATTCAACTTGGGCGCGTCAACCACCTCCGTCTTGAGGTAGTACAGCACCTGCCACCCCAGGTACCACGCCAGCGGCAGGATGAATGACCGCCGCCACGACACGGCGCACACAGCGCCGCCGTCGCACTGCAAGTACGGCGGCAACGCAGCAGCCTGGCTGGCGGCAGCATCGTGCGCCGCCGAGCCGCCCAGGTTGGTTGCCAGCGCGGTTGCAGTGGCGTTAGCATCGTAGTACCAGCCTGCATTTGGGGTGGTGCGGGTGAGGTGAGGGTTGTGGCTACCGGCCGCGCATGCAGTGGCGGCAGCGACCGACCAGCGGCCAGCCAGCTACCTGCAACGTACGGCGCGAGTAGGCAAGCAGCGGCGGCATCATGTGTATGAACACGGAGGTGACCTTCTCCAGGTCGTGCAGCACGAGGGAGTTGCGCCATACCACGATGGCCCACGCCAGCGGGCCGCACGCGCTGAGGAAGAAGAGCATAAACACCCACACGCTGTCGGGCATCACAAACAGGTGGATGAGCCCCAGCGCGTTCACGGAGTAGCAGTAGTCAATCAGGAAGTACTGGTAGTAGCGCGACTTGTAGCTCAGGTAGCGGTATGCCAGCAGCGGCACCGCCCTGCACGTGCGTACCGGTAGGGGGTGAGTGGATTAACCAGTCGCGCCGTTGCGCTCACACGCCGCGGCCGTACGCACCAAACTGTGTACCACACCCAAAACAGGTGCGGCCATCGCGCCAGGATGACGGCGGTGAGCACGACATTGAGCACGCCCAGCGTGAACGACACCGCGTCCTTCGTCTTCTTGTGCTTCTCGCTGGGCAGCCGGGTGTACACCGCGCGGCGCAGCCAGTTATTGTCAGTGGCAGCGTCAAACGCAGCTGCCGCATCCACTGGGCTGGTAGGCGCAGACGGCGGCGCGGCGGCAGCAGCGGCGGAGCTGGGAGCGGCGCTGGGAGCCGTTGGCGCGGGTGCAGCAGAAGCGTCACCGGTTGTACTGGTAGTCGCCATGGCAGCTGTTGGCGAGGGACACAAGCGTCGTTGCAGCCACGCCCAACAACAGCAGTCGTATCAGTAGTCAGCCGACACCCCCGGCGCCAGCACACTCCCGGGCCCAGGGCGTCAACCGGAATACGGTACACCAGATAACGTCAAAGTGACTCCCTCTCCTCTCCCTCTCCCCTTGCCTCTCAGTAGCAGTAGCAATAACAAAGAACACGCCGCCGCAATAACCGGGCGGCACACCCCCCACACCATGCAGCAACACACGCATGCAGGCGCAGTAAAATGCCGCCTGCCCGGTGCCGTTTGGTCGCCGTCATTACTACTGCAACGAGCAGCTTCTGGTGTTTGAAACCGCTGCTGCTCCTACTTGATACCATCGCTGCGACGGCAAGCGCCCACGGGCCATGTCACACAAATCAACCACCGCTAGTACCAACTACCACAGCAGCGTAGTGCAGCGACGCGGCGCTGGGTGTGGTTCACCCTGCTATATCCGCGTGCGGGGGGTAGCAAAAGGTGGGAGGGAAGCGAGAGAGAGAGGAAGGAAATGAAACCGTCGGCGACCGACTACCGAGTGTGTGTAGTAACGCACAGTGACACCGGTGACACACAGCCACACGCGTTCACAAGCAATTCACGTGCAGGTGCCGTTGCTAATGTGTTCCCTGCCACGTTGGCGGGTCGCGTGTCTGTGTTGCTTCCATTACAATCCATTCCCTTCACGCACCACGCCGCCGTCGACGTGGCGCGAACCACTTCCACTCCTCACTACTCACTGCTCGTGGTGCTGCTGCTTACCAGCTGCTGCTTACCAGCTGCTGCTGCTTATCAACTGTGACTGCTCAATAGCTGCAACGGCGTACCAGCTGCTGCTGGTGCTGGTGGCTCTAGTTGCTACTCGGTACCTATCACATCCGACAATTGGTCGTTCGCGCTGCTGCTGCTGCTAAAGGTACTGCTACTGCTACTGCTACTGCTGGAAGTAGCTTACCAGCTGTCCAGCTACCGCGCCGCCGTATGGCGGACGCCGCGGGAGGGGATGCGGCGCGGCCGGTGGACGTGTTCTACCCGGAGCTAAATGCGTGGGTGCGGGGCGTGGCGGTGTCGTACCTGCCGGAGGTGGACCGCCTGGTTGTGGAGTTCGAGGACGGCTCCAAGCGCCTGCTGTCGCGGGACAAGCACAAGTACCGCTTCGCAGACGAGGCCACGGTGCCGCCGGACGATGGCGACGGCGCGGGCGGCGATGGCGTGCCGGAGGAGGCGCCACATGAAGACAGCCACCACGAGGATGCGGAGCCGGGGGTGGACCTGCTGGGCACGCACGTGGGCGGCGGGTCAGACGTAGACATGGAGGCGCTGCGCGCGGAGCAGGCAGCGACGGAGGCGTGGCTGCGTGGCGCGACGGGCAGCGGTAGTGCCGGCGAGGAGGTGCCGCATGGCATTGGCAGCAGCGGCAGCAGCAGCGGCGGCGGCGGACGTGGTGGCGGCGGGGGGCGCGTGGAGCCGCGAGCACCCGGGTTCAGTGGCGACAGCATGCGGTACGACGATGATGGCGCGCCTGCGGAGTACAGCGCCACGAGTGCAGGGCGGGGGCGCAGCGGCGTCGCCGTCCCCATTGAGGACGGCCTGCCAGACATCCCTTCCAGCATCTACCGCTCATACGGCGAGGCGGCGGTGGCGCACCCACGGCCAGCCGCGCTCTCCTCGCTGCCCCCAGCTGCCAGCTCCACTGCAGCAGCCAGCGGCGGCCGCCGGGCAGCCGGTGTCACGGCCCCTGCGGCGGCCGGCAGCCGTGGTGCATCCCCTCCACGCGGCGGCGGAGGCGGCGGAGGCGGCGGGGGAGGAGGAGGCGGAGGCGGCGGGTATGCAGACGGGTATATGCGCACCGATGTGGCAGCGGAGAGTATTGCGGCGGCGGTGTTGCATGGCGTGCAGGCAGCAGCGTCGCGAGCAAGGGCGTCGTTCCTGGCAGGGGGAACCGTTGCACGTGACGCACCCGCACCAGTGGGGCTGCTGGCGTTCCGCGTGCTGGAGGCACGCAACTTGCGCGCGCTGCTGCCGACGCTGCCAGACGGCGGCCATGACGATGCCGCCTACCCCCTCTCCGTGCGCGTGTGCATGGTGCAGGCGCCACTCAGCCCTGACAACGCCACCGCGGTGCACCCCGACGGCAGCCTGCTGCTGCAAAGCGACCGCCTGCGCGTGCCGGCACGCATCAACCCCTACGTCTGCCGCCGCACGCCGCTGTTCCGCACCGAGCCGGTGAACGTGGCGGAGGCGGAGGCGGTGTGGGACGCCCCCGTTGCGGAGGGTGACACCCCGGCACCGGCGCCCGTGTGGCAGGACGGCTACTGCGTGTGTGCACTGGTGGATGCAGGGCTGGCGCATGCTATTGAACGAGACGGCAGCGGCGGCGGCGGTGGTGGCGGTGGCTGGAGCAGCGTTGGGGGCAGTGACATGGGAGGCACCACCGCTGCGCCGGCCGCCCCACCCTCCTCGCTGTTTGCCTCGCCGCTTGGTGACCCTGCCCTCGCGGCGTATGGCGTGCAGGCGCAGCTGGATTGGTGGCACCTTAGCGGCTTCCTGCTGCTGCAGGTCATGTACGAGGAGGAGGCGAGCAGCAGCTCTCCGGGTGCGCCACCCAAGAGCGTGCTGCTGGGCCAGGCGCTGTTGCGCGTGTGTGACATCTTTGCCGGCGCGGCGCACGCGTACGCTGCCGGCGACAGCGAGCTGTATGACGTCGTGCATGCACGCGACGCCGCCGCGCGCCCGCCGCCCGCCCAAGAGCTGTCACTCACGCTGTGGCTGCCTGTGCGCAGCGTGCTGCCGCGCCGGGCACCGGCGCCGTCGGGCGACACAACCATGGCGATGGACCCACCCGCAGCACTGTACATCTCCACGTCAGTGGTGCTGCCGCCCGGCATTATGATCCCACGCGTGCTGCTGGACCCTGCTGCCGCTGCCGCTGCTGTTGTTTCGCCCACAAGGAGCCCGCGGCAGGCTGCTATCGTGCCGCACCGGCCACTGACGCCGCAAGGCGGCAGCAGCCGAGGCGGCCGCCCCGCAGCAGCGACACGCCGCCCGCTACCTGCCTCCCCTGGCTCATCAGTGCGTGCAACGCCGCCAGTGTCACCGGCGCGTGCCACTGCCGCCGTGCGGCAGCCCCCCGCAGCGGCTGCGGCGGGCGACGATGAGGCTGGCAGCTGGCGGTATGCGGGCGCCACGTACGCCGGCCGGCCGGCGGCGGGTGGCGCCATTGCGGAAGAGGGCGGGGAGGATGAGGGCGATGAGGTGGAAGGCGAGGCACGTACATCATCTCGGCTCCCCCCATCGTCTCCCCGGTCACGCTCGCCCGCCCGCGGCCGCCCGCCGTCGGCACCACACCTGCGGTCCCAGCTGCCGCCGTTGAAGGTGGCACCCTCAGCCGCGCCGCGCCCGACGTCGCGGTCGCGTGCGAAATCCCCCCGGTTTGGCCGCCCGCCGCCCGCCTCCGCATCGTCATCATCACGCGGCGCCGGCGGGCATGCCACCGCCGACCGCGTGCGCCGGCAGCTGGCGCTGAGTGGTGGCGGGCGTGTTGCGCCGTCGTCCGCGCCGGCAGTGCCGACGGGTGGTGGTGGCGCGGCGGCGGCCGGCAGCGTGCCGTCGCCCGCCTTTGGGTCGCCGTGGCAGGCCATGGGTGCCAAGGACCTGCCGCCGGGCGTGACGCCTGGGGACGCCGAGTCAGTGCGCGTGCACGTGGCGGCGCTGCAGACCACGGTGTCTGCCATGGAGATGCAGCTGCAGAACGAGCGTGTGGTGCTGGCGCGGCAGCGCGCTGACCTTGGCCGCGCGCGCCGCCTTGCCGCGCTTATGGCTGCCAAGCCGTCCCCTATCGTCAACATTGCGCGCTCCCGCATCTCTGCCGCCGCCAACGCGCCGGATGCCGGTGTAGCAGGCGGCGGCAGCGCTGCCGCTGCCTCCAGCGCCGACGCAGCGCGCATGCAGCGTACTCTGGTGGCGCTGCAGCACCGCATCATTGGCGCGGCAGTTGCGCTGGCCACCGTCACAGGCTTGCCGTTCCCCCCGCCATCTTCGCCGGCGCTTGCAGCACCGCCGCCCCTGGACATGCCGCTGCCGGCGCGCGGCAGCGAAGGCGAGGAGGTAGCTGCGCTGCTGGCGACGCCGGCGTCCACCAGCGCCGGCGCGCATCTGTCGGGCGACGCGCTGCGTGAGCACGTTGCCGCCCTGCGTGGTCGCCTGGCTGCCGCGCGGGAGCGCGCGGCGCGGCGCGCCGAGCTTGCCAGTACACGTAGTGCCGCGGTGGCAGCGACCGGCGGCATGGGTGCCACCGTGCCGAGCCGGCCGCACACGGTGGGTGGCTACATGTAACCGACATTGACACACCACATTCAAGTCAAGGCACGTGAGCGTGCAGCAGGTAGTGCGTGCGGGATGCCGCCAGGAGGGACAGGCGGCCAGCGGCGCAGGTAGCGGAGAGGGGCGGCAGGCGGGTAGGCGTGAGAGTGAAACGCTGCAGGCGCCAGGTGCACGGTGGCACGGTGCTCTGCACCGGCAGGGCGGCCGCACCCCATGCAGCGGCGCTGCCGTCAGCCGCCGCCGCCAGGGAGTACCGGCCTCCCGCGGCGATGGCAACGGGCGGCGCCGGCAACGGCCACGGCACGGCCTGCAACGTGTCCACACACAGTGACGTGGCGCCGCCATCCAGCAGTGGGTCACCAGGACCGTCACATGGGGACGCGGCGTCAGCAGGTGACAGGTCAGGTGCCAGCGCACAAGGCAGCCCGAGCTGGCCATGGATGCCGTTGCCGACCGCCAGCAGGGTGCCGTCGCGTGCCAGCACCAGCGTGTGCGCGCCGCCGCACGCAACGGCCACAATGTGCAGGCGTGGCGTAGACACCAGTGTCGGTGTGCCAACTCGCACGTCTGCCAACGACAATGCATCAGCATCAGTGGGCGGTGGTGGCAGCGCGCCGCCGCCGCCGTCGTCGCGTGCACGCTTACTGCCAGCAACTGCGGCGGCGGGGGTAGGCGTCCCTCGGCAGGAGTCAGACGGCGTGCCGCACTGCCCAAAAGTGTTCAGCCCCCACGTAAACAGCTCACCGCGTGCTGTGACAGCAGCAGAGTGGTGCCACCCCGCAGCAATGCTGCATACGACGTCGGCGCTACCGCCTGGCAGCACCACGCGGCTCGGCATCGCGTCGCATGCGGCACAGCACTGGCCGTAGGCATTGTCACCAAATGCGGTCACGCTGCCATCTGTATGCAGCATCAGCGTGTGGCCAAGTCCGCCATGCGTCATTGCGGTAACGGCGGCCGCACCTGTGTGGGTGGGTGCCAGAGGAATTGGCGCCAGTGGCGTCGGCGCCGTTGCACCTGTATGCAGCACCTCCACGCTGCCATCAACGCCTGCAACTAGCACTGCGTTTGACTGGCTGCCAAGCGCCGTCGCTGGCAGGCGCAAGCGGCCGTGGAGGTGCAGCCCCGGGGTTGCTACCACAACGTGCCGTCCTGCCATCGCAAGGCTGCCGTCCCATGTCAAGGCAGCGAGCGGCACTTGTGAAGGCGGGTCTCCGCCGTCGTCACTGTCGTATCCATCCACCTCATGAACAGTTACCACAGCTTCCAGGTCTGCCACGCCTAACTGCCCCATGTCGTTGCACCCAATGGTAATCACTTGGGCCGGTAGCCGTCGCGCCGCGGCTGCTGCTGCTGCTGTAGTTGATGGTACGGTTGCACTGCTGCTGCGCCCGCCATCAGCCACCGGAGGTGGCAGCACAAGCGCTCGCCTACCGATGGGTGGTACAGTGATGATGACAGGCGCAGCGGCAGTGGCGGCTGCCGACCCCTCATCCTCCCCATCCATCATTCTTCTGGTGTGGTTGATGCCAGTTGTGGTGATCAGCTACCTGCGATGGTACGTGGATATGGCGTCTAAGCTCACCAACAATTACACAACGGAAGGGTACCCCTACAATACTAACACATAGAGTAACTGATAACCTCACGGCAATGTGATTAAAATGGCACGTTGCATGTAATTTCCCAATGCGCATTCACCACGTCATGTGACTCATG
>Ga0066256_1004820_pt1 | contig 11663 bp, 5 predicted proteins | sample ThiBio_1000_biof_FD_87107 | JGI IMG/M metagenome (GOLD analysis project Ga0066256, IMG submission 87107) | Wastewater bioreactor microbial communities from Cape Town, South Africa - Thiocy_expt_1000_biof (version 2) | ecosystem: Engineered > Bioreactor > Thiocyanate-remediating >...
CATCCAAGCACCAACCCTCCCAAACCAAGCGGACGCACCTCCGACACGGACGCCACGACGGCGTCCAGGATCTCATTGTTAAACAGGCGCATCATGAGCGCACTGTACTTGACGGTGTACCGCACCGCGCCTGTAAAGTGGTCTATGAGCCCGTGCTCCAGCCCCTCGTCCGAGATCTCCAGCACGGTGATGAGGAAGCCCTCGCCCTCCACCGGCATGCCCTCCACCTCCGCCACCAGCCGCTGCCGCACCAGGTCCCGCAGCCCCGCGCCCAGCGACGCCGGCATCATGGTGATGGTCCGCGTCATGGCCTTGGTAAAGAACACCATCTTGGCAGCTGGCTCAGCCGCCGACGGCACAGTAGCAGGAGTTGGAGGACGTGGGTGAGGGTGGGTGAGGTGGGTGGGTATGCCTATTAAAAAAATGCAACGTCCTCCTTCCGCCGATACTGATCTGCCCACATCACGTGTCACACTGCCACTGTCACATTCCCCACTATAACTGCGTGCACTGGCGCCCGCCCACCGTTGTGCACACCACCACCTCCTAGTCTTGCTCTTGTCGCCTACTCGTCTCTCTTGTCGCCTACTGCTGTCTCTTGCCACCTAGTCGCATGCGCGCTGACATTCAACCCTCAGTGTCGCCAGTCACATATTAGATTGGCGCAACGGCACGACGGCACGACGGCAGTCTTGTGGGAGTAGGCTATAATACCCCCGCATATCCGTATGGGGGGTGTTTTTTGATCCCCCATTTGCATCTTACCCTGACCCCTCTATCACCTCCTACTACCGGTAGTAGTGGCTCTCCCCTCTCTCTTCCTCACCTCTACTCTCTTTCTACTCTACCCCTCCCCTATCCTCTCCCTCCCCTCCCTCCCGGTCGCCAAAGGATGCAGACGGCGGCGGTGGTGGCGCGCGCAGCGGCGGTGCTGCCGCCGGTGGCACGGCGGTTGGTAGCATGCACGCGGAGTGGTGCGCCGCCGGTGGCGGCGTGCGGTGTCCGTGCGGTGAGCGCGTCGGCGAGCGTGGGCAGCAAACGGCGGGCACCAGCGCCGCCGGTTGCAGCACCGCCCCCGGTGGCGGCTGGGAATAATGCAGGCGGTGCGGCACTGACACCGCGGCCCGCAGATAGTTTACCTGACCTGGGCGGCGCCGGCGGCGGCGGCGGTGGGCCTTCCGCGCCACCTGCTGTGCCGCCGCGTGCGCCCAGCTTGACCGCCATCCGGCGCGCCCGCGTGCTGGATGACCTGACGCCGCGCAAGTTTGAGGAGCGCGTGGGGGAGACGGCGGGGCGCAACGCGTACAACCTGGTGGCAGCCGTCATTGCGGGCGCGCTACTGCTGCTGTACAAGGTGACGGTGGATGACGAGGCGGCGCTGAAGCAGGAGATGCTGGCCACCACGGCGGAGCTGCGGCGGCGGCGCGCGCATGCCAAGCGCGCGCTGCTGACTGCCGCTGCTGCGCCGGGTGGCGAGACGGGGGAGCTGGATGTGGGGCGGTCCAAGTACGTCAAGTACTACGCCGCCGGCCCCGCGGACGGCGACATGCTGGTGCTGCTGCAGGCAGAGGATGGCGACACGGCGGCGCTGTGGGGGCTGGTGGTTGCACGCCTCGCCGCTGAGATGCCGCGCGCCCGCATTGTGGCGTTCCACCGGCCCGGCATCCACTTCAACCCCTCCAAGGGCGTGCAGCTGACGCTGCGCATGCGCGACCGCGACGCCGTGCTGGGCCACTTCCTGACCGAGATGCGGTCCGCGCGGCGGGTGGCTGCCAGCACCAGCGGCAGCGGCGGCATTGGCGGCAAGTGGTGGGGTGGCAGCAGCGGCAGCAGCGCCAGTGGCAACCTTAATAGTGCCGGGCCGCGCGTCATCAGCGTGTCGCACGGGGAGGGCGCGTGGGCCAATGCCGTGTTTGCGGCCACGCACAGCGACAGCGTGGCAGCCGCTATTTGTGTGCACCCACTGCTCATGTACCGTGGTAAGCGTACGGCGTGGGTGGACGCCGTCAACGTGGCATCGCGCGTGACGGCTGCGACCGACCCCGATGCGCTGCAGCGCACGCTGGACCCGCCGCCGTTGGACGCTGACCCGCAGCTGCTGGCAATGGAGGCGGCGCGGCGGGAGGCGGCGGGCGCAGTTGTGAAGATGGCAAAAACCATTAGCGGGCGCGCCGCCGACGCCACCGACCCGGCACGCCGCCTGGCAGAGGACATGCGCCGGCAGCGCGCCACCGAGACGGTGCTGTCGGAGCTGGACGTGCAGCTGCTGCTGTCGGTGGGCGCGACGGCGGGCAAGGAGGGCGCACCTGCGGTGCACGCGCTTACCATCGCGCCTGACGCGCTGCCACGCTTTGTGCGCCGCGACCAGCTGCTGTCCACCGCCACCTGGCTGCTGCAAGCCACCAACGCGCTGGGCATGGCGTGGGCGAACGAGCCGGCGCGCGAGCGCGTCACCACCGCGCGCGCCGAAGCGGCTCGCGACATGGCCACCGAGCTCAGCAACGGCATGTTCTCGCCGCCGCCACCCGCAGGTGCAGCAGAGCCGGCTGCTGCGACGGCGGCGGCGCCCAACACAGCCGCCGCCACCGCGCCAACCACGCCGCCGGCGCTACCACCTGGACTGGGCACCCCTGTTGGCACCTTTGTGTCCGGCCACGGCATCTCTGCCGCCGCGCCGCAGTCGCTCGTGTTTTCGCTGGGCATGGCGTCCGCCACGGCGCTTGCCATTGCCAGCGGACCGCAGGACTACGACGCGCAGCGCACGCAGGCTGCCTTCCGCCGCGCCCGCCAGCTGCTGTCGTTTGACGCGCCCGTGCCGCCCACCTCCTCCTTCTCCTTCCTGTACTTGCAGTCGGAGCTGGGCTGGTTCCCTCCCAACTTCACTGCCACGCTGGTGGACGCGCAGACGCCGGCGCCGCCGCCGCCGCCCGCGCCTTGGTGGCGCCGCCTGTTTGTAGACTGGATGTCACCCACCGCCGGCGTCGACGCCAATGCCCACCTTGCCTCCATCCCACTGCAAGCGCCGGACGCCGTGGTTGACGCCATCCTCGCCGCTGCTGCTGCCCCGCCGCCAGCTCATCCGGCTGCAACTGCGGCAACAGCGCCAGCCCCTGCTGCACGCGGGTACGCGCACTGGCCCACGGCGGCCGCCCGCTCTGCTGCCGCCGCCGCCGCTGCTGCAGCTGCCGCCCCTGTTACGACCACCCCATTGAAGTAGTTGTTGGTTGTGTTCAACTTGTGTTGGCGCGTCGCCGCTGCATTGCCATCATGATGATACCGTACGCCAGGATACGACGGTGTGGTGACGCTGTAGCTCGTCGGTGTCCACTGGGCTGCCACCAGTCTCACACACTGTCAACTCGACGCCATATTACAAAGGATTATACCCATAGGCAACGATCCAACCTGCTGCTGCTGCTGTGCGCAGTTGATTGAGCGGCAGGATGGCGTTTCGAATCTGTGTGGATGCGCGCGACATTGCCGCTCCCTCCACCACTGCTGCCACACCACTGACATTGCCAGCGGTGAGAGCAGCGGCATCGCCCGGCTGGGCACCCGCGTCGGCGGGAAGCGTGCCGTCGTGGGTTCATGTGGCGGCTGGCAGCTGCGGCACCGTGTTTGATGTGATGGTGCACTGTGCCGCGGCGCTGGGGTTGGCGGCGCCACCTATGAGCGGCGCGGCACACCCGTGGATGGTGATGCTGCAGGGAGCGGAGGCGCCGCTGTGCCAGCCCGCTGCCCTGCTACGCGACGGCGACTGCATCAAGCTTACGCTCCGGCCGCATGTTGTGGCGCCGTCGGTTGTGCCTGGAGGCAGTGGTACGCTGGTCAGCAGCCGGCCACCCGCATCGAGCACGACGGCGGCGGCGGGCTCCAAGCGCCAGCGGCGCCGGAGTAGTAGTTCTAGTAGCAGCGAGTCCAGCGACTCCAGCACCGACAGTGACAGTAGTGATGCTGGCGCTGCCCCTGCAGTCGCGGCTTTGGCGCATAATCGCAAGACGCACCGTGGTAAGCGCGCCGGCAAGCGCCACCACCCAACTTCTGTCCCCGCATCCACACCGGCGGGCGCGACACCTTCTGCTACTGCCACACCTGCTGCTGCTGCTGCTGCTGTTGATGCTGCAGTCCGTCAACCAATAGCTATGGAGGCATCTTGCACACCAAGCGCACCGCCTGCGGCGACACCAGGGGTTGTCATGTTTGGCAGCATGCCAGCATTGGTGCCGGCGCCGGTTGCGCCACCGCCGCCCGCTGCCACCCTCGGCGGGTTACCATTACATCCGCTGGCGCCCGCGTTGGCGGTTGCTACCGGACAGCTGGCACCGGCTGCGGCACTGCCGGCGGCCACGGCACCACCTGTGCCACTGTATTCGCCAACGAGCCCACCCATTGGCGCCAGCGCCGCCACGCCGTTGCCGCCTGCCACCTCAATAGAATTGCCGCCACCGGCGACTTCGCCGGCGTCGCCAGCCGCCGCTGCATCACCCGCTTCTGCGGCTTCTGGTGGCCGTGGAGGCGGCCGACCACGTGGTGTGGCTGGTATTGGCGGCGCGCGGGGGCGGAAGGCTTTGATGGCAACAGCGCCTTCGCTTCGCCACCTGCTGGGGCTTGGCGGCCTTGGGTGAAGGTAGTAGTTGTTGAGGCCTGGCCCTGCGAAGACGAGTCACGTGTGAGTCTGCGCTGCATGGCTAGAACCACCTGCAAAACGCGCAATTATTTAATAAACAAACCAGCGTTACAACAATTTAGACCCGCTATTGTGTGCCACTTCGTGGTGTTGGGTGCGTGCCCTACAGCCGGCTGCATTGGACTGTCAGGTGCTTTGTTTCTGTTTGCGCTTCGGCAGCGGTTCTGACATTCGCACCCGCCAGCATCGCAGTATCTGTACTACCGTACCCCTACAACTGTGACAGTGAGTGGCTGCCACTGGTGGAGCGCGCCGCGGTACGCCATGGAAGTGACCACCTTTGTGCGGGAGGCGGTGGAGGAGGCGGGGCTGTATGCGCAGCTTGCACGGCAGCCGCACGTCTCCGACGTCTTTGCTTCGCCAACCGCGCTGGCGGCATTCATGCCCAGCCTGGACGCCTCCTTCTTTAATGTCTTTAACCAGCCATGCGGCTACTACCAGCTCAAACGCTTTGCCGCCATGCGCGGCCAGGCGGCGCGGCTGTCATTCGTGGAGGACGCCACAGAGTACCGGCTGACAGACGACCCCGCGCTGCGCGCTGCACGGTAATTATGTCAGGGTGCCGGGCACGGGCATTGTACTCCCTTACACACACATGCACACACACACACACACACACCTCAATCACTCCATTGCAGCATTGATACCATGTTGCGCACATACGAGGCGGATGCGTTGGGGCTGGTGGACGACCCCGACAGCAGCAGTGACGGCAGTGTGACCGGCAGCGCGCCCTGTGACGTCGCGGCCAGTGGCGAAGTCACGTCCGGCGGTGCCGGCATGCTGAAGCGCAGCACGCAATATGTGAATGGCATAGCCTGCGCAGTAACGGCGCTGGTACGCCACCGTGGCGGCCCGGTCCTCCCAACCAGTGACCTATGGTCGTCCATGACATCGCGTGCGACCCAGTTGCCCATCCCACCTCGCGAGCTGCTTGATGACCTCCTGGTGCGTGTGCCACGACGTGTTTCCGCGGCTTGTTGTTGTTCCCACACTCATCAACCTCACTCTTGCTCGTGCGTGCAGGCGGCCGTCGTAAGCAGCGTGGAGGTGTCTTTGTTTCCCGCCTTCTTGCGCAGCACCTGCTTCAGGCTGTACGCGCAGATGCAATACGTGGCCACGCAGCCCGTCGCGCTGACCAAGCACTCCTTCCACTGGCTGAAGGTGCGTCTTCCCGTGTCAGCCTGGGCGCCAGCACGGTACACTCCCAAACAAAAGCCACAATCACACATCTGCGCAGGCACTGGGGCGCGGCGGGTACGGCATGGTGTATGCGGCGCAGAAGTCGGACAGCGGGAAGCTGTACGCCATCAAGTGCATGGGTACGGTTGTGTAGGGCTGCGCGCGCGGGCGGACGCGCACCGCTCCCTCACACGCCGCCATCACCACCCCCACGCAGACAAGCGCATGATCAAGCTACGGCATGCAACGCGCATGATCGTAAATGAGCGTGATATTCTGGCAAGTGTGGACCACCCATTCATTGGCGGCCTGCAGTACGCGTTTTGTGACGACGGCGAGGTGTTCATGGCGCTGGATCTGAAGACGGGCGGCGACCTGGAGTACTACCTCATGCACATGGGCCGGCCGTTCACAGAAGAGGAGACGCGGTTCATGGTGGCAGAGATCCTGCTGGGCATCAAGGTGCGTGTGGCGAGGGTGGTTTACCTGTACGAGACATCGTCCACCACCCACACCCCACACTCCACCCCATGCACACACACGCCACCGCGCAGTACCTGCACGAGCACGGCATCATGCACCGCGACATCAAGCCTGCCAACATACTGATGGACGGCGAGGGGCACATGTGCATCTCGGACCTGGGGCTGGCGGTGTTCTTTGCGCCGGCGGTGGGCGGCGCCGCCACCGGGGAGGACGCCGGTGCCACGCCGGGTGGCGGCGGGGATGGGTCTGCCACGCCCACTAGCTTGCCGCCGCCTCCGCCCGGTATCCCAGCGGCTGTGCATGCGGTGCTGGCACCGGGCACGCCCACCCGCATGCCGTCCCCCTTCCTGCCTGGCACGCCGACGGCGTTGCCATGCACTGGTGTGGGCACGTCGGCGGCGCGGTCGGTGGGCGCCAGCGGGCCGCCGTCGCCGGCACGCAGCGCAGAGACGAGCACGCTGTCGTCACCCACCGCTGGCGGCAGCGCGCACACGAGTGGCGGGAGCACGGGCTGTGAGGGCGGTTTAAGCACGGCGGCCGTCCCGCCGTCATCCATAACCCCTCGCGGCACACCCACACGGCCGGCGACAGCGGTGGCGCCAGCAGCGGCAGCGGCGGCTGGTGGCACCGGCATTGCGCTGGGCAAGGGCGTGGCTGCCTTTTCATTCCGGCGCGGCGCCAGCAGCGGCCGCCTGCTCTCCGGCCCCACTGGGTTGGCTGCCGCCGCTGTCATGCCAACTGCCCCGGTGCAGGCGCCAGCTCCAGCTCCAGCGCCGGCCCTGGTGCCATTGCCTACCCTGCTGGCATCCGCCACGACCCCCGTGCCGCCGTCCTCGCCACCCACGTTGTGCGTGCCGATGGTGCAGTTGGCGGCGGCGCTGGTAGGGCCATCACCACCGCGCGTCAGCAGCGCGCCGGCACCCTCTGGCGGTGCAGGTAGCCGTACGCCCACTCTCCCGCCCCGCTCACCTCAGCTACGTGCCGCCTGCGAGGCGACGGCGGCAGCGGCGGCGGTGGCGGGCAGCCCACCTCGCATGCCGCCGTCGCCGTCACGGGAGGAGCCGGTGTTAGCGCTGCCGCCACAGCGGCGGGCGGCAGGTCGTAGCACACCACTTTCAGGACCCGGCCCCGCTGCCGCCGCACTGCTGTCACTCGCCGCCACGCCGCTGGGCAGCAGCAGCAGTGCCAGCGCCAGTGCTAGCGCTAGTAGCAGTGGCGTACCGGTAGCTCGACCACCACCATCCTATAGGGGCACCACACCGAGCTTGGAGTGGGACGCGGGGCTTAGTTTTAGTGCGACGGAGGGTGCAGGCGTGTCAGCATGCGAAGCGGCGGGCTACCAGTTTGGGGCCAGTGGGTCGGGCGTGCGCGGCAAGGCGGGCACGCCGGGGTTTTGGGCGCCCGAGATGCTGTATTATGAGCGTGACGGCAGGGGCCGCCGGTACGGCCCCGCTGCCGACTGGTGGTCCTTTGGCTGCCTGACGTACGCCCTGCTCACTGCGCGGGGCCCCTTCACCGTCATTGGCGGCGACACGGGCGACGACAACGCTGCCACGCTGGACCGGGAGCCTGACCTAAGCGCGCCCGCCCTCTCGCCCGCTGCCGTCTCCCTCCTGCGCGGCCTGTTGCAAAAGGACCCCCGCGACCGGTTGGGGTGTGGCACCAGCGGCGCGGACGAGATCATGGCGCACCCCTTCTTTGCCGGCGTGGATTGGGTGGCCATGGCACACAAGCAGCTGCCGCCCGTGTTCCGGCCCACCGTCAACGTGCTGCAGTCCACCAAGGTGGTGCGGTCATGGAGCGAGAAGGACCGTGCGGCGCTGGCCGCCGTGACCGTGTCGGGCGCGGACCACGCGCGCTTCAAGGGCGTGCCCTTCGTGTCGCAGAAGGCGCTGTACCGGGAGGTGATACAGAACCTGGCGCTGACGGAGTACGCGGCGGAGGTGGCAACCGCTACGGGCGGCGCTGGGACGGCGGCCACGGCGGCAGCAACAGCGGCGGCAGCACGGCGGGCAGCCACGCCGCCGCCCACCCGCCGGCTGCCTGCTGCCGGCAGCACCTCCACACCTACGCGGGGTGGCAAGCCTGGTGGCGCCATGGCCCCGTCGTCCCCTGTGTTGCTTGCCAGCAGGCCTGCCGGCGGCACGCCCATTACGTCACCTGACGCCGCCGCCGCACCCTCGACGCCACCATCCGGCACGCCGTCGCGGCCCTCTCGCCGGGTGGCGCTACCGGCGGGCACCAACATGGGCGCCTGGCTGCGCTACTCCCCGTCGCGCGCCTCCCACGCGTCGCCCTCCCACCTTGCCGCCACCGACGGCGGCGGCGGGCGGTGCACCATCATGTAGCCCTGCTGCCCTAATTACAATTGGATTGGTATCACCTTTGTGTAAACTTCAACAAGCGCAACTTGACACCAGGGGCGCCGTGGAGATGAGGGGGGACGACAACAGGCACCGAGACAAACAATATGGCGGGTAAAGGGAAAAGAGAAACGGGGGTGGGGGGGGACACCGTGGAACAAAAAAGGCCCGCCCAACCCGGGGGAACCCCGGGGGGCCGGACGGGGGGGGCCAGAGAGGGGGGGGGCGCCAGGGGCGGCAGAGCGGGCCGCCCAACACACGCCCCACCCCCCACCCCCCCACACCGGCCCGACGGGGGGGGGTCCAGGCGGCGTGGCGCCAGCCGCGCGAGGGACAACAGCGGTATGGGCGCCGCCAGCAGAAGACACACGGGTGGGGACCGTGGGGCGTGCCGTGGCAGGCGCAGGGGGGACCGTCAACTGCCCCTGCAAGCCGTCGTGCGTCAGCGACGACTTGCGCTTCAGGCCACCCGCCTCCAGCGGGCACTCTACCAGCAGCGACTCGCTTGGTGCCTCTACATCACCTCCGCCACCGCCGCCGGTTCCGATGCCGCTGCCGCCGCCGCCGCCGCTGCTGCCAGCAGACACGCCTGCCATGCCCGACACTGCGGCCCGGAAGGTGGCAGCCAGCGCAGCAGAGGCGCGGCCAACACTGGCGCCTGCTGACAGGGACAGCGGTGCAGAAATAACACCACTACCGCCGCCACCCCCGCCGCCGCCACCGCCGCTCATGCTGCTCATGGCCATGCGGCCATTGGTGCCAGGTGAGCCGCTGGCAGCGCGCAGGCCGTCACCTGGGCTGGCGGGTGCCGACCCCTTGCCGGCACTGCTGCTGAAAAGGTGCGGTGCGATGGAGGAGGAGCTAATGCGCGGCGCCGCGATGGCACCGTCGCTGGTTACACGGCTAGCAGGGGCACCAGGGGCAGCTGCGGGCGGTGCGCCTACGGAAGGCGCCGCCGATGGCAGTGGTGGCAGTGCATCTGTCACGTCCTGCTCTGTCGCCTCTGACCCCAGCCGCTCCGTTATGCGCACCGCACCACCCGACTTGGTTGCAGCTGCAGCGGCGGCGGCGGCAGCGCCGGTGGTGCCGTCACCTGCAGCGGGCGCTCCCGCGCGGGCACCCGGTGCTGCGGCCATGCCGCTGCTACCGGCGGCCGCCGGTGCGGCATGCACCGCCACGGCGCCCATGGGTGGCGCAAGGTGTGACCGGGACAGGGTCGGCGCGGCGACGGCGTGAATGAAGGGCACAGGTGGCGTGTTGCGGCCAGGGCCTCCCTCCATCGGCGTGGGGCTGCGCAGGCGCAAACTGGAGCCGCCCTCCAGGCCCCCAACCATCGGCGTGGCGCTGTGCATGGCAACGGTGGCGCGCGCCGTGCCCCCCGCCACCGGCGTGGGCGTCTCCCCAAACCCATCCAGCACCGCGCTCGTGCTGGCGCCAATGCCCAGCGCGCTGAGCCCCAGGCCCGCCAGATCAGAGTACGACAGCGACGCGACGAGGGTGGAGCCGCCCTCCTCATCTACAATGTGCCGCTCCGCCGGCCGGTCGCCAGCGCCGCCAGCCGCCGCGATACCAATTGCACTGACACCACCCGCCGCCCCACCCCCACCGCCGCCACCGGCGCCGGCATGCGCGCCAACTGCATGCACATGGCCGCCGCCAGCATGCACGCCGCCCACCGACGCGGCGGCGCCGCCGCCCGACACCACGTCGCGCCACGCGTCGCGCGTCTCGTTGGTGAGCGCCGCCAGGAAGTCGTCAAAGTCGATGCGGCCGTCGCCGTTCGTGTCTGCCTCCGCCATCATGGCGGCGGCGCGCTCCGGCGTCCAGTCGTCGCCCAGCAGCGACTTGAGGTTGTCCTTCGTGATGTAGCCGCGGCCGTCCACGTCGAGGCGCTGGAAGGCGTCGCGGATGCGCTCGCGCGACAGCCAGAGGCGGCGGGAGAGGGAGGCGGCCAGGAACTCGGTGTACGACAGCTGCGCGGTGTGGCGGTTGTGCAGGCCCTCAAACAGGCGCGTCGCCTCGTCCCGCGTCACGCCGGACGCCGTCATGATGTCCAGGAACGCGGCCAGCGACACGAAGCCCGTGTTGTCCTTGTCCATCTTGGTGAACTGCTCGCGCAGGTGGCGGATGGACTGCGTGGACATGGAGAAGGCGATGGCCTCCAGCGCGGTGCGCTTGAAGGCAGACAGCTTGGCAAAGTCGCGCAGGTTCTGCAGCACCTCGCTGTCCAGCGGCCGCGCCGACGCGTCGGCGCGCGCGCGCGCCAGCCACACGTGCTTCAGCGCCGCCTCCGCCGACAGCCGCCGCGCCGGGTTGTACACCAGCAGGCGGCGGATGAAGTCCTTGGCCTCGTCGGACATGGGGTCCCACTTGGGCCCGCTCAGCGTGTACTTGCCGCGCCGCACCGCCGCCAGCACCTCGCGGTCGTGCTTGCCCTTGAACGGCGGCGAGCCGGACAGCAGCATGTACGTGATGACGCCCAGACTCCAGCAGTCGCACGCGCTGGTGTACCCCGTGGTGCTGCCGTCCGCCTGGTTCAGCACCTCGGGCGCGATGTAGTACGCCGTGCCCACCATGGTGTGCATGCGCCGGATGCCGCCGCCATACTTGGCGGACAGGCCAAAGTCAATGAGCTTCAGGTTGGAGTCGGCGTCGCGCGACTCAAAGATGAAGTTCTCCAGCTTCAGGTCGCGATGCGACACGCCCATGTAGTGGCAGTACGCGATGGCGGCAAACATCTTGAACATGAGCCGCGCCGCCTCCGCCTCGCTGTACCGGCTGCCCTTCTGCTCGTGCAGCCGGTCAAACAGCTCGCCGCCGTCACAAAACTCCAGGATGAGGTAGATGTTGCGCTCGTCCTCGTAGTACTCGTACAGCTTGATGACGTTGGGGTGGTCCATTACCTTCAGCAGCTCAATCTCATTGCGCAGGTCGTCCAGCAGCTC
>Ga0066256_1004821_pt1 | contig 11659 bp, 12 predicted proteins | sample ThiBio_1000_biof_FD_87107 | JGI IMG/M metagenome (GOLD analysis project Ga0066256, IMG submission 87107) | Wastewater bioreactor microbial communities from Cape Town, South Africa - Thiocy_expt_1000_biof (version 2) | ecosystem: Engineered > Bioreactor > Thiocyanate-remediating >...
GACGCTCGAGCTCGATCGCGGCCAGGGCGTGCCGTACAAGGGCAACTACTCGAGCTGGCTCGAGCAGAAGGCGAAGCGCCTCGAAGTCGAGAAGGGTCAGGAGGAAGGCCGCCAGCGCGCACTCAAGCGTGAGCTGGAGTGGATCCAGGCCTCGCCCAAGGCGCGTCAGGCCAAATCCAAGGCGCGCATCCAGGCTTATGACAAGCTCGCCGAGGAGGCCGGGCGCGAGGACGTGGGCCGCGCCACGATTTCGATCGCGCAAGGCCCGCGCCTCGGCGACATGGTGGTCGAGGCCGATGGGCTCGGCAAGGGCTTTGGCGATCGCCTGCTGATCGACAATCTCTCCTTCAAGCTGCCGCCGGGCGGCATCGTTGGCGTGATTGGCCCGAACGGCGCTGGTAAGACGACGCTCTTCAAAATGCTCGTCGATCAGGAGAAGCCCGACAAGGGCAGCATCAAGGTCGGCGACACCGTCAAGATCTCCTACGTTGATCAGTCGCGCGCGCACCTCGACGACAAGAAGACCGTTTGGGAGGAAATCTCAGGCGGCCTCGACCAGATCAGCCTCGGTGGCAAGCGCGAGGTGAACTCACGTGCCTACTGCGGCTGGTTCAACTTCAAGGGTGCCGATCAGCAGAAGAAGGTCGGCCTGCTTTCAGGCGGTGAGCGCAATCCATACCGAGACGCTCTCGGCGCTCGAAGCCGCACTCGAAGACTTCGCGGGCTGCGCCGTGATCATCTCGCACGATCGCTTCTTCCTCGATCGTATTGCGACGCACATCCTCGCCTTCGAGGGCGACAGCCACGTCGAGTGGTTCGAAGGCAACTTCGCGGACTACGAGGAGGACAAGAAGCGCCGCCTCGGCGATGCCGCCGTCGAGCCCCACCGCATCAAGTTCAAGCGGTTTGAGAGGTAAAGACGACAAAAGCCGGCGCGCGACTAAAGCAACGGGCTTGAAATTCGCCTCACCTCGATGCCAGGCAGGGAGAGCGAATTTCAAGTCCAAAGACGCCTAGTCCACGATGAACAGCTTCGCGCCGGTCTTCGTGTAGGAGCGATGCGCCGCATCGCCGAAGTTCGACACCTGGTAGCTCATGCCGGGGCGAAGAACGAAGCGGCGGCCGTCGCGCAGCTCAGTCTCGAGCTCACCTTCGAGCACGTAGAGGATGTGCCCGCGATCGCACCAGTGATCGGCGAGATAGCCGGGCGTGTATTCCACTTGGCGGACGCGCACATTACCCATCATGAAGGTGCGCCAGATGGCTTTGCCCGTTTCTCCGGCGTGCTCTTCCGCGGGAGCCGCGCTCCAATCCGTAATGGTGAAGGGAAGAGTGGGCAGTTCCATTGTTGCTTCCTGCTTCTTGTCGACGTGACCGAGTGGGCGCTGAGGCGCGACGCGATCGCGCGCGACACGCCTCGGCCAATCTAGCGCATGGAGAGGCCGCCGTCGCGACCCTCAGATGCAGACCTGAAAACGCTTCGCCCGGTCGACCTCGGCAGAAAGTGCTGCATCATGTTCCGCACGAAACAGCGCGCACGGTCGTAGTCGCGATAGGAGAGTGCCATGGGCAGACCATGGTGGCCTGCTTCTGATCCGGGAGAACGGAAATGATCGACAGTGACAAGTGCGCTGAAATTCGTCCGCTCCGCGCCGACGAGATCTGTGCCACCAGCGGTGCTGGTCTTGCGAGTGCCTTGGATGTCTTGAGAGGCCCAATTGTATTCCGCCAGCCCACCTGTGGCGATGTCGTCGTCGGGCGCGACGCCGACGGCCCGGGTACATTCATTATCGGAATCAACGGCCCCATTCGCATCCCCCGCTGGTGACGTGCGCTCACGCCGCGTATTGGCTGAGGCGTGCGAGCCTCAGCCAAAGGATGCCACGCCTACAAACTCAGGCGCTTCGCGAGGAATTGAAATGCGAGGCGGACGCCGGCGCATCCTCGAGATGGCCTTCCGAGGTCTGACTCTGTGCCTCGGCAGCAAAGCGCCGAGAAAGGCTGGATAGGCCGCCGAGCAGCATGCGCGTCCACTCCTTGAGCGGATAGAGCAGAAGCTTCACGACGTCGTTCTCGGGAACGCCGGTCGCCCCCACGCGCTCCTCGCATTTGCCGGGGTTGTAGTAGGTGCCGAACATGACGTCAAAGAGCGGGCAGAAGTTGGCGAGGTTCTTGCCGTAAGCCTCCGGCACGTCCGCGTGATGCCAGCGATGGAAACGCGGCGAGGCCACCAGGAGCCGAAGCGGTCCGTGATCCCAATCGACGTTCACGTGGACGTAGATGTTGTGCAGGGCAAGCAACGCGGCGCTGATCCCGATCGCGTCGCTCGGCAGGCCGATCCACGTCAGCATGAGCGTGAAGGAGACCCACATCACCAAGCCTTCGAACAGGTGAATGCGATAGGCCGTGAGCCCGTTCACGTCCGGGTCGGAGTGGTGGATCGCGTGCACCGGCCAGAGCAGGCGCATGTGCAGCAACCGATGGTTCCAGTAGTTCGCAAAATCGTATGCGAGGAGGGCGAGAATGACCATGAGCCACGTCGGTGCGTGGCCCCAGAACTCTGTCGGGATGCTTGGGATCCCGGCGAGCGCATAGAGTGCCTTGATCTTCTCGGAGAGCAGCCAGATGAGGGGCACAAGCAGAAAGTTGACGTGGAAGATCGTCAGCGTGGCGAAGACACCCATGACTGCGCGTCGCGACCATGAGAGGCGCCATCCGCGCAGGGCGAGATCGATGATGAGCAGCGCGCAGAGAAAGCCGATGACCGCGATCATGTGCGGCTTGCTGATCATTCCTGTCCAGGCGACCGCGCGGCCGGTGAAATAGTCGATCAGCATGGCACCCCGCTGAGATCGTCTTGGTTTTCCAGTTTAAGCAAGTCGAGTTAATTTCGAGCGAAGGTCATTGCGGCCAGGGGCTCGCCCGCAAGTAACGAACGCGAAACCATGACGGCCGACCGCCGGCAGAGCGGCTCGGCGGATGCCCGGCCCAGCGCCTCATGCCCGCCCAATTTGCTGTCCCATGTTCCGCGCACGGGATATTGGGGCAGGGGGCAGGCATGGCACTGATGGCACGGCGCATCCAGAGCGAGGCGGGCCACGTTACCGTCCTTACGGGAGTCAAAATGCAGGGCGGGAAAGTTGCGGGCCTGGGTGCGCTCTTTGCAATCGCATTCTCCACCTCCCCCCCTTGGGGGCCCGCGCTATAACAACCGGCCGTGCGGATTTTCTTGCCAGCGGGCATTAAGCTTCTGGCGCCCTACAACCAGCCGAATTTCGAGGTCATTGCGATCCCGGTGACGTTCGCCAACGAAGGCGCGCGCACGGGCACGGTCCTCTCGATGGAGCTTGCGGTCACGGACCCGCGCACGAGCCAGACGAAGCTGTTCTATGCCGCGGACTTCGGTCGCTGGACCATGGAGAAGACGCGCGCCCAGGCCTACCAGCCCTTTGCGCCGCTCTCGCTCGCGGGCCGCGCCTCCCGAACGGAAACCGTGCTCTTCTACACGCGCGGCGATGACCAGAAGCCGCCGCAGATCATCGAGAAGACGGGCCCCTACGGGTTCAAGCTGACGCTGGAGCAGGCGGTGGCCGACGATCTCGGCATCGTCGACAAGTGGCTGTCATCGGGGCCGGTTTCGGTGAGTTTCGAGCGCGAGCTGCGTTTCTACGATGCGCGCGCCTTCAACAACGGCACGCTGCCGCTCTACGCGAAGGACTGGCGCTCGACGCAGGGTGGGCCGACGGCACCGCAATGAGGCTTGTAATCCCTTCTCCCCGTTTTTACGGGGAGAAGGAGAAGTGAAGGCGCAACCGCTCACGTGACCAGAGAGATCAGCGTCGTCTGCTCGAGCGCATCGCCGAACCACGCCGTGACAGCGGCTTCGCGCTTCCCGATGTACGTCGGCTTTCCGTCCTTCAGTACCATCGGGACGTCGTGCCCAGGGACGAGAAGCGTGTTGGGCTTCTTCTGCCAGAGCTTCCACATGAGCTCGATCGAGGCGCGCGTGACGGCAGGATCGTAGGTCATGTCCGCTTCGAGGGTCGTCAACTCGACACGGTTCTTGGCCGCATCGCCTGTGAAGATGACGTCGCGCTCGGCGCCCTCGATCGTGAAGATAAGATGCCCCGGCGTATGACCTGGGGCGTGGTGGCTCAGGATCCCTGGCAGGACCTCGCTGCCGGGTGTGACGCGCGCGAGCTGCGGTGAGCCCGCGAGCTCGCGCACGTACAGTTCAGGCACCGGCCCGGTGCCGAAGGGCTCTTTCAGGGACCACTCGAGCTCGCCCGCGCCGATGTGCACGCGCGCCTTCGGAAACATGACCCAGTTCACCGAGTGGTCATGATGCGAATGGGTCAGAATGACGTCCGTCACGTCAGCCGGCCCGAGCCCATGCGCGGCGAGTTGCTTCTGGATGAGCGAACGCTGGTTGAACGACCCGACATCGACAAGCGCGACACGGCCCTCGCCGCGCAGAAGCGCGATCGTGCTCCAGCCGAGGCTGCCATGACAGACGGACTTTCCAGGGTAACCGGTGATGAGAATGTCGAGGTTGTAGCTCCCGAACTTCATGACACTCCGCCCGCCCTATTGCGTCAGCACGATCTTGCCGAAGTGCTCGTTCGCCTTCATGTGGGCGAGCGCTTCGGCCGCCTTGTCGAGCGGATAGGTCTTGTCGATCGGGAGCGCGAGCTTCCCGGACTCGACGGCATCCCAGAGATCGACGCGCATGAGGCGGTTGATCTCGCGCACTTCCTCGACGGAGCGGGTCCGGAACGTCACGCCGATATAGTCGATGCGCTTCATGGCATGGAGGTCGAAGTCGAACTCCCCGGTGAAGCCCCCGAGCCGGCCGACATTGACAATGCGGCCGAGGACCTTGGCCGCCTTGAGATTGCCGTTGGCGGCGGGCGCCGAGATCTGATCGACAATGACGTCGACACCCTTGCCATCGGTCGCCTTGATGACCGTATCCGGCCATGTCGGGTCCGTCGTGTCGATCGCGACGTCGGCGCCGAACTCCTTGAGGCGCGCGCGGCGGCCCGCGTTCGTCGATGAGCCGAGCACGAGGCTCGCGCCCATGTGCTTGGCGATCTGCATACCCATGAGGCCGACGCCCGAGCTCGCGCCCTGGATCAGGATGCTTTCACCCTTCTTGAGGCGCCCTGCGGTCACGACGGCATTGTGCATGGTCTGGAGCGCCACGGGCAGTGTCGCCGCCTGCGTGAAGGTCATGTTGTTCGCGGGGATCTTGGTGACACGGCCGTAGTCCGACACCGCATATTCGGCGTAGCCCGCATTGCCGGAGCACATGACGCGGTCGCCCGCCTTGATGCCGCTCACCTGGCTGCCGACCTCCGTGACCTCGCCGGCGAACTCGAGGCCAAGAATGGCGCCGGCGCCGCCATGCGCACCATGTGGCCGGCCCGAGGCCATGATCAAATCCGCGCGATTGAGCCCGCTAGCCCGCACCCGCACCAGCACCTGCGTCGGTCCCGGCGTGGGCTTCGGCACTTCGCGCACCTCGACGCCGGACGTGCCGACAACCACGGCCTTCATCATGTCGCTTCCTCCGCGATGAGTTTCTGTCGTCTTTCAGATCTGCGGCGATGATACCTGATTGTGCGCGCGCGTTAAGGCCCAGCGAGGAACGCGACCTGGCGCACAACTTGGGACGTCGGCAGAGCTTTGCGGCGTGGTCGCCACGCAGGGCTTACTGCGGCTTGTGCCACCACGTATCGACGTTGAAGCCGAAGAGCGTCGGGCGCGGCGCGGGCTCGATGTACGCCCAGTAGCCGACCCACTGGCGACGCGCATGAAACAGCGGGATGACGTAATCGCCCGAGATGAGGGCGCGATCGAGCGCGCGCACGGCCGCCTCGAAGTCCTCCCGCTCCTCGGCCTTGAGCAGGGCCTCGATCATGGCGTCGACGGCCGGGTTCTTGACGCCGGGATAGTTGAGCGAGCGCTCGATATCGGCGGCGGCACTTCCCCAGCGGTTGACCTGCTCGTTGCCGGGCGAGAGCGAGGCCGACCACTGCGCCTGGATCATGTCGAAATCGAAGGTCCTGAGGCGCTCCTGGTATTGGGAGCTGTCCACCTGACGGACGCGCACGTCGATGCCGATCCGCTTCAGCGTATTGGTGAAGCTCAGCATGAGGCGCTCCTGCGCGCGTGTCGCCGCGAGGATCTCGAAGCTCAGCGGCCGCCCGTCCGCGGCCTGCATACGCCCCTTCTGGAGGGAGAAGCCCGCTTCTTTGAGCAGCGCAATGCCGCGCGAGAGGTTCTCACGGTTGTGGCCCGAGCCGTCGCTGACCGGTAGACGCCACGTCCCTTCGAGCACATCAGGCTTGATCAGTCCGGCAAAGGGCGCGAGCAGGGCTCGCTCACGCGCATCGGCCGGCCGGCCTGTCGAGGCGAGCGCCGAGCGCTCGAAGTAGCTTTGCGTGCGCGTGAAGCCGCCGTGATAGAGATTGCTATTGATCCATTCGAAATCGAACATCTGGATCAGCGCCTGGCGCACGCGCGCATCATTGAATGGCCAGCGCCGCGTGTTGAAGGCGAATGCGGCCATGCCGGCCGGCACGCCGACATCGAACTCGGCGATCTTCACTCGGCCCTCGGCTACGGCGGGAAGCGCGCGGCCTTCGGCCCAGCGCGCTGGATCCTCCTCCGGCCGCAGCGAGATCTGCCCGCTCTTGAAGGCCTCGAAGAGCGCTGTCGCGTCGCGGTAGTAGTCGAAGCGCACCTCGTCGAAGTTGAAGCGGCCGCGATTGATCGGCAGATCGCGTCCCCACCAATCGGGGTTGCGGCGGTAGGTGATCGACCGCCCGGCTTCCACCGAACCCACGATGTACGGACCGCTCCCGATCGGAACTTCGAGGGATGTCTGCTCGAAGGTCTCTGCATCGAAGCGATGCTTCGGCAGGATGGGCATGAGACCGAGCAGCAGCGGCGCCTCACGATTGCCGTGGCCCTCGAAATCGAAGCGGACCGCATTTCCCGGCTGGATGGTCGCCTTCGAGACCGTGCGGTAGTGGGCCCGCATGAAAGGCAGGCCTTTGTCCTTGAGCTGCTCCCAGGAAAAGAGGACGTCCTCAGGCGTTACCGGCTGGCCGTCGGAGAACCGCGCGCGCGGATCGATGTTGAAGACGATGTAGCTGCGATCGCGGTTCGTCTCGATGGACTTGGCGATGAGCCCGTACAGCGAGAAAGGCTCGTCCAGCGAGCGCCCGAGCAGGCTCTCGTACACGTAGTCGCGCAAACCCGCCGCCGCGACGCCCCGGACGATGAATGGCGTCAGATTGTCGAAGGAGCCGTGCTGACCGAGCACGATCCGGCCGCCCTTCGGCGCATCCGGATTGACATAGGGGAGATAAGAAAAGTCCGCCGACAGCGCCGGCGCGCCGTGCATGGCAATGCCGTGCTGGGTCTCGGCCGAGGCTCGGCCAGCGTCGAGCGCGACAAGTGCGAGCAGCGCAAGAAGGAGCGTACACGCCCCAGTCCAGACACTGAGGTGCGTTGCCCGCGTCCGCGTGATCCGCCTTCCAGCTACCCTCCAGCCCATGCCGCGACACATGCACGGCGATCGGGGCGGGATCAAGTCTCGCGCCGCCTTTCCTTGGAACGACTTCAACTTGGCGCCGCCGCCCGGCCTCGTCAGCGGGCCAAACTGAACGCTGCAGTTGCCGGAACGCCACGGTAGGCCCGGCATCGCTTGTGCACGACGACGCAAGCTCAAGACCACGTCACGGGAATGCCGTATTCGGGCCCTTAGTGCCGGGCAACAGGCGATGGGTGAGATGGGCGACGCCAACAGGTGCGCCGCACGTCGTCGGTCCGGGTGAGGCTCGACGATCAAGGGGATTCCGGCCCACGTGGCCGCTCTGCAGACGAGGGTTCGAGAACGATGATCGAGAAGACTCGGGTTTTCGGGTGGCTGTCAAATAGTGCACGCGCCATGACTGTGGCCGCTTGCGCGCTCGCTCTGGCGACGGGCGCAGCGCTGGCGCAGCAGCCGGCCCCAAAGAAGGATCAGAAGAAAGCAGCGCCTGCTGCGAAGAAGGAACAGCCCGCGGCGCAGGCCGGCGAGAAGCCGCAGAGCGCGTGGGTCAAGCTGTGCGAGAAGGCCCCGATCGTACTTCGCGACAAAGAGGGCAAGCCGACCCGCGAGCAGCGCAATATCTGCCTCACGCATCACGAGCGGCTCGATGGCAATACGGGCCTCGTCCTGGTGTCGGCGGCATTTCGTCAGGTCGAAGGCGAGGAGAAGCAGCACCTGATGATCATGGTGCCGCTCGGCATGGCGATCGGTCCCGGACTGCGCGCCACGATCTACAATGCCGACTTGTGGGACAAGATCCAGAAGAACGAGAAGTTCGACGACAGCAAGCTCGAGCCGATCAAGTTCAACTATACGCTCTGCCATCCAGCCGGCTGCACGGCCGAGATCGAGGCCACCAAGCAGCTCGTCGACGGCTTCAAGTCCGGTGCTGGTCTCATGGTGCTCGCCATCAATGCGCAGGGGCAGGTCGTGGCATTCCCAGTGCCGCTAACCGGCTTCACCGAGGCGCTCGAAGGCCAGCCCATCGACAACGAGAAGTACTCCGAGGCCCGCAAGGCTCTCATGACGCAGATTGCCGAGCGCCAGCAGCAGCTCGTCGAGGAGGCACGCAAGCGTCAGGCGGAAGCGGCCAAGGACGGCAAGGGGCCTGCTCCGGCCGCGCCGCCAGCCCAGAAGAAGTAAGCGGCGCGCGGCGCCGGACTTCGTGAAATGAAGAACCCCTCTCCGCTAGCCGCGGGGAGGGGTTTTACTTTGGCAGGTCGAGCGCTTTGAGCTGCTCTTGGCGCCGATTAATTCGCGAAGCGGAAATGCATGACGTCGCCGTCCTGGACGACGTACTCCTTGCCTTCGAGCCGCATCTTGCCGGCGTCGCGACAGCCCGCCTCGCCCTTGTAGGCGACGTAGTCGGCGTACGCGATCGTCTCGGCGCGAATGAAGCCCTTCTCGAAGTCCGTGTGAATGACGCCGGCCGCCTGCGGCGCCCGTGTGCCGCGCGAGACGGTCCAGGCGCGCGCCTCCTTGGGCCCGACGGTGAAGAACGTCACGAGATCCAGAAGGTTGTAGCCGGCGCGGATGAGGCGATTGAGGCCCGGCTCCTCGAGACCCATCTCGGCGAGGAAAGCCTGGCGCTCGTCGTCGGCGAGACCTGCAAGCTCGGATTCGATCTTGGCGGAAATCACGACCACTGCCGCACCTTCGGCTTTGGCGCGCTCGGCAACGACCGCCGAGAACCGATTTCCGGCGGCGGCCGAGGCCTCATCGACATTGCAGACGTACAGGACCGGCTTGGCCGTCAGGAGCTGCAAGGCGCGAAAGGCTGCCCGATCCTCCTCGGGAACAACGGCCGTGCGCGCAGGCTTGCCCTCACGGAGCGGCACCAATGCGAGTTGCATCAGCGCGACCTGGGCGGCCGCTTCCTTGTCGCCGCTCTTGGCGCGCTTTTCGACCGTCGAAAGCCGGCGCTCGAGGCTCTCCATATCGGCGAGCATGAGCTCGGTCTCGACGACCTCCGCATCAGCCAGCGGATCGATGTGATTGGCGACGTGGGTGATGTCGTCATCCTCGAAGCAGCGCAGCACGTACGCGACGGCATCGACCTCGCGGATGTGCGCAAGGAACTTGTTGCCGAGCCCCTCGCCGCGCGAGGCGCCCTTCACGAGCCCTGCGATATCGACGAAGGTCAACCGCGTCGGAATGGTCTCACCGGACTTGGCGATGCTCGCAAGCTCGTCGAGGCGTGGGTCCGGCACGCCGACCTCGCCCACGTTGGGCTCGATCGTGCAGAAGGGATAGTTTGCCGCCTCGGCGGCTGCGGTCTGCGTGAGCGCATTGAAGAGAGTGGACTTGCCCACATTGGGCAAGCCGACAATGCCGCATTTGAAGCCCATGGATCAGTCCTTAAGTCAGTCTTTTGGGCGGCGCTTGGCCAGCCAGTTCTTCAGGTTCTCGGCGAGTGCGGTGGCACGCTTGGAGGCGCGCTCCCCTGCCGGGTGAGGTCCGCGCGGACGCGGTTCACGAGGCACGGTGTCCTCCGCAGTCTTACGCCGCTTCGACTTCTCAGCCTCGTCATCGTCGTTCGACAGCGCCCGTGCGACGTCCGTCAGAAATCGCGCCGCGTCATTTGCGGCAAGCCGCGGCGCCGCGTCGGCAATCGCATCGAGCATCGGCTCGAGCCAGTCCTGATCGGCGCGGCTGAAATCGTGCAGCACCCAAGCCTGGACGAGTTCTTTCGCACCGGGATGACCAATGCCGATGCGAACCCGCGCATATTCATTGTCGAGGTGCGCTGTGATGGAGCGCAACCCATTGTGCCCCGCGTTGCCCCCGCCGGTCTTCACCTTGAGCTTGCCCGGCAGAAGGTCCAGCTCGTCGTGGAAGACCACGATGTCGCTGGTCCCGAGCTTGAGAAACCGTGCCGCCTCGCCGACGGCCCGGCCGCTCTCGTTCATGTAGGTCTCCGGCTTGAGCAGGAGGACCTTGGTGCCATCGAGCTCGCCGTCGGCCGCATAGCCCTGGAAGCGCCGGCGCCAGGGCCCGAAGCCATGGCGCTCGGCGATCCGCTCGACGGCCATGAAGCCGACGTTGTGGCGATGCCGGGCGTATTTCGCCCCGGGATTCCCGAGACCGACGAAGAGCTTCATGGCTCACTCGCGCGAATTGCCGCCCGGGGACGGGATCACTTCTTGCCCTTCGGGGCCTCCTTGGCGGCGGCGGCCGGAGCTGCAGCAGCAGCCTTACCGGCTTCTGCAGCGGGTGCAGCCGCACCAGCAGCCGGCGTCTCCTCCTCATCCTTGCCGCCCGTGCCGGCGATCGTCGCGACGGTGAAATCGCGATCCGTGATCGTCGGCTTGACGCCTTCCGGCAGCGCGACCGCCGAAATGTGGATGGAGCGCCCGATCGCGAGACCGGTCAGGTCGATCTCGAAGTGGCTCGGAATCTTGTCGGCCGGGCACCACACCTCGACCTCGTGGCGGACGATATTCAGGACGCCGCCCCGCTTGAGACCGGGCGAGAGCGCCTCATTGATGAAGCGCACCGGCACGCCGACGCGCACCCGGTTGTCCAAGCCGATCCGCTGGAAGTCCACGTGGAGGGGGAAGTCCTTCACGGGATCGAGCTGGACGTCGCGGGGGATCGCCCTGAGCGTCCGGCCGTCGACCTGGATGTCGAACACCGTCGAAAGAAAGCGTCCGCGTTTGATGAGGATAAACAGATCGTTGGCGTCGATCTGGATAGTGTCCGTGCTCCCTTCGTCGCCACCATAGACGACGGCCGGAACGTTGCCGGTGCGCCTGACGGCTCGTGCGGCCCCCTTGCCGCTCGCCGCGCGCCCCGAAGCCTTGATCACATTGGCCTGGGCCATTTTCGCTGTCTCCAAACAAAACCAGCCCCGACCATGGCTGACCGGGGCGTCTGCCTCTGCCTGCCGGCCTCCAAGGGTGCCGCGCAGGTTCTCAGAACGATGAGATGCGCCGCTTATAACCGCACCGCCAATCGAGCGCAATCTTGTGCGCCCGGAGAGGATGATCCGGAGTAATAAATCAGGCGCCTGACGATATCCGCAGCGCGAGTTGTCAAAAATATAGTAAATGCCGT